>Ga0129316_1000003_pt1 | contig 313144 bp, 286 predicted proteins | sample Cm1ome_2_FD_94429 | JGI IMG/M metagenome (GOLD analysis project Ga0129316, IMG submission 94429) | Eastern black-and-white colobus group fecal microbial communities from Wisconsin, USA - Cm1022B metagenome | ecosystem: Host-associated > Mammals > Digestive system > Large intestine > Fecal...
AGTAAGTATGAGCGTATTTCTATTTGAAAAGGAATATTGTTTGCTTGAGCCGTGTGAGGGGAAACTTTCACGCACGGTTCTTAGGGGGGAAAGCACCCGTAAGGGTGCTGACCTACCCGACCCTGACCTTTCAGAAATCGCTTACAATCATCTGCTTAACCACTTGGACGGCTACAAGGTCAAGCCGAAATTTTACGTTATCAATTTTGACGACCCCCGCAAGAGCCACCGATGCAACCCGATAAACGCCAGCTTCATGTCGGACATTGCGGATGCCTATGAAGCCAGCTACACGATAATGCTTAACCTCAATCGCTCTTGGATAAGCAAGCAGGGCGACTTCTTCGTGGAAAGCCCGATTATTCTTTTGGCGGCTATAATTTGGTATCTCCGTATCTATCAGGACGGTAAGTATTGCACGTTCCCCCATGCCATTGAATTATTGAACAAGAAATACGCCGATGTATTCACCATTTTGCGCAGCTATCCCGAACTGGAAAACTACCTTTCCCCGTTCGTAGATGCTTGGGAATCAGACGCTCAAGAGCAGTTGCAGGGTCAAATAGCCAGTGCGAAAATCCCGCTTTCAAGGATGATTTCACCCGCCCTTTACTGGGTAATGACAGGCGATGATTTTTCACTCGACATCAACAACCCGAAAGAGCCTAAAATCTTGGTTGTCGGTAATAACCCTGACCGTCAGAATATCTATTCGGCGGCACTGGGATTATATAATTCCCGTATCGTGAAGCTGATAAACAAGAAAGGTCAGCTTAAAAGTTCGGTGATAATAGATGAATTACCGACTATATATTTTCGTGGGCTTGATAATTTGATTGCCACCGCCCGAAGCAACAAGGTTGCGGTTCTGTTGGGCTTTCAGGATTACAGCCAGCTTACCCGTGATTACGGGGACAAGGAAAGCCGTGTTATACAAAATACGGTGGGTAACGTGTTCAGCGGTCAGGTAGTCGGTGAAACGGCAAAAATCCTGTCCGAGCGTTTCGGAAAGGTGTTGCAGAAACGGCAGAGCATGACGATAAACCAGCGGGAGAAGTCCACCTCGATAAGCACCCAAATGGACAGCCTGATACCTGCCAGCAAAATATCCAACCTCACGCAAGGCATGTTCGTGGGGGCGGTAGCGGACAACTTCGATGAACGGATAGAGCAGAAGATTTTCCACTGTGAAATTGTGGTGGACAATGAAAAAGTGAAGCGGGAAACCGCCCGTTACGTAAAACTTCCGCAAATAATCGACTTCACCGACAAGGACGGCAACGACCGGATGCAGGAAGAGATACAAGCTAACTACGATCGCATCCGTCAGGAAGTCTGGCAGATTGTCGAGGACGAGATAACCCGAATCAAGAATGACCCGGAGCTATGCCATTTGATAAGGGATGAAGAATAAACGGCGAGGAACATTATTCCTCGCTATCTTTTTCAGGTAATATCGAAGCTAATTCATTCTCAATATCTATCCCATAAGCCACAGCCATTTGCGCCAACATAATACCAAATGTACCTCTTAATTCGCCTAATGTAGAATTAAATTTCCAGCTACTTATACAATCATAATTGTGCAAATAAAAATGCACCTTATTATTCTCATTAGCATATTGATTTAAGAACTTCCTACATGCAATACGCATTGCTTTTATGTAATTATAAAGATTGGTTTCTGATGATATATCTTGTATCTTATCTGTTAAAAAATGTCTGATTTCAATTATTGAATGAATACAATGGTCAGGACATTCTTGTTCATAAGGATTATATAATACTCTTCTGTCTTCTAAAAAACGTATAATCTTAATTGCTTTTGTACGTTCTGTTTCAGACGGATTCCAAGATATACCGAAAACAGGGCAACTTATACCAGTTAATCGTTCTCTTATTTCTTTGAAAATCATACAATTATTTCGTTTATTTTTATATTAATCAACGGCTATTCTTTGCTTTGTTGCTTTATTCGGTAGGCTTCAAAACGCACCAATATTTCGTGCAGGTTCTTCAATGCTTCCACAGCTTTGCCTATCGGCGGCATATTGCTTTTGTCAAAGGTCAGTTTCTTCAAATCGGTAGTGTATGCCGTAGCCACTTCGGGCAATGCCATGACCGCTTCGGCATCCTTGAATATCGGTGCATCAGCCAGCGACAAGTGCGAACGGGAGTTTTTGTTTAGTCCGTCCTCTATCGTCACTCGGTACATGGCATCCAAGAAATCTTCCGAATGTAGGTAATCGTTATATTCCTGATTGTGGTAGAGTGCCGACAAGTCGTAAACGTCACGGATATGCTTTGCCAATAATGCGGCGGCATCCTCATTATAAGATAATTTTACTAACCTTGAAACCTTGTCGCAGATAGTCTTTCGGGGATTGATGCACTGCGTTTCAAAACTTTCCAGCCCGTAGGTGCTTATCAGTTCCTTTTGCCCGATGCTTTCAAGAAAGGCTGTCACAATCGGTTTGATAATGCGCTTGTCCGCCGGGTAGAACATCAGTTTTTTGTCCGGCAGGTCACAAGACTTTATTTCTACTTCCAAATGTTCTTTCAGACCAACGCCCTGAAATACATTGTCATACGAGAAATACAGTTTACGGTAATTACCGCCCGTTTCCGACAAATCTTCCTTGTATATGTCACTGTTAAGTTCAGCTATGTATTTGGAAAGTTTCTTGTTCAATGTCTTTTCCGCCTGCTTGGACGCACCTTTATCACCCGTGAACACGAACAAGTCCAAATCTTCCGAGAAGCGTTCTATCAGCCCATATGCTTTGGAAAGCGAAGTCCCGCCCTTAAAGTAGGTCTTATCCGCATATTCGGACAGGGAAATATCCCGCAGTATCTTCGATACCCAGTAATCCTTTTCCACGTGCGACTGTTCGTAACCGAAATGTTCAGCCGCCAGTGCGATGATTTCCTTGAATGCTTCCTTGTCTGAATGTAAATCCATATATATTTGTCTTATGCCGTTTTATAATCCAAGTTGAACCGTGTCGTGGGAAGAAGTGTCTTTGCCATTTCCGTTTGCAATACGGTTTGCCTGATGTCGCCCAGTATGTCTGCAACCACCTTTCTGACACGTGGCGGGTAATTTTTCGCCAAAGATACGATTTTTTCCAGTTCCGGCAGGCTGTATTCGTTGAAATATAGGCTTTTGAGCCGGTTGTAAATGTCCTGCCCGGTTGTTCCGGGTATGTGCTTCATGTCCTTTATCGCATCGAGCAACCGCAAGTACGGCACAAGGCTATCATCCGGGTAATCCGTGCAGTAGGCTTTCACGCATTCTATATCCAAGTTCCTGAAACGGAAACGGCGTACTGGGTTGGGAGTGGCTATCGTTATGGTAGTGGCAACCTGTTCGGTCAGCCCCATTTTGTTATAGACGTAAGCCCCCGTGATATAGCCATTCAGTTTTTCCGTCAGGTAACGGAACTGTTCATCCTGATAGACGGGCAGCTTTCCCAGTCCCAGCACTGATTTCTTGGGACGGTAGTACGCCCCTTTTTCAATCCGTACCAATACCCCTTTTCGGCTCTGCTCGGAGAGCAATACCGCAACATTGGCAGTCTTTCCCGTATCGAATGACAAATCCCGGAACGTGAAGATACGCCCGGCATCTATCCGTTCAATCTGTCCAAGTATCTCTTTTCTGAATGAAGCCATATTTATGTCCTTTATTTCTATTTGCAAAGATAATATATTATGTAATTACCTGCAAAAACATAACAAATATTTTACCGAAGATGTTTTCTTTTTATAGTGTCACCTGATAATAGAAGAATAACGGAAACTCAATCAAAGGTTTGCCAAACGCTTCACAAACGCTCCAAAAATAAGCTGTTTTTTAGCTTTTATTTTTATATACAGCTTATTATAAGGCGTTTGCTAAAATCACAAACGTTTCATAAACGTTTCACAAATGGCTCATCTAAAGAGAGTGATTAACTTGCTCTTTTTTTATGCCTGTTTCCAATTCTGCAACCATTAATTGCAGTAATTCATCCTACCCGGACAAATCGGGACAGCGCAGGACAAATACGGACACTCCTTTCCACCTATCCAAATATAGCATATTTAGTGGCTATCTTTGGGCGGGACTATTCCCGTAACCACTAAAATTTCAATTATTTATGGCAAACAGAATGACCCCGCCCGCAGAGGGGCAGGAAAAAGACGTGCTGCTGGTCTTGGATAAACAGCACGGCAAGGTGAGTGCCGTCAAGGGTATCGACAAGAACGGCAATTTGCAGACCGTGCCGCCGACACACGGCGGCGAGTTCATGCAGGTGGACAAGAACAGCGATGTGCTCAGCAACTTCCTTTCCAATTTCTTCCGCAAGTTTCAGGACACTTCCGGGCTGGAACTTTTCAGTGTCAAGGCTTCCGAAGTGGAGCAGAACGCAAAGGCAATCGAGGACAACCACCGCAACCCTACCCCGGAGGGCGACAAGCTGGCTGAAATGCTTCGAGTGCCGAAGCCCGACTTCCACGAGTTCAAGCAGGGCTACCGCTTCGACCCGGCAAAAATCGACTGGGAGAACCTGAAAAAAGTCGGCATCACCGCCGACACCCTGAAAAACACGAAAGACTTCGACCGGGTGATGCGTGGCTACAAGTCCCGCAACACTTACACCGTTTCGGGGACGGTAGGCGGCTTTTACCTCAAACCTACCGATGTCAAGCTCTCTTTCTATCAGGCAAAGGACGGTACGGTAGTACCCAAGTTGCACGGCGTACAGCAGGATGAAAAGCTATTACAACGTCCGTTCCATGAACACGACTTCACCAAACAGGAACAGGGCAACTTGCAGGGTACTGGCAATTTGGGCTGTATCGCACAAATCAAAGACCCGAAAAGCGGCGACCAAATCCCCGTGTTCGTCAGCCGGGACAGGTACACGCACGAACTGGAGTACATGCGGGCTGACAAATGGAAATGCCCTGATACAATCTGCAACGTGAAAGTCAGCCCGGAGCAGAAAGCCGCCTTTGAAGCCGGGCAAGCGGTCAAAATGGAAAACCTGCAATTCAGGGACGGCACACGGCGCAGTGCCTATTTGCAGGTCAGTGCGGTGGAGCGTGGCTTGGAGTTCCTGCCCCGTGCCGCTGTCCAGTTCTTGCAGCAGGGACAGCAGCAGGTAGCCGGGCTAAAGGACGGCAAGGGCGTTGAGTTCAACGGTTATGTACAGTCCGGCGCACAGGGAAAATCCCCCGACAAGGTGCAGCCGAAAGACGTTACCCCCGCTGCCGAGAGCCGGACACAGGTAGCGGTCAATACAGGGGGCAAGACCAACGAAGCCACCAAGCAGGGCAAAGAGCCGCTGAAACAGGGACAGCAGAAGCCTACCGCCAAGCAGAAAGAGAAGCAGGACAAGGCGCAAGACAAGAGCCTGAAAGCGGACAAGCCCAAGAAGTCCAAAGGAATGAAAATGTAGTACCCACCCTTGAAAAGTAAAGAATTATGATTGCATTGATAGCAGAGAAGCCCAGCGTGGCAAAAGACATCGCCCGTATCATCGGGGCGACACAGAAGAATGACGGTTATCTTTCCGGCAACGGGTACATGGTGACATGGGCGTTCGGTCACTTAATCCAGCTTGCCATGCCGGAAGCCTACGGCGTGGCGAACTTCCGCAGGGAGAGCCTGCCCATACTGCCGCCCGATTTCCAGCTAATCCCCCGTCAGGTGAAAGCCGAAAAAGGATACAAGGCAGACCCCGGCGTGTTGAAACAGTTGAAAGTGATTAAAGAGGTATTCGACCAGTGCGACAAGATTATTGTAGCCACCGATGCAGGGCGTGAGGGCGAATTGATACACCGTTACATCTATAACTATTTAGGCTGTACCAAGCCTTTCGTGCGTCTGTGGATAAGCAGCCTTACCGACAAGGCAATCCGTGAGGGACTGGATAACTTGCAGCCGGGCGGGCGTTACGATAACCTCTACCTCTCTGCCAAGTCCCGCAGCGAAGCGGACTGGCTGATAGGCATAAACGCCACCCAAGCGTTGAGCGTGGCAGCCGGGCAGGGCGTATTCTCGCTGGGTAGGGTGCAGACACCCACGCTCGTGATGATATGCAGCCGCTATTTGGAAAACAAGAACTTTGTCCCGACCAAGTTTTGGCAACTCAAAGCGGCAGCAGCCAGCGGTGGAATCAGTTTCACCGTCCAATCTACCGCCAAGTGGGAGCAGCAGCCCGAAGCCATAGCCGCCCTGCAACGGGTAAAGGATACCGGACAGTTTGCGGTGAAGTCCGTTGAAAGGAAAGAAACCAGCCAAGAACCGCCCCTTTTGTACGACCTTACCACGCTGCAAAAGGAAGCGAACACGAAGCTGAACTTTTCGGCGGACAAGACCCTTTCCATAGCGCAAAGCCTGTATGAAAAGAAAGTGATGTCATACCCCCGAACAGGAAGCCGCTATATCCCGGAGGACGTTTTCGATGAAATGCCGGAGCGTGTCGCCCTACTGGGGCAATACCCCCGCTTTGCCGGGTATGCCGCCGGGTTGAACGGCGTAACGCTGAACCGCCGCAGCGTGAATGACGGCAAAGTGACCGACCACCACGCCTTAATCGTCACAGAAAACCTGCCCGGTGAACTCTCCAAAGACGAACGGGCGGTTTACGAACTGGTAGCCGGGCGTATGCTGGAAGCCTTTTCGGGCAGGTGCGTGAAAGACGTAACCACCGCCGTGCTGTCTGCCGGAGATACCGACTTTACGGTGAAAGGGTCAGTAATGAAAGTAGCAGGTTGGCGGGCAGTTTTCGGTGAGCAGGAAACGGGAGAGGATGAAGAAGCCGCCAGTTTGCCGCCACTCCAAGAGGGGGAAAGCCTGCCGATTTCCAACGTGGAACTGTTGGAGAAGCAGACCAAGCCAAAAACGCTGCACACGGAAAGCAGCCTGCTTGCCGCAATGGAGAACGCAGGCAAGGAACTGGAAGATGCCGAACTGAAAGCCAGTCTGAAAGATGCCGGGATAGGTACGCCCGCCACCCGTGCGGCGATTATAGAAACGCTGTTCGCCCGCCAGTACATCGTGCGTGAGAAGAAGAACCTTGTACCCACCGACAAGGGGCTTGCCGTTTATAGGATTGTCAAGGACAAGAAGATTGCCGATGTCGAAATGACGGGCATGTGGGAAACCGCCCTTGCCAAGATAGAAGCGGGCGACATGGATGCCGACACGTTCCGAAAGGGCATCGAGGTGTACGCCGCCCAAATCACGGCGGAACTGCTGTCGGTGCAACTGTCCCTTGCGGGCGGTGAAACCTGCCCCTGCCCGAAGTGCGGCAGCGGGCGCATCCTGTTCTACCCGAAAGTGGCGAAGTGTTCCAACGTGGACTGTACGCTTACCATATTCCGCAACAAGTGCGACAAGCAACTGACCGACAAGCAGGTTGTCGAACTGGTGACGAAACGCAAGACCGGGCTAATCAAGGGCTTCAAGGGCAAGAACGGCAAGGCTTTCGATGCTTCGCTGGTACTGGACGAACAGTTCAATGTCGCCTTTTCATTCCCCGAAAAGAAAGCCAAACCGAAGAAATAGCCTATCTTTACCGCTGAAATTTCATTGTGATAAGTTTTGCCGCTTATGATAATTGAAATTTTAGTGGTTGCGCCCGGAGGGATACCGGGCGCATTTTTAATGCTTCTTTACTTGTTACAAACTCCCGTCAAACAGGTAGGTAGAACGGATAACCCCGTTGTCCAGCACTCCGCTTTCCGACAGCTTCCACTGCGAGCCGAGCGTTTCACCGATGAAGCCGATGCCTTTGCCCACCATGACCGGGACGGTGTAGATAGTCAGGCTATCCAACAGTCCGGCTTTTACCAGCGAGGTAAGCAACTTGCCGCCACCCACCACCAGCATGTCATTTTCCTGTTTCAGTTCATAGACCCTTTGCAGCGGTTCTTCGGTTAGGAACTCCACGCCGCAGTCCGGCGTTACGTTGGTGTCGTAGTGTGACACCACAAAAGACCGCTTACTTTTGTGCGGCCACCCGCCCCAGTGTTCAAAGATGTAATTGTAAGTGTTCGCCCCCATAAGCAGGCAATCCGCTTCCAAGTATTGTTTACTGACGATATTTTTTATTTCACGGGGTAGCCAGTCCAGTTCATAATCCGGTGTGGCGGTATGTCCGTCAAGAGATACGGCGATGTGCGCTTTAATTTGTTTCATCCTATCAGGTGTTAAACAGTTGATAATCTATTTCAAACCGTCCGCTAATACCTCAAAAAAGAAGCGTGAACTTACACTGCTCCACTACGAGGTACTGGCATACCTAAATGACGAAACAGGCAAGCCCACGCTATGACGAAGCATAGCATAGACATTGCGCTGAAATCTCGTCATTTTTGAAAAGTGCCAGTTTTCGTAGTGAGATATTCGGCGAACGAATATGTTATATATAAAGACGAAATCACGACCGAAGCCGTTCAATCGCCGCTTATTCTCTTATTTACTTTTGCAAAGGTAGCGAAAATCAATGAAATAACCTTGCAAATCAATGAAATCCTGCCATATCATAATTACACGGCAGGATAACGGAAAGCATAAACGCTCTATTTGTAATATGTTTAATCTATCCGTTCACGGATTAGCCTGTGTATGTCGCTTGCCCGGTAGAAATATTTCCCGTCCAGCATGATATAGGGCAATATGCCTTTCTTGCGGTAACGCTGCAAGGTCTTGGTGCTTACTTTCAGCATAAAGCACAAATCCTGATTGTCAAGCAGTTTTTCACCGTTCAGGTAATTGTGTTCACTTAACAGACGGTCTATCTTCCTTTCCTGCATATCGAACCTGTCCATGATACGCTCCATCCATGCCACGAAGTTTTCTTTATCTATATACATAATGTTACCGGATTAAATAAGACCTATCATAAAATAACTTTGGTTTGCCGGGTCTTTAACGATAATGTCCCGTTCACGCATGAAGCGGATATAACTCTTTGCGGTACGCTCCTTTACGTCCAAGACCTGCTGCAACTGTTCGCAAAGGTCTATATAGGTGATATGTGTCTGCCGCCCGAAGATGTCACGGGCTACGTTCACCAGTTCCCTTTCCTTGCGCTTCTCCTTTTCCTCACGGGGCTTTTCCCCCTTGTACACGTGCATCCCGGCTTTCTTGTCCCACGCAAAGAGCATCAGCGGAACGTCCAGCGGACTACCGTCACGCACTTTCAGGGCTTTCACCACCGACTGCGTGGGTTCTTCGTCTTTCTCTATTGAAAGGATAGTAGCCGCCTTGCGTTGCAGTTCGCTGCCCAAATGCCCACGTAACTTTAATCCATTAGGGACGAAGTGCAGCACACACAGAATACACGTGTTATAGATGCCTGCCAACCGATAGAGTTCATCTATCACCGCCACGCTTTCCGCTTCATCGTTGGCACTCTTTACAAGGTCGGCGATGCCGTCAATGACAACCAACTGGATGCCACCGTACTGGTAGTAGAACTTATCCATGCTCTGCACAATGGCGTGTAAACGCTCCTTGCGGGACATACCCGTCAGGCAGAACGCTTTCAGTTCTTCCGGTTTGTCCTGCTGTTTGGCTCTTGCCAGCAGGTTGCTTACATTCTTGAACAGCTGCACTTCCGACTGTTCGGTGTCATAGAGCAAGACCGCCTTGTGCCTGCCGTTGGTCGTTACCTGTATGCCCAGTGTATCAGTTTCCGTACCAGCCGGGCAGATGCAGCCCGCCACGATTGCGGCTACATAGTTGCTCTTTCCCGTTCCCTCGCCCCCGGTGATGCCGAACAGGTTGCCTTGCGTTCCCAATGGAACATCGCCCGCCGAAATGATAACCTGCGCTTTGGCGGGTGGGTTATTGAAATCTATCTCGCATGATTTTAGCATAATCAATGTGTCGCTATACAGGTTGTCTAAAAATTCGATAAACAGTTTTAGGAAATCTTCACGGGTGTTTCCGGCTTTGAAGTAGTCGGAAATGTCCTTTTCCTCTTTCGTACCCGGAAGCGGCAGGAGCAGGCGTTTCACTCCAAATTCTTCCAATAGTTTTTCCTGCTTGCATGAACTTTCCCTGCCCGTCTTGTCCATATCGAAAAGCAGAATGATATGCTTAAAGCGGAACGTCAGCCGATAGACCAGCGTGGGCGGTATCGTCACCGTTTCGCTGTTGAAACAGATAGCGTGAAAACCGTGTGCCGCCAGCGAAAGCACGTCTTTCTCGCCGCCCGTGATGAATAGCGTATCGCCTTTGGCTGGCAGTTGCTCCAGCCCGAAACAGTAGTTCTCGCCGAAACTGCCGCCGTAGAGGAAGCGGGGCGTGGAGAACGGGCGGTACAGCTTGATGTACTGTTTGCCCTTGTAGCCGTACATGGGTTCTGCCACCGATGAAGTGTAGGTGTACGGTTTGCCCTCTGCCGTTTCGCTGTCGTATTCCCGGAGCGAGCAGACCTTGTAACGTTCCAGCAGTTCGGGCGTGATGCCGTACTGCTGCCAATACACCAGTTCGGCAAGCGGGAATTTTTGTTCCCGGAACTGGTAGGGCTTGACGGGCTTTTCGGGTGCTTCTTCGGTTTTGTCCGGTACTGTCCGATTGTTTGTTGTTGTCGGAATGGCTATCGGAGTTCCTGCCACCAGTCCCAATCCCAAATCCCGGTCGATAATCTCCAGTATCTCCACGAAGTCAGCCGCACGGTTGCAATCCAATCCCTTCAGCTGCCCCACAAAGAAAAAGCAGTCGCCGCTGTAATTGTCGTTACCGAAGTCCTTCATCTTGTACATACCGCTATGGCGGTCGAAGTAGATGTTGCACGATGCTTTCTTATCCAGATAAAACGGATTAAGAAAATTCCGACCAATGCGCCAGTTGCCGGGTAGATAGTGCTTGAACACGGACAATCCGCTATTTGTCCTGCTTAGAATTTCGTCTTTCCTTAACATAAGCCTCGTGATTTGCAACTAAATTACGCATACATTCATCATTGCTTTTTATCAGCCGTTCTTCCAACAGGCGTTTCAACTCGCCTATCTTGTAATAACAACGCCCTCCAATATTGGAATAGGCGATAGTTCCATTAGCCCGTAAGCGTTGCAGGGTACGGTCGCTGATTTGAAGAAAGGTGCAAACCTCGTAACTGTCCACCCAAATTTCATCCTCATTCGTCCTGCTTTCGTCCAACTGGTTGAAGATGAAGTTTGCAATGGCGGTAATCTTATTGTCCAGTTCCTTGTAGGCTTTGGACTCGAATGTTATAATCTCCATATTGCTAACTTATTGATTTTCCGCAAAGTTCAGAAGAAGAAATAACCTAAAAGTCATGGTTGTACCTATCATGGTATTACTTTTTTTGAAGCTATTTTAGGGGAATATCGGCGTAAAAGCTTCCCAAAAATGTCATTTTCAAAGTATATTTCACCATAAAAAGAAAATACCATATTGGGGTGAACATGGTACTTCTACATATTGGAATACAGTAATTTATAGTTCATATCATTTTCATCCTTTTTTGAACCAACGTGAAATTGTCAAGAAACGGTTGCTAATATCTTGTAAGTATCGTATTTGCTTCTTGGATGTCATATAAAAACATCCATGTCGTTTTTATACAATTTGATACGAACCAAGTTAAGTAACTTTGCCGGATAAATGAAATGAGTATGAATATTACCTATATATCAATTTATAAAACCAGTCTGCCTGTATTGGTTAGTTTATTAATGGAATACTTGATAGGTTTTACCGATACAGCCTATTTAGGAAGAGTTGGAGAAACCGAATTGGCTGCATCAGCTATAGCTGGTACTTATTATATGATTATATACATGATTGGATTTGGGTTCAGCATAGGAGCGCAAATCTTAATAGCCCAATATAATGGGAACCAACAGTATAAAGAAACTGGAAAAATTCTCTCACAAGGCATATTGTTTTTGCTGATAATCGCAGCAATAGTAATATTGCTTTCTTCTATAATTTCACCAATTATATTAAAATCGATTATAGATTCTGAATCTGTACTCCAAGCAGTTTTGCAATATCTTGATTGGAGAATCTATGGTTTCTTTTTTTCTTTTACAATTATCATGTTTAGAGCTTTCTATATCGGAATAATACACACTTCCGCATTAATGCTCAATTCCATAACTATGGTAGCAATTAATGTTATTCTGAATTATATCTTAATATTTGGAGCATTAGGTATTCCCGCATTAGGCATTTCTGGAGCAGCCATAGCGTCAGTCATTTCCGAAGCGGTTGCGGTAATTCATTTTATCATATATACCCAAAAGAACGTAAGTTCTTGCAAATATGGATTAAAAAGGCGAATAACCATAGATTGTACAATATTAAAAAAGATACTATCTATTTCTATTTGGATGATGTTACAGCATGGATTAGTATTTGGCAGTTGGTTCGTTTTCTTCATTACAATAGAGCATTTTGGGGAGAGGGCATTAGCTATTACGAATATTGTGAGAAATATTTCGTCCTTTCTTTTTCTTTTCGTACAAGCTTTTGCATCTGTTGTTAGTTCTTTGGTTGGAAATCTCATAGGAGAGAATAAAAGTAGCTCTATTCTATATGTGTGTAAAAAAGTAATATTCTTATGTTATATGACTATTTTACCGATAATGTTACTGTTTCTGTTTTTCCCTTCATCTGTTTTGCGGATTTATAGTGACAATACAATATTGGTGTTTGAGGCTATCCCTACATTAAAGGTTATGCTGACTTCTTACTTGATTGCTGTACCTACATTCGTATTTTTTAGTGCAGTTTCGGGAATAGGTCATACTGTCGCTTCTTTATTGATAGCATTTATATCTTTAGTCGTTTACATAGTATATGTGGAAACAATTAGTCATTTTAGTTCGAGTGTCCCACTATTGTGGACATCGGAGCATATTTACTTTTCATGCGTGTTTATACTTTCTCTTTATTATATACACCATTGGTGGATGAACTTTATCAATCAAGACAAAAAATTAATCACTAATGTTTCTTAGAATCAGAGTTGATAATTATCTTTGTTATATGTATAAAGAGTATTCCCCATGTAGCGTATTAGCTCCTTTTATCTATCACTTTTGGGAATATAAAGGAGAAACAAGAAGTGGATTGAAATTCAACATTCCACCTCATGGTTGTTCTGACTTTGTTTTCATCGTGGGCAATGCCGCAGATTGCATCAGGGATAGCCTGATAATGAAACCTTATCATTCCTATTTCTTTGGACCGATGAATACATTTACAGAATTGGTTGCTCACACAAACTTCATTCATATTATAGGAGTACGGTTTCGCCCATGCGGACTTTTTCAATTTATAGAGATTCCGTTAAACGAATTGGCAAATCAAGGGATTGACAGCCAAGAATTTCCAGTTCTTTTTAGTCAATCTTTCATATATCAACTCTGCGAATCCAATCAAAATCCGATTGATATTATTGAACATGAATTGGTTAGACAAGTGTACAAAAACAACATGGACACAGAAAAGCAAATATCTTATGCTGTTTCCTTGATTAGTAGGCAGAAAGGTATTGTTTCGATTAAGGAGTTGGCAACAGAAGCATGCTTATGCCTACGACAATTTGAGCGGAAGTTTAAATTTTACACAGGTTATTCGCCCAAAGAATATAGTAGAATCATCAAGTTTTGGAACGCTATTCACCTTTTAAAATCCAATACTTCATTCGATAACCTTTTGTCTGTCGCTATCCAAGCGGGATATTATGATACACCGCACCTATATAGGGAAGTAAAAAGACTTTCAGGCAATACGCCCAATGCTTTTCTTTCACTCCCAACAAATGAAAAAGTAGAAGTGTTGCATTTTGAATTATAGAAATACAGCAACAATGCTTTTTGTAATTATTTGTTGTGCTAACATTTCATATCATCCTCATTCATCCGTTTAATCAGGCTATCTATAAGATGATGAAGATATGCCGTCCGGTCTTTTCTCTCTTTCATGGCTATATAAGAAGCATAGTAATCGCCTAAATCTACTTGAAATACCGTACTAAGAAATTTCATCATTTCCTTTATTTCTACATTGCCGTTATTGATGTCGCCCGCAGATACAAGGGCATACCCTAATTCTATCAAAAAGACTTTTTTACCCGTGAAACGGAAAGGATATTTCAGATACTTTTGAAGATTGTCTTCTATCTGATTGTTAGTTTCCAGTTTCACTAATCGTTTGTTCAGATAAATACGCAGCATTTCATTGGCTATAATCTTAGCCACTTTATAGTCATATCCGGTTGAAAAATTCGGGTCTTTGTCGAATTGTGCGCTATCGGTGCATAAGCGTAAATCTGCATTCCCACGAACAAAATAATATTCATCGTACACCGTTGAATGTGAACGGTAGTATTGGTAAAAGTCCAAGTTGCGATTGAAGAAATAGGTCAGATTATCCAGTTCCCGATTGATATAACTTCTAATTACTTCATCGCTACCATTAGGACATTGTGTTTCTATCCGATAAATCTTATAGAAGAATAATAATCGGGCAAGTATTTCCGGTTTCTGCATCTTGAAGAATAGTATTTCATCCTCTTTGGTTGGAAAGACATAGGTTTGAACTCTCATCCTTAAATCATTAAGTATGCTTTGCAACTTATGTACCATTGAAAGAGAAGTTTCGATAATATCATAGCCGTAGAGGTCGATTTCTGATATATCGACCTCTATTTGCTCTAATATCTTATCTACTTCTTCTTTCATTGTATAAGTAGTTCATTTTATTTATTTCATTTCATTCGATTACTGTTCTTTTGATATATAAGGAGGATAATCATCTTTAGACAATCTTTTTTCCAATGTGTCAGGGGATATATCCCAAAGCGTTGGCAAATATTCAAATATGACTTTCCCGTTATCAAGATAAAAACGAACCTTGGAATGAAAGGCGACTGGTTTATATTTATCTTCCCCTATGGGATTATCTCTATATAGCAACTGATTTTCTTGCCATTTCAGTTCTTTCCCGTCAAAAGTCACATCAAATATTCCACAAACTACGGCTTCCATTGTGGAATCTTGAACTGTTGTTGAAACACAGCGCATATAACCTGTGATTTGCTTTGTGCTTTTTCGCATTGCCAATTCATAACAAAACACACTTGTTCCTGTATAATCTTTGGCTATGGTGGTTCTTGCTCCTTTATCATCCAAATTGTAAACCTGCTCTTGGGTGACAGTTGTCATGTTGAACTTAAAGCCGTTTTCTGTTGTCACCAAGTTTGAAAATGTCATTTTATCGTTATACACGCCTTCCAAATTTCCATTCTCTAATTTATAAACTGCACCAGTAAGCAATGTTTTGCCAATGATATTCTCTCTTAAAAATTGAATTATTTCGTTTTTCATTTTATCTTTTGTTTTGCTTCAATGGGTAAATAAATTTCTGTCATTAATTCTTCCGTGCTGGTTTTATCGGGAGTATTGGCATATAATTCAAAAGTCATTTGTTCTCTTAAACGATACTTGCTATTTGGCAGCCAATCAAGGTAAATATTCCGGTAAATTTTGTTTAATTCTTGGTAGTTCCCTTTTATGTTGAATACAGAATATAACCCTGCTCGTATGTTCAAAGTCCCAAAGCCTTTAGGGATTTCCATTGAATAGGGAACAGTTACCCCTATCAAAAATCGGCATTTATCTATTTCCGTAATATCAAGACTATCCAAACTGATACTAACGTATTTGAAACCTTTATCTGCCAAATTGTATTTCTTGGCAAATTCTATTATCTGACCCCACAAAGTAGAATATCCTTGCTTATTTCTATGTGTTCGCTCAAATTTCAAATATGCAACTTTGAATTCTTTAATCCTCTTTATTGAACAGTCAGGCTGTTTTATAATCTTATTTTCACAAGCAACATTTGAATATGCTTTCCTGAAAACAGGAATAGACATTTGGAAATGCTTTTTAAATGCCCTTGACAAAGTGTGTTTATTGTGAAAATTTATCTGTTCAAGCAGTTCCGATACCCTTGTGTTTGTTGAAATAAGTTTGAAAGCAATATATTCCAACCTTAACCTCTGGATATAATCACCGACATTCTCTCCCACAACATCTTTGAATACTCTCCGAAAGTGATATATCGACATACAAGCGACACGAGATAATTTGTCAGAGTTTAAGTCCTCAAATAAATGCCGATTGATATATTCCTGAACATTTATTATAAGGGCATAATGTATATGGGCAGTGTTTATTTTTTGCTTCCACCGCTTTAGATTAGGCAATCTGTTGGATAAAACATTTCTTAATTCCTCGCTGTTATAATTCGTACCTGCAATTTGATTATAGGAATCAGGGAAAAGCCCCCAAAGATAAATGAGGTATTCCATTGAGAAATCAAAAAGATATTTGCCGGAGTTTAAACAACAGGAACAAAATCCCTGATTGAACGTACTGTCAGAATTTGTTCCATATTCTGAAATACCCTCAATGTCTAATGGTATACCACAACTTTGGCAATATTTCTTTTCGTTATCTATATCCATAGTTCTCTTATTTGAAAGCAAATATACGGAATAAGCCAGAGAAAAAGTTACCCTAAATAGCTATTCTTGTTTTCGTATGATAAGACAAACTTTTCATACGAAAACAAGAATGCTACATTATAACACGATGCGCTCAAATTTCCTGTCTATCCACAAAACTGCTTCTTCCGTATGAAAACAAAGAATGCAATAATCCGGGTCGTTTACACCTTGCGGGAAATAGTGCAGCATATAGTCTTGCCAAAAGCTCTGACGGGTTTCCGCATCAGTAAGTATTTCTATTTTTCCGGTTAGAGTAACACTGTCTGCCTCGTGAACAAAGCAAACTCCGGCTTTTGAATTTTGTCTGATATGTTTTACCTTTTCTGTGGATAAAGCTGTTGTCATCCATAAAGTTGATATACCGGTATGGCGCAATAGGTCGATAGCTACCGGACGAGGATAACCATTTTCACTAATAGTGGAAAGTGTGATGTAGCCGCATTGTTCAAGTACCCATTCAGCCTGCTGTCTGATAGGCATCCAGCGTTTAAGCGTAGGCAGGAACTTCCGTAGCCCTTCGATAGCTTCTTCTTTGGTAAAATGGCATCCCGACGATTTGTTAAATGCTGCCAGACTTTCGGGTTGGGTATTCAGTTCGATTTGTTCCTCCAATGAATTATTGGTGAAAAATCCTTTTTGGAAGCAGTGGCAGCAATATTCGGTACACAAACATCCGTTACCGTGAGTTCCTAACAAATCATCAGTGGGCATGGACATGCCACAGCTTTGGCAAATTCTCTGTTTCATATTTACTACTTGTTTTCTAATGCTACTATATTATTTGTCTCTATGAATTTGCAAAATTACTACTATGGATATCTGTTCTGTTGTATAAAAACGACTTTATGGCGAAACATACGTCAGAGTAACATCTTCGTCTTGTGGAACAACAAGAAAAGAGTTTGGTGTACACCCTGAAAGTCTTTTTACCTCCCGTGACAAATGGGGAACATCATAGTAACCGGAATAGATAGCAACTGACAGTAAGCTGTCAAAAGTTGGTTTTCTCAACAGGTTTATTGCATTCTTGAATTGCGCAATACGGCTGTATTCTTTGGGTGTAAATCCAGTGAATTGTTTAAACTTCCGCTCAAAATGCCGTTGACAAAGACAGATTTTATCAACAAGATTTTGAATAGGCAATACCCCATAAGAGAGGTCTATTTGCCTAACCGCATAGCGAATATTTTTATCAACTTCATAGTAATTGCGGTAAAGGTAGTTTTGCAAAAATCGTTCAATGAAAGCAATTTGTTCTTCAACGGTTTCTTTTTCACATAAAATATCGGTTAGAGTATCTGTAAAAATTGTCTGTAAGTCAGCTGTATGTATTCTTGTATTTGAGAGTTCATATAACGGTTGCCGAATGAAAGAAGCGACACCACATGGAAGAAAGCGGATAGCGAATTGGTGTACACAATCTGTTTCTGCTACCAATGTTGAAAATTTCGTCATGTTCCCTACAAAATAGGAACGGTACGGACGAATATAAAATGGATTTTCCACCGTATTCAGAGACCCACCCAATGTAAATACAAAATCAGTACAGCCATCCGGTAGGATGTTGAAGCGAGTACCTTTTGTTACATTACCCTTAAATACCCAATACTTATCTATATATGAAGACAGTTGGGAACATGGAGAATATTCACGGTATAAATCCATACAGCTATTTTTTACATTATCTGTCAGTATGCAAAGTTATTCTATTATCTGATGCCAAGAGATAATCAGATAAGGACGGTATCGAACAAAATACATTTTTAGGGTTACTGCTTTCTAAGGTTGTCACTTCATTTTGTGGAATACTCCAAGCGGCAGACAGGCACATCACATTGGCTTTCCTGCACTCCGTTATATCTGAAAGCGCATCCCCGACATATACAATTTCATTTGCAGCCAAATGATAATCATGTAAGAGACCTTTCAATGCTTCCGACTTGATGTTCCTTTCTGCATTTCCCGTAATGACCTTTGCAAAGCAAGTCTTCATCTTGAATTGCTTTAAGGTTATATCACAACTGTTCATCCCCTTTCCGGTGACAAGCACCACAATGATACCCTTTTGCTTTAACAAGGCTATCAACTCACGTATTCCCTCGAAAGGTGTCGGACACATTTCCTGATGCAGTTCCTTATAAATCACATAAAAGTCATTCAATGCCTGTTGTCGATAGGGTTCATCAACGACACACCCAATCATGCCTTCTTCATTCAAGCCAAAAGTATGAACCACTTCTTCGTCCGACAATTTATGTCCGATATATGGTTGTGTGGCTTTCTTGAAAGCCTGTATGCACATTGGCAAGGTATTGCCTATCGTGCCGTCCAAATCGAAAGCGACTAATTTAATCATAGCTATATGGATGTATTGATTTTCCGAATTACTTTACATGGATTTCCTACGGCAAGGCTGTTTGCCGGAATGGATTTGGTGACAACACTTCCCGCCCCGATAACGCTTCCCCGACCGATAGTAACACCCGGCAGGATAATGACACCGCCGCCAATCCAACAACCGTCCTCAATGGTAACAGGCAGGGCATACGTGTGACGGATATATGCTGTCCCGCTTTCCGTTTCTGTCGGTGTCAGCCGCTCATTCAAATCAACAGGGTGGGTAGCCGTATAGATTTGCACATTGGGGGCTATCAATACATTGTTGCCGATAATGATTTTGTTACAGTCCACAAAGGTGCATCCGGTGTTTATGCTGACATTGTTACCTATGCTGATGTTACAGCCATAATCACAGATAAAAGAATGTCCTACTGAAACTTTCTTGCCGATACTTTCAAACATTTCTTTCAGTATGGCATACTTCTCTTCCTTACACTCATACGACAAAGAATTGTATTTCAGCAACAACTCATGCGTTTTTCTTTTAAACCCCATAAATACGGGAGCATGGCAATCGTACCATTCGCCTGACAAGCATTTTTCCAGTTCATTCTTCATACCTAATCCTAATAAGAGTTACTGATTTATTTTGTTTGTGGCAAAGTTATACATATTCAAGTGTAAATATATGTATTACTTTTCTTTTTATTTGTATATTTACACCCAAATAACAAAAAATCATAAGATGAAAAGGGAAAATCTACACCAACCGTTTGAAATCTGTTTCAGTGAACTGGACGAATCGCAATTAAAGGAACACGACCATACTTTCTTTGAACTGGTCTATATTCTATCAGGAACAGGTATTCAGTGGATAAACAACAACAAATTTCCGTATCATGACGGACATCTTTTTATGATTACTCCCGGTGACATACATTCTTTCGACATTCACACTACCACTAAGTTTGTTTATATAAAATTCAATGACATTTACATCCATTCGGCTGTCTTTGGAACGGAGAATATTCAACGGTTGGAATTTATATTGCAACACGCCAATCACCGTCCCGGCTGTATATTGCGCAATCAAACCGATAAATTGCTGGTAAAGCCGATGATAGAAGCGATTATCCGTGAATATGTGAACAGGAACATATACAGCAGTGAAATTATTACGCAGTTAATCAATACGATTGTGATTGTTGTCGCCCGCAACATTGCCATGTTCCTGCCAGAACAGATAAATGAAAATTCGGAAGAAAAGTCACTGAACATCTTGCAATATATCCAATCCAACATTTGCTATCCCGAAAAGATAAAAACCAAAGCGATAAGCCAGCATTTTGGCATTTCCCCTAATTATCTTGGGAGGTACTTCAAAAAGCAGACCAACGAAACTATGCAGCAGTATATCTTAAACTATAAGATGAAAATGGTGGAAAGTCGGCTTTTACACAGTGAAATGAGAATCAGCGAAATTGTGGAAGAACTGGGATTTACGGATGAAAGCCATTTGAATAGGCTATTCAAGAGATACAAAGATTGCAACCCTACTGATTTTAGAAAGAAACATAGGGGACAATAAGGACAATTTTTTAGTGCAAGGTGCAAGTATATATCTATATATATAGCTTGCACCTTGCACTAACCTAAAAACATTTATTATCAATGATTTGCGAGTTTCAAAATAAAGTTGTATCTTTGAACCGAAGATAAAGGCAGACACAATACCGACAAGGGAAGCCAAATGTTCTTTGAAAAAAGTGTCTAATTCGTACCCCCTAAAAGACTGTGGTACGCTAAAATATTGATTTTAAGACTTGTGAACCGCTCGGTTCAAGACCCAAGCGGATCACCAAGTAAGAGGAATGAAGTTAATACTTTGTTCCTCTTTTTTTGTGCCTAAAAGCCTTAATTACCTGTAAGTTATGGCTAAAAACACCTGTTCAACACCTGTAATTAATGACTTCGATGCTATCAAAGGTGATATTAATTCACCCGATACTTTAAGCACCGAAATTAAGCACGGAATCCAATCACCACTTTTCCAGCAGTCAGCCTTTGATGAAAGCCGTTAATAAACTGAACCTTATGGCTGAATATGACGCCCGTACAATGAATGTAGGTGCTGAATACAGCTTTGGGAAAGATTATATCAATGCCGTGATAGAGTTCAACCGCTGCCGTTACTTCTCCGGCGGACTGGTTTTTAAAATCCACCTGAAATAATAAAAGGAGTGGCTGTCAGTTTTTGATTTTCTTTTTATACACTTCTCCTCTGCTCATAACTTCCTTAACGAAATTGTAAGTCTCTACCCCTCGGAAATATCCGTTCTTACAAACCGGATCATTGAAATATTCTTCATTACTTTTAAGCAGGATATAGTCATCTACGCTGTTGTCCCATACATATTTATTCTTGCCATATTTTTCAGCCAGCGCCATGGCATCCAGTATGTGTCCTATTCCGGCGTTATAAGCCGCCAAGACAAATTTCATCCGTTCGTTTTCATCTTTTATCGCATTAAAAGAACGGGACGTGGCAGCGATATATTTCACGGCGGCCTTTATACTCTCTTCCGGATCCCGTTCTTTACCGGGAGGAACTCCCATAGCGCGTGCCGTCCGGGGCATGAGCTGCATTAATCCTTTCGCGCCGGCCCATGATACGGCTGTCGTATCAAAGTTTGATTCCGTATAGGCCAGGGAGGCTAAAATACGCCAGTCCCAGTCTATTTCTTTCGCATATTTCTTGAACAGAGCATCGAAGTGTGAAATCTTTCCGTCCTTGACGGACAAGATGGAACCGTGAGGTGTCCGTTTGCTTATTTCAAAATAACGCTTGCTGCTGGCCTGATAGGCGGGAGAAGTCATATTTTCCTGATGCCATTTAGTAGCCGCTTCACCTAGTAGCGGTGAGGTCTTACGTACGGCCCATGAGGCACGTTGGTCAAAACTGACTGCCAGGTTGATATTCAGATTGGGGTAATAAGTCTTGTTTAATTTGGCCAGGTCGTTGTCGCAGATGGCATAATCTATCTCACCATTGGAAACCTGCATGATTAAATCTTCGGTGGTGATGCTGTCATTATCGACTTCGTGTATCAATATACCGCCACCCAGTTCTTTATCCAGATTGATGAGACGTTCCAGATACTTTCCCGGTTTTACATAGACTTCTTTCCCGATTAATTCTGTCACATTGTTCAGTGCTTTCTTCTTTTTTTGAGTATTACGTTGTACCAATACCTGATGGGTGATGATATCTTCTCCGCAAAACTCTACACTGTCTTTAAACTCTTTGGTGACAGGCAGGTTATAGGCTATCAGGTCTCCTTCTCCTTGCAATAGCTTATGAACCAGATCACGGGCATTCTGTGCTACTTTTACTTTCAGTTTTACGCCCAGTGAACGGGCGAACTGATCGGCCAGCTCATACTGGAATCCCATAGGTTCGCCCCGATAATCGAAATAAGAAGTGGAACTGTTCAAGGTCAGGACTACTAATTCTCCGCTGTCTTTTATCTGTGGCAAATCATAATTTGTCACTTCGGCAGATTGTTGCCGGTTGCGGCACGCTATCATGCATATACAGGCAAGGACTAATAGCCAGACATTTTTCATTTTCCTAAAATCTTTTCAATATATAGTTTAAGGATTTCAATGGCCTTTTGGTTGTTGCCTCCATTGGGAATGATAATGTCGGCATATTGCTTGGTAGGCTCTATGAATTCGTCATGCATCGGTTTCAGAATGTTCCGGTATTTGTCTATCAGCATTTCCAAGGGGTGGCCGCGTTCCACCATGTCACGGGTAATTACACGCAGCAAACGCTCGTCCGGTTCGGCATCCACAAAAATCTTCAAGTCCATCAGATCTCGTAACTCTTTGTCATAGAGGCTCATGATACCTTCCACAATGATGACTTCCTTGGGCTCTACATGAATGGTCTCGGACAAGCGTGTGCATACTATATAAGAATAGGTGGGTTGCTCAATGGGATGTCCTTTGCGCAGATCGGCAATCTGTTCTTCAAAGAGCTGCCAGTCAAAAGCGTCGGGATGGTCGAAATTGGTTTGTTTACGTACTTCCAAGGGAATGGATGACTGATCATTATAATAGGAGTCTTGTGGAATGACTGCAACGGAACCTGGGGGCAGGCTCTCTATGATTTTTCTAACTACAGTGGTTTTTCCTGAACCGGTTCCGCCGGCTATGCCAATAATTATCATAATAATAGACTGTATTTTAAAACAAAACTGTTACTTTTGCATCAGGCTAAATACCTTAGCCTTGTGTCAATTACAAAAGTAGGATAATTAATTAAAATATCAAGTATGGTTAAGCACATTGTTTTGTTTAAATTGAAAGAAACTCTTTCACAGGAAGAAAAATGGAAAGTGATGAACGATTTTAAGGCGGCTATCGAAGCCTTGCCTGTCCGGATAGGTTTTATCCGTCATATATTTGTAGGACTGAATGCCAATCCTGCTGAAAAATGGGATATTTGTCTGGACAGTGAATTCGATACACTGGCAGATGTCAGTGCCTATGCCGTTCATCCGGATCATGTAGCGGCTGCCGGCCTTTTGAAGGAAGTCAAGGCGGATCGGGCCTGTGTGGATTATGAATTTTAAAAGATAGCCTATGAAAAAGATAATCAATCCCTGGAAAGGGATGGAAGGATATAATTGCTTCGGCTGTGCTCCCAACAATGAAGCCGGGGTGAAGATGGAATTTTATGAAGACGGGGATGAGGTAATCAGTATATGGAAACCTCAGCCACAGTTTCAGGGGTGGATTGATACGTTGCATGGAGGGATTCAGGCGGTGCTGCTGGATGAGATTTGTGCATGGGTCGTTTTGCGTAAACTACAGACTACCGGGGTTACCTCCAAAATGGAAACCCGCTATATGAAGCCTGTCAATACTAACGATTCGCATATTGTACTGAAGGCTTCCATAAAGGAGAGTAAGCGCAATATCGTATTTATAGAAGCGGCTATTTATAATAATAAGGAGGAACTTTGCACCAAGGCGCTGTGCACTTATTTCACTTTTCCGCAGGAGAAGGCGAAGGAAGAAATGCATTTCTTGAGCTGCGAGGTGGAACCGGAAGAGATAATTCCTTTAATTTGAAAGAAAAAATAAAGTTTTTGCGATAATTATTTGCTGATATCAAATATAAACTTTACTTTTGTCGCAAATAAAAAGAAAAGACTATGGTTAGAACAGCTACACATCATCATCATTTTCCTAACGAATAACTCGGTGGGCTAAGGTGATATTGTAGTATAATGATATAGGGCTTGCCGAAAACGGTAAGCCCTTTTTTATTGCCGATTAATAATTAGAAACAGATAGAATCATGCTTAGAATTGCAGTACAGTCAAAAGGCCGTTTGTTTGAAGAGACAATGGCATTATTACAAGAGGCGGATATTAAAATCTCCACCTCCAAAAGAATCCTTTTAGTCCAGTCATCCAATTTCCCTATCGAGGTCCTTTTTCTTCGCGATGATGACATTCCTCAGTCGGTGGCCGGTGGAGTGGCTGATTTGGGGATCGTAGGCGAGAATGAGTTTGTAGAGAGAAAAGAGGATGCCGAGGTGATTAAACGCTTGGGATTCAGTAAGTGCCGTTTGTCATTGGCTATACCTAAAGATGTGGATTATCCGGGTTTGTCTTGGTTTGAAGGACGCAAGATTGCTACTTCTTATCCCGGCATTCTGAAAGATTTTATGGATCGGAATGGTATTCATTCGGATATTCATGTCATTACCGGTTCGGTGGAGATTGCTCCGGGAATCAGTCTGGCTGATGCTATTTTTGATATTGTCAGTTCGGGATCTACTTTGGTAAGCAATAGCTTGAAGGAAGTGGAAGTGGTGATGAAAAGTGAGGCGTTGCTGATAGGCAATAAGAATATGTCTGAGGAGAAGAAGGAGATTCTGAACGAACTCTTGTTCCGTATTGAGGCGGTGAAGGCTGCCGAAGACAAGAAATATGTCTTGATGAATGCGCCGACAGAACGCCTGAAAGAAATTATCGAAGTGCTGCCGGGCATGAAGAGCCCTACGGTGATGCCATTGGCACAAGAAGGATGGAGTTCGGTACATACAGTGCTTGACGAGAAACGTTTTTGGGAGATCATCGGAAAACTGAAGGCATTGGGCGCGGAAGGTATTTTGGTATTGCCCATTGAGAAAATGATATTATAGCCGGCTCATACGTCGGACGAGATTTGTTCATTTATAAAAGAATACATGTATGAAGAAAATAATATATCCCGAAAAGAAAGACTGGCCGGAAATTCTCCGTCGTCCGGCATTGAATACGGACATGTTGCGCGAAACAGTAAAAGAAGTGCTGGATAGGGTGAAAACAGAAGGGGATAAGGCGGTGATGGAGTATGAAGAGCGTTTTGACAAGGTGAAACTGGATTCACTGAGAGTTACTGAAGCGGAGATTGCCGAAGCTGAAAAGGGGGTGCCTATTGAATTGAAGGCAGCTATCATGCTGGCACAGAAAAATATTCATACTTTTCATCGTTCTCAGCGGTTTGAAGGGAAAAAGGTGCAGACCGTACCCGGGGTAACTTGTTGGCAGAAGGCGGTTGCTATTGAAAAGGTGGGCTTGTATATTCCCGGAGGCACGGCGCCTTTATTTTCTACCGTATTGATGTTGGCTACTCCGGCACAGATTGCCGGATGCAAGGAAATTGTACTTTGCACTCCTCCTGATAAAGAAGGAAAGGTTCATCCTGCTATCTTGTATGCGGCAAAATTGGCTGGGGTAAATAAGATATTCAAAGCAGGAGGGGTGCAAGCTATCGCTGCCATGGCATACGGGACGGAAAGTGTGCCTAAAGTTTATAAAATTTTCGGTCCGGGTAACCAATATGTAACGGCTGCCAAACAGCAAGTTTCTTTGCGTGATGTTGCGATAGATATGCCTGCCGGTCCTTCCGAAGTCGAAGTGCTGGCCGATGAGACGGCTAATCCTGTGTTTGTGGCAGCCGATTTGCTTTCACAGGCGGAGCACGGAGTCGATAGTCAGGCCATGCTGATAACTACTTCTGAGAAATTAATGAAGGAGGTGGAGTATGAGGTGCAACGCCAGTTGGCTTTGCTTCCCAGATGGGAAATAGCTGAAAAGTCGTTGGCAAACAGCAAATTGATTCTAGTGAGGGATATGGATGAGGCAATTGACTTGACGAATGAATATGCTCCCGAGCATTTGATTATCGAGACCAAGGATTATATGGAACAGGCGGAGCGTATTGTCAATGCCGGATCTGTATTTCTAGGTTCACTTACTCCGGAGAGTGCCGGTGATTATGCATCCGGAACCAATCATACTTTACCTACCAATGGTTACGCCAAAGCGTATAGTGGGGTGAGTCTGGATAGTTTTATTCGTAAAATCACTTTTCAGGAGATTAACGGCGAGGGGATTCAGAATATCGGCCCTGCTATTGAGGTGATGGCAGCTAATGAACAACTTGGTGCGCATAAGAATGCAGTAACCGTAAGATTAAAAACAGTATAAAGATGAAAGATTTGAAAGAATTGACACGACCGAATATTTGGGCTTTGAAACCTTATTCATCGGCACGTGACGAATATAATGGAGCGGAGGCATCTGTCTTTCTGGATGCCAACGAGAATCCGTACAATACGCCTAATAACCGTTATCCTGATCCTATGCAGCGGGAACTGAAGAATATGATTGCTCCTATCAAAAAGGTAGATCCCGATACGATCTTTTTGGGGAACGGCAGTGATGAGGCTATTGATTTGGTATATCGTGCGTTCTGTATTCCGGGAGTGGATAATGTAGTGGCTATTGACCCTACATACGGTATGTATCAGGTATGTGCCGATGTCAATGATGTAGAATATCGCAAGGTGTTATTGGATGAAAATTATCAGTTCAGTGCCGATAAACTATTGGCGGCAACAGACGATCACACCAAACTGATTTTTCTTTGTTCGCCCAATAACCCTACCGGTAATAACCTGGAGCGTAGGGAAATGGAAAAATTGCTGGATGCTTTCCAGGGACTGGTGATTATAGATGAGGCTTATTCCGATTTTTCTGATGCTCCGTCTTTCCTTGCCGATTTGGATAAATATCCTAACTTGATTGTCTTTCAGACTTTTTCAAAAGCATGGGGATGTGCTGCCATCCGTTTGGGCATGGCCTTTGCGTCTAAAGAAATCATCTCTATTTTCAGTAAGATTAAATATCCGTATAATGTGAACCTGCTGACACAGAAAGAGGCGGTTACGATGTTGCACCGGCATTATGAGGTGGAACGTTGGGTAAAGTCGTTATTGGAAGAACGGACGCGTTTGGTCAATGAATTTGTAGAACTGCCTTGTTGTGAGAAAATCTATCCTACGGATGCTAATTTCTTTCTAGCTAAAGTGACAGATGCCAAGAAAATATATAATTATCTGGTAGGCAAAGGTATCATAGTGCGTAACCGTACCAATATTTCTTTATGCCGTGATTGCTTGCGTGTGACTATTGGCACACGTCCGGAGAATGATATGTTGTTGGAGGCATTGAAAAATTATGAATGTTGAAGTATGAAGAAGGCGTTATTTATAGATCGTGACGGTACGTTGGTCATCGAGCCACCGGTGGATTATCAATTGGATTCTTTCCATAAATTGGAGTTTTATCCTAAGGTATTCCGTAATCTGGGATTTATCCGTAGCAAACTCGACTTTGAATTTGTGATGGTTACCAATCAAGACGGCCTCGGTACTTCTTCTTTTCCTGAGGATACCTTTTGGCCGGTGCACAATCTGGTGTTGAAGACATTGGAGGGGGAAGGCATCACTTTTGATGATATCTTGATAGACCGCAGTTTTCCGGAAGACCATGTGCCTACCCGTAAGCCTGGAACAGGAATGATGGGAAAATATCTTACCGGTGATTATGATTTGGCTAACAGTTTTGTTATTGGTGACCGTGCTACAGATGTGGAACTGGCTAAGAATATGGGCTGTAAGGCTATCTTGCTGCAAGATAATATGGATATCCTGAAAGAAAAGAAGCTGGAATCCTATTGTGTACTGGCAACTACAGATTGGGATAAGGTAGCCGAATTCCTTTTTGCTGGAGAACGTATGGCAGAAGTCCGCCGCACCACTAAAGAGACAGATATTTATGTAAGCCTGAATTTGGATGGAAGTGGGAAATGTGATATCTCTACAGGGCTTGGCTTTTTTGACCACATGCTGGAGCAGATAGGAAAACATGGAGGTATTGATCTTACCATCCAAGTAAAGGGGGATCTGGAAGTGGACGAACATCATACTATTGAAGATACAGCTATCGCTTTAGGTGAATGTATTTATCAGGCATTGGGCAGCAAGCGTGGCATTGAGCGTTATGGGTATTGCCTGCCTATGGATGATTGCCTTTGTCAGGTAGCTTTGGACTTTGGTGGTCGTGCATGGCTGGTATGGGATGCTGAGTTTCATCGGGAGAAAATAGGGGAGATGCCTACCGAGATGTTTCTTCATTTCTTTAAATCAATGAGCGATGCTGCTCGTATGAACTTAAATATCAAGGCAGAAGGACAGAATGAGCATCATAAGATAGAAGGAATATTCAAAGCTTTGGCTCGTGCTATGAAAATGGCAGTCCGAAGGGATATTTATCATTTTGAGGTGCCTTCAAGCAAAGGGTGTATTTAAGTTAGCTTCAAAGGCAAAGTAACTTAACTTAGTTGGGCAAGTAAGTTAAGTTACTTTGCCTTTGAAGTTAAGTTACTTTTTTTTATGGCTTATAGCTCCTCGCATTCTTTCAGCCATGAAGCTGCACTGGCGTCGCTCGGCATACGCCAGTCGCCTCGGGGACTGAGTGATACAGACCCCACTTTGGGACCATCGGGCAGACAGGAGCGTTTGAATTGTTGTTGAAAGAAACGGCGGCAGAATGTAGCAAGCCATTTTTTGATTGTTTCCTCATCATAGATATCACGAAAAGCGATACTTGCCAGGAAGAATATCTTGGCGGGACGAAATCCGAAACGCAGGAATTGATACAGGAAGAAGTCATGCAGTTCGTATGGCCCTACCAAATCTTCAGTCTTTTGTTTGATGTTGCCGTTTTCATCAGCAGGAATCAGTTCGGGGCTGATAGGAGTGTCTACAATATCGAGCAGAGTGATACGTGATTCATTATCCATGTCATTCAAAGCCACCCAGTTTACCAGATATTTGACCAATGTTTTGGGAATACTTCCATTGACTCCGTACATGGACATGTGATCTCCATTGTAGGTAGCCCAGCCTAGGGCAAGTTCTGAAAGGTCTCCCGTACCAATGACAAGACCGCCCAGTTGGTTGGCGACATCCATCAGAATTTGAGTCCGTTCGCGTGCCTGGCTGTTTTCGTAAGTCACATCATGTACGGTCATGTCGTGGCTAATATCGTTAAAGTGTTGGATGCACGATTCCTTTATGCTGATTTCTTTAATGGTGACACCTAGTGAAGCCATCAGATGGAGAGCATTGTTATAAGTACGGTCGGTAGTGCCAAAACCAGGCATGGTGATGCCGATGATGCCTTTTCGTGGCAGATCTAATTTATCGAAAGTCTTGGCGCAGACCAAAAGTGCCAAGGTGGAATCCAGTCCGCCGGAAATGCCTACTACTACAGTCTTGCAGTGAGTGTGTACCAGACGTTTGGCAAGTCCTGCTATTTGGATAGCGAAGATTTCTTCACAACGCTCATCCAATTCTTTGCCTTGGGGAACAAAAGGATGGGCTTCTATACTGCGCGTCAGACTAAGATCGCGTGTGTTGACAAATTCTGTACTGATATGGATGGCGGGACGTCCCGGGCAGTTGCCGATATTGGCGGCAAAAGTGGTGTTGGTCAACCGTTCGCCACGAAGACGCTCCACGTCTATTTCACTGATGACTAATTGTTCCTTGAGTGAGAAACGTTCAGATTCGGCAAGTAATGTGCCGTTTTCATATATCAGTCCGTTGCCTGCAAAAACAACGTCTGTGGTGGATTCACCGAAACCGGATGAGCTGAATACATACCCTGCCAGACAGCGTGCTGATTGTTGACTGACTAATGAACGGACATAATTATGCTTGCCTATTCCTTCATTGTCGGCAGACATGTTGAAGATGATTTCCGCTCCTTTCAGTGTTAATGCAGAACTGGGCGGAATGGGTGCCCACATATCTTCGCAGATTTCAATGCCAAAGCAAGTTTCCGGAGTGTCGAAAAGCAGGTTGGCACTGACCGGTACATTTTGTCCGCAGAGGCGTACATTACCATCTGGGTGGTTTAGAGCAGAGGTAAACCAGCGTTGTTCATAGAACTCTTTATAATTAGGTAAATATGTTTTGGGAACAATGCCCAGTATTTTTCCTTTTTGGAAAACTACGGCACTGTTCAGCAATGTGGAATTCATAACGACGGGCATTCCTACAATAGAAATGATATCCATTTGCCGGGTGTTATTCATTATCTGCATTAAAGCCATTTCTGCTTCTTCCAGCAGCAAAGACTGACCGAACAAATCAGCGCAAGTATATCCTGTGATACTTAGTTCGGGAAAAATGATGATTTGTACCCCTTTCCCGTCTGCTATGGCAATTTGGGTCTCAATCTGTTGTGCGTTAAATTTGCAGTCGGCCACTTTCACTACCGGAATGGCAGCCGCCACTCTTACAAAACCGTATTTCATATTATACCTTCCATTATTATATATAGTTGCAAAATTAATCATTCTTTCTTGATTTGTGCTCCTAAATAAAAAAAATAAAAAAAAGTGCGTGAATTATTTGTTTGTTGCAAAGAACTATCTATCTTTGCACGTGAAATAAAATTGTAATAGTTACAAAAAGGGAATATATGAAGAGTTACGATTATCTTATCAGTTATAACATTAAGCCTTCCGTACAGCGTATAGCTATTATGGATTATTTATTGGCACATAAAACTCATCCTTCTATTGATGAGATTTATTTGGCACTATGTAAGGACATTCCAACTTTGTCCAAGACTACAGTGTATAATACACTGAAGCTCTTTGTCGAGCATGGAGCAGCTTTAATGCTTACAATTGATGAAAAGAATGCATGTTTCGATGGTGATACTTCCCTGCATGCTCATTTCCTTTGCAAGAAATGTGGTAAGATATTCGATTTGCCATACAGTAACGAAGTGAAGCAAGTAGAGCAGATTGATATGAATGGATTCAAGGTGGATGAAATTCATCAATATTATAAAGGTATATGTCCTGCTTGTGCTAAAGAAGGCTAAGAAAGAAGTTGGAGGGATAGAGAGTAAATGATTAACTAATAAATAAAATATTGACTAACTAATAAAAAAAGAAATTATGAAAAAGTTTATTTGTACAGTTTGTGGTTATATTCATGAAGGTGATGCAGCTCCTGAAAAATGTCCGTTGTGTAAAGCTCCTGCTTCTAAGTTCAACGAAATGGTAGAAACTGAAGGTGGCTTGGAATTTGTTGACGAACACGTTATCGGCGTAGCAAAAGGTTGCGATGAAGAAATGATTAAGGATTTGAACAACCATTTCATGGGTGAATGTACAGAAGTGGGTATGTATCTGGCTATGAGCCGTCAGGCAGACCGTGAAGGCTATCCTGAAGTTGCTGAAGCTTTCAAACGTTATGCTTGGGAAGAAGCAGAACATGCTGCTAAGTTTGCTGAGTTGCTGGGTGACTGTGTATGGGATACAAAGACTAACCTGGAAAAGAGAATGAATGCTGAGTCAGGTGCTTGTGCCGATAAGAAACGCATTGCTACTCGTGCAAAGGCTTTGAACTTGGATGCTATTCACGATACAGTTCACGAAATGGCTAAGGACGAAGCTCGTCACGGTAAAGGCTTTGAAGGTTTGTACAACAGATATTTCAAAAAATAATATACGATTTGTTGTAGTATAAATGGAGAGAGGGTGTTGCAATTATTATTGCGGCACTCTCTTTTTCTTAGTTATATTTAGAGATATATGGGGCTTGTTTCTCATTCTTTCAGTAGTACTTCTTCAATCGCTTTCCTGAAAGTAGCTTTATTGGCTGCCCCTACAATGATCTGTGGCTGGCCTGTCTTGGGGATAAAAATGATGGTAGGCAGTGATTGTATCCCCATGTCGGCAGATAATTCTTTTTGTTTGTCTGTATCTACTTTGTAAACTATGATTTGGTCTTGATATTCTTTGGCCAGACTTTTTAGCAGAGGGGCAACCATACGGCAAGGGCCGCACCATGTGGCGTAGAAATCAATAACTGCCGGTTTTTCCCCTTTGTATTTCCAGTCAGTGGAACCGGAGGTATAGTCAAATATGTTATCCAGGAACATTTGTTTGTCCATTCGGATGACTTTTCCTGAATTTTTATCTGACTGACTCTGGACAGGAATTTGGGCGCTGAGATGTCCCGTTAATCCGGCAGCTAATAGAAGGCATGTTATTGCTTTCTTCATGTTTTACTCATATTGGGATAGGATCGTGCTTAAATCATTGGCACGCATCACACCACTTTGCCGCCACAACTGTTTGCCATCCTTAAAAATCATCAGTGTGGGAACCGATTGAATCTGATAGTATGCGGCAATTTCTTTATGCTTGTCCACATCTACTTTGACAATTCTTACTTTTTCACCTTTTATTCCTTTTAGTTCTTCCAGAATAGGCTTCATGGCTTTGCAAGGCCCGCACCATTCAGCAAAAAAATCGACTAATACAGGGATATTTGAGGTGATTAAATCTTCAAATCTTTCCATAATGTTCTCCTTTCGTTATTTTTATTATAGTAAAAACGCTTATAGAGTGGTTTTTGTTTAAAAAATGAAGCCGAAACAGTGTAAACTGTTTCGGCTTTGCATATCATAAGGTTGATGACTGTTATTTCTTTACAGAAGAGGGAGTATAACGTGCGTTCAGCCCGTCAATGATTTCCTGTGTGATGTTGTATGCCGGATTAGCGTATAACAAGTTGTCAAATCCTGTATTGCTGATAATCAGATCATATCCTTTGTTCTGATTGTAGATTTTTAGGAATGAGTTGATGGAATCGCGCAACTGTAAGCTGTTCTTTTGATTTTCAGAAGCCAGCTCGTCGCTTAGTTTCTGTTGCAGTGCTTGCAATTCTTGTTGTTGTTTCATCAGTCTCATCTGTTCCTGTTCAGCGCGTTCACGTGTGGCGAAGCCGTTATTTTCCAGTTTGCGTTGGAATTCTTTAGCGTCAGCATCCAGCTTCTTCGCTTTTTCATTCAAAGTAGTGCGGATATTTTCTTCTTTTTGTATCATCACTTCGTTTAAGTCATTCCAAAAATTGTACTTAGTCAACAGTGAATCGATTTCCACGTATGCTATTTTCATGTTTGAAGAACCAGCAACACCGGCTGCCGGAGCAGCGGAGGAAGTTGCAGCGTTGTTGCTGTTGTCGCTACATTGTGCAAACACTAACACGATGGCCAGTGCTAGAAATCCATTCAGGATGAAATTTGTTCTTTTCATAATCTTTTTCACGTATTGTTTTTATTAATTATTATCCGTTTTTGTTTGGCTTTTCAACTTCGGCTATGGCGTTTTTATTAGGCTTGCGCGCTTCACGATCTTGTGATTGCACACATCCCACTCCTTTTTTGCGGAGTGCCTTGTTACCGCTCACATGTGTATTGGGAAACTTTCCTTTCAGAAAGATTCCGATAGATAATAATGCTATACAGATAGCAACTATTAACACAGTTATAAGGATAGTATCAAGCATTTCTATTATTTTTGTGGTGCAAAGTTAGTGTAAGGTAAGGGAAATGCCAAATTTATTGAAGCATTTCGTGTTTACAGACTAATTTTGCGGAGCAAATATAGAATTTTGCAATGATTTAGCTTTCTCTTTTCCCATTAAAAAAGAGGAAGTATGCTGTTTGAAAGAGTTATTTAACTAATTTTTGCAGATTCAAGAGCTGAATTTGCCTAAACAACAACATGATTATGAATAAAAAGGATTTAAAGCCGGCATCTGTCTTTCATTATTTTGAAGAGATATGTCAGGTACCCCGTCCCTCGAAAAGAGAGGAGAAAATAATTGCTTATTTGAAAGCATTCGGTGAAGAACATGGCTTGGAAACTACGACGGACGAAGCCGGTAATGTATTGATTAAAAAGCCTGCTACTCCAGGTAAGGAGAATTTGAAAACTGTGATTTTACAGTCTCATATAGATATGGTTTGTGAAAAAAACAGTGATGTGGAACATGATTTTCTGATTGATCCTATTGAAACAGTCGTGGACGGTGAATGGCTGAGAGCCAAAGGTACTACATTGGGGGCTGATAATGGTATCGGTGTGGCGACAGAACTGGCTATATTGGCTGCTACTGACATAGAGCATGGTCCGTTAGAGTGTCTCTTCACCGTGGATGAAGAGACCGGATTGACAGGTGCTTTTGCATTGAAGCCAGGGTTTATGACTGGTGATATTCTGATTAATCTGGACTCGGAAGATGAAGGAGAATTGTTTATCGGCTGTGCCGGTGGCGCAAACACTACAGCAGAATTTACTTATCAGCCTGTTGCTGCTCCACAGGATTATTTTTATTTCCGTGTAGCGGTCAAGGGACTGACAGGTGGTCACTCCGGTGATGATATTAATAAAGGTAGAGCGAATGCCAATAAGCTGTTGAATCGTTTCCTGACTCAGCTGGCTTCTAAATATACTTTATATTTATGTGAGATTGATGGTGGTAATCTGCATAATGCCATACCTCGTGAGGCACAGGCTTTGTGTGCGGTACCTATGCATGATAAGGAATCGGTTCGTGTGGATTTGAATATCTATACTGCTGAACTGGAGAATGAATATGCTGTGACAGAACCAAACTTGAGAACTGAACTCTCTTCTGAATCCCCTTGCAAGGAAGCGATAGATATGGCTACCGCCAGGCATTTTCTGAGAGCGGTTTACGCTGTGCACAACGGGGTGTATGCCATGAGTCAGGATATTCCGGGACTGGTGGAGACTTCATCCAATCTGGCTTCCATCAAACAGGTAGAGGGAAACAAGATTAAAATAGTGACTAGCCAGCGCAGTTCCATTCTTTCATCACGCAAGGATATGTCCGAGATGATTCGCTCTGCTTTTCTGTTGGGAGGTGCTGAAGTAACGACAGGTGACGGTTATCCAGGGTGGAAACCGAATCCGGCTTCTCCTGTTTTGAAAGTTGCGGTAGATAGCTATAAAAAACTTTTTGGCGTGGAACCTAAAGTAAAAGCGATTCATGCAGGATTGGAGTGTGGTTTGTTCCTTGAAAAATATCCGTCACTGGATATGGTTTCTTTTGGACCTACTTTGCGTGGTGTCCATTCACCCGATGAACGTATGTTGATTCCAACAGTGGATAAATTCTGGCGTCATTTGCTGGATGTATTGGTTAATATACCGACAAAATAAGTTATATGAAGAAAACAATCCTATTCCTTTGTTTGTGCTGCCTGGTTGGGGTGACGTATGCACAGGAACCGTTCCGGATAATGTTCTACAATGTAGAGAACTTGTTCGACTGTCAGCACGACACGTTGAAAAATGATTATGAATTTTTACCGGATGCTCCGAAAGGATGGACGTATGCGCGTTATTATGATAAACTGGCTAAGATAGCCAAAGTTATTATTGCCACTGGTGAGGAAAATGTTCCCGACTTGGTGGGACTTTGTGAAGTGGAAAATGACCATTGCCTGAAAGATTTGACGGAAAATTCACCTTTACGTGAGGCCGGTTACCGTTATGTCATGACTGATTCTCCCGATGAGCGTGGCATTGACGTGGCGTTGCTTTATCAGCGGGGTACTTTTAAGTTGTTAGGACAAAACTGTATTCCTGTTCCTTATAAGGAAATAGAACGCCGTCCTACGCGTGATATTCTTCATGTGATGGGGCAGGTGGTTTCTGGTGATACATTGGATGTGTTTGTATGTCACATGCCTTCCCGTTCCGGTGGTGAGGAAAAGAGTGAGCCATATCGTCTTTTCACTGCACAGATATTGAATATGGCGGCGGATTCTATCATGAATCTTCGCCGGCATCCCAATGTGGTGATAATGGGTGATTTTAATGACTATCCCACTAATAATTCAATAGCTAAAGTGTTGGGTGCTGTGGCTCCGAAAGGTGAGGTGCAGGCTAAAAAACTGTATAATCTGATGGACGGACGAAAGGAAGGTACTTACCGTTATCGCGGTGAATGGGGAGTGCTTGATCAGCTGATTGTTTCCGGATTCCTGTTGCAGGGACACGAGGGTATGCGCACTTCATACGACAAGGCGCAGATTTTAAAATATCCGTTCCTGTTGGAAGAAGATGAAAAATATGGTGGTGATATCCCATCACGTACTTACTGGGGAAAGAAATATCATGGTGGTTATAGCGACCATTTGCCGGTATGTGTGGACTTTGAAATCGGAAAATAGGGAGAGGGATTAGTGGTTAGTGATGAATGGGCTGCGCTATTATGCTGCAGGTATTAATCACTAATCACTATATATTCCTATTCATGATGATAAGGACCGTTATTCAATATAGTCATAGCCCGGTATAGCTGTTCTACGAAAATAAGGCGTATCATTTGATGTGAGAAGGTCATCTTGGATAATGAGATCTTTTCTTGGGCTGCATCATATATTTTGGGCGCAAATCCGTATGGCCCCCCAATGATAAATACTAACCGTTTGTTTACAGTGTGCATTTTACGTTCTATCCAGTTGGCAAATTCTACGGAACGGAGTTCTTTCCCATGTTCATCCAATAAGACCACGACATCGCCCGGCAGCAAAGCTTTCAGAATTAATTCTCCTTCCTTCTCTTTTTGTTGCTCCATGCTCAGGTTTTTGGTGTTCTTGAGTTCGGGGATGACTTCCATATCGAAAGAAATGAAGTGCTTGGTACGTTCCACGTAATCATTGATAGCGGTGATATAATGTTTTTCGACAGTGCGTCCTACTACTAATAATGTAAATTTCATACGTTCTTTTCTGGTTTACTTTGCAAAAATACGGAAAATCTCTACCTTTGCCTATCAATTCATAAAAAAACGATAACATTATGGACGAATTAGTAGTGAAAGACTTAATAGACAGACTGATAGACCTGTCTTTTGCTGAAGATATAGGTGATGGGGATCATACGACCTTGTCATGTATTCCCGCAGATGCAATGGGAAAATCAAAGTTGTTGATTAAGGAAGAAGGTATTTTAGCGGGCATTGAAGTGGCTAAAGAAGTATTTCGCCGTTTTGACCCCACGATGAAGGTGGAGGTGTTTATTCAAGATGGGACTCACGTGAAACCGGGTGATGTGGCCATGGTGGTGGAAGGTAAGGTTCAGTCACTTCTTCAGACAGAACGCTTGATGCTGAATATCATGCAGCGTATGAGTGGCATTGCTACTATGACCAATAAATATGTGAAGAAACTGGAAGGTACGAAAACCCGTGTGCTTGATACCCGCAAGACAACCCCGGGTATGCGTATCATGGAGAAGATGGCTGTCAAGATCGGAGGAGGATGCAATCACCGTATTGGTTTGTTTGATATGATTTTGTTGAAAGATAATCATGTGGACTTTGCAGGAGGCATACACAATGCAGTATCTCGTGCCAAAGAGTATTGCAAGGCAAAGGGAAAGGATTTGAAGATCGAACTGGAAGTGCGTAACTTTGACGAATTGAATCAGGCGTTGGCAGAAGGAGTGGATCGTATTATGTTTGATAATTTTACACCCGAGGATACTCGTAAAGCGGTAGAAATTGTAGGTGGCCGTTGTGAAACCGAGTCTTCCGGTGGTATTACTTACGACACCATGTTACCTTATGCACAGGCAGGAGTGGATTTCATTTCTTTTGGTGCGTTGACTCATTCTGTAAAAGGAATGGATATGAGCTTCAAGGCTTGTTAAGAGAAATGTGAACGATGCAAGTGACACGAATAGAGTTAAAATCTATTCGTGTCACTTGTGTTATTGGCATTCGTTTCTTTTATTTTCTTCTTTGAACCGGGTAGGCGTCATTCCTTTTACTTGTTTAAAGGAGGTGCTGAAATATCTCGGATAAGAAAAACCTACCTCGTAGGATATTTCGTTGATATTCATATTGGTATTTGTAAGCAGATAAACCGACTTCTCTATGCGTAGTTTATTGATATAGTCATTGACGCCCAATCCGGTTAGGAGTTTTACCTTATTATATAAAGACGCTCTGCTCATAGCCATTTTGTCTGTCAGAAATTTAATGGAAAGTTCCTCTCCGGCCATATTTTCATTAATAAGCATATTGAGTCTGGCGATGAACTCTTCATCTTCTTTACTGTTCTTCCTTTGAGTCTGTTCTGTTTCTGTGCTTTTTTCATTTGTTTCTTTTATCGGCATATTGGATGATGATGCCGTTGTGGGAATATTTTCTTCGATGGGTATTTTTTCTTCTTTATTCTTTAAAATGTCGTTTAATATGGCTTGCAGGAAATGGTTCATGTTGCCTTTCATGTGTTGTTCTTTTCGTTGGTAATAAATGTAGCCTATGCCGGCTGTGGCAATTATAAACAGGATAGCTGCTATGCCGATGAACCAGTTGGTTTTATACCAAGGAGGAGTAACGATTATGTTTATCAATTTTTGGGGAGGGGTATGATTTCCGTTTTTGGTATTGCAAGAAACCCATATTGTGTAGTTACCTGCGGATAGAGAGGATAAATTAAGTGTAGGATCGTAAGTTTCAATCAATTGTTTGCTTCTGCTTTCAATTATGTATTGAAGCAGGTATTTTTGGAATATGTCTCTGTTCTTTATTCGAAGGTGGAGGGAAAGAGAATTGTAGTTCCAGGGTACTTTTATCGTATTCTCTTTGATGTTCTTTAAGCAAGGGCTGCCGTTAAGAAGAATGTCGGACAGGTATATTTCTGGCATCTGGGTATCAGTATCGGGAATGTTTGTGTTGATTTTAACCAATCCTTCAGATCCACCTAGATAGATGTGATTTTTATTAGATTGTTTTTGGTATGCGAATAAAATTTCGTTAGATGGGAAACCGTCAGAACTGTTCCAGATAGTAAATCTGTTTTCTTTGATGATATAAGAGTATAGCTGATTTTGCGCACAAATCCATAGACGCCCTTTTCCATCGGCTATGAGGAAGGATATGCTGTTGAATAGCTTGGTACGTATGCGGTGGTATTTCCGGCTTTTCAGATCGAAGAATCCAAGTCCTTTGTCGGTTCCGGTCCATATTATATGATTGTTGTCGTAAGACATGGAAGTGATGGTCTCATTTTTTTCCAACTCGAATAGTAATCGGATGCTGTCATTTTGCTGATCTACCCAAAAAGCTTGGTGAGCGTATTTTAAGAGAGAGAATTTGTCATTGGAGTATGATAGACAAAGTGCATTATTAGAGAAGTCGTAGTGACGGTCTGTTTGCATCTTTGAGAATGTATGGTTATGTGTATTGTATGCATAGGCATTACGGCTGATTATGTATATTTTGTTGTCTGCCACCTGATTGGCTAGAGGAAGATGACCATAAAAACATTCTTTATAGTTGGTTTCTTTATCTATAATGGTGAAAGGACGATATTGCTGTGTCTTTTTATTGAACAGAAAGATGCCTTTGGTATATAAGGAAACCATTAATTCGGATTCGGATATTTCAGCAATGGAGATCACTTTATCTCCGTAGGTCGAGGGGAAATGAGTAAATTTGTCAGTAGACGGGTCGTATAGATTGATACCTCCTCCATCGGTTCCAATCCAGACTTTTCCGCTCTTCTCTTCGTAAAGGCTGATGATTGATTTTTCGCTGAGTCCGCTGGGATGGTTTAAGACGGCATCTTTATATGTCTTGATGTATGTTTCTTTAATACAGAATATGCCTCCTCGTACGCTTCCTGCCCATAGGTTTTCTTCTTGGTCTTTGTAGAGCAAGGTAATGGAGTTGACCGGCAGTGAAGAATAGTCTCCCACTATGTGTTGAAGTTGTGAGAATTGTTGAGTATGGGGATCAAACAGGTTGATACCGCTTCCGTCTGTTGCCAACCATAGCTTGCCGTTGTGTTCTGTTATATCTAAAATATAATTGTTGTTTAATCCGGAATTTGTCTGAGTATAGTGTTTTTGGATTTTTCCAGTTGAGTCATAGCAATAAAGTCCAGATCCGTAAAAGGATGTGTAGATATGCTGGTCAAGGGTTGTATATAACGATGTCAGCAGGTTGGAGCTGCTTGGAATAAAGAGACTGAATTGTTGGGTTTGACGGTTATATAAGTAGATTCCTTTTTTTCGGGTACCTACTAAAATATTGCTTTTATCGAGATAGACCATTTTTTGAATTCTATAATCTACCGCGTTGATGTTTTCTTTCCCTTTTTGTTTAAGGTGAATGGTCTTTGCCTTTCTGCTGTGATAATCGTAGCAGTAAATGGTATTTTCACTGCCAAACCATATTCCGCCTTCTATTTTGATAGAAGAATAGATAGCTTGGGGGATGGCGGTTGTGAATCGGTCTTGTTCGTCATCATAGAGGGCTAACCCTTTTGGAGTTGCTATCCAAAGGTTTCCTAATGAATCTTCGGTCAGATGATTGATATAATTGCTAGGCAGAGAATGGGGATCGTCCGAATAATGCTGGTAGGTTTTTATTCCTTCTTGAGTATAACTGTTCAATCCATTTTGAGTTCCTATCCATAAAGTACCTTTATGGTCTAACAGAATGGATTGGGCGGTAGATTGAGAAAGTCCTTGCTCTATGGAGAGCTGGGTGAATGAATAATGGACATTGTGTTCGGAGGAGAACAGTTTTGTTTCTGTCCATAAGCATAAAATGATAATTAAGGTCCGATACATTGTAATTTTATTTTCTGCAAAAATACATTTTTTTTCTTTTGATAAGAATTGGGAGGTTGTTTTTTCAGTATGAAGCAATAAGAAAATAAGATGTTTTTTATCAAAAAATTGAGAAATAGTTCCTTGTTAGACAGGATTGGACTTGATTTATACAATTTTTGACCTTTCCAGTTGGTAAATAGATTAAGTTTGTGCAGTTAAATTTTTGAAATAAGTTTTGTGAACCAAAATTAATGTAGTATGAAAAATGTTATACTTTTATTATTGTCTGTATGTGGTATGTTTGCTTGTACCCATACGCCAAAGTGGGAATTAGTGTGGGAGGATAACTTTGATGGTGCGGAGCCCGATACCACAATATGGAGCCGCATACCTCGCGGCAAACCTGATTGGCAAAATACTCAGTCGTTCGATGACCGTTGTTATGAAATGCGTAACGGCCTTTTAATATTAAAGGGAATTGTGAATGATAATATGGATGTAGATACGGCGAAGTATCTGACTGGGGGATTGTGGACAAAAGACAAGCACGCTTTTCATCGGGGACGTATCGAAGTGAAGGCCAGATTGCATGGGGCGAAAGGGGCATGGCCGGCTATATGGACTTTGCCTTATGAAACCGATAAATATGATTGGCCTATGGGAGGGGAGGTAGATATTATGGAACGCCTGAACAATGATTCCATTGTTTATCAAACCGTGCATTCACACTATACTTATACATTGGGAATAGAGAATAATCCGAAACATGGAAGCACTACGTCTATCAATCCTGAGGACTTTAATATATATGGGGTGGATTTCTGGCCGGACAGTTTGGTGTTTCATGTGAACGGAAAACGGCATTTCGTTTATCCTCGTATCGAAACAGAGCAAGAAGGGCAGTTCCCTTTTGATATTCCTCAATATTTACTGATTGATATGCAATTAGGAGGTACTTGGGTAGGAACTGTGGATTCTACGGATTTACCTGTGGAGATGGAAGTGGACTGGGTACGTCATTATCAATGGAAATGAAGTAATTCTGGTATTTGTAATTATGATGATATTAGTGATAAATAACCTATTAACTCAATTAAATTTGAAATTATGAAAAGACAAAGGCAAAAATTATTTCGCGTGTTTTTAGCGGGCGTCCTGATGCTGTTTTCTTTTATGGCATATGCACAGGAGCGTACGGTGACAGGTAGGGTGTATGATTCATCCGGTGAATCTATTATAGGAGCCAGTGTAGTGGTGCAGGGTACTATGCAGGGAGTGGTAACAGATATGGACGGTGCTTTTCAGTTGAAGGTGCAACCTTCCCAGTCTTTGGTGATTAGCTTTTTGGGATACAAAGATGTGATCCTGCCGGTAGGAAATAAAAATGATTTTAAAATTATTTTGGAAGAAGACTCTAAAAAGCTGGACGAGGTAGTGGTGGTAGGATACGCTACTCAGAAGAAAGTGAATTTAACAGGATCTGTCGCTTCCGTATCGGCAAAAGATATTCAGGATATTCCGGTGGCCAATACAACTACTTTGTTGCAGGGGCGACTGCCGGGGTTGGTACTGACTCAAAACGGTGCGCAAGCCGGTAATGATAACCCGGAAATCAGAATCCGTGGTATTGGTACCTTTGGTAATAATAATCCGATGGTGTTGATTGACGGGGTGGAAGGTAGTATTTCACAAATAGCAGAGATACCTTCTGCCGATATTGAGAGCATTTCTGTACTGAAAGATGCGGCATCGGCAGCTATTTACGGTGTACGTGCTGCCAATGGCGTTATTTTGATCACTACCAAGCGGGGACAAGCATCAAGCAAGGTGAAGGTTTCGTACTCAGGTAGTTATACTTTGCAGACACCTGGTATTGTTCCCGACTATGTGGATAGTTATAATTGGGCTTTGATGAAGAACGAAGTGAATCCCGGAACGTTCTCATCGGAAGCTTTGCAAAAGTTGAAAGACGGATCCGATCCAGATCATTATGCAAATACCAATTGGCTGGACGCAGTATTGCGCAATGCTAGTATGCATCAGCATCATCTGTCTGTATCAGGAGGTAATGAGAATACCCATTTTATGACTTCGGTGGCCTATTTCAATCAGGATGGTATCATGATGAAGACAGGAGTGGAACGTTTTTCATTCCGTTCGAATATTGATACTCGTTACAAACGTTTTACTTTTGGATTGAACTTATCCGGTAATAAGAATAATGTGACCGCACCTGCTGTAGCACCTTCCGGTGAAGGCGGAATCATGCGTTATGTATCTTGGTTCACTCGTCCTACTGTGCCGGTGATGTATTCTAACGGGCATTACGGTTATGTAGATGGTTCGTCATTGAGTGCCGAACTGATGAAGAATCCCGTAGAGTCAATGTCTTTAGGGCATCGCAGCAACGAGTATTGGCGTTTTAACGGTAAGGCGTTTGCCGGCATTGATTTGTGGGACGGATTGAAGTTCCAGACCAGTTTTGCTTATGCTTTTGATTTGAATGCAACGAAATCTTACTCTCCCAAATCTCCAGCCCGTTATGATGCAGAAGGAAATATTAGAAAAGCAGCGGGAGAAACGAATAAGGAGGAGGATTATTGGTACCGCAATGCGACATGGACAAATGAGAACTTGTTGACTTATAACAAGCAATTTGACAAGCATAATGTTAGTGTGCTGCTGGGACACTCTGTCATTGGTTCGCGCTTTTATAGAACAACTGCTTCCATACAAGGGTTTCCTACAGAAAATATTTATGAGCTTGATGGAGGAACAATTAATCCGGGGGCAAAAGGCAATTCGGAAGAATATAAACTCCAGTCATTTTTTGGCCGTGTGAATTATAGTTACGACGACCGTTATTTGTTTGAGTTCAATGTTCGCCACGATGGCTCGTCACGTATGCCTAAAGCCAACCGTTACGCTACATTCCCTTCCGTATCAGGAGGATGGGTGTTCTCGAATGAAGAGTTTATGAAAGACTATAAAAACTTCTCCCTTGGAAAGTTACGTCTGTCATGGGGTAAGCTGGGTAATCAGGAAATCGGTAATTATGCTTATGCGGCTACTTTGGGTGCAAGCGGAAATTATTTCTTCGACCAGAATGGAGACAAACAGGCCGGTATGGTACAGACTTCTGTCCCGAATGAAAACATCAAATGGGAAACGACTCGTTCTATCAATGTGGCCCTTGACCTTGGATTTTTTAATAATAGAATACAGACTACTTTTGAATGGTTTGATAAGAAAACTTCTGATATCTTGATGCAGTTAGCTATGCCGGGCATATTCTTGGGCTCTCTTAATGCTCCTTATCAGAATGTGGGTGCTGTCCGCAACCGTGGTTGGGAGTGGAATGTGAATTACTCGGATAGTAAAGGCGACTGGGCTTGGAATGCAGGGTTCAACCTGTCACACGTGAAGAATGAAATTCTGGAGATGGGCGGTCTGGAAGAAACAATAAGCGGGCAAACAATCAATCGTATTGGTAATCCTATCGGCGCTTATTTTGGATATAAAGCAATTGGTATTTACCGTACAGAGGCTGATCTACAGCGTACTAATTCAAAAGGGGAAGTCATTAAACAAAATGGTGTGGCTCCCAAATTGGGCGATATCATGTATGCTGATTTGAATGATGACGGAAACATAACTGCAGATGACCGTGACATTATAGGTAATCCTTTTCCTAAATACTCTTATAGTTTCAACTTGGGGGCTTCTTGGAAGAACTTTGACTTGTCTACTTTTTGGCAGGGAGTAGGAGGTATTTATCGTTATAGTTGGGAGACTTCTACCGATATCCGTGGTAACTTAACCGAACGCTGGCTGGATCGTTATTCTGCCGACAATGTAAATGCTTCCATGCCGGCATTAGGCAATACGATGAATGATTCCTATTCCTCATTCTGGTTGGAGAATTCCAGTTACTTGCGCTTAAAGAACTTGGAGTTCGGCTATACATTCCGTCAGCCGGGGCTTGCCAAAGTGGGTGTTTCCAGTATCCGTGTCTATTTTGCCGGAAGTAATCTTTTGACATTTACGTCTTTGAAAAACTGGGATCCGGAAAAAACATCAGGTGATGCCAGAAACGACGTACATCCCAACATGCGCACTTATTCATTTGGGTTAAATATTCAATTCTAAATTATAAGGAGGATATACATTATGGTAAAGAATACAAAAAATATATGCAGAGTTTTATTTTTTTCTGGAATGTTATTGGTTACCAGTGCATGCTCAGATAGTTTTTTGCAGACGGATTCTCCGAATCAGCCTTCTCAGACCACTTATTGGCAGACCGAATCGGATGCATTGATGGCTTTGACAGCCTGTTATGATGCCATGCAGAGCCAGAATTTATATGACGACAACATTGATGGCTGGAAGTTTGGATTTTTGGGACGTGAAACCAGTACGGACAATGGAGACCACACATGGGGTGACTGGATGCTGGGAAGTTCTATTTCGAAATGTGCGTCTTCTACTACTGATGAATGTTTCTCTATGTATTGGAATGCCAATTATGAGGTAATTAAGCGTTGCAACATGTTGGTGGAGAATGTGGAGCGTATTCCGATGGAGGCAGAAAAGATAGATGCATACAAGGCGGAAGCCATAGCACTGCGGGCTTTGATGTATTGTAATCTGACTTCCGTGTTCCGCGATGTTCCCTATTTGACGAGACCTTTAACCTTGGCCGAAGCACAGGCTCCTAAAACGGAACGTAGTGAAATTGTTTCGTCTTTGTTGGAGGATCTGAAGACTTGGATTCCTAAAATACCGGTTATAGGGAAGGCTCAAAAGGGACGTATGTCCCAAGAGGCGGGTTATGCCATTATGGGACGAATCGCTCTTTTTAATCAACGTTGGGACGAGGCGATAGCTGCTTATAAAAATGTAATAGGAAAAGTACAGCTGTTTAAGTCGGGCGATGGAACTGATTATGCTGCCAATTATGCTGATTTGTTTAAAGAGCAAAATGAAACGGCTGAGGAAGTGTTACTGAGTGTTCATTTTAAAGGTCCGGGATTGGGTGAAGGAAGCTGCTTTGGGGTTTGTTGGTCTGCTCCGATGAATGCTATTGAAGGTTCTATGAACTTGTGTGATGATTTTTACTGTATAGATGGGCTGCCTATCGACAAATCACCTTTATTTAAGGGAAATCTTGCTCAAGGAGCTCACACGAAGGCTAATCCGGATATGGGACGTTATGAGAATCGTGATCCTCGTATGAAAGGCACATTGATGTTGCCGGGCATGGAATGGAACGGAAAGTTGTATACTAATAATTTGCCGGCAAGTTCTACCTGTTGTATTCGTAAATGGTACACTCCGGAAGATACGGCCAATGAATATGACGGTAGTCTTGATTTCTATGTAATCCGTTATGCAGAAGTGCTTTTGTCACTTGCTGAAGCTATGATTGAGAAAGGTGGCTATCCACAGGCGGAAGTGACAGGACCTATCAATGAAGTTCGTGCTCGCGTCGGTATGCCGGCGGTAGAAGTAGTGGAAGGAACTAATTTGAATAAAGAAGAATTGCGCGCTATTGTGCGTCACGAACGCCGTGTGGAACTGGCTTTTGAAGATTTACGTTTTGCTGATCTTTACCGTTGGGGCGAGTTTGAAAGTGCTCAAAAACGTATGCAGAAAGATCAGTCGTTCTATGGCTTCGGAGTAGTTCCGCGAGGCAACCTTCGTGGTGCGCAAGATCTGGTCTGGCCTATTCCGCAAGGTGAAATAGACACGAATCCGATGTTGGAGCAACATAGTGAATGGAAGTAAGAATGGTTGATTTGTTATTTTCAATATAACTGTGATGAGGTAAGAGATTGTAAAAAGGTATTTTCTTGAAGGGCAAGTATGTGGCTGATAAGGCTGCAACTTGTCCTTTGTCGTTTGTATGCTGTTATATATGTTTTATTTCATAATGTGGCATATTTTGTTAAATTACGAAGTGGTGTTATTTCTCTTTTCATCTCTTTGTTTTATCTTTGTCACTGAATATTATAAGTAATAACATAAGTATATGAAGAAAAAGAATGTTTTTAAATGGTGGGGAGTCGTTTTGTTGTTGTGTATGTGTTCTGTCCATGTTGAGGCGCAGGATTTGAAGTCTATACTGACAGGAGTGGCAAAGGCGGTAATTGGTGACAAGGCTACTACGGCTCGTTCTATTGTGGGTACGTGGTCTTATCAGGCTCCCGAATGTCAGTTCGCGAGTGATAAGTTGCTGGCAAAGGCTGGTGGAGAGGTGGCAGCCAAGGAAGTGGAAGAAAAACTACAGACTGTATATGATAAGACAGGTTTGACTGGCATTAAGTACACTTTCAAGGAGGATGGCACTTATTCATATATATTAAAAAAACGTACGGTAAATGGCACTTACGTTTTTGATGATGAAGCTAAGACGATTACTATGAAAAGCAAGTTGGGCATACAGACGGTAGCTTATGTGACAGTGACAGGCAACAGTATGAGTCTTGTATTCAATGCCGATAAGTTGATGTCCATTCTAAAGGTGATTACAGGAGCGGCTTCCAAAGTAAATTCCACGGCTGCCACTCTCAACAGTGTGGCTGAAGCTTATGACGGGCTAATGTTAGGATTTGAATTGAAAAAGTGAATGTCTTTTTATTAAAGACAGGGGAGCAGGTGTTTTATAGATTGATTAACAAGTCATGATTGAAACTGATGCTTAAAGATAAAGAAGGTGTGTCGTCAGCCAGCCCTTCCGGTCTTTTGAACTCCATGGTGGCGGAAAGATTGATTTAGTAATTCTTTTTTTCTTGGTCCGGATTCGTAATAACTTCTTCGTCTTCCGGATGACTCCTGTTGTCTTCCTCTTCCTCGTCAATGAAAAGTTCCGGTTGTTGGGGGCCTTTGTGTCTGAACAATATGGCTGCGGCTATTCCGGCCGCAGTGCCCCCCAAGTGTCCCTCCCAAGAAGTGGTGGAGGAGGCGAATTGCGGGAACATGTTCCATACCAGACTGCCATATAGAAAGGTGACAAGCAACGACAGGGCTACTAAAGGGACATGTTTGCGGAGAATACCACTGAAGAACAGAAAAAAGGCGAGTGAATAAATTATACTGCTGGCACCTATATGCCATCCCGGCTTGCCTATTATAAATGTAAGTATTCCACTGACTATCCAGATGAAAAAAAGTATAGCAATGCCCAAATCACGATAAAAGTAGAGCAGACACCATAATAAAAAAAGAAGAGGAAGAGTGTTCGCAAATAAATGTCCCCAATCGGCGTGTATCAACGGAGAAGTGAAAATCCCCATTATTCCTTTGGTTTCTCTAGGATATATGCCCCAGGTGATAAAATCCCAATTCATGACACTTTCCATAGTACGCAGGGTGTACAGAATGAAAAGAAGTAATAACGGAAGAGCAAAAGCCAATAGAATTTTTTGAATTTCAAGTTTCATTTTGTCATAATTATGCTGATTTCTGTGCAATACTACGGATATTTGAGCGAAAAAAGAAAAATATTTTGCTATTTAATTTTGCTTTATTCATTTAATTACTAATTTTGAGCGTTGCATACAAAAATAATATGTGACATAAATTGAAATGGAAATTTGATTTATAACCTTAAAATAACAACTATGAGTTACTTACGATTTGACAAGACTCTTATGACGAACCTCGGGGAATCATTGCCGAAAGAAATTCTCCGCACAAACCGTTCAGGGGCCTACCATTGTACAACCATTGTTGACTGCAATACGAGAAAATATCATGGATTGCTCGTTATTCCGGTACCTGAGCTGGATGATGAAAACCATGTATTGTTATCGTCGTTGGATGAGACAGTGATACAACACGGAGCTGAATTCAATCTGGGGCTTCATAAGTATCAGGGCGACAACTACAGCCCCAGGGGACACAAGTATATCCGTGAATTCGAGTGTGAGAAAGTTCCTACTACCATATATAGGGTAGGTGGTGTGGTCTTGAAGAAGGAAAAGCTTTTCGTTCATCATGAAAATAGAATTTTAATCCGTTATACTTTGCTGGAGGCACATTCAGCCACTACGTTGCGTTTGCGTCCGTTTTTGGCTTTCCGCAGCGTACGTCAGTACACCCATGAAAATGCACAAGCCAGCCGCGACTATCAGGAAGTGGACAATGGAATCAAGACATGTATGTATCCGGGCTATCCCGAATTATATATGCAATTGAACAAGAAGAATGAATTCCACTATCAGCCGGATTGGTACCGGGGTATTGAATATCCCAAAGAGCAGGAAAGAGGTTATGATTTTAATGAAGATTTGTACGTTCCGGGTTATTTTGAGGTGGACATAAAGAAAGGCGAAAGCATCGTCTTCTCAGGAGGTGTGTCCGAGTCCACTACCCGTACATTGAAGAAAACTTTTGAAGAGGAGGTGGAAGAACGTACTCCGCGTGATAATTTCCAGCACTGTCTGATAAATGCTGCCCATCAGTTTCTGAATAAACAGGGAAATGAATCTTATATCCTGGCAGGATATCCGTGGTTTAAATGCCGTGCCCGCGATATGTTCATTTCTTTACCGGGACTGACATTGGCGATTGATGAAGTGGCCAAGTTTGAGATGGTGATGGAAACGGCCCGTAAGGCGATCCATGACTTTATCAATGATGAGCCTGATGATGTTAAAGTGTACGAAATGGAGCATCCTGACGTCTTGCTTTGGGCGGTGTGGTGTATTCAGCAATATGCCAAGATGGTGTCGCGTGACCAGTGCCGTGAAAAATATGGTACATTGCTGCAGGACATGATGGAGTATCTTCGCCGGGAGAATCATCCGAATCTTTTCTTGCACTCTAACGGTCTGCTTTATGCCAACGGAACAGAGAAGGCTATCACATGGATGAATTCAACCGTAAACGGACGTCCCGTGATTCCTCGTACAGGCTATATTGTAGAAATCAATGCCTTGTGGTATAATGCATTGCGCTTTACCGGTGATTTGTTGGGCGAGGGTGGAAACAATAATTTGGCTGATGCGTTGAATGTATTGGCCGAAAAGGCTGGAAAGTCATTTGTGGATACTTTCTTGAATGAGTATGGTTATCTATTGGATTATGTGGATGGCAATATGATGGACTGGAGCGTGCGTCCGAACATGATATTTACTGTCGCATTCGACTATTCTCCGCTTGATACTCGTCAGAAGAAAGGGGTGCTGGACATTGTGACTAAAGAACTGCTTACACCGAAAGGACTCCGTTCGCTCAGCCCGAAGAGCGGTGGTTATAATCCGAACTATGTAGGCCCTCAGATGCAGCGTGATTATGCATATCATCAAGGTACCGCATGGCCTTGGCTGGCAGGCTTCTATTTCGAGGCTTACCTCCGTATTTATAAGATGAGTGGTGTAGGATTTGTAGAACGTCAGCTGATAGGCTACGAAGATGAAATGACTTCTCATTGTATTGGCTCTATACCTGAACTATTTGATGGTAACCCGCCTTTCAAAGGTCGTGGAGCTGTATCATTCGCTATGAATGTGGCAGAGATATTGCGGGTGTTATATTTATTGAGTAAATACAATTATTGAAAGGAGGGACCTGTATGAAAGTATTAATGTTTGGATGGGAATTTCCTCCCAAAATATATGGTGGCCTTGCTGTAGCATCTTACGGTATAACAAAAGGTTTGAGTCTGCAAGGTGATATGGAAACAACTTTCTGTTTGCCCAAACCTTGCGGTGACGAAGAAAAGTTTCTGAACATTATAGGCATGAACCAAGTGCCCATTGTGTGGCGTGATGTGAATTATGATTACTTAAAGTCACGCCTTTCGACTTCGACTCCGGAACAGTATTATGCTTTCCGTGATCATATCTATTCTGATTTCTCGTATATGCACGTCAATGATCTGGGGTGTATGGAGTTTGCCGGCGGTTATCCGGGAAACCTTCATGATGAGATCAATAATTTTTCTATTATTGCCGGTGTGGTTGCGCGCCAGCAAGAATTTGATATTATCCATGCGCACGACTGGCTGACTTATCCGGCTGGTGTGCATGCCAAGCTGGTAAGTGGCAAACCTTTGTGTATCCATGTACATGCTACTGATTTTGACCGTTCGCGCGGTAAGGTGAATCCTACAGTATATGCTATGGAAAAGAATGGCATGGATCATGCCGACTGTATTATGTGTGTGTCCGAGCTGACCCGACAGACAGTTATTCACCAATATCATCAAGATCCGCGTAAATGTTTTGCCATGCACAATGCCGTTTATCCGCTTTCGCAAGATTTGCTGGACATTCCTCGTCCTGATCATTCGAAAGAAAAAGTGGTGACTTTCTTGGGGCGTATCACGATGCAGAAAGGACCCGAGTATTTTGTGGAAGCTGCCGCATTGGTCTTGAAGCGTACCCGTAACATCCGTTTTGTAATGGCAGGATCAGGAGACATGCTGGACGCTATGATCAATCTGGCTGCGGAACGAGGTATTGCAGACCGTTTTCACTTCCCGGGATTCCAGCGTGGGCGTCAGGTTTATGAAGCATATAAAAACAGTGATGTGTTCGTAATGCCTTCCGTGTCAGAACCTTTTGGTATCGCTCCTTTGGAGGCTATGCAGTGCGGAACTCCTTCTATCATCTCAAAACAATCGGGTTGCGGTGAAATTTTGGATAAAGTAATCAAGACCGATTATTGGGATATCAACGCAATGGCCGATGCCATCTATTCAATTTGTACGAATCCTTCCCTTTTCCAATATCTGCAGGAAGAAGGAAAGAAAGAGGTGGATGGTATTACATGGGAGAAAGTCGGTTTGAGAATCCGTGCCCTCTATGAGCAGGTGTTAAAAAACTATGGTAAATAATAAAACAATAATTAGGATATGAAAACAATATGTCTTTATTTTGAAATACATCAAATTATCCATCTGAAACGCTATCGTTGTTTTGATATAGGCCGTGATCATTATTATTATGATGATTATGAAAATGAACGCAGTATCAGTGATATAGCTGAACGTTCCTATATTCCTGCGTTGAGTACCTTGATTGAAATGGCAAAGAATTACAGTGATACTTTTAAGGTGGCTTTGTCTATTTCGGGTGTGGCGTTGGAACAGTTGGAAGTACATGCGCCCAGTGTGATCGAGTTGTTGCATCAGTTGAATGAGACCGGATGTTGTGAATTCTTGTGCGAGCCTTATTCTCATGGTCTTTCCTCTTTGGCTAATGAAGATTGTTTCCGCGAAGAGGTGGAACGTATGCGTACCAAGATCAAACAAATATTTGGCAAGGAGCCGAAAGTATTCCGTAACTCTAGTTTGATCTATTCGAATGAGATTGGCGCTACGGTAGCTGATATGGGTTTTAAAGGTATGTTGACTGAAGGTGCAAAACACATTTTGGGTTGGAAGAGTCCGCACTATTTGTATCATTGCGCCATGAATCCGAACTTGAAGTTACTGCTTCGCGATTTCAAACTGTCTGATGACATCAGTCTGCGTTTCTCTAATTCCGAATGGAGTGAGTATCCGTTGTTTGCCGACAAATATATAGATTGGATCGCAGCTTTGCCGGAGGAGGAACAAGTTATCAATATATTCATGGAACTTTCTGCTTTGGGCATCGCCCAGCCATTGTCTTCCAATATTTTGGAATTTATGAAAGCGCTGCCTGTCTGTGCAAAAGAAAGAGGGGTTACTTTCTCTACTCCGACCGACATTATTACCAAACTGAAATCGGTGGATCAGGTGGATGTCCCTTATCCCATGTCATGGGTAGACGAGGAACGCGATATCAGTCCGTGGTTAGGTAATGTGATGCAGCGTGAGGCCTTCAATAAACTTTATAGTGTGGCGGAACGTGTTCATTTGTGCGATGACCGTCGTATTAAGCAGGATTGGGATTATTTGCAGGCAAGTAATAATTTCCGCTTTATGACCACTAAGAATACTGGTATTTGGTTGAATCGTGGAATCTATGATTCTCCGTATGATGCTTTCACCAATTACATGAATATTTTGGGTGATTTTATAAGTCGTGTGAATTCATTGTATCCGGTGGATATGGATAACGAAGAATTAAATTCATTGCTTACTACCATTAAGAACCAGGGCGAGGAATTGGTGGCTTTGAATAAGGAAGTGGAAAGATTGCAGGCTAAACTGGAGAAAGCTGAAGGTAAGAAGGCTCCTGCCGTAAAGAAAGAACCTGCTGCCAAGAAACCTGTGGCGGCAAAGAAACCAGTGGCAAAGAAGCCGGTTGCCAAGAAAGCTGCTTCGAAGAAAGAAGAATAACAGAAATAGTATAAAGGACTTAAGAATTCACCGTTGTGCTTTCGGAAAACTGGTTTTAAGGTTGGAAGAGGCGGAACGGTGTTTTTCTATATAAAAGTTTGCCGCATTGAATATTTTATTTACCTTTGCCAATCTCAGATACGAAAAAACATGAAACAATTGTGCCAAAATAAACATACGATACGTTTCCGCTATTGGAGCCGGAAGAAGTACGCTATGTTTTATAGCTTGGGCAAATGTGTAACTATTGGTAATCTGAAAAAGGAGATTGCCGATGTATCGTTGGGTAAACAGGCAAATGTTTGCACGGCATTCTCTGTTTGCTCTTCCGCACGGAAAGAGGATGCTGGAGAGGAATATGAAGAAGGAATGGTCCCTGTTGAATCTATGCTGCAAATGCTTCGGATCCAACTGCCTCAACCCCAGGTGGCTGATGTGATTTGTCTTTTTTATTTAAATAAATATTGTTTGCCGGAAAGATGTGCCATGCATCTTTTCGGCTTTTTTTGTCTTAATATGAACTGTATATGATGCTGAATGAAATAAGAAACAAAGTGTTGGGCGGTGAGAAGATTACCGTAGAAGAAGCCCGTTGGCTGTCCTGCAAGGCAGAGAAACAGGACTTGTATGATGCGGCTCATGAGATAACACGGGTTCTGGCTTCCCGGAAATTCGATATGTGTTCCATCATCAATGCTAAATCCGGTAAATGTCCTGAGAATTGTAAATGGTGTGCACAGTCTGCACATTATAAAACAAAAACGAATGTTTATGATTTGGTTGGGAAGGAAGAATGTCTGCGCCATGCTTTGTATAACGAAGCGCAGGGAGTATCCCGTTTTTCTTTGGTGACCAGTGGCAGGAAACCGGGTAGCCATAATATGGACCGGCTATGTGAGACAACAGAGTATATGCGTGCGCATTCGCATATTCGGTTATGCGCTTCTTTAGGATTGCTGGATGAGGCGGAATTGGGACGGCTGTTTAAGGCAGGTATCACCCGTTATCATTGTAATCTGGAAACGGCTCCCTCTTATTTTTCATCTCTATGTTCTACTCATACACAAGAACAGAAAATAGAAACGTTGCAGGCAGCACGCCGGGTGGGGATGGATGTATGCAGCGGAGGAATCATCGGCATGGGCGAAACAATGGAACAGCGTATTGAGTTTGCTTTTACACTGAAGGAATTGGAAGTACAGTCTATTCCTATAAACCTGTTGCAGCCTATACCCGGCACTCCATTGGAAAAAATGGATCGTCTTGCAGAGGCGGAGATTCTGACAACCATCGCTTTATTTCGTTTTATCAATCCCACAGCCTTTCTTCGTTTTGCCGGAGGGCGTTCACAGATGAGTGTGGAAGCTGTAAAGAAAGCATTGTATATCGGTATTAATTCTGCCATTGTGGGAGATTTGCTGACTACATTAGGTTCCAAAGTATCAGAAGATAAAATATTGATAGAAGAGGCCGGGTATTCGCTTTGACACATTATAAAGTTATTATAACAATAAGGAAGTAATATATGGAAAATTTTGACAGGGAGCATTTATGGCATCCTTATACATCGACTACTCATCCGCTGCCCACTTATAAAGTAAGACGGGCGGATGGAGTATATATAGAATTGGAGGACGGAAGATGTTTGATAGAAGGGATGTCTTCGTGGTGGTGCATGGTACATGGATACAATCATCCGGTATTGAACCAAGCGCTCAAGAAACAGATAGACCGTATGAGCCATGTCATGTTCGGCGGATTGACACACGATCCGGCCATCGAATTAGGCAGGTTGTTGCTGAAGATTGTTCCTCCCCGTATGCAGAAAATATTTTATGCTGACTCCGGTTCGGTTGCGGTAGAAGTGGCACTGAAAATGGCCGTTCAATATTGGTATGCGCAAGGGAAGGAAAAGAAAAATAATTTTGTAACTATTCAGTCCGGATATCATGGAGATACGTGGAATGCCATGTCTGTTTGTGATCCGGTGACCGGTATGCATCATATTTTTGGTCCTACATTGCCTGTGCGTTATTTTGTTCCTGCTCCCCGGTCGCGCTTTGGCGGAATCTGGTATGAAGAGGATATAGAACCCTTGAAGGAAATATTGGAACAGCATCATGAAGAAATGGCCGCATTGATTCTGGAACCTATTGTACAAGGGGCGGGCGGAATGCGTTTTTATCATCCTGAGTTTTTACGTCAGGCAGAGAAACTTTGCAGGCAATATCGGCTGTTGTTAATCTTTGATGAGATAGCGACAGGTTTCGGAAGAACGGGGAAACTGTTTGCTTGGGAGCATGCGGGTGTCCAGCCCGATATCATGTGCATAGGTAAGGCACTGACCGGTGGATACATGACTTTCTCTGCTGTCCTTGCCAGTGATGATGTGGCTGATACCATTTCCGGCGGTTATCCGGGAGTCTTTATGCACGGCCCTACTTTTATGGGAAATCCGTTGGCTTGTGCCGTAGCGAAAGCATCCGTGGAATTGTTGCTTTCATATAGTTGGGAGGAAAAGGTAAAGGCTATCGAATCACAGTTGAAGAGGGAGCTGGCCCCCGCTGCTTTATTGCCGCAGGTGGCTGATGTGCGTGTATTGGGAGCTATCGGGGTTATTGAAGTGAAGAAACCGGTAGATATGGCTTTTATGCAACGTCGTTTTGTCGAAGAAGGAGTATGGGTACGTCCTTTTGGAAAACTGGTGTATATCATGCCGCCTTTTATAATTCAGCCGGAAGAATTGAGCAAATTGACGCATTCACTGGTAAAGATAGTAGGAGAATTAAAAGAATAAGTGATAGTATTGGGAAAAATAGAAAAAATGAATTCATTAACAGACTGGGAAAGGGAATTAGCCCTGCTTGAAAATAAAAGTAATCTTCGCAGGCTGCCTGTTATCCGCCATTTGGAAAGAGAGGTGGAGGTGAATGGAAAAGTGATGCTTAACCTTTCATCCAACGATTATCTGGGATTGGCTGCTTACCTGCCATTACGTACGGAATTTTTGCAAAGTCTTACTCCCGATACCTTTCTTCCTTCCTCTTCATCCTCTCGCCTGCTGACAGGAAATTTTGATATCTATGTTCAGATAGAGGATTTGCTTGCCCGACTGTTTCGGAAGGAAAGCGCGTTGGTTTTTAATAGTGGTTATCACATGAATGCCGGTATTCTTCCTGCAGTGAGCGATGCTCGTACATTGATTCTTGCCGATAAACTGGTACATGCCAGCATTATTGACGGCATTCGTTTATCGGCGGCCAAGTGTATCCGGTACCGGCATAACCGATACGACCAATTGGAACAGTTGCTGGCTTCCAATCATGCCGGGTATGATAGAATAATTATTGTAACCGAAAGTATTTTCAGTATGGACGGTGATGAGGCCGATCTTCGCCGTTTGGTCACTTTGAAGCAACAATATGATAATGTATTGCTATATGTGGATGAAGCGCATGCTGTAGGGGTGCGGGGAATGCATGGCTTGGGGTGTGCGGAAGAACAGGATTGTGTGGCTGACATCGACTTCTTATGTGGAACTTTTGGTAAAGCGTTAGCCTCGGTAGGAGGATATATTGTTTGTTCGAAGACCATCCGTGATTATTTGGTCAATAAAATGCGTACATTCATATTTACAACGGCTCTTCCTCCTGTCAATTTGCTATGGACATTCTTTATCTTGGAGCATTTGGACAGTTTCAGTTTCCGGAGGGAAAGGTTGAAAAAAATATCCTCTCTTTTGAAAGACGCGTTGGTAAAGAAAGGATACGCTTGTCCTTCTACCAGCCATATTCTGCCAATGACGATAGGCGATAGCGGTGATACGGTGTTAAAGGCCGATTTCTTGCAGCGTAAAGGTTTTTATGCGTTGCCGGTGCGTCCTCCTACTGTGCCTGAAGGAACATCGCGTATCCGTTTTTCGTTGACAGCGGATATTACTGAAGAAGAAATAAAAAGCCTGATAGAATTGATATGAAACATTATTTTATACAGCAAAAGCATCTTCCCCGATTGACACTTTTTTTTGCCGGTTGGGGAATGGATGAATGTCCTTTCATGGATTATTGCCCCGAAAATAGCGATCTGTTGGTTTGTTATGATTATCGTTCGCTGGATTTTGATTTCACGCTGTTGCAGGGTTATCAGGAGATTCGTCTGATAGCCTGGTCTATGGGAGTATGGGTCGCGTCTATGGTATTGCAGGATATGGACTTGCCCATTTGTGAGAGTGTTGCTTTGAACGGCACGGTAACTCCTGTCGATGATTTGAAAGGTATTCCGCAGCAAGTTTTTGAAGGAACCCTGGAAGGCTTGAATGAGGTTACACTGGAAAAGTTTATCCGCAGGATGTGTTTGAAAAAGGAGAATTTGGAAACATTCTTGTCGAAACGTCCGCAACGTGCGGTAGAGGAACTGCAAGAAGAGCTTCGGAGGATTGGAGAACAGGTAAAATCTTGTGCTGTTCCCAGTTTTGCATGGGAACGGGCTGTTATAGGCAAGAATGATTTGATTTTTACGGCGGTCAACCAAAAAAATGCATGGACCGGGACGGAAGTGGCAGAGTATGATATTCCTCATTATTCAGAAGAAATAATGAGAGATTTGCTATGTCCGTCTGTCATTTAAAATGAAAACGTATGATTAATAAGCAATTGATAACCCGTCGCTTTTCCCGCGCTGTAGAGAGTTATAACCGTGAAGCGTTGGCACAAAAGCAGATTGCATACCGCATGAGTGATATGCTAAATCATTATTTGCCCCGTCCGTGCGGCCAAATATTGGAAATTGGTAGCGGGACGGGCTTTCTTACCCGCAGGCTAATGGAAACCCTCCATCCTGAAAAACTGGTGTTGAATGATATTTGTCAGGAAATGAGTACTTGTTTCACCGATTTGTTGGGAAACGGGCGGACTACCTTTCTAGCAGGGGATGCCGAGTCCCTTCCTTTTCCAAAAGGACAGGATTTAATTGTATCATGCTCGGCATTACAGTGGTTTGTTTCTCCCGAGCTGTTTTTTGAACGTTGTAATACTTTGTTGAAGCAGAAAGGATATTTTGCTTTTACTACGTTCGGCAGGGATAATCTGAAAGAAGTTGCATCGGTCACCGGCAGTGGTCTTCACTATCGTTCTTTAGAGGAATTAGAAGAAGCGTTGCGCATACACTATGAGATCGTGAAGACTCATGAGGAACGTATCTGTCTGACTTTTGGCACTCCGCTTGAAGTGCTTTATCACTTGAAACACACCGGGGTGGCTGCTGTCAGGCAACAAGCGTGGACTAAAAGGGATTTGCAGGACTTCTGTGACAAGTATGCCCGTTTGTTCAGTGATGGTCATTCGGTGACTTTGACTTATCATCCTATTTATATTATAGCAAAGAAAAGACAATAGAAATAAAAAGAATCATGAAACAGAATGTATTTTTCGTAAGTGGTATTGATACAAATATAGGGAAAAGTTATGCTACGGCCTATCTGGCACATCTTTGGAACAAACAAGGATGTCGTACTATTACTCAAAAATTCATACAGACAGGAAATCCGGAAGGTTATTCGGAGGATATTGAGTTGCATCGTCGTCTGATGGGGACGGAGTATTTGCCTGAGGATGAGCAGGGACTTACCAAACCTGAAATATTTTCTTATCCGGCTTCTCCCCATTTGGCTTCACGAATAGATAACCGTGCCATTGATTTTGATAAAATAAAGCATGCCACGGAGGTGTTGAGTGAGCGCTATGATGCTGTTTTAGTAGAAGGAGCCGGGGGGCTGATGGTGCCGTTGACAGAGGAGAACCTGACTATAGACTATATTCAGGAATCGGGTTACCCCTTAGTTTTTGTCACTTCGGGACGATTGGGAAGTATCAACCATACATTATTGAGTTTTGAGGCTATAGAGCGGAGAGGGATAAAGCTTCATACAGTGATGTACAATCTGTTTCCCGAAGGAGAAGATAAAATCATTCAGTCAGATACAGAGGCTTATATTTGTCGTTATATAGAGAAGCATTTCCCGGATACGGCATTTGTGAAGGTGCCTTGCTTGTAATTCATCTTTCTTGTTTATGATGTGTCTACCTGATAAAAAGACAGGCCTTGTTTCGCAACAAAGCCTGTCATGCAAACTTAAAACAACCAACAAAAGAAATAGATAATTTCGGGCAATTATCTAATAAAAAGCAATTCTCTGTATTTAGGTAATGTCCACATCTGATTATCGACAATCAGTTCCAGCTTGTCAATGTGATAACGTATCTCTTCCAGCATGGGGGCAATCGTGTCATGATAGGCGATTGCTTTCTCCCGTTCACTTTCTATCTTGTTAGCCACCTTACGTGCTTCCACCATGGTTTCCACATGCTCGGTGATGAAGATGGTACGTTCTGCAATCTCTTCAATAAGTTTCATATTTTCTGCAGATAGTCGGGACGCTTTTTCTGCTGGGAATAATTCTTTCATTTTATATACATTGTCAATCAATTTGCTCTGGTATTCAGTGGCCACGGGAATAATGTGATTCATAGCCAGGTCGCCGAGAACACGAGCCTCGATCTGGATTTTTTTTGTGTACATTTCCCACTTCACTTCGTTGCGGGCTTCCAGCTCTTTGCGCGTCATGACGCCTGTTGCTTCGAACATGGCGATGCTTTCGGGTTTCAGGTAATTGTCGAATATCAGCGGGCAACTGGTTTCGCAGTCCAGACCGCGTTTGGCAGCTTCAGCTTTCCATTCGTCTGAGTAGCCGTTGCCATCGAACCGGATAGGTCTGCATTCCTTGATGTATTGGCGGATGATTTCCACGATGGCGGAGATTTTCGGCTCTCCCTTTTCAATCAATGCATCCACGTCTTTTTTGAATCTTGTCAACTGGTGCGCCACTGCCGTGTTCAGTGCAATCATGGCGCTGGCACAGTTGGCTTCCGAACCTACTGCACGGAATTCAAAGCGATTGCCTGTAAAGGCGAAAGGAGAGGTGCGGTTGCGGTCTGTGTTATCAATCAGCAATTCGGGAATCTGAGGGATATCCAGCTTCATCCCCTGTTTGCCTGCCAGCGAAATAAGGTCATCATTCGCACTTTCTTCCATGTGATCCAGCACTTGTGTCAGCTGTTTGCCCAAAAAAGAAGAGATGATGGCGGGAGGTGCCTCGTTGGCTCCCAGACGATGTGCATTGGTGGCACTCATGATGGAGGCTTTCAGCAATCCATTGTGGTGGTAAACTGCCATCAGGGTATTGACGACAAAAGTAATGAAACGCAAGTTGTCCTCGGCTGTCTTTCCAGGAGCCATTAGTAGGATACCGGTATCTGTACCTAATGACCAGTTGTTGTGCTTGCCTGATCCGTTAACTCCCTTGAATGGCTTTTCGTGTAGCAGCAGACGGAACCCGTGACTACGGGCTACTTTGCGCATCAGTGACATGATGAGCATATTGTGGTCTACGGCCAGATTACATTCCTCGAAGATGGGAGCCAGTTCGAATTGGTTGGGAGCTACTTCGTTGTGGCGGGTCTTTACGGGAATGCCCAGCTCCAATGCTTGGATTTCCAGGTCTTTCATGAAAGCTGCCACACGGGTAGGGATGGCTCCGAAGTAATGGTCTTCCAACTGTTGGTTTTTGCTGGCTTCGTGTCCCATCAAGGTACGTCCGGTCAGTAATAGGTCGGGGCGTGCGGCGTAAAGGCCTTCGTCTACTAGAAAGTATTCCTGTTCCCATCCCAGATAAGCCATTACTTTCTTTACTTCGGGATTAAAATAATGGCACACATCCACTGCTGCTTTATTTACAGCGCTTAACGCTTTCAACAGAGGAGCTTTGTAGTCGAGGGACTCGCCGGTGTAGGCGATAAATACAGTGGGGATGCACAGGGTATCGTCCACTACGAATACGGGGGAGGAGGGGTCCCATGCACTGTAGCCACGTGCCTCGAAGGTATTGCGGATGCCGCCATTAGGGAAACTGGAAGCATCGGGTTCCTGCTGTACAAGTAGTTTGCCGGAGAATTCTTCCATCATCCCACCCTTGCCATCGTGTTCTACAAACGCGTCATGTTTTTCGGCGGTTCCTTCGGTCAGCGGCTGGAACCAGTGGGTATAGTGGGTCACTCCCAGTTCGGTTGCCCAGCGTTTCATGCCTGCGGCTACTTCGTCGGCGATGCTGCGGTCCAAAGGAGCGCCATTGTCCATAGCATCCGTCAGTTTGGCATAGACATTGCCAGGCAGGTATTTGAACATTTTTTCACGGTTGAATACATACTTGGCAAAGTATTCACCGGGCCTTTGGGCAGGTGTTTCCACTGCTGTTGCTTTCTTCTTGAAAGCTGTTTCCACTACTCGGAATCTTAATTTTGACATAATACCTAAATTTGTTTAGTTGTTAATTTATTTAGAGTGAATGATTTTCTCTTTATTATTTTGATTCAAAATGACTTTTAGTTGTATGCAGATTCGCCATGTTCATAAATGTCGAGTCCTTCTTCTTCAATTCTGTTCGGGACGCGCAAACCATGAATTTTGTCCAATCCTTTGAAGATGAGGTATCCCATACCTGCTGCCCAGCAACCTACTACTACTGTACCGAACAGCTGTGCTAGCAGGAAGTTGTAACCGCCACCATAGAACAGTCCTTCCTCTGTGGCGAAAAGTCCGGTAAGAATGGTACCGAGGCAACCACAAACACCATGTACAGAGGAGGCCCCGACCGGATCGTCTATTTTCAATACGTGGTCAATGAAGTCTACCGAGAAAATCATGACTATGCCGCAGATGGCACCGATCATGACAGCTCCAAAGGGGGAAACGAGATCGCATCCGGCAGTGACTCCGACCAGTCCTGCCAATACACCGTTTAATGTTAATGACAAAGAAGGTTTTCCATATTTTATCCAGCTTGCTGTTAAAGCGAAGAAGCCACCGGCGCATGCTGCCAGGTTAGTGGTCAGGAATACGTGAGAGATAACAGTCTGATCAGTACCGGTAGCTGCTGCCAGTTGGGAACCCGGGTTGAAACCAAACCAACCGAACCAAAGAATGAATACACCCAAGCAAGCCAATGTCAGGCTATGTCCCGGGATGGCCTTAGACCTGCCATCTTTACCATATTTACCGATACGCGGTCCTAGAACGGCAGCACCTACCAGAGCAATCCACCCGCCTACTGAGTGAACGACAGTGGAACCGGCGAAGTCATGGAAGGTGGTTCCGAATATGTTTGTCATAAAAGAATTTTCTTCACCATTCATCAGCCATCCGCCACCCCACGTCCAGTGTCCTGATACCGGATAAATCAGTACGCTGATGAAGATGGTGTATACTAAGTACATGGAGAATTTAGTACGTTCTGCCATAGCTCCTGATACGATGGTTGCCGCAGTGGCACAGAATACGGTTTGGAAGATCAGAAACCCTTCAATGGGTAGTTCGTTGTCAATGACTTTGTCCATTATGTCAAGGTTGAAGAAATGTGGCGTACCTACGAAACCTCCCACACCGAACATCAATCCGAAACCGATGAACCAGAAGAGGAGGGAGCCGAACATAAAGTCAATCAGATTCTTCATCAGTACGTTGGCGGTGTTCTTGGTGCGGATAAATCCAGCTTCCACCAAAGCGAATCCCGGTTGCATGAAGAATACTAGCATGGCTGCCAGTAGCATCCATACAGTATTCAGACCCGTTGCAATTTCATTGATGGCTTCTGTGTCCGTGGCTCTGACAGGAGCTTCCGATAGTGTGGCTTGTGCCCAAAGGCTGACTGGAAACAGAAATAAAAGTATAAAGAGTCCTTTCAGGTATAGTTTGTCCATACCTTTTCTATCAGTTGTATCCATAATCTTTTTCGCTTAAGTTGTAATATTATTTTAATTTCGTGGAGTACCTCTGCCCGAAGGGCGTAATGAGTTATTTCTCTTGTTCCGCGTTGTATAAGGCGATATCTCCACGTTCTCCTGTACGGATGCGGATGGCATCCTCAACGGGTATGACGAAGATACGACCGTCACCGATCTCGCCGGTATGGGCAGCCTTGAGAATGGCATGAATGGTTTTGTCCACATTCTTTTCGCGGACTACAATGGAGACCAGGATTCTCTCAATGGAACTGGTGTCATAAACCACTCCACGGTAAATGCGTCCTTGACGTGTTTTGCCAATGCCTCTTACGTCGTAATAGGAGAACCATTCGATCTCGGCTTCGAGCAACGCTTCTTTTACGTCCTCGAATTTGGTTTTACGGATAATAGCTTCAATTTTCTTCATTGTTGTATTTGTATTTTGTATATAATGTAATCTTTTTACCTTCTAAAAAACTAGTACCTTATTGCTATCTTTGTATATATGTTATGGCCTTTATAATTAAAAACTTAGCCCGAAAACGAAATAAGCTCCTTCAGTGCGTGGGTTTACAGTGACTTTTGCAAAAGCCGGTATGGAGAATGAATCGGTGATTTTTATCTCCTTGGTGGCTCCTAGGCTGATATCGCATACAGCGAAGCCGTTGGAACCGTTGCATACAGGGTCTTCGGAATAGTTGTAAAAGTCTGTCGCCCACGGAGTCGCCCCTATTTCTGCTGTCCATTCCAGTCCTGCCAGTGTGAAAGGTACGGTAGCCGAGATGTAGGAAGAATAGGCTCTGTCTCCTTCATTATTCACTCCGTCGGTTCCGGCGAAGTTGGTATACCAGTTCAAGGCCAGCGGTCCGAAGTCATAGCCTATCTGTGCCTCGAAGGTATGGTTGGTGTTGTGTGAACCGTAATGGAAATACCCCGGTCCTCCATTGAACCAGTAATCTGTGACGGAGATACTGAACCCTCCTGTGGTGTAGCCTAATGTAAGGTCAATCTCTTTTGTATCTTCCTTTTCGATACCTGCTGTCCCCCATGCAGACAATGAGAACCCTTTGTAAGAAACTGACAACGTGGGCTGGATGCTGACTCCGCCCAAGTCCTGACCCCGCCAGATGTATCCGCTTACGAGGTCGGCTCCTACGCTGGCTTCCACTTTATCCTGAGCCATACTCATTGCCGGAACGACTATTGCCAGAGCCGACAGAAATGTTGCTTTTTTAAAACTCTTTTTCATTGCTTTTTACCTTTTTAATTCATAATAGTGAGTTTGTTGTATCTCGTATGTATTCGTTTTTTTATAATGGATTGTGCTTGTTGTGTGATAAATGCTACTTATAGTATCCATCTTCTGATTCGCTTCATCGCCTCTTCACAGTCTGCGCGTTCACCGAAGGCGGTCAGTCGTATGTAACCTTCTCCGCTGGGACCGAATCCTACTCCGGGAGTACCTACCACATTGGCTTCGTACAGCATTTGTTCAAAGAACTTCCACGAACCGATTCCTCGGGGAGTCTTCACCCATAAATAAGGTGCGTTCTCACCACCGAATACTTTTAGTCCGGTGCTTTCCAGCCCTTCTTTCATGATACGGGCATTAGTCATATAATAATTGATAGTGGCTTTTATCTGTTCTTTACCTTCAGGGCTGTAAATGGCCTCCGCACCGCGTTGGGTGATGTACGAGGTTCCGTTGAACTTGGTGCATTGGCGGCGGTTCCACAACCGGTTCAGCGGGATGCGTTCCCCTTCCAGTGTGGCGGCGGTCAGTTCCTTGGGCACTACGGTATATCCGCAACGCACTCCGGTAAATCCGGCGGTTTTAGAGAAGCTGCGGAACTCTATGGCTACCTTTTTAGCTCCCTTTATCTCGTAGATGGAGTGGGGGATTTCGGGGTCTTGAATATAGGCTTCGTAGGCAGCGTCATAAAGAATCAGCGTGTCGTTCTCTAGTGCATAATTCACCCATTTTTTTAATTCTGCTTTACTGATAACCGTACCGGTGGGGTTGTTGGGGTAGCACAGATATAAAATGTCTATTCTACGGTCGGGGATGGCGGGAATGAAATTGTTTTCGTTCAGGCAGGGCAGATAGACCACATTGCTCCATTTTCCGTCTTCCAGCACTCCTGCTCGTCCGCACATGACGTTAGAGTCGATATATACCGGATAAATAGGGTCTGTCACGCCGATGCTGTTATCGTGGCGGAGGATATCCCCGATATTTCCCGTATCGCTTTTGGCTCCGTCGCTGACAAATATCTCGCTGGATTCCAAATGTACTCCGCGTGAGGCATAATCGTTTTTCAGGATAGCCTCGATTAGAAAATCATATCCTTGCTCGGGACCGTATCCGCGGAAGGTGTCCTTGCTTGCTAGTTCGTCCACCGCCTTGTGCATGGCTTCTATGGATGCCCGGGGCAACGGCTGTGTCACGTCTCCGATGCCCAGACGGATAAGGTCTTTTTGGGGATGGGAGACCTTGAACGCATTTACTTTCTTGGCAATGTCCGAAAACAGATAATTGTTGGGCAGTTTTAAAAAATGTTCGTTTACTAATGCCATAATTGCTGTTGTTTTATAGTTTGTCTTTACTGATATTTTATTTCTGTTAAATTTCTATCTCACCATCGAAAACTTTTACTGCGGGACCTGTCATGTACACGTGCCCGTCTTTTTCGTTCCAATGGATCTGTAAATCACCACCATCCATCCTTACCCGTGATTTTCTTCCGGTTTTGTGGTTCAGGTATGCGGCTACGGCGGTGGCACAAGCCCCTGTTCCGCATGCCATAGTGATACCCGAGCCTCTTTCCCAAACTCTCATTCTTAAGGAACCGTCCGGCAATACTTCTGCGAATTCCACATTGGTTCGTTCGGGAAAAAGCGGATGATTCTCCAGTTTCGGACCTATTGCCGGCAAATTTACATCTTTTATATCATCTATAAAAATCACTAAATGCGGATTTCCCATACAAACAAATGTTCCTTTGTATTCTTTTCCGTCTACAGTGATTGTTTTTGCCAACATTTTGCCGTCCGGAGTATTTATTTGGCTGGAGTTGGTAAGTAGGGGAAGATCCATGTCTACTGTAACTTCTTCTACCAGACCGTTCTCCGTATGTAGTTTCAGAATCTTGATTCCTGAGAGCGTTTCCAGCGTGATGACTTCTTTTTGAGTCAATTTGTTGTCATATACATACTTTCCTATACATCTGGAAGCGTTGCCGCACATCATGGCTTCAGAACCATCTGCATTGAATATGCGCATACTGAAATCCGCTAGGGCTGATTTTCCAATCAATACCAGTCCGTCGGAACCGATTCCCGTGTGATAAGAGCTCCATTTGATGGAGGTTTTTACGGGATCTGCTATGGGATACTCTAGGGTGTTTATATATATATAGTCATTGCCTGCTCCCTGCATCTTCGTGAACTTGATTGTTGTTGCCATTTTGTCTATAACTTTTTCTGTTGTTATTTCCTTTTGTTCTAATTTGATGCAAATATATATCTTTTTGATCTTGTATAGATAAGGATGCTGTCTCTATTCTTATTTATTTTTCATTTTGATGATAAATAGAAAGTGGTTTTATGTATTTTCTTTTAAACTGAAATAAAAGTCGGGCTGTATTCTTCTTAATTGTAATTTGTGGGTTTCATACTCTGTTATGAAACATATAATTTCTGTTGGTTATTCAGTGCTGTATGGTTAGTGTTATAAATAATAAGGTAAAGGATTGGAATAACAAAATGACAATCTATTATCGTGTTCCCATATTATTTTGTTAACTTTGTACCCTGTTGGATAAAAACGAGATTAGTAATGCAGAATATTATTGCGATAGAGGATGGTGTGACCCGCCATCCACAGTACCGGATGAAGGAACCGGTGAATATGACGCTTGCCGCCGGAGAACATATAGCTGTTGTGGGAAGAAACGGGGCAGGAAAAAGTATATTGATAGATACGATTACAGGCCGGTGGCCGTTGTTGATGAACGAGGTGAAGTATGATTTTTCTCCCTCTTCCTCTAAGATGGCATACGAGAATATAAAATATATCGCTTTTCGTGATTCATACGGAGATGCCGATGGAAATTATTATTATCAACAACGGTGGAACGCCCATGATTTGGATGAAACCCCACTGGTACGTGATTTATTGCCCGAAGCGGCCGACTCAGCCCTGAAAAAGGCTTTGTATGAGCTGTTTGGTATGGAAAGTATGCTGGATAAACATATTATTCTGCTTTCCAGCGGTGAGCTGCGTAAGTTTCAACTGACAAAGACTTTGCTGAGCAATCCGCGTGTGCTGATTATGGATAATCCTTTTATCGGACTGGATGCGAAGACACGGGATCTGCTTCATGTCTTGTTGGGCGAACTGACTAAAGTGACCCATTTGCAGGTAATCCTTATCTTGTCTAAGTCCGATGATATTCCGTCCTTTATCACTCATGTTATTCCTGTGGAGGACAGGATATCTGGTAAAAAAGTAACTTTGCAGGAGTATCTGGCCGTCCGTAAGCCGGTGCCGGAACGGATGCTTTCCGAAGAAAAGGAGGCACGGATCTTGAATTTGCCTTATAACAGTGACTTGTATCACACCGAGCACGTGGTGGATTTGAACAAGGTAAGCATCCGTTATGGCGAACGTACCATCTTGAAAGACTTGGACTGGACAGTAAAGTGCGGCGAGAAATGGGCGTTGAGTGGAGAGAACGGTTCGGGAAAGTCCACGTTGCTGAGCCTGGTCTGTGCGGATAATCCGCAGAGTTATGCTTGTGATATTACCTTGTTCGGCAGGAAACGCGGTTCCGGAGAAAGTATTTGGGAGATAAAGAAGCATATAGGATATGTCAGTCCTGAGATGCATCGCGCTTATCTGAAGAACCTTCCTGCCATAGATATTGTGGCAAGCGGGTTACATGATTCTGTGGGGTTATACAAACGTCCGCGTCCCGAACAGATGGCGGCTTGTGAATGGTGGATGGATATTTTTGGCATTGCAGATTTGAAAGACCGGAATTTCTTGCAGTTGTCCAGTGGCGAGCAGCGTCTGGTGTTGTTGGCGCGTGCTTTTGTGAAAGATCCTGAGCTGCTTATTTTGGATGAGCCTTTGCATGGGTTGGACTTGTACAACCGCCGTTTGGTGAAAGATGTGATAGAAGCTTTTTGCCGTCGTAAGGACAAGACCATGATTATGGTGACACATTATCAGGAAGAGCTGCCCGTATCTATAACTGATTCTCTTTTCTTGAAGCGGAACTAAAAGATCTTTTTCAAAAGGTACGTTCCGGACAGGCGGAAGTTGGCAGGTTAAATGATAGTGCCCTTCCGCTTTCCGGACAAGTGGGGGACCGGACTGAGTACAAATAATTCAACTGTTCGTTTTATAAATATAGTATTAAAACCTTTAAAAGAAAACGAATCATGGAAAACACATTAAAGATGCCTATGACAGGCATTATTCCTCCTTTGGTAACTCCGTTGCTGGACAATGACAAACTGGATATTGCCGGTTTGGAAAGACTGATAGAACGATTGATAAAAGGAGGAGTGCACGGACTATTCATACTGGGTACCACCGGAGAGGCGCAGAGCATCAGTTACCGGCTCCGCCATGAAATGATAAAGGAAACTTGCCGTATCAATGCCGGAAGACTTCCGGTGCTGGTTTGTATTTCCGATACATCAATTGTAGAAAGTATCCATTTGGCACGTGTGGGGGCCGAGTGTGGTGCTTCGGCTGTAGTTTCCGCTCCCCCTTACTACTTTGCTCCGGGACAGCCCGAACTGGCCGAATTTTATGAGGACTTGATTCCTCAGTTGCCGTTGCCTATCTTCTTATATAATATGCCGTCTCATACGAAAGTGAATTTTGCTCCGGCTACCATTCAGCGCATAGCCCGTAATTCTCAGGTGGTGGGATTCAAGGATAGTTCGGCTAATGCCGTTTATTTCCAGTCTGTGATGTATGCCATGAAGGAACGGCCGGACTTTGCCATGTTGGTGGGACCGGAGGAAATTACGGCAGAGTGTGTGTTGCTGGGTGGACATGGGGGAATCAACGGAGGTGCCAATATGTTTCCGGAATTATATGTAGATCTTTATCATGCTGCGGTGGCGCGTGATATGGAAACCGTAAGCCGCTTGCAACCTTTGGTGATGCAGATCAGTAGCAGTATTTATACCGTGGGGCAGCATGGCTCCAGTTATTTGAAAGGATTGAAGTGTGCTTTGTCTTTATTGGGTGTTTGTAATGATTTTGTTGCGGCTCCTTTCCATCGTTTCAATACTCCGGAACGGGAGAAGATACGTAAGGCGTTGGAGGCACTCCCTTTTTGTCCGGAGTTGAAACCTTAAATGCCTGAGCTGTATGCATATCATTGATATAATCATCTTTTTGCTGTTTACCGGCGGAGTTGTGGCTTTCGGTTGTTCTTTCTTTAAAAAGAAAGGCACTTCCGAGGAGTTCACTTCTGCCGGAAGAAGTTTGCCCGGCTGGGTGGTGGGGATGTCCATCTTCGCCACGTATGTCAGCAGTATCAGTTATCTGGGATATCCGGGAAAGGCCTTTTCGGGAGATTGGAATGCGTTTGTATTCAGTCTTTCTATTCCTATTGCTTCTTATTTTGCGGCTCGTTACTTTGTACCTTTTTACCGGAGCCAGGACAGCATATCGGCTTATAGCTTTTTGGAAAACCGCTTCGGTCCTTGGGCACGTATATATGCTTCGTCCTGTTATTTGCTCACTCAGATAGCACGTACCGGGTCTATTCTGTATTTGTTGGCATTGCCCATGAATGTATTGTTGGGATGGCATATCCAGACCATTATAATTGTAACCAGTGTGGCTATTGTGCTTTATTCCATGTTGGGTGGCATGAAGGCTGTCATTTGGACAGAGGCCATACAGGGAATTATTCTGATTGGCGGTGCGTTGGTATGTATGTTCATTTTGCTTTTTGATATGCCCGGAGGCCCGGCGCAGACTTTCTCCATCGCCATGGAGGATGGCAAATTCAGCATGGGAAGTTTTGGAAGCAGTCTGAGTGAGTCTACTTTCTGGGTGTGTCTGATTTATGGTGTATTTACCAATTTGCAGAACTATGGGATAGACCAGAGTTATGTGCAACGTTATCATACGGCCAAGAGTGAGAAAGAAGCCAAGTTCTCGGCTCTGTTCGGAGGGTATTTGTTTATTCCCGTCTCGGCCGTTTTCTTTATGATAGGGACGGGACTGTATGCGTTTTATAAAGTGCATCCGGGTGTCTTGCCTGATGGAGTGGGAGCGGATTATGTTTTCCCATTTTTTATAGTCAATGAGTTGCCGGTGGGGTTGACAGGTCTGCTGATAGCCTCTATCTTTGCTGCGGGCATGAGTACCATTGCGACCAGTGTCACCAGTTCGTCTACCATCATTCTGACGGATTATTATCAGCATTTCCGCAAACATGCCGGAAACAGGGAACGGATGTTGGTGCTGAAACTCTCTAGCGTTGGAGTGGGAGTGGCAGGGATTCTGGTGGCTTTTGCCTTTATGAGCGTGCAAAGTGCGCTGGATGCCTGGTGGGCGTTGGCGTCTATCTTCAGCGGGGGCATGTTGGGATTGTTTCTGCTGGGATATATTTCGAGGAAGGCACGTAAATTTGATGCGGTGCTGGGAGTGGTATGTGGAGTGATTCTGGTTTGCTGGATTGTGATATCACCGTTTGTACATGCCAATCTGGCTATCGTGTTCGGGACGTTGCTGATATTCTTGGTGGGATTCCTGAGTGCTAATTTGTTTAATAAGAGAAGATGTAAGTAGAATAACCTATTTTATGCATGATGAATGTCAAAACTCAACTTTATAGAAAAGAACTTTTTATCTGAAATTTGAAACTCTTCATTGACAATAAGAAGGCCGTATCACTTTTGAATAATGATACGGCTTTTCTGTATTTGTCGGTTACAAGTTGTAATTTTTAGAATGCTCATCTTGGTTTTGATTAACGTTCCGGCTTATTCATCGTTTTATAGTCCGCCTTAGCTGATAAATCTGTTCAGTTCATTGACCCTGTTTAATGCTGTATTGAAATCTTCCACCAGTTCTTTCATCACTTCGTTCACCGTCTGTAACTTATGTATGCAGGATGCGACTTGTCCTATTTCCAGTTCCCCATCGAATAAATCTCCTTCAAAGATTCCCTTTTTGGCACGTCCTTTTCCCAACAAAGCGCGTAGTTCATCCGTTGTTGCGCCACGGGCTTCCGCTTCTTCCACTTGTTTGAAGAAATCATTCTTAACCAGCCGGACAGGAGAGAGCTGTTTCAATGTCAGTTGGGTATCTCCTTCGTTCAATCGCAGACATCGGTCTTTGAATGTGAAATGAGCGGAACTCTCTTCGGTTAATGCAAAGCGTGTACCTATCTGCACCCCGTCGGCCCCCAATGTCATAGCGGCTAGTATACTTTCTCCCGAGCCAATACCTCCGGCAGCTATCAACGGCACAGTGGTGATCCGTCTGACGGCCGGAATGAGACATAAGGTGGTTGTTTCCTCCCGTCCGTTATGCCCTCCTGCCTCGAATCCTTCGGCTACGATGGCGTCTACGCCTGCTTCTTCACATTTGGCGGCAAACTTGGTGCTTGCCACTACATGGGCCACAAGGATGCCGTGCTCATGCAGATGTTCTGTCCAGATCTTTGGATTTCCGGCAGAGGTGAACACTATTTTCACCCCTTCTTCTATGACCATATTGATAAGGGTGTTTATTTCGGGGTACATCAGCGGAATGTTTACTCCGAAAGGTTGGTTTGTCGCTGCTTTACATTTCCGTATGTGCTCGCGCAAGGTCTCGGGATGCATGGAGCCGGCTCCTATCAGTCCCAGTCCTCCGGCGTTACTTACTGCGGATGCCAGCCGCCAACCGCTACACCATACCATTCCTCCCTGTATGATGGGATACTTTATTCCAAAAAGGTTGCAAATTCTGTTCATATATCATCATTTAATAATTTGTCAGTTTGCTGATGTGTTGATAACCGTGTGGCATATAGCGCAGCTAATTAGCATATTGGCAAATTAGCATATCAGCATATTATACAAAACAACGAACTTTTATTGAATGTTTTAGGGAGAAAGTAGTGAAAAAAGGAAAAATTCTTAGAAATTTTAAGGTTTGTAGAACAGAAATGGTCTATCTTTGTTCTCGGAATTAAAATTGTATATTTATAAATAGATAAAAATCATGTTATTACAACTGCTATTTGTACTTGTCGCTATTATTGTAGGTGCCCGTCTGGGAGGTATCGGACTGGGAGTGATGGGAGGTGTGGGCCTTGCCATATTGACCTTTGTTTTCGGGCTTCAACCTACCGCTCCCCCTATTGATGTGATGTTGATGATTGTTGCCGTTATCTCTGCCGCTTCTTGTATGCAGGCTGCCGGCGGACTGGACTATATGGTGAAATTAGCAGAACGGTTGTTGCGTCGTAACCCTTCACAAGTGACTATCCTGAGCCCATTGGTTACTTATCTGTTTACTTTTGTCGCAGGTACGGGGCATGTGGCTTACTCTGTACTTCCTGTCATTGCCGAGGTGGCTACGGAAACCAAAATCCGTCCTGAACGTCCTTTAGGCATTGCTGTTATCGCCTCTCAGCAGGCTATTACCGCCAGTCCTATCTCTGCAGCTACCGTAGCGTTGCTAGGATTGCTGACAGGATTTGACATCACTCTGTTTGATATTCTGAAGATTACCATTCCCGCTACGTTAATCGGTGTGCTGGTGGGGGCTTTCCTTTCAAAGAAGGTGGGTAAAGAGTTATTGGAAGACCCCGAATATTTGCGCCGCTTGGAAGCCGGAATGATTGATACAAAACATGTGGAGCTGAACGATGTGAAGAATATGTTTCACGCCCGTATCTCGGTGATCATCTTTATTGCCGCTACGCTGTTGATCGTGTTGTTCGGTTCTATTCCTGCCATGCGTCCTGTGTTTAATGGTACGGCTTTGGATATGCCTGCTATTATTGAGATTTTGATGTTGTGTGCGGCGGCTGTCATTCTCCTCATTTCGCGTACCGATGGAATCAAAGCGACACAAGGCAGTGTGTTTCCTGCCGGAATGCAGGCGGTCATCGCTATTTTTGGTATTGCATGGATGGGAGATACCTTCATCAATGGAAACATTACGGAACTGACAGGCTCTATTGAGGGGATTGTGCGCCAGATGCCCTGGTTGTTCGGGCTGGCATTGTTTGTCATGTCTATTTTGCTTTATAGCCAGGCGGCTACGGTGCGTGCCATTGTACCATTAGGAATAGCACTGGGCATTTCTCCGATGATGCTGGTTGCTTTGTTTCCTGCCGTCAACGGATATTTCTTTATTCCTAATTACCCTACGGTGGTGGCAGCTATAAACTTTGACCGTACAGGAACAACGGGTATTGGAAAATGGATTCTGAATCACTCGTTCATGATGCCCGGGCTGGTGGCTACCATTGTTTCTATTGTGGTGGGTCTGCTGTTGATACAGGTGTTCTAGAAAGGAGAAGGGTAGGTGCGGTCAAGCATGAAGATTAGTAATCTTTCATTGGTAACATGACAGATCTTCCACCTATAACATTTATAATGATTCACCGTACACATATATATCTTCAGTGAATCATTTTCCCCTTTTGTCTGTGAACAAAATATCTCAATAACTATTATTATAATAAAACCTAAACTTGAAAAGATTATGAACGGATTAAGAAAACTCAGCCTTATGGCGGCAATGCTGGTATGTACCGCATTGACCGTTGTCGCCCAAAAGCCCAATATCCATATATTGGCTACAGGAGGTACTATTGCCGGAACAGGAGCTTCGGCTACTAAAACAAATTATACTGCCGGGCAGGTGGCTATCAGTACGTTGCTGGAAGTGGTTCCCGAAGTGAACAAGATAGCCAATGTGACAGGAGAGCAGATTGTAAAGATCGGTTCCCAGGACATGAATGATGCCGTATGGCTGACGTTGGCCAAGCGTATCAACGAGCTTTTCAGCCGTGGAGATGTGGACGGTATCGTAATTACCCACGGGACTGACACGATGGAAGAGACTGCCTTCTTTCTGAACCTGACTGTGAAAAGTGACAAACCCGTTGTATTGGTAGGAGCCATGCGTCCCTCTACGGCCATGAGTGCGGACGGACCGTTGAATCTGTATAATGCAGTGGTTACTGCCGCTGCCGGGGAATCCCGGGGCAAGGGCGTCGTAATAGCCATGAATGGTTTGATTTTGGGAGCTCACGGAGCCATGAAGACCAATACGGTGGATGTACAGACTTTCCAGTCTCCTAACTCCGGTGCGCTGGGATATGTGTTGAATGGTAAGGTTTTCTATAATATGGAATCTTTGAAGCGCCATACCACCGGTTCCGATTTTGATGTGACTCACCTTGACAAGTTGCCGAAAGTAGGTATCGTTTACAGTTATTCCAATGTGGAGGCCGATGTCATGACTCCTTTCCTGAGCAATGGTTACCAGGGTATTATTCATGCCGGTGTGGGGAATGGTAACATTCATCAGAATTTGTTCCCGATGTTGGAAAAGGCTCGTCAGCAAGGTATTTTGGTCGTGCGTTCCAGTCGTGTCCCTACCGGACCTACCACATTGGATGCCGAGGTGGATGATAATAAATACCAATTCGTGGCTTCACAGGACTTGAATCCTCAGAAAGCACGTGTGTTGTTGATGCTGGCGTTGACTAAAACAAAAGACTGGAAGGAGATTCAGGAATACTTCAACGTGTACTAACCAAGCCTTCCCGGCTTGTCCGGGAACTGTTTTTTGCTATCCTTTTGTAGTGCTATTCTTCTGAATGCAGCGGAGAATCTGTAAACAAAAAACAGATGCAGCCGGATTCTTCATCTCACTGAGAACGCATCCCCATTATTCAAGTGGGCAGTAAACAGACAGACAGGAGATTGTATCCATAGTATGCCCGGATAGCCTTTACTCTTTTTTTCTTTTTGTGCGGACAAAAGAAAAATACATGACAACCTAAAACTTTGACTTATGAAAAGAATAATGTTAGTATGTCTGACAGCCTTTGCTGTATCAGGCTTCCACCCTCTATGTGCCCAATCTTCCCGGAGTGATTTCATGGCCGATGGCAAGAGCTTGTTTGAAGAAGTCACCGGTATCAAGAAGAAGACGGACAAGTTCAATCTCTACCTCAACATGCATGGCGATTTCAACATGAAGTGGAATGATTCCGGGTTTGACCAGGGAGCATTCGAAATGAAGCAGCTCCGTATCGAGATGAAGGGAGATATCAATGACTGGCTGAGCTACCGTTACCGTCAGCGTTTGAATCGTGGAAACGATGGCTCCGGAAATATCGATAATGTGCCTACCAGCATAGATTGGGCAGGAGTAGGCATCAAACTGAATAAGTTTTCATTTTTTGCCGGAAAGCAATGTGCCTCGTATGGGGGTATAGAATTTGACTTGAATCCGATTGAGATTTATGAATACAGTGACATGATAGAGCACATGAGCAACTTTATGACCGGTTTGAATGTGGCGTACAACTATAATCCTCACCAGCAGATACAATTTCAGGTATTGAATAGTCTGAATGGACCGTCCGAAGATATGTATGGAGATTTGGAACGTACCAAATTGCCGTTAGTCTATACCTTGAACTGGAACGGAAATTTTCTGGATGTTTTTAAGACCCGTTGGTCTGCCTCTGTGATGAACGAAACGAAGGGCGAGAAGATGTATTATTACGCTTTGGGTAATGAATTTAATTTCAATCCCCAATGGCATGCCTATTTTGATTGGATGTACTCTCGTGAAGGAGTAGACCGTAAAGGGATTATAACTAACATAGTAGGGACTGATAATCAGGCACACAATGCTTTTAATGCCGAATATATGTCCTATGTGTTGCATGTGAATTATCGTTTTGCTCCGAAATGGAATTTGTTTGCAAAAGGAATGTATGAAACCGCTTCTGTTTATAAGGCAAGCGATGAAGTGGAAAAAGGGAAATATCGTACGGCATGGGGATATACAGGAGGAATAGAATTTTATCCGATGGAGAGCAATCTGCACTTTTTCCTGACGTACGTGGGGCGTTCTTATAAATATACTGACCGTGCGAAGGCACTGGGTGAGGATAATTTCAGTACTAATCGTGTGTCAGTGGGATTCATTTGGCAGATGCCTGTATTCTAGTTCATGCTTTAGAAAGAATTACTCCTGCCACATACAGCTGTAGCAGGGGTAATTCAGCATTAAAACGATCACTTTTTCATCGTACACATTATAAATCAGCTGGTCGCTTGCAGTAATTCTTCTTGAATAGGTTACAGAGTTTTCTTATTTTATCTGTTCTCGGGGGGCGAGTTTTCTCCTGTTTATTGTATGGGTCGGAGATCCTTCTTCCCGAAAAATTTATCAATAATCAATGCGATAGCCCCGTCTCCCGTCACATTACAAGCCGTCCCGAAACTATCCATGGCAATGTAGAGCGCTATCATCAAAGCCTGTTCACTTTCTCCGAACCCCAGCATGGAAGACAGGATGCCCAATGCGGCCATGATGGCCCCTCCCGGTACGCCCGGTGCGGCTACCATCGTGATGCCCAGCATGAAGATAAATCCTGCAAACATGGGGAAATCAAAAGGCATTCCCTGCATAATCATCAGCGCCAGCGCACAAGCAACAATCTTCAATGTACTTCCTGACAAATGAATGGTGGCACATAAAGGAATGACAAATCCGGCTATATCCTCCGTAACCCCGTTCTTGATGCTCTGTCGCAAAGTTACCGGAATGGTGGCTGCCGATGACTGTGTGCCCAATGCCGTGAAATAGGCAGGCATCATCCGCCCCAGTAATTTGAACGGATTGCGGCGCACAAACAGGGCCGCCATGGAATACTGAAAAACCAGCAGGAAGATATGAAGCAGGAAAATGACCCCGATGATCTTGATAAATACCATCAGAATATTATATACCTGTCCGGAATGAGTCATATTTAGGAATATGCCGAATATATAAATAGGCAGTAAGGGAAGAATAACCGTCTGAATGGTCTTGACTATGATATCTTTGAAATCATTACATACGTTTTTCAGCGCCGTGCTTTCCAGATGTGCGATGCCCAGACCTAATGTGAAGGCCAGAATCAAGGAAGTCATTACATTCATTACCGGAGGGATGGCTACGGTGAAGAACGGGGAAATATCATGCGCTTCGCTGATTTGTTCTATCGGTGCTCCCGGGGTTATCATGGAAGGGAAAAAAGTCACTCCGGTAAAATAAGACAGGAAACCGGAGAACAGCGTCGCGCTGTATGCCACTAGTGTCGTTATCACCAGCATCTTTCCCGCTTCTTTGCCGATATCGGCAATGGCAGGAGTGACCAGCCCGAGAATAATCAACGGAATAATGAAACCCAGGAACTCGCTGAAGATCCCGTTGAAAGTTACAAAAACTCTGACCAGTCCGCCGGGAAGAACATTTCCGAATCCTATACCCAATGCGATGGCAATGATAATCCGGGCTAATAACCCTATTTTTAACTTTTTCATGATAATGTGTTCTTATTCAGATTGCAAAGATAGAATTATTGAACAAATAACCTATCAAATTGTTAAATATTAAAAGAACAATTTATGAAAAAGGCAGATATCGGATTAATCGGATTGGGCGTGATGGGGCAGAATCTTGCTCTGAATTTCGCCAGTAAGGAATGGAAGGTGGTAGTATGGAACCGTACCGTCCCTGGAAAAGAGGAAAATGTAGTAGATAACTTTATAGCCAACCGTGCCAGGGGCAAAGGCATCATAGGAAGTAATGAACTGACAGATTTTGTCGAAGCGCTGAAAACTCCTCGTGTCATTCTGTTGATGGTACAGGCGGGGCCTGCCGTCGATGATCTGATAGACAGACTGAGCCCTTTGCTGGATAAAGGCGACATTATCATTGATGGAGGGAACTCCTATTATGAAGATACGGAACGCCGTGTGAAAGAACTTTATGATAAAGGGATGTACTTTGTAGGTTGCGGCATTTCAGGAGGCGAGGAGGGTGCCTTGCATGGAGCGTCCATCATGCCCGGCGGGGCGCAGGAAGCATGGCCGGTTATTCAACCGATGCTGAAAAGTATTGCGGCAAAAGCCGGGGACGGTACTCCGTGCTGCGAGTGGGTCGGTCCCGGTGGTGCAGGTCACTATGTGAAGATGGTGCACAATGGCATAGAATATGGGGATATGCAGCTGATAGCCGAGACTTATTTCGCCATGAAGCAGTTGCTGGCGTTGAAGAATGAGCAGATGGCGGATATTTTTGAACAATGGGACAAAGGACGCCTGCATAGTTATCTGATAGAGATTACTTCGGCCATTCTGCGTCACAAAGAACAAGGAGGCGGATATTTGCTCGACAGTATTCTGGATGCTGCCGGACAAAAAGGGACGGGGCGCTGGAGTGTCATTAACTCCCTGCAACTCAATACACCGCTGGACGTGATTGCCGAGGCTGTTTTTGCCCGTAATCTGTCGGCGGAGAAAAACTTGCGTGTACTGATGTCCAAACATTATATGCATGTAGAGAATCATCCGGTATATAACTACCAGGATACGGTGGCCGGATTGGAGAGTACCTTGTATGCAGCCCGTCTGACAGGTTATGCGCAAGGGTTTGCTCTGATGCGCACGGCCAGCGAGCAATATGGCTGGAAGTTGAATCTTTCCACCATCGCTCTGTTGTGGCGCGCCGGATGCATTATCCGTTCTGCTTTCCTGAACGATATAGCTGAAGCCTATCGCCGTGCGCCGGGTTTGTCACATCTGTTGCTGGACGAGCGTTTCGGTAGGGAAGTGGCGGAAGCCCTGCCCGCGTGGAAGAAATACATTGGTGTCCTGTTGAAAGAGGGGATGGCAGTACCTGTGCTTTCCGCTGCATTGAATTATTTTCTAGGCCTGACTACCCATCATTCCCCAGCCAACATGATTCAGGCAATGCGTGATTATTTTGGAGCCCATACCTTCGAGCGTGTGGACAGTCCGCGGGGGGAATTTTTCCACGAACATTGGGAAAACAACTATTGATACGTTGCAACGCAAAGCATTATACATTCATTTTAAAAGAAAGAATCATGAGTTTACCACATAGCTTATTTTTGGTTATCTTCGGTGCATCCGGTGATTTAACCCGGCGCAAACTGATGCCTGCCTTGATAAAGATACATAACGGGAAACGCTTCCCTAAGCATTTTGCCATTATCGGCTGTGCCCGAACTGCATACACGGACGAAACCTATCGTGCCTATTTGAAAGAAGAACTGATAAAATCCGGTTCTCTTACTAAAGAGGAAATGGAAACATTGGACGATTTTCTCTCTACTGTTCATTACCAGTCCATGGATCCGGCTGACGAAACCACTTATTTTCTGTTGAATGACCGTTTGAAGGAGCTTTCGCCTCAATATGAGAATAATGGGAACTATTTGTTCTATCTGGCAACCCCGCCTTTGCTTTATGAATTGATTCCGAAATGTCTGCATGATGCGGGCTTGTTGAAAAAGCCTGGATTAAAGCGTATCATTGTCGAGAAGCCTTTCGGATACGACTTGGCTTCCGCTCAGAAAATGAATAAGATTTATGCCGCTTATTTTAAAGAAGAGGATATCTACCGCATCGACCATTTTCTGGGCAAGGAAACGGTTCAGAATATTATGGTGACTCGTTTTGGAAGTACTATTTACGAACCGATATGGAACCGTAACTATATAGATTATGTAGAAATCACTGCGGTGGAAAATATGGGTATAGGTACTCGCGGAGGATATTATGACGGGGCGGGAGCTCTGCGCGATATGGTACAGAACCACTTGATGCAGTTGCTTGCCATTACTGCCATGGAACCGCCGGCCAAATTTGATAAGAATGGTTTCCGTAACGAGGTGATCAAGGTCTACCAATCCCTTCGTCCGCTGACTGATGAGTATATTCGTGATAATGTCATCCGCGGACAATATATTGCCGGTGATGACCGTATCGGTTATCGTGAAGAAAAGAATGTTCGTCCTGATTCCCGTACAGATACCTATGTGGCGATGTGTCTGTATGTGGACAACTGGCGTTGGCAGGGAGTGCCTTTTTATATCCGTACCGGAAAGCAGATGCCTACCAAGGTGACCGAAATTGTGGTTCATTTCAAACCTGCTCCTATGCAGATGTTCCAAATGAAGGAAGGCTTGTACAAAGGTGAGGAACTGATTATCCGTATTCAGCCCGATGAGGGAATTCTTCAGCGCATAGCCATGAAGGAACCCGGCGCCGGATTTTATATGGGAACCATGGAGATGGATTTCAGCTATGACCAGCACGATCAGGAAACGGGTGACGCATACGTCCGCCTGCTGGAGGACAGTCTGGCGGGTGACCCTACACTCTTTACCCGTTCCGATGCTGTGGAAGAGAGCTGGACGTATTTCGACAAAATACTGGATTATTGGAAAAAGCATCCCGATACTCCTCTTTACGGATATCCCGCAGGAACATGGGGGCCGAAAGAAGCGGACGTGTTGATCAACTGTAGTCATGCTGAATGGACGAATCCGTGTAAGAATCTGACGCATTCCAATCTATATTGTAAATTGTAAGTTGTGGATAGTAAGTTTTAAACAGCAAACTCTAAGTGATAAATAGCATGATTGACCGTAACCTGTATGCATCGCCTGTACAAGCATCGCAAGCCTTGATAACTCATATATTGGAAGCAATGGATGAAGAACCTGAACGTCCTTTTACCATTGCTCTTTCCGGAGGAACTACTCCTGCCACACTTTTCGAGGTTTGGGAGCGTGAATATGCCGCATATACTCCTTGGTTCCGTATTTATTTCTATTGGGTGGACGAGCGTTGCGTGCCTCCTGACGATGAGCTGAGTAATTTTGGCCTGGCAAACCGTCTGTTGCTTAGTAAAATAGAGATTCCATCCAGTCATTACTACCGTATTGTGGGTGAGGGTGTTCCTGAAGAAGAAACCAAACAATATTCTTCCATAGTCAAGACTACTGTTCCGACCGTGGACGGTGTGCCTGTTTTTGATTTTGTATTATTAGGGATAGGAGAGGATGGACATACATCATCCATTTTCCCCGACCGTCAGGATCTTCTTACTGTCGGGGAACCGTATGGTGTGTCCGTCAATCCTTATAATAAAACCGTGCGTATATGCATGACGGGATTTCCCTTGATAGAAGCTCGGCATACCTGTTTTTTGGTGACGGGCGAGAACAAATGCAGTATTCTGAAAGAAATTCTTGATAAAAATAAGGAAGAGGTCTATCCGGCGTCCTATATCTGGCATCATGCACGTAATCCACAATTGTATGCATCACTTGTATCATAATATTTCTTTTAGGTGAAGAAGCTTTCAAACGAAAATAACTTTCAAGATGGGGAAATGAAGTAACTATGGATGCTATGTGCTCTATAGATATAAAAAAAGGAGCAACGCCTTGCTCCAACCTTTGTTAACCTTAAATCTAATACTATGAAAAACACATTGCAAAGGTACGTATATTTCGGAAATTTGCAAGAACTTCCCTTTATTTTATAGGTTGAAACAATGTTATTTAACATAGAAAGACACCCTGTTTACAGCTATTTGCAAAACAGAGTGTCTGATCTATGATTCATTAAGACTCTTTAATAAGCGTGTCCGTCTTGTTCCAGTTCCTTTGCTGTGATGGGCTTACGGTCTATAGCACGCCATGCATAAATGATATATGCCAGTACGAAAGGTACCAGAATGGAAACGTATGCCATGGTGCGCAGGGTAAACTCGCTGGAGCAACTGTTTGCCAAAGTCAGCGAACTTTGTAAATCGGCTGTTGACGGGTAATAAGCCGTATTATTATATCCCGCACAAAGCAATAAAGCCAATACAGTCAGTACAACTCCTGTTCCGGTAAACCAGATACCATTGGTTGAAGTCTTGCTGAAGACAGCCCTTCCGATGCCCCAAAGTACTCCGACAACTCCTGACAGGAACAATACCAGTAATAGAGGCATATCCATCAGATTGATGAAATACTTGTAAGGTTCCATATAAACTTCCTTTGTTTCGGGATTTACAGCGAAACCATCAGCCAATAAAGTACGGATCACAAATGCCAGAAATAGAATAAGGAAAGGAATGGCATCTGTTATAAGCTGACGGCGGCAGCGGGGGATCAATTCTTTATCTCGGATGTTATTGATAAAATACAGATTGCCCAAAAGGCGGGCCAGGAAGAATACGGCAAATCCCAATACTAGATTCCAAGGATTGGTCAGCGCATCCAGTCCGTGCCATCCGTTTGCCCAACTGCTGATGACAGGCATCAGCTCATTACCCATATTTCCTTTATTGACCAGGAAATTGGAGCCGGTAAAGAATGTGGCTACCGCACCTCCCAGCAATAGAGGTCCCACAATACCATTTATAACCAGAAACCATTGGTAAGTACGTTTTCCAAGCAGATTGCCCAGTTTGGATTGGAATTCGTATGAAACAGCCTGCAATACGAAACTGAAAAGAATAATCATCCATAACCAGTAAGCACCACCGAAACTGGTACTGTAGAACAGCGGGAAAGAAGCGAAAAAGGCGCCACCGAAAGTGACAAGGGTGGTAAAAGTAAACTCCCATTTGCGTCCCGTAGAGTTTACCAGCAATGCACGCTCTTCGTCATTTCGGCCAAGCGTGAACAGTAAGGAATTGCCACCCTGCACAAAGAGCAGGAACACCAACAAAGCACCTAGTAACGATACCAGGAACCACCAATAATTTTGTAGAAATATATAGTCCATAATATTCTAAATTAAAAATTGAGAATTGAATATTGAAAAATAGAATTAGAGAAACTTGAATTAAAAAAGAATGACTTGCTGGTGGAATTAATTATTTGTATGTAGCCCGTTCATTGCGCAGCCTGAATTATTTCCACCTTTCTCATTTATTCCTTAATTTTTAATTTTTAATTCTTTATTCCCTCGGGACCTTTCTTGATGGCCTTCAGCATGATGCCTATTTCTGCAAAGAGCAGAACAGTGAACAATAGAAGGAAGATAAAGAAAGTAAGCTGTACGGAACCTGTCTGCAATTTGGAGATGGCTGCCCCTACAGGCAACATATCCTGTATAGCCCATGGCTGGCGTCCCACTTCGGCTACCACCCAGCCTGCCTGACTGCCGATGTAGGCTAGTGGAATAGTCCACAAAGCCACCCGTTGCAACCATCGCATATCGGCCAGTTTCTCTTTTTTCGATACAATCAGTACTATAATAAAGAACAGGATGAAATAACCTCCCAGCCCCACCATGATCCGGAATGACCAGAAAGTGAGTCCTACATTAGGAACCAGATGGGCGGGATCTTTAATATATCCGTAACCAAAATATTTCACGTTTTCGTCCAATGTCTTGCGGGCTACGGCAGCGCTTGCTTCGTCACCTGCCTTATGCGCTTTGCGGAATGCATCCAGGGCGGCAATGGCAGTCTGTCCGCGTTTAATCTTCTCTTCGGCCGATAAAGCGGTTGTGCCATCGGGCATCTGATAACCACCCTCCAGCAGATTGTTGATACCCGGCACATACCCGTCTATCTCGTGAGTGGCAAGAATGGAGAGCATTTTGGGAATTTTCAAATTGCCTGCAATGGTGAAGGGCACTCCGTTTCCACCATCGTGTAATCCTTCGGCGGCAGCCATTTTCATGGGTTGTACTTTGGCTACTTGTACTCCCGAAATATCACCTGTCCATGCAGTGACAAGAGAGGCGAACAGACCTACGGCGGCGGCAACTTTGATGCTGCTTAGGGCGAACTTCTTCTGACGATTGCGCAGCAAATACCAACAACTTATTCCTACTACAAAGACGGCTCCCAGTATCCAACTGCTTAGCACTGTATGGAAAAACTTGGCGACAGCCATGGGGGAGAGGGCGACAGCTGCAAAGTCCACCATTTCATTTCTTACTGTTTCTGGGTTGAACGCCATCCCTACGGGATATTGCATCCAGGCATTGGCGACTAAAATCCACCAGGCGGAGATCGTTGCCCCCAGTCCGGTAAGCCAGGTGGAGGCCAGATGGAAACGCTTGCTCACTTTGTTCCAGCCGAAGAACATAACGGCAATGAAAGTGGCTTCCATGAAGAATGCCAGAATCCCTTCGATAGCCAGCGGAGCTCCGAAGATATCGCCCACAAACCAGGAATAGTTACTCCAGTTAGTTCCAAACTCGAATTCCAGAATCAGGCCGGTGGCAACACCTATGGCGAAATTGATTCCGAACAGTTTCATCCAGAATTTAGCTGTGTTCTTCCAGAATTCCTTACCTGTTGTCACATAGAAGGTTTCCATGAGTCCCATTATCACAGCCAACCCCAAAGTGAGAGGTACGAAAAGCCAGTGATACATGGCCGTCAGAGCGAACTGCGCCCTTGACCAGTCAATTAATGAAGTGTCAATGTTTTCAAACATAACTTTCTGATTTATTTAAATGTTTATGGATTTGCCCGTTCTATTAACTCCTCACCTACATATTGTTGTTTCTCTTCTGTTGTCTTCCCACCAAGGAAAGAGGGGAAGAAGAAAAGTTTCAGAATAAAGAACATGATGAACAGTTTGATAAGAATAATCGCCCAGAGAGTGCGTCCCAAGGTCATCTCGCGAAAACCGTCGCGATAGAATATCCAGATGCGTGTCAACAAAGAATCACTCATAAATTTATCTTAAAGTTGTAATAATTACAAAGAAAAACACTTTATCGGTAAAAAGCAAGTTTTTATCTATGGAAATCTTCCACAAATCTATAGTTATTGCTAAAATATTCACGACCCTCTACTTTTGTAGTAACAAATTAAACAGTAAAAAGGATGAGACAACGAACAGTATATTTTGCAATGATTTGGGCCGTGGTCACTTCGGTTTCCGCCCAAGAGGTCAGAAAGTGGACGCTGGACGACTGCATAGACTATGCATTGGAGAAGAATATCCAATTACAACAGAACAAAATTTCATTGGAAGAAAGCTCGGTAGATGTGAAAACCGCCAGAGCAGCCCTCTTTCCCAGTCTGTCGTTCAGCACAGGGCAGAATGTGACGAACCGTCCGTATCAGGAAAACAGTAACACGGTAAGCGGAACGGAAATCATCAGTAGTGACAGTAAAACTACTTATAATGGGAACTATGGTCTGAATGCGCAGTGGACATTGTGGAATGGTAACAAACGGTTGAATGCTATCAAACAAAAGAAGACCAGTCAACAGATAGCAGGGCTTACCGTAGCCGAAACAGAAAACTCTCTGCAAGAGCAGATAGCACAAATCTTCATCCAGATACTTTATGCCGACGAGTCTGTGAAGATTAACCGGAATACCTTGCAGGTGACTCAGGCCACATACGACAGAGGAAAGGAGCTTTTTCATGAAGGAAGTATCTCGAAAGCCGATTTGGCGCAGCTGGAGTCACAGGTAAGCAGTGACAAATACCAGTTGGTGACCTCCGAAAGTTCCTTGCGCGATTATAAATTACAATTGAAGCAGTTGTTGGAGTTGGACGGTACGGAAGAAATGGATTTGGTTCTTCCCGAGCTGGCCGATGAGCATGTGTTGCAGCCGTTGCCTGCTCAGGAGGATGTCTATCAGCAAGCTCTGGCGTCACGTCCGGAAATTCAAAGCGGCAAGTTGAGTATAGAGAATGCCAAACTGGACATATCGGTGGCCAAAGCCGGTTATCTGCCTACCATCAGTCTGAGTGCGTCTACGGGGAGTATGACAAACAGCGGCAGTGACAATAGCTGGAGCAAGCAAATGAAATATGGCTGGAACAATATGATAGGATTGAACGTGAGCATCCCGATTTTTGATAACCGGCAGAATAAAAGTGCCGTACAGAAGGCGCGTTTGCAATATGACAGCAGTCTGCTCGATTTGATAAACAAGCAAAAGGAACTCTATAAGAATATAGAAAGCTTGTGGTTGGACGCTGCAAATGCTCAGGAGCAATATGCGGCGGCCGAAAGCAAACTGAAAAGCAGCCGGGCCAGTTATGAGATGGTCAGCGAGCAGTTCAATCTGGGGATGAAGAATACCGTGGAGTTGCTTACCGAGAAGAATAACCTGCTCAGTGCACAGCAGCAACGTATCCAGGCCAAGTACATGGCTATCCTGGACCGGACTTTACTGAACTTCTATGCAGGCCGCGATCTGAAATTATAATAATAATGCTATACATATTTTATTATGGAAAAGAAAAAAATGATTCTCACTACAGTGGCAGCTGTAGTAGTTGTGGCAGGCGGTTTTTGGATACTTGGCGGACCGGAGGGGAAAAGTACGGTCGATTTCGCGACGGAAGCCGTAACGAAAGGCAATGTCAGTAATTTCATCACTGCTACCGGAACCATCGAACCGGTGACAGAGGTGGAAGTGGGTACGCAGGTATCCGGTATCATTGACAAAATTTATGTGGATTACAACTCCGTGGTAAAGAAGGGGGAATTGATAGTCGAGATGGATAAGGTGACGTTGCAAAGTGAACTTCAGTCGGCAAAGGCCACCTACGATGGAAATAAGGCTGAGTACGACTATCAGAAGAAATTGTATGACCGCAATCGTAAACTGCACGAGAAGCAATTAATCAGCGATACGAACTATGAGGAAACTGTCTATAATTTCCAACGTGCCCAAAGCGCATGGGAACAGAGTAAGGCGGCTCTGGCAAAAGCCGAACGTAACCTGTCGTACGCAACAATCACCTCGCCCATCGACGGAGTGGTGACTAGCCGTGATGTGGAAGAAGGACAGACCGTAGCATCCGGTTTCGAGACTCCGACACTGTTCACTATCGCTGCCGACCTGACTAAGATGCAGGTAGTGGCCGATGTGGATGAAGCAGATATTGCCGGGGTGGAGGAAGGAGCCCGTGTGACCTTTACTGTGGATGCTTATCCCGATGACGTGTTCGAAGGAGTAGTCAGACAGATTCGTTTGGGGAGTACGAACAGCACCAACAGTAGCTCTTCGACAACCAGCAGTACTACTGTGGTTACTTACGAGGTGGTGATAACGGCTGATAATCCCGATTTGAAACTGAAACCGCGTCTTACCGCTAATGCTACCATCTATACATTGACCAGGGACAATGTGCTGATTGTCCCCAACAAGGCTTTGCGCTTCACTCCCAACAAAGACATAGTGGGAGGGCGTAAGATAAACGACTGCCAGGGCAGCCATAAGGTGTGGACACTGGATAACAATATCTTTACCGCTCATTCTGTGGAAATAGGTATTACTGATGGCAGCAGGACTGAAATCGTAAGTGGCATTGCTGAGAATACACGGGTAGTGACAGAAACGGTGGTAAGAGGCAGTATGCCTGGAATGGAAGAACCGTCTGCCGGAGAAGGTGAAAGAAATCCGTTCATGCCGGGGCCTCCGGGAGGTAATAAAAAGAAGAATAAATAATAAAAGGTAATGCTTCCGTCTACATTGAAAGAATAAATCACATGAAAAAGATAATCGAATTACAAAACATAAAACGGAATTTCCAGGTAGGCGATGAAACCGTTCACGCTCTGCGTGGCATCTCTTTCACCATCTATGAAGGAGAGTTCGTCACTATTATGGGTACTTCCGGCTCCGGCAAGTCCACTTTGCTGAATACGTTGGGATGCCTTGACACTCCTACCAGCGGCGAATATCTGTTGGATGGCGTGTCCGTGCGTACCATGAGCAAACCTCAGCGAGCCGTGCTGCGCAATCGTAAGATAGGTTTCGTGTTCCAGAACTATAATCTGTTGCCTAAGACGACAGCCGTAGAGAATGTGGAGCTTCCCTTGATGTACAACTCGTCCGTTCCGGCTTCCGAAAGACGGAAACGTGCCATTGAATCACTGATCGCCGTGGGGCTGGGCGATCGTCTGGAGCACAAATCCAACCAGATGTCCGGCGGACAGATGCAGCGTGTGGCCATTGCCCGCGCCTTGGTGAACAATCCTGCCGTTATTCTAGCCGATGAGGCGACCGGTAATCTGGATACTCGTACCTCTTTCGAGATTCTGGTACTTTTCCAGAAGTTGCACGCCGAAGGTCGTACGCTTATTTTCGTCACACACAATCCCGAAATAGCCCAATACAGTAGCCGTAACATTCGCTTGCGTGACGGGCATGTAGTGGAAGACGCTGTCAATTCTCAAATCCTTTCGGCTGCTGCTGCATTGGCTGCCCTGCCCAAGAATGATGAGGACTAACCATTAAAAAAGAATTAATATGAACGGAACAAATCTACTTAAAATAGCTCTTCGGGCGCTTGTCAACAACAAGCTCCGCGCCTTCCTTACCATGTTGGGTATCATCATCGGTGTGGCATCGGTCATCGCCATGCTTGCCATCGGGCAGGGTTCTAAAAAGAGCATCCAGCAACAAATCTCAGAGATGGGCTCGAACATGATTATGATTCATCCGGGGGCGGAGATGCGTGGAGGTGTCCGTCAGGACCCTTCAGCCATGCAGACACTGAAACTGGAAAATTATGAGAAGTTGAGCGAAGAGTGTACGTACCTCTCCGGCATCAGTCCCAATGTTTCTTCCTCGGGGCAACTCGTTGCGGGGGCCAACAACTACCCGTCTTCGGTGAGTGGGGTAAGTATGGATTATCTTACCATACGTCAGCTCACTGTGGAGCAGGGGGAGATGTTTACCGAGAATGACATTCGTACGGCAGCCAAGGTCTGTGTCATCGGTAAAACCATTGTCGATAATCTTTTTTCCGACGGCTCGGACCCGATAGGGAAAGTGATCCGTTGCAACCAGATCCCTTTCCGGGTAATCGGTGTGCTGAAGTCAAAAGGGTATAATTCTATGGGTATGGACCAGGATGATGTGGTGCTGGCTCCTTACAGTACGGTGATGAAACGATTGCTGGCACAGACTTACTTGAGTGGAATTTTCGCTTCGGCCCTGACAGAAGATATGACCGATGAGGCTGTAGATGAAATTACGACCATTCTGCGCCGTGAACATAAACTGAAAGGAACGGATGATGATGACTTTACCATCCGCACCCAGCAGGAACTGAGCAGTATGCTCAATACTACAACAGACCTGATGACCACGCTGTTGGCTTGTATTGCCGGCATTTCTCTGGTAGTCGGAGGTATCGGTATCATGAATATCATGTATGTATCTGTAACGGAGCGTACTCGTGAGATCGGTCTGCGTATGTCGGTCGGAGCGCGGGGAGTCGATATTCTGAGCCAGTTTCTGATAGAGGCTATCCTGATCAGCATTACGGGTGGTTTGATAGGAGTGATTATCGGTTGCGGAGCCAGCTTTATGATTAAGGCGATAGCGCATTGGCCTGTATTTATCCAGCCTTGGAGTGTGTTGCTTTCATTCTTGGTATGTACCGTTACCGGTGTGTTCTTCGGATGGTATCCGGCAAAGAAGGCCGCAGACCTTGATCCGATAGACGCTTTGCGTTATGAATAAGGATGAAAAGGAGATTCCTGTTCAACAGTTTCTTATGGAATAAGAGGCATGGAAATCTTATTTATAATCTAATCTTTCTTATCTTTGCCTGTATGAAACATTTATTTTCACAGCGACATTTTTTAGAACTGAGTATCCATATTGTCAGCTGGCTGCTCATTTTTGGCTTTCCGCTTGTATTCATGGAGCGTGGAAGTGGCTTTAATCCAGCCCAATTCTTGAGGCATAGTTGTGTTCCTTTGTGCTATTTTATTATCTTCTATGTCAATTACTTATGGCTGGTTCCCCGCTATATGTTCATGGACGAAATGCGTAAGTATATTCTGAGCGATGCCGTGCTGATACTTTGTCTGAGTATACTTCTTCATGTATTTCTGGAAAGTATAAGTACGCCTCCTCCCCCTGAGTTTGTGCGTCATATTCCACCTCGCTGGATATTCTATGTGCGGGATATGGGGATGATGATTTTTGTCGCCGGATTGGGTGCGGCCATCCGTACCAGTCTGCGCTGGCGTCAGGCGGAAGAACGGTTGATAGAAACAGAGAGACAAAAGACGGAAGCGGAGCTGAAAAACTTGAAGAACCAGTTGAATCCTCATTTCCTGCTCAACACATTAAATAATATTTATGCTCTGATTGCTTTTAACAGTGATAAGGCGCAAGAGGCGGTACAGGAGTTGAGTAAATTGTTGCGCCATGTGCTCTATGACAATCAGCAGACTTTTGTTCCGCTTGAAAAAGAACTTGATTTTATCCGTAATTATGTAGCACTGATGCGTATCCGTCTGCCACAGCAGGTAGAGGTGAGTGTGAATCTGGAGGCGGACTCCGGCGGTGCGTTGCGGATTGCTCCCCTTATTTTCATATCGCTGATAGAAAATGCCTTCAAGCATGGCATCAGCCCCACAGCCGGCAGTTTTATCAGCATCTCTATCTCCGGACATGCGGACGGTATGGTGAGGTGTGAGATTCTTAACAGCAACTATCCGAAGTCCGGACAAGATAAAAGCGGAAGCGGAGTGGGGTTGGAACAGGTGGGCAAACGGCTGGAACTGATTTATCCGGGACATTACGAATGGATAAAAGGGGTCAGTGAAAACGGACAGGTATATTCTTCTATATTAACTATACAGACTAATAAAAGCTTATGATACTGAATTGCGCTATTGTCGATGACGAGCCGCTGGCTTTGGAATTGCTGAGAAGTTATGTGGAAAAAACATCTTTCCTCCGATTGGTAGGGAGGTACTCCAGTGCGGTGCAAGCTATGACGGAAATCCCTCTTCACGAGGAGGTGCATATCTTGTTCCTTGATATTCAAATGCCTGAGTTGAACGGTTTGGAGTTTTCACGTATGGTCAGCCCTGGAACAAGGATTATTTTTACGACCGCATTCGGACAGTATGCTTTGGACAGCTATAAAGTCAATGCTTTGGACTATTTGTTGAAACCAGTCAGCTATGTCGATTTTTTACAATCGGTGAACAAGGCGATGCAATGGTATGAACTGAAACAAAAGGCGGATAATGGTATTGGTACCGATGAATCGGAGAATTGTATATATGTAAAAAGTGATTACAAACTGATTCGGATTGCTTTAGACCGGATACTGTATATAGAAGGGTTGAAAGATTACGTTAAAATCCATGTGGAGGATGAGCCGAAAGCTGTCTTGTCACTGATCAGTATGAAAGCTATGGAAGAGAAGCTTCCTTCCAGTCGTTTCATTCGCGTACATCGCTCGTTTATAGTGCAAAAGAGTAAGATCAAGGTGATTGACCGGGGACGGATTGTTTTCGGTAAGGAGTATATTCCGGTCTCTGATAGTTATAAGCAGGAACTGCAGACGTACTTGAACGGTCATTCTGTTTGAAGAATGTGATATTTGAACGATAAAAGTAGATATTTTGTCGATATCTTTTTGCTAAAAAGAAATAATCTTTTTATATTTGCAGCATAGACAAGGGAAGTTGTGAAACTTCTTAATAGAATAGTTTAGTTAAGTCTAGTTTAGTTTTTGTGTTGTAAGTGCTCCCATCGTAAGCGAACGAATGGGAGCACGTTTTTTAGGTGCCCGTATGGGGGCTGTCTCTGCAACAAATCCGGAGGTGGGTTGGGGCATTGACCGGTTTGAATGGAGATTGCGGAATGCAAAAGAAAATACCTATTTATAGTGATTGATAACCCTGATGATTTTCCGTAACTTTGTGCCCAAAAAGAGAAACAAAAAACATAACTATGTATAAAACAAGTAAATATACTCCGGCGGACAAAATGAGTTATCTTATCTGCGATAATTATACATTGCTACAGGTAATGAGTCGTTTTGATCTTTCGTTGGGGTTTGGAGACAAGACAGTACAGGAGGTGTGCCGTGAAAATGGAGTGGACTGTCGTACTTTCCTTGCGGTGGTGAACTTCATGATTGAAGATAGCGACCGGATGGAGGATGATGTGAAGGATATTTCTATGCCTTCACTGATGAGTTATTTAAAACAGGCACATCATTATTTCCTTGATTTCTGTCTGCCTACCATACGCCGTAAACTGATAGAAGCTATAGACTGCTCTACGGAAAACGAGGTTGCGTTCCTCATTTTGAAATTCTTCGACCAGTACGCCGGAGAGGTGCGTAAACACATGGATTATGAAGATGTGAATGTGTTTACTTACGTAGAGAATCTGATGACCGGACGGGAAACGGGAGGATTTCGTATCTCGCAGTTTGCCCGCAGGCATGACCAGATAGATGCGACACTGACCGAGCTAAAAAATATCATTATTAAATATTATCCGGCCAAAGGAAATAATCATTTGTTGAACGCCGTATTATTCGATATATTCAGTTGTGAGCAAGATTTGGCATCCCATTGCCGTGTAGAGGATTACTTGTTTGTGCCTGCTGTGCGCAGGCTGGAAAAGGAGGGGAAATGAAACGGACAGAACTAGTGCACGTTGCGGTGGCCGAAACTTCAGTTATTGTGCGTAGCGGACTTGTGGCTGTGCTGAGGCGCATGCCTGATCTTACAATACAGCCGGTGGAAATAACTTCCCTTGAAGGATTGCAGAATTGTATGCAGGGACGTCAGCCGGATATTCTAATTATAAATCCTGCATTCGGAGGGTGGTTTAATGTGGATGAGTTTAAATCGAACTATCCACGGGCATCTACCAGGTGTGTCTCTTTGTTGTGCTCAGTCACGGACTCCAATTTGCTGAAAGGATACGATGAGGGTATCGCGCTGTATGATGATATTGAAGTTCTAAATAAAAAGTTAGTGGATCTGATGAATCTGGGTGTGGATGAGACAGATGGTGAACAGGAAACACTGAGCCAGCGTGAGAAAGAAATTATTTGTTGTGTGGTACGTGGAATGACGAATAAGGAAACGGCGGAAAAATTGTTCCTTTCCATTCATACGGTGATAACTCACCGCCGGAATATTGCGCGCAAGCTACAGATACATTCACCTGCCGGATTGACTATTTATGCTATCGTAAACAAACTGGTGGAACTAAGCGAGGTGAAGATGAGCTTATAGTACCTATAAATAGTGAGTGGTAAGAGGCAGAATACCTGAAAGAAGTGATTGTGGGGGTGCGTCCTAACCTCTATCTTTGCACTATAAGTTAGTCATATAGAAATTACGTAAACCACAAAGTTAGTTATTAGTTGAAAGTACTCTCTACGAAGTGATTCGTGGGGAGTATTTTTTTATTAGTGAAGTCTCTACTCACAATATTATGCTTTTTTATTTGCTTCGCTTCATAATTCGTTAGAAATCCCGTTGCTTTCTTAACAAATATCCTCTAACTTTGTTATCCAGTATAGGACATATATTAACTAATGACAATGAAAGTAGGTTTATTTATTCCTTGTTATATCAATGCGGTATATCCGCAGGTAGGGATAGCCTCGTACAAACTGCTGAGAAGTCTGGGCGTAGATGTGGATTATCCGCTCGATCAGACTTGTTGCGGTCAACCGATGGCGAATGCAGGTTTTGAGAATGAAGCGGTAGATTTGGCCCGCCGTTTTGACGAACAGTTCAAAAATTACGATTACATAGTGGGCCCTTCAGCTAGTTGCGCCGTATTTGTACGTGATAACTACGGTCGTCTTTTGAAGGAGGACAAGCATCGGTGTGCCAGTGAAGGTAAGATATATGATATCTGTGAGTTTATCCATGATATAGTCAGACCTGCTTCGTTGAAAGCAAGGTTCCCGCATAAAGTAAGTCTGCAAAACAGTTGCCATGGAGTGAGACTGATGAAACTTTCTTCTGCCAGCGAACTTAATATTCCTTACTTCAGCAAACTGCGTGATCTGCTCTCTTTGGTGGAAGGAGTGGAAGTTGTGGAACCGGAACGCAAAGACGAATGTTGCGGTTTCGGCGGTATGTTTGCTGTAGAGGAAGATGCGGTATCCGTGCAGATGGGGCATGACAAGGTGATGCGTCATATCGCTACCGGTGCCGAATACATTGTGGGGGCCGACAGTTCGTGTTTGATGCATCAGAACGGCATCATTGCCCGTGACAAGCTTCCTATCAAGACATTGCACATTGTTGAAATTTTAGCAGCAGGATTATGAGTACGAAACATTCAAAAGCGGCTGCGGAGTTTCTGAAAAACAAGAAACAGGCCGCATGGCATGACGAAACCCTTTGGCTGGTCAGGGCAAAGCGTGACAGGTTGAGTAAAGAAGTTCCCGAATGGGAGGAATTACGTGATATGGCATGTGCTACCAAACTATATAGTAACAGCCATCTGGATGAGTTGTTGGTGGAGTTTGAAAACAATGCGCGTGCTAACGGAGCCCATGTCTATTGGGCGAAGGATGCGGACGAGTATTGCAATATTGTCTACAATATTCTGAACCAGCACGGGGTAAAGCATTTTATAAAGAGCAAATCCATGTTGGCCGAAGAATGCGAACTCAACCCGTTTCTGGAAAACAAAGGTATTGAAGTAGTGGAAAGTGACTTGGGAGAGCGTATCTTGCAATTGATGCATCTGAAACCGAGCCATATTGTATTGCCCGCCATTCATATCAAACGTGAACAGGTGGGTGAGCTTTTCGAGAAAGAGATGGGTACGGAGAAAGGAAACTTTGACCCTACTTACCTTACACATGCAGCCCGGAAGAGTCTCCGCCAGAAATTTATTCATGCTGAGGCGGCTATGACAGGTGCTAACTTTGCTGTAGCTTCTACGGGTGAGATTGTGGTATGCACCAATGAAGGAAATGCGGATATGGGTACTTCCCAGCCCAAATTGCAGATTGCGGCTTTTGGTATGGAGAAAATAGTGCCGGACCGTGAATCATTAGGGGTGTTCACCCGTTTGTTGGCCCGTTCGGCTACAGGACAGCCCATTACTACATACACTTCCCACTACCGCAAGCCTCGTGAGGGTGGAGAATTTCATATTATTATTGTAGATAACGGACGTAGCAAGATACTGGCCGACCAAAAGCATATCAGGACTTTGAACTGTATCCGTTGTGGAGCCTGTATGAATACATGTCCTGTATATAGACGTAGTGGGGGGTATTCTTATACTTATTTTATTCCGGGTCCTATAGGGATTAATTTGGGCATGCTGAAGGCACCGTTGCATTATCATGATAACGTGTCGGCTTGTTCTTTGTGTTATTCCTGCTCGTTTGTATGCCCGGCCAAGGTGGATTTGGCGGAGCAGATTTATCTGTGGCGCCAGGATTTGGATAAGTTGGGTAAGGCAGACCGGATGAAGAAAGTGATGTCTGGTGGCATGAAATACATGATGAACCGTCCTTCGGTATTCAATATGGCATTAAAATGGGCGCCATTAGCAAACGGAATGCCTCGTTTCCTTATTTATAACGGACTGAACGACTGGGGTAAAGGGCGTGAAATGCCGAAATTTTCCAAGGAGAGTTTTAATGAAATGTGGAAGAAAGGTAAAGTGAAGTAATTATGAGCAGCAGAGAAGATATATTGCAGAGCATCCGGCGTGCTACACATGTAAAATATGAGAGACCGGATTTAAAGCCGTTGGAAGATATGGCACTGACTTATCCCGGTAAGGTAGAACAGTTTTATCTCATCATGAAGCAGGTGGGAGGGGAGGCCGTTCTTTTGGAAAAAGAGGAGGATGTGAATGATTTCATTAAAAAAGCTTATCCGGAAGCCAAACGCATCGCTTCTAATCTGAAGAGTATTACTTGTGCGACATTTAATCCCGATGATGTGGAGGATCCCGCAGAACTGAATGGGACGGATCTGGCCGTTATAGATGGAAAGATTGGGGTTGCGGAGAATGGTGCGGTATGGATAGAACAGGATGTAAAGCAGCGTGCCATTTATTTTATTGCCGAAAAATTGGTTATTCTTCTGGATAAGAATAAGATTGTGAACAATATGCATGAAGCATATAAGCTGATAGATACAGGCGGATATGGTTTCGGAACCTTTATTTCCGGTCCGTCAAAGACGGCCGATATTGAGCAGGCTTTGGTAATGGGTGCTCATGGAGCACGGGATGTGATGGTGGTGCTGATATAAATGTATTTTTCTTCTAATATATAAAGGAGATGAGCTGAAAATCAAGGAACTCATCTCCTAATATTTATAAATGTTGTTAGACCGGAGCGGGTTTGTCTAGTTCAGATATACGGTATTGAAATACTCACTAAATAAAGTTTGGGCTGTTTCCAACTGTTCTGGCGTATTTTCTTTTATTCCGTTCAGTTTGTATTCTTTTCCCATGGCTTCGTATTTGTGTACCCCTAATGTATGATAAGGTAGTATTTCCACTCTTTGAATCATTTGATAGTTCTTGAAGTGCTCTCCTAATGCCCGTATATCTTCTTCAAAGGAACTATAGCCCGGAACTAATACATAGCGCAACCAAAAAGGTTTCCTGTTTTTTTCAAGCCATCCGGCGGTACGTATGGTTTGTTCGTTGCTGCGTTCTGTCAGTTGCCGATGGCGCACATTATTAAATTCCTTGATGTCTAATAATACGAGGTCTGTCCATTGCAGCAGTTCCTCTACTTCCTCATTCCATATACTGCCATTGGTATCTATGCAGATGTGGATGCCTTGTTCTTTTAACCGCTGGAATAACGGAACCAGTGCTTTTGCTTGTAAGGTAGGTTCACCACCGCTGAAAGTCACGCCTCCTTTTTTACCGAAAAAAGCTTTCTGGCTGACAGCCATACGTACGATTTCGTCTATTGTCGTTTCCGTACTTTCCCCTTTGGTGTCAATTGTGTCGGGGTTGGCACAATAGAGGCATCGGAAATTGCATCCTTGTAAAAATACGACTAAGCGTAAGCCGGGACCGTCAAATGTCCCCATTGACTCGTAAGAATGTACTCTGATCATAATGGTTTGTCTTTAAACTGGTAAGGGCAGGTTCAAAACCCGCCCTTACGATGAATGTATATGGGATGTTACATTCTTTCGTGGAAAGAACGGCTGATTACTTCCAGCTGATGTTCACGACTCAATTTGATGAAGTTTACAGCATAACCTGACACACGGATGGTGAGTTGCGGGTATTTTTCAGGATGTTCCATCGCGTCTTCCAGCATTTCACGGTTCAGCACATTTACATTCAGATGATGTGCTCCTTTGGTGAAATAACCGTCCATCATGGTTATCAGATTCTCTATCCGGGTTTCCCGGTCTACTCCTAGTGATTTCGGTACGATAGAGAATGTGTTGCTGATTCCATCCTGAGCATCACGATAACGTAGTTTGGCTACAGAACTCAATGAGGCGATGGCGCCGTTCTTGTCACGTCCGTGCATCGGGTTGGCGCCCGGAGCGAAAGCGACCCCTTTGGCACGGCCGTCAGGAGTGGCGCCTGTTTTCTTGCCGTACATTACATTGGAGGTGATAGTCAGCAGTGACAGGGTAGGACGGGCATTTTTGTATACCGGATGTTTCTTTAATTCTTCACTGAAGAAATAAACCAAGTCTACTCCTAAATGATCTACACGGTCGTCATCATTACCGAAGCAAGGATATGCATTTTCAATATCAAAGCCTTCAGTCAAACCTATCTCATTACGTTTGGCACGTACCTTGCCGTATTTGATGGCAGACAATGAGTCAATAGCGATGGACAGACCGGCTACACCGTATGCCAGGTTGATACGCGGGTTGGTGTCAATGAATGCCATTTGGGCCTTTTCATAATAGTACTTGTCATGCATATAATGAATGATGTTCATCGCATCATTGTATACACGTGCAATTTGCATCAGTACTTTCTTATAGTTGGACCATACTTCTTCAAAGTTCAGCAAATCCCCTGTCAAGACAGGAATATCTTTCACCATTACAGTTCCTGTATTTTCGCAACGTCCGCCATTAATAGCCAGCAGTAGCGCCTTGGCCAGATTACAGCGTGCTCCGAAGAATTGGATTTGTTTGCCGATAGCTTGGTAAGATACGCAGCAGGCAATACCATAATCGTCACAATTACGTACTTCGCGCATCAGTGTATCATTTTCGTACTGTATGGAAGAAGTGTCAATTGAAACCTGTGCACAGAATTCCTTGAAACCCTCCGGTAGTTCCGGACTCCACAGTACAGTCATGTTAGGCTCGGGTGACGGGCCCAGATTGTACAGTGTCTGTAAGAAACGGAAAGAAGTCTTTGTTACTTTGGTGCGTCCGTCGTTGAAGCGTCCGCCGATAGATTCGGTCACCCAGGTTGGGTCACCTGCAAAGATGTCATTGTATGACTGCATACGCAGATGACGGACCATACGCAACTTGATGATGAACTGGTCAACTAATTCCTGAGCGAATGATTCGTCTATTTTACCGTGGTCCAGATCATACTGGATATAAATATCCAGAAATGAAGATACGTTACCCAATGACATGGCTGCTCCGTCTTGTTCTTTCACAGCAGCAAGATATGCCATATAAACCCATTGAACCGCTTCTTGTGCATTGGTAGCGGGACGGCTCAGGTTGAGTCCATAATATTCCCCCATCACTTTTATTTCCTTCAGCGCCTTGATTTGTTCGGCCACTTCCTCACGCAGGCGGATATGGGCATCAGTCATCGGACTGGTGATATTGCGCAAATCTTCTTGTTTTGCTTCAATCAGCCGGTCAATACCATACAGTGCCAGACGGCGGTAGTCACCGATGATGCGTCCGCGTGCATAGTTGTCGGGCAGGCCGGTCAGGAAACCGAGAGAACGGAAAGAGCGGATTTCTTCGGTATAAGCATCGAATACACCGTCATTATGGGTCTTGCGATAATGGGTGAAGATATCCTTTACTTTTTCATCTACTTCCACACCGTTTTCATGGCAGGCTTTTTCTACCACCTTGATACCACCGTATGGCTTGATGGCACGACGCAGAAGCTCGTCCGTCTGAAGACCTACAATCAGTTCGTTTTCACGGTCAATGTATCCTGCTTTATGTGAGGTGATGGTAGATACTGTTACATTATCAAGGGAACGAACTCCGTTATTGGCACGTTCTTCTTCCAGTGCCTTGAGGCATTCGTTCCACACTTTTTTAGTTCGCTCTGTGGGGCCTGCCAGGAATGAGGCATCGCCCTCATAAGGGGTAATGTTGGTCTGTACGAAGTCTGAAACATTGATTTCCTTACTCCACAATCCATCCTTAAAAACTTTGTTCATTTCCATACTGTTATTCCATTAAGAGATTTAGGGCTGCAAAGGTAGTCCTTTTTTGCGAGCTATGCATCACTATTAGTAGGTATAATGCGAATACTTGTGCATTTTTAAGTATAAAGTGGTCAATAAATGAAAAAATAAGGGGACTTTATTACTATGCGCCGACTTTAGGACAGTTCCGATTGTTGTTCCATTTTAAATTAAATAAAGCTAATTGATTATCAATAAATCAATTAGCTTTAAAGTAGCGGAACCGGGAATCGAACCCGAGTTTCAGCCGTGAGAGGGCCGCGTCCTAGGCCACTAGACGATACCGCCATCAGTTGGTCTTAACTTCTTTTCTTAAGACGCTGCAAAGTTAGAAGTTTGTTTTTAATCTACAAAATAAAAAGTGATTTTTTTTATTCTTTTGCTATAAAATCGGAGTTTGATTTCTATGAAGAAACATCTGTTTATTTTATGTGGTAAGATAATTGAAGATCTGAAGAAAACCGGATTGTCTACGGTCTTCCCCGAAAACGAATAGGGAAGTCTTGGATTTTAATCTCCGGTGAAAATAGGGGAATATAGATGTAAACGTGATTCCTAGGGAATAATGACGGCTCGGAATGGTAAGGCTGATCCAAAACTATTGAAAAAAGAAGGATAAAAAATAAGTCGTAAAATAATTTTTACGACTTATTCGCGGAAGCTGGGGGATTCGAACCCCCGGTACGGTTACCCGTACGTCAGTTTAGCAAACTGGTGGTTTCAGCCACTCACCCAAACTTCCTTCCTTTTAGAAGCGTTATCTCTCAAACGCGGTGCAAAGATAAAGGGATAAATTGAATTGTGCAAACCTTTTGCTATCTTTTTTAGATATATTTTTTTAATGAAATAATAAGATGCTGATAGTGAGGTGCTAATAGTTGAAATTAATATTTCTCCCAAAAATCCAAACATTCTTTAGCTACCTTTATTGGACAATGGTGCTTTTTAATATATTCAATGCTGTCGGCAGATAACTGGTGGATTTTATTCTTGTTGGCTAATAAACTCTCTAGTTTGTTATAAATGTCATTCTCTTCAGGACGTACATTGATGATAGGACGGAGCTTGTTTTCGCCTAACAGGTTATAGTATTCTTCTTCCGCGCCTCCCACAACAACAATTCCTTTGCTCATGGCATATAATGCATTTAATCCTGGGGAATAAGAGTAAAGTTGGTCTAACATCACATCGCATCCGTCCATAAAATATTCACATTCATCATACGAGGGGGAGACTGTTTGTTTAATTTCGCATGCTGATGGATGTCTGTAATATAATTTATAGAGGGCGCTATAGAGTTCGTCTTTGCCCTTCCACTCTTCACGATGATGTTTTAGGTTGATATAGAATTTCACTTTTTCTGTTTTTTTAGAAGGGGGATGTGGATGGGGGAATGATTCTATCGGGAAAGGAATGTATTTTGTTTTTCCGGAGAAATAGGGCAGATAGGCTAAATAGGATTCATAAAGGCTGGTGATGATTCCATTGCAATTGTTCGCAATAATGCGGTTTAATTTTCCTCTGAATCCATGCATCCAATTTATGATTGTCATTTTGTTGTCGATGGTATCCCGAAAAATACCATTGGCATAAAAATCACTGTATCGGAGGGTGTTTTTGTTCAAGCACATGTAAATCCAGTAAAAGTCATATTCAAATCCTCCTAAGAATATCTTCTTGTTATTCTTTTTGAGATATTGGAATACATACTGGAGTAGCTCGGGTTTTAATTCTAAAAAGTAGGGATTGACAAGTTGTACTATATCATATCCTTTGAGTTGGGGAAGGGCTTTCAGTAAATTGAAAGTGTTTTTAAGAATTCCCCAACGGATTGATGATTGATTTGGGCAGAGATTGTCAGAGGTGTCCAGCCATAAATTGCTATGGGATAATACATCAACTCTATGCCCTATAATTCTTAGGGCTTTTGCTAAAGTCCAATGTACATTGCTATACTCTCCTATTAATAAGATTTTCATAGACAGTCAATCATTATTTGATTAAATAGTTTATGCATTGGTAGCAAGTCGTTTTGCTATTCTTGATTTTCTATTCAACAAAAAAGTGTATGCTTTAGTTCTGATTATGAGGAGTTTTCGCAATAAAAAGAATTCTTCCCGTTCTTTCACTGCAAAGAACGTAAGTAGTTGAAAAACAAAAGGATTAGAAATTTTCATTCTAATCCTTTTGATTAGAATATTTTTAGTTCCGCTACTGTAAAACAATTGTAAAACAAATATTCTGTTTAAATCGTTTATTAATAGTCATAAAAATGTAGGAGTAAACTCAATTCCCAAAGCACGAGCAATACGAAAGAAACTCGAAATCTGTATATCAGTCTCTCCTTTTTCTACACGAGCAATATAACTTCTTGCTGTACCAACCTTTTCGGCTAACTCTTGCTGGGTTATCTTTAGTTCTTTCCGGCGGTTACGCAATATCTCGCCATAATACCACGCTATTGATTTCTCATGGAAAGCAGTACGAGAGTCAGTACCCACCTCTCCATATTTATTGTCTAGTAGCTCACCCGCTGTATGCAACTTTGCTAACTTATTTTCATCTAGCTTTCTCATAACTCAAAGTCTTTTAAGTACATACTCTGTTCTGATAATATCCATAGTATGTTCAAACTTAGCTTTTACTTTATCTTGCAACATACCGTAGAACTCTGCAAACTCATCTGAGAAATACGGTTCACGTATATCATTATCCTTTTTATCTGTTGCTTTTAAGCAGATTATCATAATGTAGCAGTAGGATATTATTCGATTTCAGCAATCTTCTTCTTAGTTCATAGGTCTTTTCCTTGTAATCACTTCTCCTACTGTAATCACAACATAATGTATTCTACTTTTTTCTAGTTCAAAAAACTCTTTGGGAAGAGACTCCATTTTACCAAGATGCTTTTCAAAAACTAATCTTAATGAATAATAATTCTTCTCCAGCCAGCTATCCCAATCCATTACCTGCTTTATTCCCTTTCTTATTACATTGCCAAAATCTCCATCTTTAGTAACTATTTGCCCATATGGACTTTCTAGTTTCACAAAAATAAATTCATAGCCACTTGAGTTTTTTCCAACCAATAAAAAATCAGCAATGTAATTAGGAGGTAGTTCAAACTCTCGAAAAACAAAAGAACTATGATGCCCAAATCTATAGGCATCAAAAATAGATGTTACAATATCATTATGCTTTTTCTTCCTTTATAAAATTTAAAACGTTTCTTTCTGTGCAATTTCCATAAAGAAGACACTTAAATTTTTCTACAGCACTTGTATCTCCATTCTTCTGTCGCAATTGTGAAAGTATTATGTAATTATTAGGAAATAACTGTTTATAATGAACGACCGCACGTGGTAAATCATCCCAATATTTATGTAACGCTGCAGGGGTAATAATACCTCCCCGCTTGGATTTATTGAATAGTTCTTCAACCTTCTTCCAAACACACAACAAGTAAAGCCATTTGCTAAGCTAATAGTTGAATTGAAGATTCTTTTTCATCCACCACTTGAAAAAGCAAGGTGGTGTTTCTGCAAAGGGACGCCACCCAACAAATGAACTGACATGAGACAATACCCATAGAAACAAATATCTGCATATCAGAGCCTAAAAAGTAAGATATCTTCGTGGGTAAAGTAAGATATGTTCCCAAGCAAAGTAACACCGCTTACTTGGCTCACGAAGTCCACATACTTTTCTTTACAACCAAACAGACCTCACAGTCATCTCATGCCAGTAGCGGTAATTTCAATTAATTACGAGAGATTTCGTAAAATACAAGAGGAATCGGCCTCTTGCGATTCTAGCCGGACCGAGTAAGGGAACTATGTCTCTATTTTTAAGTTAAATGAAAGAGCCGTGATGATAATCGGAAGATTAATTAAAGATTATTGCTCTGGACTCGCTTTCAGATGATTCACTGACTAGTTACTTTATTTCCATATGATAATTCCAAAGATTTTATCATTTCAAATTCTACTTGTGTTATATTGAGCGTACGAATATGTTTTCTATTATCGTTTTCTGTATCTAAATATAAAATTAATGTTTCCATAAATTCTTTATATACATCTTTTAATTCCCTTTCAGAGTCCGAGCTGCTTTTATATAAAGGATTTGATAATATTGCATGTGGTTTGGTGTCAAGATTATCCCACATAGCTAAATGTTTCTTTTGAGATATAATAGTAAGAGGGTGTGTCATAATGCCCAAACAGAAAGTTTCACCCCTGCGGCAAATAGCTGTAGCAGGGGTGATTTCTTCAAAGAAGGAGTTTTGACCCTCCTTGTCGCTATTATCTTTTCTTTTTTAAGATTTTCTTTTACTTATTAATTCTAATCTGTCTAAAGTAACAGTGCTTTTAAGTAATCCAAAGGCAACTATCACTTGCTTACCTTGTATCTCTAAGACATTTCCGGTGGCGGTTTGTCCCTTCAATCTAACAATATCTCCTTTTTCGATTATGGTATTTTTCAAGGATTGTTCTTTAATCAGTTTACCTGTCTTCATTGTAGCAGATAAAGTTGCCTCTTTCCCAAGTTCTGAATTGCTACTCCCTAAAATCTCTTTTCTTCTATCTTCCCAAAAAATCTTATCACGGGCTATAGACTGTAAAAAACTATCCATATTAATAAAATCTTCTCCTAACTTTGCGGAGGATTCGATAATAATATCTTTCGGTAAACCAATCCGTGTTGCGACCTCAACGGCAAAAGAGCTACCCGGATTACCAATAGAAAGTCTATAAAGGGGTTGCATACGTTCAGCATCGTAAAGCATTGCGCCATTAATAATACCATCAGTCTCATAGGCGAAATGTTTTAAGTTTTGAAAATGTGTAGTGATAACTCCGAAGCTACCTTTTCGATTAAATCTGTCAAGCAAAGTTTCGGCAATGGCACCACCTATTTGTGGCTCTGTTCCGCTTCCGAATTCATCGATTAAGATTAGCGTCTTATTATTGCATTGCTCCACAAAATACTTCATATTTGTAAGATGTGAAGTATATGTACTAAGACTGTTCTCTATGCTTTGTCCGTCACCTATATCCACAAATATATGGTCAAATATTCCGGTTCGTGAATTTTCATGTACAGGAATAAGTAATCCACATTGTAACATATACTGTAGGAGTGCAACTGTTTTCAGACAAAGAGACTTCCCCCCGGCATTTGCTCCTGAGACGATTAGTAATCTATTTTTTTCGTTTAGAACAATATCTAAAGGATGGCTTGCTTTCCCTGTTGAAATAGCTGTATGTTCAATAAGGGATGTATAGCTTGCGCCCATTCTACTTGCTGTTTGTTTTCAAAAATCGGTTTAATGCCATTTATACGTACTCCAAATAATGCTTTTGCACGAATGAAATCAATATCTCCCATAAAGTTGTATGAATGGGAAAGGTCTGATAAATGCGGGCGGATAAGGTCTGTAAATTCTATAAGAATTTTCACAACCTCACGACGTTCATCGGCTTCTAATTCTCGAAGTCGGTTGTTGGCTTCTGCAACAGCTTCGGGCTCAATAAAAACAGTTTTTCCACTCCCTGAATCGTCATGCACACGCCCTTTGATTTTTCGTTTATTAGCGGCATCAACAGGGATTACCATGTGTCCGTCGCGCAAGCTGATACTTGCATCTTTTCCTAACAAACCGGCTTTTTGGGCATCACGTATGGCATTCTGCATATTACGTGATACAGCTTTTGTTGCTTCCATCTTATTTCTGCGGATATCTGCAAGCTGACGTGAGGCATTATCTTTAACTTGGTGTGATGATTTGTCTAAAATAGAGTTTGCCTTATCTATAATTGCAGGAAATGTTTTGATACTGTCTGCCATTATAGTTAAAGCTGGGTATTTAAACTCCCCTTTGTCTGTCTTTGCCGCATGCAAAAAGTTTACTATATTATTGATTGCTTGCAATGAATTCGTTAAGCTTGAAATCTCTTCTTCCGAGAGCCAAGCGGTAACATCATTCTTTATCTTGTGTAAAGAATCACGGACATTCAAAAAATTATCTGTAGGAAAATCCTCTTTATTTCGTATAATATGCGCAAACTCTCCTGTTTGCTCTAACCATTTTTCAAGGGTGGCAAAGTCTGTTGAGAAACTCATATTTATTACTTTCTCTTTTCCAAGAGGGCATAAACACTTTTCTATGATATATTGACGAACTGTATCAATTCCAATTCTCTGTTCAAAATTATTCGGGTAAATCATAATCTCAAATATTATTACTATATCAGCTACCAGCCATCAGTAAACTGATTGACCAATATACAGTTGATAAAAAATAAATTAAATAAAACTGAGATTGCCCATATTCCGACAAGATACTAAATTTCTAATAGACAAGGGATGTCTATTTAGTACCATTGACATCTCAAAGGTTAGAGATGCGAACTCGCAATATGGTATTTACACGGAAGCACAACACATAAATCGTGAACATTTTAAATTATCGGTTGCAAAGGTAAGAATTATATTTGAAATAACTTGGAAAAACACAAAAAATCTTGTATTTCTTATCTCAATCAATATGTTAGATTGTTACTTTGAGACGAAAAACTGATGAAAAGAAAAAGACTAACTATTGCTTTTTTTGCCTGTATTAACCGTTATCGGTTTGATGTCCGAGTAAGTCAGTACAGAGAACTCTGCAAAAGATACGCTGGTATAGCAGCTAAACAGAAATTTTCTCAATACTTCCTGTTTTCCTTTACTGTATTCTTTCTTATCGTACACAGTTTGTAGTTTTTTTGAATTCTTCCCGTTCTTTCACTGCAAAGAACGTAAGTAGTTGAAAAACAAAAGGATTAGAAATTTTCATTCTAATCCTTTCTTGCTTTTGGAGGTTCCTGGCGGATTCGAACCGCCGTACACGGTTTTGCAGACCGCTGACTAAGCCACTCATCCAAGGAACCTTGTCATTAACAATCTTTGTTTCTCGATTGCGGTTGCAAAGGTACAACATTTTTTTTAATCTGCAAATATTCTGCTATTTTTTTCGTCCTTTCTCTGCACTTTTTTCGTAATCACATTTTTGTTTGTTGCGCATGGACTTTATGGCACAGTCCGAACTACAGCACTCACATGGATTGCTATTACTCTTTATGCGTTTGAAATACAGAAAGATACGTATGCCTGTCCATATCGTGCAGAGGCATACGATTGCAATGACTATGATTTGTTGTAATTCCATACTTGATAAACAAATAATTTGAGGTTTAGGTTTATTAAACGATAAAATTTCCTATTTGGAATACGGCAAATGCAACCAACCATGCCACTCCGGTGGTGTATCCTGCAGTGAATATAGCCCATTTCCAGCTGCCGGATTCTTGCTTGATTGCTGCAAAAGTGGCGATACAGGGGAAATAAATCAATACGAACAGCATATATGCTAATGCAACCAACGGAGTAATGGGGATACGGTCGGAAAGATTCACATTTTCCATATCTCCCTCATTGGTGTATAAAACCCCCAGTGTGCTTACTACCAATTCCTTGGCGCCTACACCTGAAATAAGTCCGATTCCTAACTTCCAGTCAAATCCTAGCGGTTTGATAACAGGCTCTATTGCTTTGCCTATTTGTCCGATATATGAATTCTCTTGCTGTTCGGCCGCGCTTTCATACGCATCATGCTGCGGATAATACCCTAGAAACCAGATGATAATTGAGGCAATCATGATAATACCTCCCATCTTTTTCAGATATTGTGCTCCTTTTTCCCATGTATGGCGCATGATACTTTTAGAGGTAGGCATGCGATAGGGGGGAAGCTCCATCACAAATGGAGAATCTTCTCCTTTCACCAGAAATTTACTGAAAATGCGGGCCATTACTACTGCCAATAAAATGCCTGCCGTATAGATACAAAGCAGCATAAAGCTGGCGTAGTTAGGAAAAAAAGCACCTATCATCACTAAATATATGGGAAGACGCGCGCTACAGGACATTAAGGGATTCACTAACATGGTGATTAGTCTGGACTTTCGGTCTTCTATGGTACGTGTCGCCATTATGGCAGGTACATTACAACCGAATCCCATGATCAGTGGGATAAAGGACTTGCCATGCAGTCCCATCCGATGCATTATTTTATCCATGATAAATGCGGCGCGTGCCATATATCCCGAATCCTCCAGTATAGAGATGAAAAAGTATAATAGGAGGATATTGGGTAAGAAAACGATGACGCCGCCCACTCCACCGATAATGCCATCTATCAGTAAGTCTTTCAAAGGGCCTTCGGTCATGTTGTTTCGTATCAGGTTGCCCAATTGGTCTACCAGCCATTCAATACCTTGCATGGGATAGTCGCCCAATACAAAAGTTCCCTCAAACATGATGTAAAGGAACAGGAAGAAAATAGGATATCCCCAAATGCGATGTGTCACAATACTGTCTATCACGCGGGTAGTCTGTTCTTTTTCCAAATGATTGTCGGTGAATGTTTCTTTCAAAGCTCCGGTGATGAAACCATATTTAGCATCCGTGATAGCTTGCTCGCTGTCTTCGTTCATTACTTTGCGGATACGTAGTGCTTCTTTGTTGCGTATCGCTATAATTTCTTTGCCGTTGGGCAGTGTGGAGATGAAGTTTTCTATTTCCTTGTCGTTTTCCAATAATTTGATGGATAGGAAGCGGGTGGAATATTTATGGCGTATGCTTTCGTTTTGGCTGATTGCTTTTTTGACTTCTTCGATACTGCGCTCCAGTTCAGGGCCGTGGTTGATATGAATATGGCGCATATATCCGCGTGGACGGGCCTCTTCCTCTTCTTTATGACTCCCGAATTCGTGGTCGGGTACGTAGGTTTTGTGCCAGTCTCTCAGCTCTTCCAGAATTTCAGAGCGTATTTCGCCTTTTTGTGACAGGAAATCCCCTCCCTCGTAAATGCCGATGATCACATGGAACAGTTTGTCTATGCCTTCCCCCCGGCGGCAGACGGTAGGTACCATCGGTACTCCGGTCAGCTGGCTTAGTTTGGTGTAATCCAATTTATTTCCGCTGGCTTCCAGTTCATCGTACATATTCAGCGCGATGACCATACGCACATTCATGTCAATCAATTGAGTGGTAAGATAGAGATTGCGTTCCAGGTTAGAAGAGTCTGCCACGTTGATAATCACATCCGGAGTTTCTTCAATGATATGCTTGCGTACATAAAGTTCTTCCGGAGTATAAGCTGAAAGAGAATAAGTTCCGGGTAAATCTACAATACGGAAATGATAACCCTGGAAGTCGAAAAAACCTTCTTTGGCATCTACCGTCACACCGCTGTAGTTCCCTACATGTTCGTGGGCGCCGGATGCGATGTTGAATAGCGAAGTCTTTCCACAATTGGGATTCCCTACCAAGGCTACATTGATTGTACGGCGTTTACCTTTTGCCAGTGCCACCAGTTCCGATTCGGGCACAGGCACATCTTCTGTTATGGAACCATGGTAAGGGTTTTGCATCGTGCGTGCTTCCTGCTCGCTTACCACCTCAATCATATCTGCCTCTTGTCTTCGGAGGGAGATCTCGTAACCCAGTAGTCTGTATTTTATAGGATCTTTCAAGGGAGCGTTCAGGATTACCTCTACGGTCTTTCCTTTGATAAAACCCATCTCAACGATGCGCTTGCGGAAACCACCGTGACCTAAAACCTTGACTATTACGCCTTTCTCTCCTGTATTTAATTCGGATAAACGCATTTTATTTTAAATTTTCCGCAAAGATAAGTTATTACTTAGAAGTATGCAAACTATTTAGATTGTTTTTAAATAAAGAACGGGCGCTTTGTTTTTGTCTTGCAGAACCCTTATCTTTGTGCCATGTTTCATTGGAATATTCAGAAGTATATAGAGGAGAGGCAACTTTTCACCTTGCATGACAAGGTATTAGTGGCATTAAGTGGTGGGGCGGACTCCGTAGCTCTGTTGCGTGTCTTGCTTGTCTTAGGCTATCATTGTGAGGCTGCCCATTGTAATTTTCACCTTCGTGGTGAGGAATCCGACCGGGATGAAAGGTTTGTCAATGAGTTGTGTAAGGGGTTGGGAGTGGTTTTGCATGTCACTCATTTTGATACGGCCACTTATGCCTCGCAGCATCATGTCTCTATTGAGATGGCAGCTCGCGAAATGCGCTATGCTTGGTTCGAACAACTGCGTAAGGAGAGGGGGATGGCTGTTATTGCCGTAGCCCATCATCGGGACGATAGTGTGGAAACTTTTCTACTGAACTTGATACGTGGCGCGGGAATCAATGGCTTGAAAGGTATCAGTCCGCATAATGGCTGCATTGTACGGCCTTTGCTGGAGGTGAGCCGGCTGGATATTTTGGATTACTTGCGTTGTTTGCATCAAGGTTATGTTACAGACAGTACCAATCTGCAAGATGAATATATGCGTAATAAGATCCGTCTGAATATTCTTCCGATGTTGTGTGAGCTGAATCCTTCTGTCAGTGAAAGTATAGCTGAAACATCCAGACGTCTGACTGACGTTTCCCTTATATATAATAAGGAGATAGAGGCGGGAAAAGAACGGGTGATGGAAAAGTCCGGTCATATTCTTATTTCCCGTTTGATGGAAGAGAGTGCTCCGGCGGCTTTGCTGTTTGAGATTCTTCATCCGTTAGGTTTCAATTCCGTCCAGGTGGGAGATGTATTCCGCAGTTTGTCCGGCCAGTCGGGAAAAAGGTTTGTTTCCGCCGGATGGGAGGTGCTGCGTGACAGGACAGAGCTGATTATTCGCAGGAGGAAGTCGGCGGATGAGGAAGCGGAGGAAAATGTACCTCCGTTCCGGCTTGCAATGGAAACGCGGGAAATAATGCCGGACTTTGTCATTCCAAAGGATAAGGATACGGCCTGTTTGGATGCGGACAAGGTGGAGCAGCCTCTCACGGTGCGTAAATGGCGGCAGGGGGATAAGTTTGTTCCTTTCGGCATGAAGGGGAAAAAGAAGGTCAGCGATTATCTGACAGACCGTAAGTTTTCTCTTTTCCAGAAGGAAAATCAATACGTGGTTTGCTCTATCGGCCGGATTGTATGGCTGGTAGGAGAGCGTAGCGATGACCGTTTCCGGGTGACGGAAGATACGAAACGGGTGCTGATTATACGGCAGTTACGGGATAAGTAGAATTTTTTTCCTTTCCAGGGTTTTCAAAAATGCTAGAGGATGTTTCCTGAAATCTTGTAGCAAAAATCCGCGGATCATGCAACAAGATTTCAGAAATCATGTAGCAGGATTCGCGGATTTTTGGTAGAGCTTTCCGGTATTACTTGCAATACTTCTGTATCAATCCGTCTACTACTTCATCGCCCAGTTCTTTGGCTTTGGCGAAGTTTGCGCAGGCTTCTTTATTTTTCTTTAATTGCACCTGGCAGTATCCCAGCATGCGATATGCGGCTGCGGCTTTCGGATCTAAAGAGATAGCTTTCTCCAAGGCTTCTATCGCTTCGTTATGTTGTCCCACACGTAGATGCACCGAACCTTTTTCTACCCACATGGCTACATCCTCGGGAGTCATTTCTACCGCTTTGTTAATGTCATTGATCGCTTGCTGATACATCTTGCATTGTATCTCTGCCTGTTCGCGTTGCAGATAAAAGGCGGCTGTAACCCGTCCGCCGATGGCATCATGAAAAGTATCATAATCTATTACCGCATCACGGTATTTGCCCATTTGGGCTTTTATCTCTGCCCGTTCATAGAAATAAGGAGCGGCTTCCGATGTATAAGGCTTGGTAAAACGCGCCACGGCACTATCCATCAAGACGATCACTTCGTTCATGTCTGTTCCTTCAATCAGTTGTTTGGTCTTGGCTGCCGAGTAAAATGTAGCTGCAGAGGCTATGGAGGACTGGTTCACTTTCTCGTAAGCGGCGTATGCCTCTGGATATTTCTTCATAGCAAACAGAATGTCCCCTTCCAATTGTGTGTAAATGGGCTGGTTGTCGGCTTGCATGGCATCATGAATAATAGAGAGGGCTTTATCGTAGCTCCAGTCACCGTATGGCTTCTTGTCACCCAAGGAGATGGTATACGAATAAATTAATTTGGCGATATTGTATTGTGTCTCACCCTTGTTGGTGGCCACTTCCAATGCTTTCTTCAGGTCAGCGTCTGCCAAAGCGTTGTGTTCGTCATCATTAAATCCCATATAGGTAGTGGCGCGGCGCACATATCCGTCTGCGCTGTTGGGATATTGTTCCAGAAAATCGTTCAATGTGGTGACATATTCATCCTGGCTTTGTTGTGAGGAGGCCATGAACAGATATACCAGCGCTTGATCTTCGGTTTCGGGCAGTCCTTTCTTGATACCGATTTTATTCAGTGACATGTCGTTTATGGAAAGGGCGGTAATACTCAGGGAGGCGCCGTATGTCGCTCCGATGGCATAACTTTCCTTGGCTTCATCCGATGCGTTTTTCTGGATTAAGCCTAGCACTTCTCCGTTGGCGTTCATAATAGGGCAGCTTACTGTTTTTTCATTGGTGGTCATAGCCAGTGTGTAGTAATATGCCTTGTCGCCGATGGTGTCTACTTTAGTGACGGTTCCTGTCTGGCAGGTTGCCGCTTTTTGAGTCGAGTAGGGCAGCAGATAGACAGTCTCACCCACTGAGGCCGGCTGTGAGGCCGGCTTTAAGGCTACGGTCTTTTTGTCGGCTTCGGTATTGAATTTTACGATATCATACATGGAGTTGGCTCCCTGGATACGCAATACAGGTAATTCTTTACTGTCCGCATTGATGATTACCGCGCGTCCGGCTCCTTCAAACAAGGTGTAGTCAGATAATGCCGTTCCATTTTCATTGATATAGAATCCATTTCCTGTATTCTTTATTTTGTTATCTTTATCGTAAGTAACGATGGAAAAAACGGCTTTTTTAGCTTTGTCGGCCCACTTGGGGGTTGCTTGTGCATAGCTTATCTGGGCAGCTATGCCGCATGCCAGTATCAAAAGTACTTTCTTCATGATATAGTTAATTGTTTGTTAACGATGATACGGTATTTATAAAGCGGATGCCGTCTTGTCTTCTGCGAAGCCACGTTGTTTCACGGCTTCATAAATCAGAATACCTGCGGCAACCGATACGTTCAATGATTCTATTTTACCTATTAATGGTATTTTGATCCATTCGTCGCACAGGGAAAGATGCTCGTAGGGAACCCCTGTGTCCTCAGCTCCCATAATAATACATACGGGGTCTTTGTAGTTTGCTTTGGTGTAATCATAGTCCCCTTTCTCGGTGGCTGCTGCAATCTTAAATACACTGTCTTTCAGATATTTGATGGTGGCGGTCAAACTCTGCTCGCGGCATACGGGAAGAGTGTGCAGAGCTCCTGCTGATGTTTTCATCGCGTCTGCGTTGGCACTGACACTGTTCTTCGAGGGGATAATAATGGCATCTACACCGGCACATTCGCAGGTACGGGCGATGGCTCCGAAGTTACGTACATCGGTAATTCCATCCAGCATGACGAATAGGGGCGTTTTTCCTTCTTCAAACAAGAAAGGCACCAGATCTTCTGTTTTCTGGTAGGTGACAGAGGAGATGAATGCTACAACTCCCTGATGGTTCTTCCGGGTGATGCGGTTGATACGCTCTACTGGTACACGTTGAACAGGGATGAAGGTATCTTTCAAGCAGGCAAACAGTTCTTTGGACAGTTCGCTCTGTATATCTTTCTTCACCAATACTTTATCTATCTCTTTTCCGGCTTGTATGGCCTCAATAACGGCGCGTACACCGAAAATCATTTCATTTTTTTCTAACATGTTTAATTAGTGGTTAATGGTTAGTGACAAGTGGTTAGTGGTAAGTGATTAATGCCTGCAATATGACGGTCTGTTAATCCCTTGTCGCTACCCTCTTATCAGTGCCTTTGCATTGTTCAGGGCCGCCTCTGTCAAGGTGGCTCCACTTAGCATATTGGCTATTTCTTTTACTCTTTCTTCGTCAGTCAGGCGGCGGATGTGGCTGTTGGTGCCTGTCTCCGTATCTTCCTTATATACTTTATAATGAGTGATGCCGCGTGCTGCAATCTGGGGCAGGTGGGTGATACTGATGACCTGACGGTTTTGTTTTCCCATCTCCTGCATGATGAGTGCCATTTTTTCGGCGATGGAGCCGGAGACTCCGGTGTCTATTTCATCAAAAATGATAGTAGGCAGTTTCACGGCTCCGGCTATCATGGCTTTCAGTGAAAGCATGACACGGGCAATCTCACCGCCCGACGCTACGGAAGCTACATTTTGTAATGTCCCGTTCTTGTTGGCCGAGAACAGGAAGGACACACTGTCCATCCCTTTGCTGTCCGGTTCCTTGCGCGGATTCAGTTCCACCATAAAGCGCACATTGGGCATACCGAGAGGAACCAGCAGGCTTTGCATCTGGTTTTCAATGTTCTTGCCTGATTGGGAGCGAAGCTTTGTCAGTATGGCGGCTTGCTTTATCACTTTGTCATATAGCATTTCTTTTTGGGTGGTCAGTTCTGCTATACGGTCGTCAAAGGAAGTGATGGCGTTCAGTTTCTCATGGTAGTCGGTTTGTACGGCCATCAATTCCTCTATTGTTTGTACGTGATGTTTCTGTTGCAGGGAGTAGATTAAGTTCAGGCGTTCGTTTACATAATCCAGCCGGGTGGGGTTGAACTCCACTTCCTCCTGTGCGCCTGCTATTTCATGCGACAGATCTTTCAGTTCTATGTAGCAGCTGTCCAAACGGCTGATCCACTCCTGGGCACGTGTGTACACTTTCGCTATGTTATGCAGGGTTTGCATACATTCTTTGGTAGCGGACAGCAGGCTGGCATCTTCCGAGGACATTATTTGGTCCACCTTGTATAGGCCCGCTTTTATTTCTTCGGCGTGGCTCAAGGTCTCGGCTTCCTGTTCCAGTCCGGTTTGTTCTCCTTCCTGAAGGTTCGCGTCATCCAGTTGTTCCAGTTGGAACCGGATGTAATCTTCATCCTTGCGACTTTGTTCGGCTTGCGTTATGAAGTCAGTCAGCTGCTTGCATACATTCTTGTATTCGGTATAAATATGCTTGTACGCTGAAAGTTCCTGATCATCTTGTGCCAGGATATCCAATACATTCAATTGGAATCCCTCACTGTTGAGCAGCAAGTTTTGATGCTGGCTGTGTACATCTATCAGTTTCTCGCCCAGTTCCTTCATCTGTGCCAGTGAGGCCGGGGTGTCGTTTATGAATGCGCGGCTCTTGCCCGATGCATATAATTCGCGGCGGATAATGCATTCATCCGGGTCATATTCCAAATCTCTTTGGGTGAAGAAAGGCTCCATCTGATAGGCGGAGATGTTGAAGCGTGCTTCTACAATACATTTATTGGCGCCTTTCTTGATCGCTTTGATGTCGGCCCGTTGTCCCAGCAACAAGCCGATAGCGCCTAGGATGATCGATTTACCGGCGCCGGTCTCTCCGGTGATAACAGAGAAGCCGGGGGTGAAACTGATATCCAGGGTATCAATCAATGCATAATTCTGTATATAGATAGATTGCAGCATATTCTTACTTTTTTTAATAATGTGCCAGCCTGTCGATAATATCTTTCGCTACTTCCTGTTTGCTTTTCAGCGGATAAGGAGTTGCGCCCTGACGGTCTATAATCGTTATTTTGTTGGTGTCACAACGAAATCCGGCTCCTGGATCGTTCAATGAGTTCAGCACAATGAAGTCAAGGTTCTTGCGTTCCAGTTTTCCTTGTGCGTTTTCTGTCTCATCGTTTGTTTCCAAGGCAAATCCCACTAATAGCTGCCCGTCCTTTTTCCGTCTTCCCAGTGTGGCGGCAATGTCTTGTGTGGGTTTCAGTTGCAGTATTAAATCATCTTTCTCTCTTTTTATTTTATGGCCGGCTACGGTTTCCGGAGTGAAGTCGGCTACTGCCGCACACAGGATACCGACCGAAGCGGTGGCAAACTCGCGGGTGGCTGCTTCGTACATTTCTCCGGCACTCTCCACATCTATGCGGTGGATGTTAGGGTGATGCGTCTGAATCGTTACCGGGCCGCTGATCAGTGAAACTTCCGCTCCGCGTGAGGCGCATTCTTCGGCAAGTGCGAATCCCATTTTTCCTGAAGAATAATTGCCGATAAAGCGTACCGGATCTATTTTCTCGTAGGTGGGGCCGGCGGTAATGACTATTTTCTTTCCGGCCAAGTCTTGTTGTTTGGCAAAAAAAACTTCCAATGTTTCCACTATCTTTTCCGGTTCCTCCATTCTGCCTTTTCCCACCAAGTGGCTTGCCAGTTCGCCTTCTGCAGGTTCTATAATGTGGTTGCCGTAAGAACGGAGCGTATCCAGATTCTTCCGGGTGGAAGGATGTGCGAACATGTCCAGATCCATGGCCGGAGCTACGAATACGGGGGCTTTCATTGACAGGTAAGTCGTGATCAGCATATTGTCCGCTATTCCGTTGGCCATTTTGCCAATAGTGGATGCGGTGGCCGGAGCGATAATCATGGCGTCCGCCCACAGTCCCAGATCTACGTGGCTGTTCCATGTCCCGTCACGTTGGGCAAAAAACTCGCTGATGACAGGTTTGCTTGTTAATGCGGACAGCGTGATAGGGGTGATGAACTCTTTGCCTGCGGGAGTGATCACCACTTGCACTTCCGCTCCCTTCTTGATAAGTCCGCGAATGAGTATAGCCGCTTTATAGGCGGCTATACTTCCGGTTATACCCAGTACGATTTTTTTTCCTTTCATGCTCATTTCATCATTCCCGATTCACGTAGTCTGATTTTTGTCAGTACATTTTTAGTGTTCAGCGTAAAGTCACCGTTCAGAATCCAGCTGTAGTAGCCCGGATCTTTTTGCAGCACTTCGCTGACCGGCATCCCTTTGTATTTTCCGAAATTGAAAATTTCCACGCCTTTGTCATCATAAACAATGCGTCCGGCGAAATCCACATTCTTGTTGAAACTTGAATATTCGGCCAGAAATGCCATATCGTTTTGCAATACTTCCGGATAGCGGTCCAGTTGGGACTTCAGCACTTCGTATGTGGCGCGTGTGTCGGCTTCGGCTGTATGGGCGTCTTCCAGATTCTTGCCGCAATAGAATTTATAGGCGGCGGACAGGGTGCGTTGTTCCAGTTTGTGATAAATCACCTGCACGTCAATGAATTTTCGTTTCATCATGTCAATGTCCACTCCTGCGCGCAGGAATTCCTCTGCCAGAACCGGAATGTCGAAGCGGTTGGAATTGAAGCCTGCCAGGTCACATCCCTCAATGTCCCGTGCCACCTCTTTTGCCACTTCCTTGAAAGTGGGGCAGTCTGCTACATCAGCGTCATAAATGCCGTGGATGGCGGAAGACTGTTCGGGGATGTGCATTTCCGGGTTGATACGCATGGTCTTGGTCTCCTCGTTGCCGTTCGGATACACTTTCAGATAGCATATTTCCACTATTCTGTCTGTGTTTATATTGGTTCCCGTTGTTTCCAGATCGAAAAAAACAACAGGGTTCTTCAAGTTCAATTTCATTTTCAGCTTGTATTATTTATTGTTTTCACCACAGGGTGGCGTGTCGTTTTTTTTAGTCGTTCAGCATCATGGGCATCAGCAGCATCAGCAGGTCTTCTTTCTCTTCCTGTTCTACGGGGACGATCACGCCCGCCCGTGAAGGGTCGGCCAGCTCGAAAAGTATTTCCTGTGCTGAGATATTGTTTAGAATATCAATCAGGAATGTCGATTTAAAGCCGATGCTCATGGGGCTTCCCGCATATTGGCAGGTCAGTGTTTCTTCTGCCGAGGTGGAGAAGTCGATGTCTTGCGCGGAGATCTGGATTTGATTTTCGCTGAGACGGAGCTTGATCAAACTGCTTGCTTGTGATGAGAATACAGATACGCGGCGGAGCGCGCTGATCAGCATCATGCGGTCAATGGTGGCCTTGTGAGGGTTATCCTGCGGAATCACTGAGTTATAATTGGGATAGCGTCCTTCGATAAGGCGGCATATCATGCTGTAGTTCTCTAATGTAAACGTAGCGTTGCGGTCGTCGAAATCAATTTGTACGTCCCCTTGTTCTTTCGGCAACAGGTTCTTCAGCAGGGTTGCCGGCTTTTTGGGCAGAATGAAAGCGGCTTTTTCATCGCCATGTGCCATGAATGTTTTGTTGCGCACCAATTTGTGTCCGTCTGAGGCTACGAAAGTGATGTCTTCGGTGGTGATATCAAAATAAATACCATTCATTACCGGACGTAACTCGTCATCGGCGGTAGCGAACAAGGAGCGGTTGATACCTGCCAGCATCACCGGAGCGCCCATCGTTACGTGTACCGCATTTGTGCCCAATGCGGGAGCCTGCGGATATTCGTCGGCGTTTTGTCCCATCAGGCTGTATTTACCATTCTGATATTCTACGGTGATTTCCAGATTTTCTGTATTGACCAGGAACGTCAGTGGCTGTTCGGGAATTTCTTTCAGGGCTTCGAGTATGGTTTTTGAAGAAACGGCAAAACGACCGTCACCGTCACTTTCATTTACTTCCAGAGAAGTGGACAGGGTAGTCTCGCTGTCAGAGGCAGTGAGCGACAACGTTCCGTCAGTCAGTTCCATCAAGAAACAATCAAGAATAGGTAACGAATTTTTGGAGTTGATAACTCGGCTAATAGCTTGTAAATGACTGAATAATCCAGTACTTGAAACGATGAACTTCATAGTTTTATATTATTATATTTATATTCTATATCTCTACATTCATTTAACTGCCAAAGTTACGAAAAGATTATGGTTCGAGCGCAAAAAATGGCGAAAAAATTAGTTTACTCGCAAGGAAAAGTGTACTTTCGTGGCGAATTAAAATAACGTAATATGGAATTAGCAGGAAAAGTAATAGCAGTCCTCGAACCGAGAGGAGGAGTTTCAAAGACAGGAAATGAATGGAAGGTGCAGGAATACGTAATCGAAACGCATGATCAATACCCTAAAAAGATGTGTTTTGACGTATTTGGAGCAGACAAGATAGCGCAATTTAATATTCAGGCGGGTGAGGAGTTGAATGTGTTTTTTGACGTGGATGCCCGTGAGTGGAATGGCCGCTGGTTCAATAGTATCCGTGCGTGGAAAGTAGAGCGTGTGGGTGCTCAGGGTCCTGCCGCACCGGATGCTTCGTTTCCTCCCATGAATGCAGCTCCCGCTGCTCCGGTAGATTTTGCCGCAACAGACGAGAAGGATGATCTGCCCTTCTAAAGAACAGGGAAGTTTCCATAGAAAAGTACAAGCCGGTAGCGTCCGTAAAAAGGATGCTGCCGGCTTTCTTTCTTTTGATGATTCCGTCTTCTGTCCATTTATTCCCCTCTGTCATCCGGTGGCGGTTATGGTAGGGATAAAATCAAAACAGGTGGAAATCACATTGCTGTAGTTTCCACCTGTTTCTTGTCAAATTATAGAAACATGAAAAAAATTAAAATGTAGTGTAGAAGATTTGCATTTTCAACTTGTTGGCCGGATTGGTCCCTCCTTTCAGGGCCGCGCTTTCCATGCTTAAACTGTTGGATATTTCAACGATCTCATTATTGGAGTTGCGTACAGCCTTGACCGGTATAATGACTACTTTGTTCCAGTCCGGATTTTCGGCCTCCCATTTTTTGCCGTCTTCTTCCTTGTCAGGATTTCCCCCAGCGGCTATGATCCCCTTTTTCCGTTCCTCAATGCAATAAGTGATTAAGGGAGCGATGTTGGTAAAGGTGTATGTGTTACTGCTGCTATATGAGCTATTCAGGAAAGAAGTCTTGTTGTCAGTAATCTTGTTCTCTTCAAAGAACGAGAACATGTCTTTCTTTCTCACCATCAATACATATTGGGGGATGCCCATCGGGTATTTGGATGCTTTCTCGTTATAGCGGGTGAACGACACGTTTACGCCATTCAGCGTATCTCTTTTATGCTCGTTGTAAATTTCTGTAATGGGGAACGTGGCTTCGGTGAAAATACCCGCCGGACTCTTTATATAGGTACGGTCCGGATCTTTCACCAAATCTTTCAGTCTGTCGCCATTGCTGAAATGGTTGGCTTGTATCACTTCTTTGGTCGCACCGAAGAAATAGGATTTGTAAACCAATGAATCCCGTTGGCCGGAAGAACTTTCTATCAAGGCCTCGAAACTGAGGTTCAAGCTTATGGCGTCAATGTATAAAATCGTTCCATCGCCATGGGTGCAGCGGATGTAAACTCCTTTCAGCACATTCTTGATAAAACTCTCGGGGGTCTTGAAGTACTCTTTGTTCTCCTTGTATTTGTTGAAAATATGATCACCTAGTGAGTTGGGCAATTTGATCGTCTGTATGATGGTCCGCTGTTTTCTCCCGTCGTTTGTGGTCGTGGTTTCATCTTTGCTTGTAGACGGACCTACGGCTGAATAGGCTTTTGCGGCTATCGGTTTGCCTTTCTCGTTGTAATAATCCTTAGGATTCACACTGGTATAGAAGGTACTTAAATCTTTTTCAGGAATAACCTTGTCCAATGTGTCAACCTGTAAGCGCATGGCATTCAGTGAGTCGCCGAAGAAAGATCCGTATTGCAAACTGATATTTACTCCGATGACTTTGGTCAGTTCTTCTTCAAATTTGAAGTTGTCCATACAGGTGAACTGTGCTATAAAGTCGGCAGTAAATTCTCCGAATTGCTCATCGGTGTATCGTCCTAAATATGCAGTACTGGTACGTGCATAAACGGAGTCGGCCAACAGGGACTGGGTGGTGAACTCATAACTGTCTGTATTTGCCGGAATTTTATCTCCGCCGGGGATAAGGTCACTCCCGATGCCGGTTGTAGAGTCGTCGCAACTGTAAATCAGTGCCGCCAACAACAATGCGCATAAGTATTTGATTTTCATCTTTATTATTCTTAGTGGGTTATTTCTTTTCAAACTCCCATACTTTGTCGTAGAACTCATTGAAAGCATCTACGTAGGTATCGGCAGGCTGATAGTCGAGCACAGGCACACCGGATTCACGGGCGAACTTCATGATATTTTCGTTCACTTTCCCGCTGTTCTGTATCACGCCGTCGGAGTAAGCAATGGCCAGTTTGCAAAGCTCCTCGTAATTAGCCGGAGACTTGACGATACTTTCCACATCACTTTTTTCGATGCCTTTCAGCATGAGTTTTTCGGTCAGATTGCCTTCACAGTCCGATTTGAAATCATCTTCAAACACTGAGAATACCACTTTTGAGTCTCTGAATGACGGCTCGTCTTGATAAGCCTTCTTTATATAAAGAGGCACAAATGCGCTCATCCATCCTTGGCAATGGATAATGTCCGGACACCAGCGTAGTTTCTTTACTGTTTCCAATACACCGCGCGCATAGAAAATGGCACGCTCGTCATTGTCCTTGTATTCTACACCGTTTTCGTCAGCTACCATCTGGCGGTGCTGGAAATAGTCGTCATTGTCAATGAAGTAAACCTGCATACGTGCAGCTTGGATAGATGCCACTTTGATAATCAGCGGATGGTCCGTATCGTCTATGATTAAATTCATGCCGGACAGGCGGATGACTTCGTGTAATTGGTTTCTGCGTTCATTGACATTGCCCCATTTCGGCATAAAAGTTCTGATTTCTCTGCCTTTTTCCTGGATAGCCTGAGGGAGATATCTTCCCATATTTGCCATTTCGGATTCGGGAACGTAAGGGGTAATCTCTTGTGTAATAAATAAAACTTTATTTGCCTTCATCTTAACTTTTTGTTGCTCATAATCATTTTGCAAAGATATAAAAAAAATAGATGAGAGTGGCAAAAAACGGGGAATAATAATTCCTTATGATTTGTTAAGAGTCTGGTATTTAGGGATTAGTGATTGCTGGTGAGTGGTTAATGCCTTGCGGAATCAGGCGGAAAATGGGGGAGAACAGGTGGTTGGCCGGTAGCTGATGAGGGTTCGTCGCACCATATCCGCAGGGCATTGGCCACTCGTCACCAACCGGTCGTCCCTAATTAAAATTCTTTTTTTTCTTCGTTATCTCCCAAATAATGGTTTACTTTGCAGCCGTTTTAAATGAAACTACTCAAACAAAAGAGATAAAAAGATGAAGTTAGTTCAAACAATCAAAGAGCTTCGGTCGGAGCTGGATGCCCTGCGCGGTGAGGGAAAGACGATAGGTCTGGTGCCTACAATGGGTGCGCTCCATGCCGGACACGCTTCGTTGGTGAAACGTGCTGTTGCGGAAAATGATGTAGTGGTGGTAAGTGATTTTGTGAATCCTACCCAGTTTAACGACAAAAATGACTTGGTGAAATATCCGCGTACGCTGGATGCCGACTGTGAATTGTTGGAAAAGGTAGGGGCGGCTTTTGTTTTTGCTCCGTCTGTAGAAGAGATTTATCCTGAGCCCGATACCCGGCAGTTCAGTTATGCGCCGCTGGACACTGTGATGGAAGGCCGTTTTCGTCCGGGACATTTTAATGGGGTATGCCAGATAGTGAGCAAGCTGTTTATGATTGTAAACCCTGCCCGTGCTTATTTCGGCGAGAAAGATTTCCAGCAGTTGGCCATTATCCGTGAAATGGTGAGACAGACAGGGTTCAACGGACTGGAGATTGTAGGCTGTCCTATCGTGCGTGAGGAAGACGGACTTGCTTTGAGCAGCCGCAATGCACGCCTCTCCGCAGTGGAAAGAAAAAATGCGCTGAATATTTCGCAGACTTTATTTAAAAGTTGTACCTTTGCAAAATCTCATACAGTCGCTGAAACTCAAAAATTTGTAGAAGATGCGATTGCCGCTGCTCCGGGCTTGCGTCTGGAATATTTTGAATTAGTAGATGGCACTACTCTTCAGAAAATAACGGACTGGGAAGAGACGGATTATGCAGTAGGCTGCATTACGGTATTTTGCGGGGAGGTACGTTTGATAGATAATATAAAGTATAAGGGATAGTGATCGTTAACCATTCGAATTATGATGATTGAGGTATTAAAGTCGAAACTCCATTGTGTCCGTGTGACGGAAGCCAATTTGAACTACATGGGTAGTATCACGATTGACGAGGACTTGATGGATGCCGCCAATATGATTGCCGGTGAAAAGGTGCATATTGTGGATAATAACAACGGTGAGAGATTTGAAACTTATATTATTAAGGGCGAGCGCGGTTCGGGATGTATTTGCCTGAATGGAGCTGCCGCCCGGAAAGTACAGGTGGGTGACATTGTGATTATCATGTCATACGCCATGATGGATTTTGAAGAAGCGAAATCGTTCAAGCCGACGGTGGTTTTCCCCGATTCGGCGATGAACAGAATCGTATAAGGATATTTTTTTTGTTCGGTAATCCATAAGTCCGGTAGACGGGAGTCTGATACGGGCTTTATTGTTATCCGCAATCATCCCACCGGATGATTGCGGTTTTTTTTAGATGGATTTCTCTTTGATAAGTCCTGTCCGGTAAGCCACCAGCAGTTTCTTCAAGTCGTTGATCTGTGTCACCAGTTCCCGTCCCTTGTCGGTGTCTTTTACCATCATGCGCTGGGTGCTCATTTCCACTATCTGGGTGCTCGATTTGATATCCTGTCCTTCTTCAATGGCTTTTTGCATCGAGGTGAACGGTTCGTGCTGTACCAGTTGGAATCCGCGCGAATGATACACCAGCGTATATCCGGCAATTCCGGTTTCTGAATGATACGCTTTGGAGAATCCTCCGTCTATGACCATCATCTTGCCGTTTGCCTTGATCGGATTCTCACCTTGGATGGTTTTTACAGGTACATGTCCGTTGATGATATGGCGGTGTTCACCTATCACTCCGAACTCGTCCAGCAGCATGTCGCATACCTTTTCCTCATTGCGCAGACTGTAATAGTGGCCCTTCACTTCCTTGTGCAACTCTTTCTCTTTTAAGAAATAACGTTCGAAAGTAGCCATTTTGTCCTTGTCGAAAGCAGGGGAGTCTTTGCCGCACCACAAGTACCATACGTAGTCTACGGCAAATGGCCTGTCCTCGTTGTCCTCTTCAGCGAAGAAGGCGGTACGGATCAGGTGTCCCACCTTTTCCAGCAAGGCTTTCCCCTTATACATTTTTCCGGCTATGGACACGTCTTTCAGCGTACCGTCGGCATTCAGGGGGATGGAGGCGTGGAACAGCAGGTTCGAATTGCTCACCGTGTACATGCATCCGTAACGGAACAGGCAGCGGATGTGTTTTTTCAATTTCTCGCTGCTGACAAATGAACGGTGGAGCTTGTTCATGATCTCCCGTTCCTCGTCCGTCAGCTTATAAGGATCGGCAGGATCTACTGTAGGAAGAAAACTGTCTTTCAGTTCGTATTCCTGTCCGTCGGGCATGGTTATGACCTTGCGTCCGAAGTCTATACGGTGCAGCAGCATACGGTCGTCCATCCCGAAGTCGGGGCGGCGTCTGATAATCTCCGCTTCCAGTTTGAACTGGATAACGCTGATCGCTTTATGCATCTGGCCTATCATGCGCAGTGTCTTGGCGTTGTAGGTGCAGTCCTCTTTCTCCACTTTCGGTCCGAACAGGGTACAGGGATCGTCGGCGTATGTTTCCATGGCAAAGGTGGCCAGGGGCAGGAGGTTGATGCCATATCCGTCCTCCAGGGCGGCCAGGTTTCCATAGCGCATGGCCAGGCGCAGCACGTTTGCCATACAACAGTCGTTGCCGGCTGCGGCTCCCATCCACAGTATATCATGGTTTCCCCATTGCACGTCGAAATTGTGGTAATCGCACAGTATGTCCATAATGCGGTGGGGGGCGGGACCACGGTCGAATATGTCACCCAGCACATGCAGTGTGTCTATGGTGAGCCGTTGGATGAGGTTGCACAAGGCGATGATAAAGTCGTCGGCACGGCGTGTGGAGATAATGGTGCTGATGATGACATTAATATACGCCTGCTTGTTGGGAACCATCGAACTCTCATGCAATAGTTCCTGAATGATGTACGAGAATTCTTTGGGAAGTGACTTGCGTACTTTGGAACGGGTGTATTTGGAAGATACATTCTGGCATACACGTACCAGCTGGTTCAAGGTAATGACATACCAGTCGTCCAGCTCCGTTTCCACCGTTTTCACCAGATCCAGCTTTTGCTCCGGATAGTAAATCAATGTACAGAGTTCTTTCTTCTCACTTTCGCGCAACGTGTTGCCGAATATTTCGTTTACCTTTCTTTTGATGGCGCCGGAAGCATTCCGCAGCACGTGCTGGAATGCCTCGTACTCTCCGTGCAGGTCGGCCAGAAAATGCTCGGTGCCTTTGGGCAGGTTCAGGATAGCTTCCAGATTGATTATTTCCGTACTGGCATCGGCTATAGTGGGGAAACTGTGCGACAGCAGTTGCAGGTATCGCATGTCTTCCTGTATGGTTTCCGGGGTAATTGAATTATAAGCGTTCATGGTTGTGATTTATATAAAAAACATGAGTATTAGTTGGGCTATAATGACCCGGCTGAACATGGACAGCGGATATACGGTGGCATAACTCACCGCCGGATTGTCGCCGGGTAATGTATCATTGGCATAATTCAAAGCCATGGGGTTTGCCATGCTTCCACACAGCATGCCACAGGTGGTGCCGAAGTCGAGGCGGCTCATGCGGAGCGCTACCAATGCCATGATGACTACCGGAATAAAGGTGATGGCGAAGCCCGCTGCTATCCAGATGGCTCCTTCGGGGCGCATCACGGTCTCGAAGAAATGTGCGCCGGCGTCCAGTCCCAGGCAAGCCAGATAGAGGGACAGCCCGATGCCGCGCAGCATCAGGTTGGCGCTCCGGGTAGTATAGGTCACCAGGTGGAAGCGGGGGCCGAAGCATCCGATGAGGATTCCCACTACGATAGGCCCGCCCGCCAGACCTAATTTTACGGGAGTGCTGATGCCGGGGATGGCCACGGGGATGGAGCCCAGTATCAGCCCCAGCACGATGCCTATAAAGATGGCGGCAAGATTGGGGTCTTTCAGTGTCTTGGCCGTATTGCCCAACACTTTTTCCACATTCTCTATGGCTTTGGCTTCTCCCACCACGGTCAGCCGGTCGCCCAGCTGGAGGACCAGTCCCGGTGTGGCCAGCAATTGTACTCCGCTACGCATCACCCGGCTGATGTTGATGCCATAGCTGTTGCGCAGGCGCAGGGAACCTAGCTTTTTCCCGTTTATTTCGGGGCGGCTGATAACGATATGTTTGGAAATCAGTTGGCTGTCAATAGCGTTCCAGTCTATGTCTTCTTTGTTCCAGTCCTGGCTTTCCTGTTCGCCGAACAGAATGGTCAGCGAGGGGGCGTCCTTCTCGGTGGTGATGACCAGCAGGCGGTCGTTCTCTTTCAGGATCTTTTCCGAAGTGGGGATGCTCACCGCGCCTTCCCGCCACAAACGGGAGATGACAAATTTGGGATAGCTTAATAAGGCCACCTCTTTTATGCTTTTATTGAAAATGGCGGGGTTGTGCACCTTGAAAGTGGCAATGAATGTCTGGTTGGTGTCCTCGTGTTCGTGGGTGTCGATGTCCGAGGGGCGGACGAACAGCTTGCGCACCAGCAGCATGGCCAGAATAACACCTACCACCCCCAGCGGATAGGTTACGGCGCAGCTCAGTGCGGCACCGCTGGAGGGTTCGCCCATTTGTTTCAGTGTCTGTTGGGCGGCACCCAGGGCCGGGGTGTTGGTTGTGGCTCCGCAAAGGATGCCCACCATGTCGCTCATTGGTATGCCTCCCAGCTTGCTGAAAAGTACCGTCATGACCGTACCTGTCAGAATGACGCCCATGCCCAGCATATTGAGCTGTACACCGCCTTTACGGAATGAGCTGAAAAAGCCGGGACCTACTTGTAGCCCTAGTTCGTAGACAAAAAGTACAAGCCCGAAACTTTCAGCATAATTCAGCATGTCCGGGTTGATTGAGAATCCCAGGTGTCCTGCCAGAATACCGGCGAAAAAGACAAAGGTTACTCCCAATGAAATGCCAAACAGGTGGATTTTGCCTAAGCCAAGCCCGGCGGCAATGATAATCGAGAGGATGACAACCGCCTGTAAAGGCGTATGTTCAAAAAATAAGCTATTTAACCATTCCATATTGCAAAGATAGTACTTTTTTAAGTTCTGCAAATGATAAATAGGGATTTATGGATGGGACGCTATTTATCTCGTTCTATAAATTATTTCTTCTCCTCCAGCCATGCGTCAATCAACTTTCTGGCCAGGCTCAGTTTCTTGGGTATTTCCGGCAGATTGTCTTTGGTATAGAAAGCGCCGGCATTCAGTTCCTCTTGTTGTAGCTTGATGTTTCCGCTTTCATAATCGGCGGTGAAGCCTATCATGATTCCGCTGGGATAAGGCCACGGCTGGCTGCCGAAATAGTTCAGGTTTTTGATGTGCAGTCCTGTTTCCTCCAGCACCTCGCGGTGCACGCATTCCTCCAAGGTCTCGCCCGGTTCAAGAAAGCCGGCTACCAGGCCGTTGAAAGTCCCCCGGAAGTTGCGGGCGTGAACCAGTAATATACTGTCTTCCCGGCGTATCAGTACGATGATGGCGGGGGAGATGCGCGGATAGATTTCCTGACGGCATTGCGGGCATTTCTTCGCGATGGGCGAGATCTGCACGGTAGGCACGCCGCACATGGGGCAGTAACGGCTGTTCTTGTCCCAGTTCAGTATCTGGAAGGCTTTTCCGCCCAGGTTGTATTCCTCCCAAGGCAGTACGTCGTATGAACTCCGGAGGTCCATCATCAGGTGGCGGTCATTTTCGCTGCCGGGCACCGGGGCGTGTACGGAGAAAGTCCGGGCGGTGTGTCCTTCTATCTCTCCGATGGTGTGGATGGTGCTTCCCACCGGAACGGGCATGGGTGGCTCCGTTCCGAAAGGTATGGTGTATTTTCCGTTCTTTTTCTCGATCAGCAGCTGGTCCTTGTAAAAAACGAACCAGCCGCAGGTTTCTATATTCTCTTCCATGTTCTTTCTCTTTTTACCTTGTTGCATTTATTGATCTACTCCTTTCATGGTGAGTTGGATACGTTTTCGTTCACGGTCTATGCCCATCACTTTCACCCGTACATGCTGATGGATGCTGACTATGGTGGTGGGGTCGCTCACGAATTTGTCGGCCAGTTGCGATACATGCACCAGTCCTTTCTCTTTGATTCCTATATCCACAAAGCAGCCGAAGTTTGTAATGTTGTTCACAATGCCGGGCAGTTCCATTCCTTCGGTCAGATCCTCCAGGGTCTTCACGTTCTTGTCGAATTCAAAGACTTTGATTTGCTGCCGCGGGTCGCGTCCCGGCTTGTCCAGTTCCTGCATGATGTCTGTCAGGGTGGGGAGGCCCACTGTGGGGGTGACGTATTTCCGGATGTCGATGCGGCTGCGCAGTTCTTTATTCTTGATCAGTTCGTCCACGGTGCAGTGCAGGTCTTGGGCTATCTGTTCCACTATGGGATAGCTTTCAGGATGCACGGCCGAGTTGTCCAGCGGATTCTTTGCTTGTGGAATACGCAGGAATCCGGCGCATTGTTCAAATGCTTTCGCTCCCATCCGGGGTACTTTCAGTAACTCCTTGCGTGAGCCGAAGGGACCGTTTTCGGTGCGGTAGTCCACAATGTTCCGGGCCAGGGTGGGGCCCAGTCCCGATATATAAGTCAGCAGATGGTGGCTGGCGGTATTGAGGTTCACGCCTACCAGGTTCACGCAACTTTCCACCGTCTGGTCCAATGATTTTTTCAGTAAAGTCTGATCCACATCGTGCTGGTATTGTCCCACTCCGATGGATTTGGCGTCTATTTTCACCAGTTCGGCCAGCGGATCCATCAGCCGGCGGCCAATGGAGACGGCTCCTCGCACGGTCACATCGTATTCGGGGAACTCGTCGCGGGCGGTCTTCGAGGCCGAGTAAATGGAGGCTCCGTCCTCGCTTATGACAAATACTTGCAATTTGCGGTCATAGCGTTGTGAGGTGATGAATTGTTCGGTCTCGCGGCTGGCGGTTCCATTGCCTATGGCGATGGCCTCTATCTGATATTGCTCTACCAGTTTCACGATGCTGCGCGATGCCTGTGCGTATTCGTTCTTGGGCGGGTGCGGATAAATGGTCTCGTTGTGCAGCAAGGCGCCCTGGGCGTCCAGGCAGACTATTTTGCATCCGGTGCGGTAGCCGGGATCGACTCCCATCACCCGTTTCTGTCCCAAAGGGGGAGCCAGCAGAAGCTGTCTCAGGTTTCCTGCGAAGACGCGGATAGCCTCCTCGTCGGCTTTCTCCTTGCTCAAGGCCGAGAATTCGGTTTCGATGGAAGGTTTCAGAAGCCGTTTGTATGCGTCGCGCACCGCCTCGCCTACCTGGCGGCTGCATTCGTTGTTGCCGCGGACATACATTTGTTCCAGCCGTCCGGTGCATTCTTCGTCATCGGGGCTGATGCTCACTTTCAGCAGTCCTTCCGCCTCTCCCCGGCGGATGGCGAGCAGGCGGTGGGAGGAGCAGCGTTTCAAGGGTTCGCTGAAATCGAAATAATCGCGGTATTTGGCGGCTTCTTCCTCTTTGCCTTTCACCACTTTGGCGGTGATGACAGCCTGTCGGGAAAACTGGTTGCGCAGTTGGTTGCGGGCGCGTTCGTCCTCGTTTACTTGTTCGGCTATGATGTCTCGTGCGCCTTTCAGTGCCTCCTCTTCGTCTTTCACATCTCCTTTCACAAAAGCAGAGAGGCGGCTGTCCAGATGGTTCTCGCGTTGCAGCAACAGTAAGGTGGCAAGCGGTTCCAGTCCTTTTTGCCGTGCCGCTTCGGCGCGGGTTTTCCGTTTCGGCTTATAGGGCAGGTATAGGTCTTCCACTTCGGTGGCATCCCAGCTTTGTTCAATGCGTTTGCGCAATTCGTCGGTCAGTTTGCCTTGCTCTTCTATGGTGGAAAGAATGGTTTCTTTTCGTTTGGCCAGTTCGCGCAACTTGTCATTGCGGTCTTTTATCTCGCCTATTTGTACTTCGTCCAGTCCTCCGGTCGCCTCTTTGCGGTACCGGCTTATGAAGGGGATGGTAGCTCCTCCGGCCAGCAGGGATAACGTGTTATCTACTTGATGTACGGAAACCTTCAGGGCCGTGGCAATCATTTTATTGAATAATTCCATGTTTTGTTGTTTTCTTTTAGTGTGCAAAGGTATAAAAAAGGTCTGGGTTTTTATAAAAACACCTTCATCTTTATAGCAAACAACAAGGTCTTTTTCCTAAAGGGAACGGGTACAAACGGGCGGCTGATCCGTCTTCCTTTTCAGATACTGTAATAATTATGAAGAAACTGTTTATTTTACTTGTGTGTCTGTTGCCTATGTTGGCACAAGCTCAAATGGAGACTTCCGTGGCCGGATTCATCCCTTTATCCGGAAGCGGAAGAATAGTATATAATTTCAATCCCGGATGGCGTTTTCATCGCGGAGATATAAAAGGGGCGGAAGCCGTGCAATTTGATGATACAGCCTGGCAGGTGGTATCCACTCCGCATTCCGTGGAACTGATGCCCGCTGAGGCAAGTGGTTGTCGTAACTATCAGGGAGTGGCGTGGTACCGGAAACATTTTGTGATTCCCCAGGGTATGAGGGGAAAAGAGGTGTCGCTTCATTTCGAGGCAGCCATGGGCAAACAGGTAGTTTACTTGAACGGCAGGAAGGTGCAGGAGCATTTGGGGGGATATCTTCCTTTCACGGTGCAACTGACGGAGCAGGGAGTGCAGCCCGGAGACAGTTGCCTGCTGGCGGTGATGACGGACAACAGTGATGATAAGAATTTTCCTCCGGGAAAGCGCCAATATACCTTGGACTTCGCCTATCATGGAGGAGTCTATCGGGATGTGTGGATGATCGGAAAATCAAGTGTGGCCATTACGGATGCCTTGGAAGCCGATAAGGTGGCCGGAGGCGGTGTATTTGTGCATTTTGATCATATAAGCGAGAAAAAAGCGGACGTGTATGTGAATACGGAAGTACATAATAGTGGAAAACAGGCACGTAGCGTAACAGTGGAGACGATTCTGGCGGATGCCGGCGATGCTCCCGTAAGAAGGGCTTCGCAACAGGTGAAACTGCAACCGGGGGAGTCGAAAACGGTACGCCAGCAGCTTACCGTCCGCAATCCTGAACTATGGTCACCCGATTCACCTTATTTATATAGAATACAATCCCGTGTCAAAGCGGGACGTGAGACACTGGACGGGGGAGTGACCCGTGTGGGAATCCGCAAAGCGGAATTTAAGGAACAGGACGGCTTCTGGCTGAACGACAAGCCTTTCGGACAGTTGGTCGGAGCAAACCGTCACCAGGATTTTGCCTACGTGGGAAATGCGCTGCCCAACAGCCAGCAATGGCGGGATGCCAAACGCTTGCGCGATGCGGGATGTACCATTATCCGTGTGGCCCATTATCCGCAAGATCCGGCGTTCATGGATGCCTGTGACGAGCTGGGACTGTTTGTGATAGTGGCTACTCCGGGATGGCAATATTGGAATAAAGATCCCGAATTTGCCAAGCTGGTTCATAAAAATACCCGTGAGATGATACGCCGGGACCGCAATCATCCCAGCGTGCTGATGTGGGAGCCTATTCTGAATGAGACACCTTATCCGCGCGATTTCGCACTGGAGGCGTTACGGATCACACGGGAGGAGTTCCCTTATCCCGGACGCCCCGTGGCGGCAGCCGATGTCCACTCGAAAGGAGTGGCGGAAAATTATGATGTGGTGTACGGATGGCCGGGAGATGACGAGAAGGCGGACCGTCCCAAGCAATGTATCTTTACCCGTGAGTTTGGTGAGAATGTGGACGACTGGTATGCGCATAATAACAACAATCGTGCCAGCCGCAGCTGGGGGGAACGTCCGCTATTGGTACAGGCTTTGTCATTGGCTAAGAGCTATGATGAAATATACCGCACCACGGGGCAGTTTGTCGGCGGGGCGCAATGGCATCCGTTCGACCATCAGCGTGGATATCATCCTGATCCGTATTTCGGAGGCATTTATGATGCGTTCCGTCAGCCTAAATATGCTTATTATGCTTTCCGCAGCCAGTCGCCGGCCAGGTTGAAGCATCCTGTGGCGGAAAGTGGCCCTATGGTGTTTATCGCCCATGAAATGTCTCCTTTCTCGGATGCCGATGTGGTGGTGTTCAGCAATTGCGACTCAGTCCGCCTCTCCGTCTATGACGGTACCAAAAGCTGGACGCTTCCGGTGGTTCACGAGCAGGGACACATGCCCAACGCTCCGGTGGTGTTCAAGCAGGTATGGGATTTCTGGGAGGCCCGCGAGTACAGTTATAAGCAGAAAAACTGGCAGAAAGTAAATATGGTGGCGGAAGGGATCATAGATGGTAAAGTAGTCTGCACTTATAAGCGGATGCCGTCGCGCCGCAGCACGAAGTTGCGCATGTATGTGGATACGGAAGGAAAACAATTGGTGGCGGATGGTTCGGATTTTATTGTAGTGGTGGCCGAAGTGACGGACGACAGCGGCAATGTGCGCCGCCTGGCCAAAGAAAATATCGTGTTTACTGTAGAAGGTGAGGGGAGAATTATCGGGGATGCCTCTATCAATGCCAATCCGCGCACGGTGGAATTCGGCTCTGCTCCCGTATTGGTCCGCTCTACCCGCAAGCCCGGCAAGATAAAGGTGAAAGCTCGTGTGCAGTTTGAAGGGACGAACGCCCCGGTTTCTGCCGAGGTAGAACTGGAGAGTGTTCCATCGAAGCTTCCTTTCTGCTACACGGAGGAGGAAACGGATTTCCAATCGGCCGGAGCAAGAACCGCCGGAAGCCCTGTCGGGACCGAAAGAATGGCGGGGAAAGTTGTGCTGACAGAAGAGGAAAGGCAAAAAGTATTGATGGAGGTGGAGAGACAGCAAACGGAGTTTGGTACGGAGAAGTAATATAGCACGCGGATTGCTCTCGTTCTGTCGATTATAATGGGAACGCAAATGACGCAGATGACACAAATTTAACCTTCCGGCAGGTTTATATCCATGCTGTGCAGCTATTAATTTGTGTCATTTGCGTTATTTGTGTTCCAATCTGATCAATAGATGGGTATTTAACTAATTTCAATTTAATTACCAACGGATTTTTTCTTATCTTTGACCTCGGTTTGAAGAAAACTAAATACTTATGAAGAAATATATACTAATTATACTTTGTTGCCTGACAAGCTTTCCTTCGTGGTCATATAATGTGAATATGATTGTGGAACATTATTCTGTGGATCAAGGGCTTCCTAATAACACCGTAAACTGTACCTTGAAAGACAGGGATGGCTTTATCTGGTTCGGCACCTGGTATGGCTTATGTTGTTTTGACGGAGTGAAGTTTAAAACTTTCAACAAGCAGGAGTATGACTCGGATGTGCCTCCGCGCAAGATCCAGCGCATCGTCGAGGACAAGAACGGGTATATATGGGTGAAGACCATCGACCGGAAATTGTATGTGTTCAATAAAGTGACCGAATGTTTTCATGCTGTTTACGATGACATGAAGAACTATTCGGAGAATATCCAGGTGATAAAATTACAGAATACGGCCGAGGGGGATGTGCTGTTGCTGACCAAAGATAAAAATTTGCTGCTGGCGGGTGTGGATGAGAAAGGGCAGGTCACTATCAAGATCCTGTTCGACTCGCAGCATGAGATAAACAAGCATGATTATACGCTGAAACACCATGTCCTGTGCGAGACGGAGGAGTATATCAGCTGGATAGGCACTGACTACAAGGTGGCCGCCGTGCATAAGGGGAAGGAACTGGCCTCCCGCCCGGCCGATTTTATAACCAGTAAGATCAATTCCGGTGACAAGGACAGTTTCACCTGTTTTTTTGAAGATGGCAAGAAGGTGTGGGTAGGAGACCGTGCGGGTGTTTTTTACAGCATTGACGTGGGGACAGGCCTGGTGAACCGATATCTGCTGTCCGAGATTAAGGGAGCCATCAGCAATCTGCTGGTCACGCCGTCAGGATGCGTTTATCTCAGTGTGGCGGGGCAGGGTACATACGAGTATGATCTGGCCGAGCGCAGGCTGCAAAAGATAAATACTGAAATGAATGACGCGATGGTGACCCACGCATTCATAGACCAGTATGACAAAATATGGTTTCACGAAAATGAGCGGGCGCTGATATATTATGACCCGTTGAACCATACCGCGAAACGGTTTCCGTTCACCATGTTCGGAAAGATAACCACCCTGTATTCGGAAGATGCCGGCGAGCAGGGGCTCTTTTTCCTGTCTCCCGCAGGAGAGGCCTGGCTGTTCGACAGGGAACATGCCGAGATGGTCTATATCAATCAGTTGAAACAACTCTCTAACGACAAGCCCAATCAGCAGTTCTATCATCTGATGCTGGATGATGACGGAGTGTTGTGGCTTTCGTCCGCCGATGAAGGGGTGTATTGCATGAATTTCCCCAAGAAGCAGTTCAACCTGCTTCCCTTGTCCCCGCAGTCGGCCGGAAGCTATGTGGCAGGAGTGAGGGCTCTCTTCCAGTCAAAGAATGGCGACATCTGGGTGGGCACCCGCTGGCAATGTGTCTACCGGATGGACCGGAACGGTACGACCCGACATGTTTATTCTACGGGCGACGAGCGCATAGGCAATGTATATCATATCATGGAGGACGACAAGGGGAATCTCTGGTTCTCTACCAAAGGCGACGGACTGGTGAAGGCGGTTCCCGATGAGAAGGCCGCGGGCGGTTTCCGTTTCAAACGCTTCCTGCACAGTTTGTCCGATTTGTCGTCTATCAGCGGAAATGATGTGTATTTCACTTATCAGGATGAAAGGAAACGCATCTGGGTGGGTACTTTGGACGGAGGACTGAACCTGCTATGCGAGGAGGAGGAGGGGGAAATCACCTTCAAGAACAAATACAACGGATTCAAGAACTATCCCACGTATGGCCTCTATATGGAAGTGAGGAATATGATAGAGGATAAGGACGGGCGCATGTGGGTAGGCACGATGGACGGGCTGATGTCTTTTAAGAATGACTTTGCCTCGGTGGAGCAGATAGAGTTTGAGACCTATCGTGGCACCAACCGGACAAATTATGCCGACAGCGATGTGTATGCACTTTATAAGGATGAGCTCTCGCAGATATGGGTATGCGTGTTTGGGGGAGGACTGAGCAAATTGTTGGGATATGATGAGAAAACACATGAGATTTCATTTAAATTGTATGGCTGGGAAGACGGGTTGAATAATGATGTGGTGATGTCTGTCATAGAAGATGATAACGGTTCCCTTTGGCTTGCCACGGAAAAAGGGCTTTCCTGCTTTGACAGGACGACAAGCCAGGTCCGTAATTATGATAAATACGATGGCTTTCCTCCGGTGGTGATGGAGGAAAGCACCACCTTGAAGACGCTGGACGGAGAACTCTGGCTGGGGTGCAAAGAGGGGATACTGACCTTTTTCCCCGACAAACTGGAAACACGGAAAATTGATTATAACACGTTCATTGTGGGATGCCAGATATCCAACCGGGATATACGCAGTTATACAGATCAGCCCATTATTGACCGCTCCATTACCTATACGGACCGGATTACGTTGAATCACAACCAGTCTATGTTCACGTTGGAGTTTGCGGCGTTGAACTATAATAATCAGAACCGGGTGTCCTACAAGTATATTCTGGAAGGATATGAGAAGGAATGGCACTATAACGGGAAGAACCGCATCGCGTCCTATACCAATGTCCCTCCCGGAAAATACCTGTTCAGGGTGCAGACACTGGATGAGGCGAATCCCGGTCTGGACTCCTTCCGGGAACTGACCGTTGTCGTTCTGCCACCCTGGTGGGCTAGCTGGTGGGCGTATGTCATCTATATGATTATAGCCGTCGCCTTGTTGCTGGTGGCCATAAAATTGTCTCTTTTCATGATAAAGGTAAAGAATGATGTCTATATCGAACAAAAGTTGTCCGAACTGAAAATCAAGTTCTTTACCAATATCTCGCATGAGTTGCGCACTCCGCTGACTCTGATCCAGGGGCCCATCCAGGAGCTGAGAGAAAAGGAGAAACTATCTCAGAAAGGAATGCAATATGTGGATCTGATGGAGAGGAATACCAAACAGATGCTGCAACTGGTCAACCAGATTCTGGATTTCCGTAAAATACAGAACGGGAAGATGCGTCTGCACGTGTCGTTGTTCAACCTGAATGAGATGGTGGATTCCTTTGAGAAGGAATTCAGGGTGATGGCCGAAGAGAATGAAGTCAGTTTCACCTTCCAGCTGGCCGGCGAGGATATCATGGTATGGGCCGACAAGGAGAAAGTGGCCATCGTGATCCGCAACATTATCTCGAACGCATTCAAGTTCACTCCTGCCGGGGGGAACATTTATGTCACGATGGGCGTGACGGAGGATGGTAAGCGTTGCTATGTCCGGGTGGAAGACAGCGGTGTGGGGATTCCCGCCAGCAAGCTTTCCGAAATCTTCGAACGTTTCTCGCAGGCAGATAACGTCCGCGGCGCTTATTATCAGGGGACAGGTATCGGGCTGGCTTTGTCTAAAGAACTGATCAGCCTGCATCATGGCGAGATCTATGCCGAGAGTCCCGAGGGGAAAGGGGCTATCTTTATGATCGAGCTGCAACTGGGCAAGGAGCACTACAAACCGTCGGAGGTGGATTTCTATATGGGCGGTGAGACGATGGACGCTTCCGGAACAGAATCCGCTTCCGCCTCTGCAAGCAAGGAAGAGGAGCTGGAACAGCCCATAGACTCGTCTTTGCCTACCGTGCTGATTGTGGAGGACAATAAAGATTTGTGCAATATGCTGAAATTGCAGTTGGAGGACAAATTCAATATCTATATGGCCAATGATGGCGTGGAAGGGCTGAAGAAGGTGCATCTCTATCATCCCGACATGGTGGTCACCGACCAGATGATGCCGAATATGGATGGCATGGAGATGTTGCAGCGCATCCGGAAGGATTTCCAGATCAGCCACATCCCGGTGATTATCCTGACAGCCAAAGGAAATGACGAGGCCAAGACCAAGGCGATCAGCATGGGAGCGAATGCCTATATCATCAAGCCGTTCAGCAAAGATTATCTGGTGGCGCGTATCGAGCAGTTGCTGAATGAACGCAAGTTGTTCCGCGAGCGTGTGTGGCAGCAGCCCGAAGAACAGAAGGAGGAACAGGATACCTACGAACAGTTCCTGGTGAAGAAGGATGTGCAGTTCATTGAGAAGATTCATCAGGTCATCGAGGAGAATTTGGATAACAGTGATTTCAATATAGATACTATCGCCTCGACTATCGGGCTGAGCCGTTCGGCTTTCTTTAAGAAACTGAAAAGCCTCACCGGGTTTGCTCCGGTGGATCTGGTGAAAGAAATCCGTCTGAACAAATCCATTGAGTTGATAAAGAACTCGGATATGAGTATCTCGGAAATCGCTTTTGCCGTGGGCTTCAAGGACTCCGGCTATTTCAGCAAATGCTTCCGTAAGAAGTATGACCAGACTCCGAGGGAGTATATGAATGAATGGCGTAAAGGCTGACCTCTGATTTTTATAGAACCGGAATCCCGTAAACAGGCGCAAGCGGGCGTCATGTTTGCGGGATTGTCTTGTTTATCTGCTAAGTTATTTTGTTTTTTATTAAGATTTGGTGATTACATACTTTGAGATGGTTCGTCTTAATTCTAAACAATAACTAGATTGCGATGAATGTGAAAAAAATTATCAGTTTAATCATGCTCCTGTTTATGTTACTGCCTTTGGGAGCACAGAATCCAGAAGGGGAACAGCGTTATAAAATAGCAGCATGTGACTGGATGATGCTAAAACGTCAGAAGATCGGTTCTTTTCAATTAATGAGGGAATTGGGAGGTGATGGTGTAGAAATGGACATGGGTGGTTTGGGAAAACGGGATACGTTTGACAATAAGTTCCACCAGCCTCATTTTTGCAAATTATTTAAAGAAACAGCACAGAAACAGCGTATGGAAGTTCCTTCCGTGGCAATGTCCGGATTCTTCGGGCAGTCTTTCCTGACTCATCATAATTACAAAGCCCTGGTGCAGGATTGTCTGTTTACCATGAACGTGATGGGCGCCCGGGTGGCTTTCCTTCCTTTAGGAGGCATCAAAGAGGATTGGACAGTAGCGGGTGACGCACGCCGCGAATTGGTCCGCCGCCTGCACGAAGTGGGAGAAATGGCCGTGAAAGAAGGAGTGGTGATAGGTATCCGTACTCCGTTGGATGCCAAAGGAGACAGGAAGCTATTGAAAGAGATCGGTTCGGAAGGTATAAAGATTTATTACAGTTTTCAGAATGCGCTGGAAAATGGGCGCGATCTGTGTAAAGAGCTGAAGAAATTGGGAAAGAACCGGATTTGTCAGATTCATTGTACGGATACGGACGGGGTTACCCTTCCTTATAACACACGTCTGGATATGAATGCCGTGAAGCGTACGCTCGATAAAATGGGGTGGAGCGGATGGCTGGTTATCGAACGCTCGCGGAATAAGGATGAAGTCCGTAATGTGAAGAAAAACTTCGGGACGAATGTCTCTTACCTGAAAAAGATATTTCAACAGGAAAAATAAGATAATATTTTAATTTTAAAAATGATTCTATGAAGAAAGAAAAAGCATTTCTTCAGAAACTGGATAAGATTGGCAGCTTGACTCAGGTTGTTTGTCTCAGTCTGTTTCTGACGGGAGTTTCTGCTCAGAATGCGTTTGCCGAGGCGGATGTACCGGTGGCACACGTTGTTCAACAAACGAATACTGTCACAGGGCAGGTGGTGGATGAGACCGGTGAGACGGTGATCGGCGCCAGTGTAGTAGTGGAAGGCACGACCAATGGTACGATAACCGATTTTGACGGAAAATTTACGTTGAATGTTCCGAAAGGAAAAAAAATCGTAGTCTCGTTTGTGGGGTATGCGCCTCAGACCATTGCCGTACAGCCGGGAAAAACGATACAGGTGATATTGAAAGAAGACTCCAAGATGCTGGAGGAAGTGGTGGTAGTGGGATATGGTACCCAGCGGGTTAAGGACTTGACAGGTGCTGCCACGAATGTAAAGATGGATGAAATACTGGAAGTTCCGGGCTCTTCTATTATAGATGCTTTAAGCGGACAGATAGCTGGTTTGTCGGTGTCGCAAAGTGACGGCCGTCCGGGTTCTACCGGTTCATTTAAGATACGCCAGCCGATGAGTTTTGGTGAGTCTTCGGCAAATTTTAATCAGCCATTGATTGTTATTGACGATGTGGTGCAGGTAGATGAGAATGGAGAACCTTCTATGACTGCTTTCAATATGCTGGATCAATCTGAGATAGAAAATATGACTGTCTTGAAAGATGCCTCTGCTGCCGTTTATGGTTCGAGGGCTTCGGCAGGTGTTATCTTGGTGAAGACAAAGCGGGGAAAAGCCGGTGCTCCTAAAATTTCTTATTCGGGCAAACTGGATTTCTCAGATGCTATAAGCCATGCCAAGACCATGAGCGCTTATGAACTGGGAGTGTTTACAAACCGCTTGTATAATCAGGTCGATATGGTTAATGGTAACGGAAACAATTCTTACTTCAAATATTCTGATGCCGAACTGGAAGCGATGAAGCACTTTGATTATAATTGGTTGGACGAGGCATGGCATTCTTCTGTTTCGCAGCGTCATTCTGTGACGGTGAATGGTGGTTCGGAGAAAGTAACCTATTTCGCAGGGGTGAATTATCAGAATCAAGACACGAATTTAGGGAATGTACAGGACTATAGTAAGTGGAATTTTCGTGCCGGTGGGGAGGCGAAAGTGGCTTTGGGCTTAAAGTTATCTGCTTCTGTCTCTGGGTACAATACCGACAAGACGGGTAACAATGTTCAGACGAACCTTTCCCGCGGTCCTTGGGGAAACAGCAGTGCTTCCCGAGATTATGCCATGTTGAATCACATGCCTAAGTATATTCCTTGGGAAACCTCCATCTATGATGAGGTTACCGGTAAAAACCGTTCCTATTATGTGTCTCCTTGGGCGGGTCCGCAAATTCTGGATACCAAACCTGACTCGTCTGTTAGCGGATATCCTGTATGGAATTATTTTGCAGAAGAGGCATCCGGTGCAAGAAAGTATAATAAGTCAAACGGCTATAATGCCAACTTCTCATTGACATACGATGTACCGTTCATCAAAGGCTTGAGCCTGAGAGCTACGTATGCCATATCTTACAATAATGACCATTCAAATGAGGTGGGAGATTATTATATGCTGGCGCGTGCTGCGGATACCAATCAGCCGGGCAAGCATTTGTTGAGTGAAAACACAGAATGGAATTTTGTAAACTATGGTGATCCTAATGGAACTAACCTGGATAGAAAACCGACCGTGGTTTATGCCAAACAGACAAGTAAGAGCGAACAGATGAACTTTGCGGTTTCTTATGCCCGTACTTTTGGAAAACATGATATAGCAGCCACGGCTGTTGTAGAGCGTGCCGAGAGTGAGGGGGATGATTTGTCGCAAATGTATATGGGAATAGGACAATCTTATGGCGGTACCAGTTCTACAGCCGGAACATTGAGTCCGGATGCTCAAAAGACTTACTATAGGAAATATGAAAGTGGTGCTTTGTCGTATATCGGTAGAGCGAACTATAAATATGACAACCGTTATTTGGCGCAGTTCGTTTTCCGTTATGACGCTTCTACCAAATTCGCCCCTGAGAACTATTGGGGATTTTTCCCTACCGGATCATTGGGCTGGGTGGCATCCGAAGAAAGCTTCTTTAAAAATAGTGTACTAGGTAAGATCTTTGATTTTATGAAAGTGCGTTACAGCTTGGGTAAAACAGGAAAGGATAATGTGGAGGCATGGCAGTGGCTTCAGATTTATAACATCAATCCTACCGGCGGTATGGGATTCGGATCATTGGGAGGCCAGTATGCTCCCGGTGCCATTATCAATGGAACGGCTAACCGTGATATAAAATGGGATACGACCATCAAGCAGAACTTTGGTCTGGACATGAATGTACTGGACAATCGTTTGTCTATCACTACGGACTTCTATTATGATAAGACAAAAGACTTGATTATGTTTGTTTCTGACCCCGAGGAACCCATCTATATTGGCTCTAAACTACCGTCTGTCAATTATGGTAAGAAGAATGCATGGGGACTTGAAGTTTCTTTAAATTGGAGTGATAAAATAAATCAAAGCTTGGTGCCTTCATGGGGTCCCATCAAGTATTCAGTGGGAATGAACTATAGCGTGTCTTGGAATAAGACTGTGTTAGGAAACGAACCTTCGTTTGATTATCCGGCTGAAATTGCAAACCAGACAAGCTGGACCGGTTATCGTGGTATGGGTGGCCAATATGGATTTAAAACGTGGAAACATACCAGCAGCGGTGATGGTATTCTTAGAAATCAAGCGGATATTGACAATTACTGGAACTACCTGACAGACTTGGCGAATGCAGCAGGAACTTCTCCTGACTTTTTGGGTATTACCTCGAAAGACAAAATGTATCCCGGTATGTTGGTATATGAAGATGTGTCCGGAGATATTGATACAAAGAACAAGACAATAGCAGGTCCTAACGGGGTTATTTCAAGAGATCACGGGCAAGATTATGTGAAATTGGCTGACAATCGTGTACATGGAATCAATACTAAATTAAGATTGCAATGGGGAAACTTCAGCTGGGCAGCGCAGTTGGCCACATCTTGGGGAGGTTTCTTGGATTTTCGTGGTGCGCAGGCTAAAACCAATGATTTTATGTGGAGCCAGTTCTCTTATGTGAACGATATGTTTGATGCTACGGATAATCCGGACGGACGCTATCCCACTATGGCGGTAGGTAATGCTTATGGCGAAACTTCTGATTTCTGGCAGTTATCTACCTTCCGGATGTATGTGCGTAATATGACGTTTGCTTATTCCTTACCGAAGGATTGGTTGAAGAAGATGAATATTGATGCACTTTCTATTAACCTGACAGGTAATAACTTGTGGGATTTCCATAATCCGTATCCTGATAATTTTGTGAATATGTATGATGGCATTAAAACAGGGTATCCAACGCTTAGAACCTGGACTTTGGGGCTTAATCTTACATTTTAAAAATTTATGTGCTTACTAAAAGAAAAAAATATGAAACACAGTTTTTCAAAAATATATGTGGGGGCTATAGCTTTGTTGATAGGAACTTCATCTTGTAGTGATCAATTCTTACAAGACAAGAAAGACTACAACAACATGACTACGGTTGACGTGTACAGTGACCCCCAACAGGCGACTGCTGTATTTGCCACTATCTACAAGCAGATTATATCAAGATATAACTCTCCGTTATGTGGGGCCGATCCATTAATGAGACAGGACCAGGCTACAGGAGGAAAACAATATATTTTCTCGGAAGAGATGACCGGCTGGAAAAGTGGTAATTACACTGGGCAAATTACCAAGCAAGTGAAAGCGGGAAATCATATTTCCAATCCGCCTTATTGGAATGACCCAAGAAATAATGTCAAGAATTATAATAATTTCTCTCGTTTCACCTTGTTTCCGACGGTATATGTGATTAATAACTATATCATTGAAATAGACCGTTCTCGTTCGTTGATAAACAATGAGGAATTTTGGAATCATTTGAAGGGACAGGCTATTTTTGCCCGTGCATGGCTTTATTTTGATGCGGCTCGCGAGTGGGGTGGTTTCCCTTATTATTTTACGGAAACAGATATGCCTGAAAACGGTGACCGTTCTCCACGTTTACCCATGCAAACGTGTATTGACAGAGTCTGTGCTGATTTTGAAGCTGCTGCAAAGTTGCTTCCCGAAAGATGGGATAATGAGAATTATGGACGTTTCACTTCGGTGGCGGCATTGGCTATGGCTGCACGTGCCCGTTTGTTTATGGCTAGTCCTATTTTTAATGCGGATTGGGACAATCCGGGTAGCGAACGCTGGAAACAGGCGACAGAAGCTTGCCTGGCAGCTTTGCAGGCAGCGGACAAGGCCGGATATGGAACCAGCGTGAAAGATATTGAATCATGGGATAGGGCCTATTATGGTTTCAATGGGGTCTTTAATCCGGAATCCATTATTACGATTTTGATGAATGACGATCCATTGGTTAAAGGTTCATTTAATAAGTGGGAAGAAAAGATTCGTCCTAGCTCTATAGCTAACAATGACGGAGCGGGAATTCCGGCGCCTGATGAAATCTTGATGGCATTCCCCATGAAAGACGGTAGAGCGGCTACAGTGGAAAATGGATATGATGATGAAAAATTCTACAGGAATCGTGATCCTCGTTTTTATCGTACATTTGCTTTCTCCGGTTGTGAATGGATAAAGCAGCCTCAGAAACAGTTATGGCTGTTTACTTATAAGTATAGCGATAACGAGAATAACATGTACCGATACACTGATGGTAGAAAAGGAGATGGCGGAGCACAAGGAAAGAGCCGTGCGCTGGTATGGAAAATGTCTGATCCTAACATCGCGATAGGATCGGAAAGTATTAGTGGAACGGATGTGATGGAGTACCGTTATGGAGAACTGTTGCTGAATTTGGCTGAATGCTATGCAGCTCAGGGAAATGCAGGTGAGTGTCTGAAATATCTGGGAATGATTCGTGCCCGTGTGGGTATTTCAAGTGCTAATAATTATGGATTGGGATCGATATCAGACCGCTATCAGTTGCTGAAGGCTGTATTGAACGAGCGTCAAATAGAATTGGCTTACGAAGGAAAGCGTGTATGGGATTTGAAACGCTGGCTGTTGTACGAAGGGGGAGCAGGATTTGATCCTAATATTGGTGGAGGATTCGATAATGCTACGTATGCGTACAACCCTGAAGGTGCATGGGGCGCAGGTTGGAGAATCTATGACGGAAAGGATGGACGTCCTAATTATACTAAAGCAAACAATGTGCTGACTAAATTAGGGTTAAAACCTTTGTCTGGAACGAAACATACCAGTAAGATATGGGGGTATGATTTGGATCATGTCCATGAGGTGGCTGAGTATATCGATGGAGAAGTAAATCATCCGTTGGTAAGCAATGAATTGTATAAAGCGGTTCCTGGAATTTCAAGAGATATGAATGAGCAGGAGCGGGAAGAAGCTTTTAATAAATTGGATGCATTCTATGAGGGTGTAGGAATGAAAACTTATGATCCGATTGAAAAGATGGGGCATAAATACGGTATGGACTCCGGCTCGAAAGCGCAAGATCAGAATTTCTTGTTTGCATGGAGAGGATGGTATTATATTTATCCTATTCATTACGATATGTATGATGCGGCTAAAGGAAACGACTGGATTGAACAGACAGCCGGTTGGATGGTTGAGAATGCAACTCCGTCTTGTATGACAGTCGATGAGCAGAATGGTACTTATTACTATTGTACTCCTGAAAAATAAAAAGCATAGTGGGTTAAATCTTGTTTGAGAAATCAAGTTTAACCCACTTGAAATCTCAAACTTTGGCGGCCTATATCATGGGCTGATAGAGGCACATAATTTGAAAAAATATGGAATAAAGATAGATGTGTTTACTTGGATTGAAAGTGATCCGGTAACAATGTATCTTTATTTCTTTTTTATATGGGTACTCTTTGAAAAGTTTCAAAAAGAAGTTTTTCTTATTTGTTTGAGTACGTTTGTATAGTTCAAACGTCTTAAAGAAGAAATCGCTTATTAAAAAGAATTTGATAAAAACGATATAAATCAAAGAAAGTATGAAAAGAAATTTGTTTTTAGGAGTTTGCCTGGCAGCTTTCATCGCCCCTACGGGAGTGAAAGCGCAGTATCCGCAGTTGACCTCGGAAGCCAGCCAAACCTACGCTAAGATGAAAGAAGAACTGTATCGCCGTTCAGACGAAGCTTGGGCAAAAGCATTGCCTGTTGTTCAGAAAGAGGCAAGAGAAGGTCGTCCGTATATACCATGGGCTTCCCGCCCGTATGATCTGCCACAGGCAAAAATCCCCGCATTCCCCGGAGCTGAAGGGGGAGGTATGTTTACCTTTGGCGGACGTGGCGGAAAGGTGATTACCGTGACCAACCTGAACGACAGTGGTCCCGGATCTTTCCGTGAGGCTTGCGAAACCGGTGGGGCTCGTATCATTGTGTTCAATGTGTCGGGCATCATCAAGTTGGAATCTCCCATCATTGTCCGCGCTCCTTATGTGACCATTGCCGGACAGACCGCTCCGGGAGACGGAGTCTGCATAGCAGGGGAGTCCTTCTGGGTGAATACGCACGATGTCATTGTGCGTCACATGCGTTTCCGCCGCGGCGAGACGAAAGTACATCACCGTGACGACTCTTTCGGAGGAAATCCCGTGGGAAATATCATGATTGACCACTGCTCTTGCACATGGGGACTGGATGAGAATATCTCTTTCTACCGCCACATGTACGACGAAAGTGAAGGACAATATGAGACGAAAGACAGAAAACTGCCTACTGTCAATGTAACCATACAGAACACCATCTCGGCCAAAGCGCTGGATACGTACAACCATGCGTTCGGAAGTACGCTGGGCGGAGAGAACTGTGCCTTTGCCCGTAACCTGTGGGCCAGTAACTCGGGACGTAACCCGTCTATCGGATGGAACGGGGTCTTTAACTTTGTGAACAATGTGGTTTTCAACTGGGTGCATCGCTCGTCGGACGGAGGAGACTACACGGCAATGTTCAACATGATTAACAACTATTACAAACCGGGACCTGCCACACCCAAGGATACCAATGTGGGACATCGTATCTTGAAACCGGAAGCCGGACGAAGCAAGCTGGACCACAAGGTGTACGGACGTGTGTATGCCGATGGAAACATTATGGAAGGTTATCCCGAAATCACAAAGGATAACTGGAACGGTGGTATCCAGGTGGAGGAACAGCCCAATACCGACGGATATACCGAACTGATGCGCAGCTATGAGCCGTTCGCCATGCCTCATGTCCATATCATGTCGGCCAAAGATGCTTACGGATATGTGCTCGACAATGTGGGAGCCAATATCCCCAGCCGCGATATCGTGGACACCCGTATTGTGGAAGAGGTGAGAACCGGTATTCCTTATTATGAAAAGAAACTTCCCAAGGATGCTTACGGAGACAAGTGGGGCTTGTCACCGAAATCGCAGGATGAGGACGGATTGTTCAAGTACCGCCGCTTGCCGAAGGATTCTTATAAACTGGGTATCATCACCGATATTCGTCAGATGGGTGGATATCCCGAATACAAAGGAACTCCGTATGTGGATACAGATGGCGACGGTATGCCCGATGAATGGGAAAAGGCGAACGGCTTGAATCCCAATGATCCTTCTGATGCCAACAAGGATTGTACCGGTGACGGATATACCAATATAGAGAAATACATCAACGGTATCAGTACGACAAACTGTATTGACTGGTCTGATTTGAAGAATAATTTTGATACGTTGGCGGCAAAAGGAAAGCTGATGTAACATGGATAGGAAGGAAAGATTTTTGAGTATGAAAAGGTTAGGTGTAATGTGTCTGTTGCTCATGGCGGTAATTCTTACCGCCGGAGCAGTGGATCTGGATCGCGAGGGTCGTGACCCTGCTTATGTGGAATCTATTGTAAAGCGTTCGCAGAAGATTGTGGACAAGTTGGAACTGAAAGATGCGGAGATGGCGCAGCATGTGACACATATCATTGCCAACCGCTATTTTAAGTTGAATGACATTTACGAGGTGCGCGACGCCAAAGTGAAGCAGGCCAAAGAGACCTTGACCGGTGATGCCAAGCAGGAGGCGGTCAAAGCGGCAGAGGATGAGAAGGATGCGGCACTGTATCGCTGTCATTTTGAGTTTCCGGCTGCCTTGTCGCTCTATCTGGACGGCAAACAAATAGATGCGGTGAAGGACGGGATGACGTATGGCGTGCTGATGGTGACTTATAATTCTCATGTGGATATGATTCCCACGCTTACCCGGGAGGAGAAGGCGCAGATTATGGCATGGCTGGTAGAGGCGCGTGAGTTTGCCATCGATGCCGAGAACTCGAACAAGAAACATGCGGCTTTCGGCAAATACAAAGGCCGTATTAACAACTATCTGGCCAAACGCGGATATGACTTGAAGAAAGAACGCGAAGCTTGGTATGAACGTATCAAGGCACGTGGAGGAAAGATATAAGTTTTTATTAAAAATCAGGAGAAAGAGCTTGCCCGGTAAAACGGTGTCAGGCTCTTTTTTATGTGTGGATAGAGAGTACAACGGGCATTCTGTTCCGTCTTTTAGGTAGAAATATCCGCAAGATGTGTTTGAATCATGTTAAAAGCATGATAATATGTTACGAAGTTATAGAAAAAATAATAATTTAGCAATCAAATGAATCTAAAGAAACTATTTGCAGTGGCAGCATTGACTGCCTGTGTGTTGCCTGTGGCGGCACAGTATCCTGTCATCCCTGATTCGGTAAAGATCAGAGGAGGAAAACAACAAGAGGAGATAGACCGGAAATCGGATGAGGCATGGGCAAAAGCGTTGCCTGTGGTCATGTCCGAGGCGACTCAAGGACGTCCTTATAAACCGTGGGCATCCAAACCGGAGGATTTGATAAAGAGTAATATACCCGCATTCCCCGGTGCGGAAGGGGGAGGCGCCTATACTCCCGGCGGACGTGGCGGAAAAGTGATTGTGGTGACTTCATTGGAGGACAGTGGTCCCGGTACGTTGCGTGAGGCTTGTGAGACGGGCGGTGCGCGTATTGTGGTGTTCAATGTGGCGGGCGTGATCCGGCTGAAGACACCGATCAATGTCCGTGCTCCGTATATCACGATTGCGGGACAGACAGCTCCGGGTGATGGAGTTTGTGTGACGGGAGCTTCTTTCTTGCTCGATACGCACGATATCATTATCCGCCACATGCGTTTCCGCCGTGGCCAGCAGGATGTGTTCTTCCGGGATGATGCGTTGGGAGGAAACTGTGTGGGCAATGTGATCATGGATCATTGTTCGGCCAGCTGGGGGCTGGATGAGAATATGTCGCTCTACCGTCATGTGTACAACCGGGCATCCGACGGGTATGGGCTGAAGCTTCCTACCGTGAACATTACCATTCAGAATTCCATCTTCTCCGAGGCGCTGGACTGTTATAACCATGCTTTTGGAGCAACCATCGGAGGACACAACAGCATGTTCTGCCGTAACTTGTTCGCATCGAATATCAGCCGTAACTGCTCCATCGGTATGGACGAAGATTTTAATCTGGTGAACAACGTGACTTTTAACTGGTGGAACCGTTCGGTGGATGGAGGGGATGAGACCAGCCGTCTGAACATCATCAACAACTATTTCAAGCCCGGACCCATCACCCCCAAGGACAAACCTATCGCTCACCGCATTGTGAAGCCTGAGTCCAGCCGTGACAAGAGCAAACCCGATACATTCGGAAAAGCATACGTGACAGGTAATGTGGTAGAGGGAAATGCGCGTGTGACAAAGAACAACTGGGATGGCGGGGTACAGGTGTACAATATGCCGGATGCCGGCAAGTTCACAGACCAGATCCGCGTGGACGAGCCGTTCCCGATGCCTCATGTGACCATCATGGACGCCCGCAAGGCTTATGACTATGTGCTGGAAAATGCCGGAGCCACATTCCCCAAACGGGATGCGGTGGATGTCCGTGTAATGAAGACGGTGAAGACAGGAAAGGCTATTTATGTGAAAAATGCTCCCGAATTTACCAGCCCGTACGTGAAAAGACGTCTTCCGGTTGACTCTTATAAACAAGGTATCATTACAGACCCTCGCCAGGTGGGTGGCTTGCCCGAATATAAAGGAACGCCTGTGGTTGATACGGACGGTGACGGTATGCCGGATGCTTGGGAGGTAAAATACGGACTCAATCCTAATGACCCGAGTGATGCGGTGAAAGATTGTAATGGCGACGGATATACCAATATTGAGAAATACATTAATGGCATAGATCCTGCTAAGAAAGTGGATTGGACGGATATAAAGAACAATCACGATACATTGGCAAAACGTAAAAGTTTGATGTAAAATGAATTATAAGTTATTATTGTTTGGAATTTTAAGTTTGGGGTTTGCGCGGATTTCTGCGCAAACCTTTCCTTTACAGGTAAAGGAGGATAAACTGACTTATGTGACTGATGAGCGTGGAAACCGTATCCTTGATTATTCTTCCTGCGGTTACCGTAACTCGGAACAGGCTATACCTGATGTAGCGAATGTGGTTTTTGTGCCATGGCAGTCCGGGGATAACTCTTCCCGTATCCAGCGTGCCATTGACTATGTGTCTTCACTGGCTCCGGATAAAAACGGGTTCCGTGGAGCGGTCTTGTTGGATAAAGGAACCTTTGATTTGCAGGAGAGTCTGCGTATCTCCGTGTCGGGAGTGGTGCTGCGTGGAAGTGACAAGGAGCAGACTGTGCTGTTGAAAAAGGGAGTGGACCGGGGAGCTTTGCTTTATATGGAAGGACGGAATGATCTGTCTGTTACGGATACATTGGATGTGCTGACCCCATACGTTCCGGTAAATACGTGTACTTTTCAGGTAACCGATAAGGTACAGTTGGCTTCCGGAGAACGGATCCGGATTCTCCGCCCTGCCACAAAGGAATGGATTGCCTCTATCGGTTGCCATATTTTTGGCGGAGGTATTTCCGCTTTGGGCTGGAAAGCAGGAGAGATGGACTTGGTTTGGGACAGATCGGTCAGTCAGGTGGATGGAAACCAACTGACACTGGACGCTCCTTTGACAATGGCTTTGGATAATGCGTGGGGAACTGTTAAGGTGCTGCGTTATAGCTGGCCGGGAAGAATCGCGGAAGCGGGGCTGGAAAATCTGACATTGGTTTCTGACTATGATAAGAAGTATCCTAAAGATGAGGATCATTGCTGGACAGGGGTGTCTATAGAGAATGCCGAAAACTGTTGGGTGCGTAGGGTGAACTTCAAGCATTTCGCAGGAAGTGCTGTCATCATACAACGTACCGGTTCTAAAACAACCGTGGAGGATTGTATCTCTACCGAACCTGTATCAGAGACAGGCGGCATGCGCCGCACTACGTTTTATACCATGGGACAGCAGACGCTTTTCCAGCGTTGTTACTCCAAGCACGGTATTCATGATTTCTCAGCCGGATTTTGTGCGGCGGGTCCTAATGCCTTTGTACAATGTGACTCGGAGGAGTCGTTGGGATTCAGCGGCGCCATTGATTCCTGGGCCTGTGGGTTGTTGTTTGACGTGGTAAACATTGATGGCCATGATCTGGTGTTTAAGAATTTGGGACAGGACAAGAATGGTGCCGGCTGGAATACGGCCAACAGCCTTTTCTGGCAATGTACGGCTGCCGGGATAGAATGTTTTTCTCCGGCAAAGGATGCGGTGAACCGGGCATACGGTTGCTGGGCGCAGTTCTCGGGCGACGGCCAGTGGGCGGAATCAAATAATCATGTGCATCCCCGTAGCTTGTTTTATGCACAGTTGGCAGCGCGCCTGGATAAGGACTGTTCCGCCCGGGCACGTATTTTGCCCATGGCTACGAATGCAACCAGCAGCCCTACCGTAGAGGCGGCTATGAAGATGGCGAAAGAGGCGTATACTCCTCGCCTGACCATGCGGAAATGGATTGAGGATGCGCCTTATACCGCCTGTGTGTCTTCCGGAAAACTGAAATCTGTGGAGGACTTGAAGTTTAAGACACCTGTACAGAAGGAAAAAGAGAAGCATCTGTTTGCCATTATGAATGGACGGATGCAGATGGACGGCCGGTTGCTGGTAGGCGGACGGCAGGAAGTCCCCTGGTGGAATGGCAAGTTGAGAACCAGCTACCTCGCTAAAGCGAAACCGCATATCACCCGTTTTGTTCCGGGACGCGAAGGACTGGGCTTGACGGACAGGATTGACTCTACAGTCAATTATATGGTAAAGAACCGGCTGCTGGTACTGGATCATAATTACGGTTTGTGGTACGAACGCCGCCGGGATGACCATGAGCGTGTACGCCGTCGTGACGGAGATGCATGGGGGCCTTTCTATGAACAGCCGTTTGCCCGTAGCGGGGAAGGCACTGCCTGGGAAGGATTGAGCAAGTATGATTTGAACCGTCCCAATGCATGGTACTGGAGCCGCTTGAAGCAGTTTGCCGAGAAAGGGGCGGAGAAAGGTCTGCTGCTTTTCCATGAGAACTACTTCCAGCATAACATCTTGGAGGCGGGAGCACACTGGGTGGACTCTCCCTGGCGGTCGGTCAATAATATCAATCAGACCGATATGCCAGAGCCGGTGCCCTTTGCCGGTGACAAACGTATCTTTGTAGCGGATATGTTTTATGATATCAGCCATCCTGTGCGCCGTGAGTTTCATAGAAAGTATATCCGTCAATGCCTGGACAATTTTGCCGATGATGCCAATGTGGTGCAACTGATCAGTGCGGAATATACCGGCCCGTTGCATTTCGTACAGTTCTGGCTGGATGTGATAGGAGAGTGGGAGAAGGAGACCGGTAAGAAAGCGACTGTGGCATTGAGTACGACAAAGGATGTTCAGGATGCGATTCTGAATGATGTTCGTCGTGCGAAATTAGTTGACATCATTGATATCCGTTACTGGCATTATAAGGTGGATGGTCTTTATGCTCCCGAAGGTGGAAAGAACCTGGCTCCCCGTCAGCATGCCCGTAAAATGAAAGTCGGTAAGGTTACTTTCGATGAGGCTTATCGGGCGGTGAGTGAATATCGTCAGAAATTCCCCGAAAAAGCGGTTACTTACTACGCGCAGAATTATCCGGATATGGCATGGGCGGTCTTCATGGCCGGTGGATCTTGTCCCGTAATTCCTGTTGCCGATGAAGGCTTTTTAAATGATGCGGCTGCCATGGATGTGGAGGATACTGGTACAAATAAGTACCGGAAATTAGTAAAATCTGGTATAGGAAGTATCATTTATTCCCATTCCGAAGCAGATATTCCTGTTCATTTATCGCCTGGGAAATACATATTGAAGTCTGTCGATCCGAAGACCGGAGCAATAACGGTGATTGATAAGCGTCTGAATATTAAGGATGTATATATGCTTAAAGTGGATAAAGACAAAGATTGTATTTATTGGTTTCATAGAAATTAGTATATGGAAGGAGAACCGGAGTCGTTTTGGTTCTCCTTTTTAATGAAAAACTGTAATATTTAGCATATATGTTTTTCAGCAGGTTATCTGTTTTTTTGGTCCAATAATCAAATATTACCTAAAAAAGTAGCGCATCCTCCCTAGTTTTGCACCATCATCAAAACAACCTATAATTAATATACTGTGGTGGAACAAAACTTAAATGATAAGACAGCTTGCTTGGTAACCGCTTTCCAGTCGGGAGATGTAAATGCGTTTTCTAGATTATACGATATGCATATCAATCTTCTGTTTAATTATGGATGTAAGTTAACTACAGACAAAGAATTGTTGAAGGACTGCATTCATGATGTCTTTGTAAAATTGTATACAAAGAAGGCCGAGCTGGGTATCATTGACAACTTCAAATCATACCTCCTCATTTCCTTGAAAAACAAGTTATGCGATGAGCTTCGCAGACGGATGTTCATGTCGGAAACGGCTGTTGAGGAACTGAATCCCGTAGCAGGTGATGATGTAGAGCATAAATATCTGGAAAAGGAAAAAAGTTGTTTTGAAAATAAGAAGATAAAACATTTGTTGGCCCAGTTGTCTCCGCGTCAACGTGAAGCGCTGACCTTATATTATATAGAAGAGAGAAAATACGAAGATATTTGTACCATTATGGATATGAATTACCAATCGGTACGAAATTTGATGCATAGAGGTATTACAAGGTTAAGGGAATTGGTAGGATAATATTTTAAGTTTTCAGGTGAGTACAACTTTAAGCCACTGTCCGTCATAATGAAAAATGATTGTAACGTGGATACAAAAAAGGTGTATTATAGCAAGGTGGAAGACTTTTTGAAGGATGACGACTTTATCAAGTATGTTCTGGATGATGCTCCTGAAATGGCTTTTTATTGGGATAAGCTTTTAAAGGAGCACGCAGAACTGCTGAAAGTCTTTGAAGAGGCCAAAGATGCCTTATTGGCTTCCGATGAAACAGCGGAGGTGATGACTTTGTCTGAAGAAAGAAAACTAAAACAGCGTATTTTTACTACATTAGAGATAAACAACAGGGATTATTAATTAATTGTTAACCATAGAAAAATGAGAAAAGACATGAAGAAATGTCCGAATCAGACTTTGGGTTACGGCATCAGACGTACTCCTATAGTTTTGGGACTGTCAGCCGCATTGTGTATGCCGGCTGCTTTTTCGTATGCAAATGTTGGTGAAAGGGTGGATCGTGAGTCGGTTCAGTCTGTTTTGCAAACGCATACAGTCAAAGGTACAATCGTAGATGAAACAGGAGAGCCGATGATTGGTGTGTCTGTGATAGTGAAAGGGCAAAGTACTGTCGGAACTATCACCGACTTCGATGGAAACTTCGTTTTGGACGTTCCTGCGGGCAAGGGTATACTTGAGGTATCATATATCGGGTATAAGACTCAGGAAGTGGCCGTAGGCAAGAACGCTCAGATCACCATCAAGATGGAACCGGATACACAGGCGCTGGATGAAGTGGTTGTTGTGGGATATGGAACAGTGAAGAAACGTGATGTGACGGGTGCAGTATCTTCGATGAAGAATAAAGATGTCGTAATTGCTCCTACTAATAATGTCATGGAAGCCTTGTCCGGTAAAATTGCTGGTATGGACATTATGAAAACTAGTGGGCAGGTAGGTGAAGATGTCGAAATTTTATTGCGTGGCTCTCGTTCTATTTATGGTGATAATACTCCTTTGTTCATTATTGATGGTATTCCAGGGAGTTATAACCAAATAAATCCTTCTGATATTGAAACTGTAGATGTATTAAAAGATGCTTCGTCAACAGCAATTTATGGTTCTGCTGGAGCTAATGGTGTAGTAATTATTACGACTAAACGCGGAGCAGTAGGTAAGGCTACAGTAAATTTTGATGCTTATTATGGATTTAGTGGTACTCCTGACTATTATCATGGTATGGCTGGTGATGAATGGACGAGATATCAGCGTGAATCTTATAAATATATTAATGGACAATATCCAGCTGATATGTCTGCCATCCTTACGGATCCCGTTAAATTAGAAGCTTATAATCAAGGAAAATGGATTGATTGGGTGGATGAAGCGGCAGGAAATACCGCTACAACTCAGAAATATAGCCTGTCTGTAACAGGAGGTTCAGAGAAGACAAAGATATTTGCATCGGCTGCTTATACTCGTGAAGAAGGATTGTTGAGTAATGATAACATGGGGAAGTATGCAATGCGATTAAATATTGATCAGGAAATATTTTCATGGGCAAAGATTGGTTTTACTTCAAACTTGACATATACAGATAGAAATCAAGGTGTAAAAAATACTTTTACTAAAGCTCTTTCCGTCTTTCCTTTAGGAGATGCCTATGATGAGGATGGTAATATTAATCATGAGTATGCTCCTAATGAATACTCTCCATTGGGTGATTTTATACCTAATCAGTATGTGAATAATACTAAAGGTACTTATATCAATGTAAATGGAAATCTAGAATTGACTCCGTTGAAAGGTTTGAGTTTTAAATCAGTAGTAAGTGCTACTTTGAATAATTCTCGTGCAGGAACATTTTTAGGTGCGCAATGTAACGCTAATCTTCCGACTTATGCAAGTTCTCCACATGCTTCTATCTTGAATTCTTATACACGTGGTTATACATGGGAAAATATATTGTCTTACAATACAACCATTGCCGAAGACCATTCTGTTGGAGGTACTTTTGTTACTTCTTGGGGGCATAATCAAGAAGAAAGTAATATGGCAGCAGGTAGTGGTCAGGACTTGGATTCTTGGTCATTTTGGCGTTTGACATCTGCTACTTCCCCTCATGTCGAATCAGATTTTTCACAGACTCAAAAATTGTCTTATGCTATTCGTTTTAATTATTCATATAAGGGAAAGTATTTATTCACATTTTCCAATCGTTGGGATGGAGTGTCTTGGCTGGCTAATAAATGGGATAGTTTCCCGGCAGCAGCATTGGCATGGCGTATTTCTGATGAAGCCTTTATGGAATCAAGCAATGATTGGCTGAACAATCTGAAATTGCGTGTTGGCTATGGTGTTACAGGTAATTCTGGGGGGATTGGTGCGTATGGAACGCTTACCAATGCGATAATTTATTCTAGTTCAGGTATTAGTATAGGAGGTAATAATGTTCCATTTGCTCAGTATACAGGTACCTATTCTAATCCGGACCTTGGTTGGGAAAAGTCACATAACTGGAATATAGGTGTTGACTTTGGTCTTTTGAATAATCGTATTGATGGTTCAATTGAATGGTTTACAACAAAAACGAAGGGATTGTTGTTTAAGCGTACTTTACCTGTAACTACTGGTAATACAGGTTGGGGGCGTCCGTTGGATGTATGGGAGAATTTGGCTGAGACCAGTAATATGGGAGTTGAGGCAACTATTAATTCTCATAATATAAAGACTAAAGATTTTTCATGGGATACAACATTGTCGTTTACTTGGAGTAAAGAAAAGATAAACTCTTTGCCTACAGGTGACTTGATCAAGGAAAATCTATTTGAAGGACAACCAATTCATGCCTTGTATGACTATAAATATGCTGGAATTTGGGGAAGTAATGTTTCTCAAGAAACATTGGACGCTTATGGTGTGAAACCGGGCTGGGTAAAAATTGAAACACTTGATAAAGATGGTGATGGTGGTGTACATAAATATGGTGAAGATGACCGTCAAATTTTGGGACACACTAATCCTGATGTTATTCTTGGTTTGAATAATACGCTTACTTATAAAAACTTTGATCTTTCAATTTTTGCGATGGCACGTTATGGACAGACAATCAAAAGTAGTCTGGTAGGATGGTATAGGGCAAGCTCTAACTATTCTATTAATCAGCCAGCTGGTGTAGATTATTGGACAGAAAATAATCAAGGTGCTTATTATCCGGTTCCGGGTAGTGGTGGCGAGCAAAAAGTAATGTCAGCATTGACTTATCGTGACGGTTCTTTCATCAAAGTAAAAAACATTACTTTAGGATATACTTTGCCACAATCTGTATCACGCAAGGTTTTAATGGAGAAATGTCGCTTTTATGCCACGGCATATAACCCTTTCTTGTATGTAAAAGATAAGGAATTGAGAGGTACGGATCCTGAAACGAACGGTTCGGATGCCTTCCCGTTGTATAAGCAGTTTGTATTTGGTATAAACGTTACATTTTAAATAAGAGGACAACAATGAAAAATAAATTGAAACATATATTCTTTGCATCTGCATTGATGGTGGCTGCAACCAATTTTACGGCTTGTTCATTGGATGAAGTGAACCCGGGAGAATTTACAATGGATTCTTTGGCTGAGACAGAAGAAACTTATGAGAAAATCATAAATAACTGTTATTTCGCTATTGAACGTTATTTTTACGGAGCTAGTGGAGCTAGCGGAATAGAAAGTAATAACTGGATGGCAATGACAGAAGCTACTACGGATTTGTGGACTTATCAGCGTAATAAACCGACTTCGTATACTCAGTGGTTTTGGTTTTATGCTGGTGCATCACCTAATACCACTTATACTGACAATTTTTGGAGTGGAATTTATGATGGTATCGGAGCCTGTAATATAGCTATATCAAAGGTTGATAAAGTGCCGTTCAAAACAGAAGAAGCTCGTAATGCAAAAGTGGCTGAAGCTCACTTTTTACGTGCTATATATTATTTTAATGCAGTAGAGCAATTTGGTGGGGTGACTGTTCTGACAGAACCTACTACTGAGAAGAATTATCATCCGGAGCGGACGGAACCTATGAAAATATATGAAGATATCATTCTTCCGGATTTGGAATTTGCTGCTAAATGGTTACCAATTGGTAATGATGCGACAACGACTACCCCGACTAGAAAGGCTGCTATTGGTTTTTTGGCGAAAGCTTATTTGCAGACTATAGAATATGATACATCGAAAAAGTATGCTGAAAAGGCTTTGGGGTATGCTAAAATGTTGATTGATGATGCTGAAACTGGTGGCGGTAAATATAATACTCATTTGTATACTTCATATGTTGATGTTTTTAAAGAGTCAAATAATTATGAGAATAAAGAAGCCCTTTGGAAACATCGCTGGTTTTCGGGAAGTGGCTCACATGGCTCAAGTAGTGGAAACTATCGGTTGAATAGGAATGATGAGTATTTTTTGTGCAATGTCTTTAACTTTGGTGCTATAACTGATACTCAAGAATTTCGTTTGACATGGGAGGGCGGACCTAATGGCTTATTTATGCCTACCCAACATTTGTTAAGTCTTTATGTGCAGGAAGACGGAACTTTAGATCCTCGTTTTTATGAATCTTTCACTACAGAATGGAAGGCCAATACTGCTTATACATGGGATAAAGGTACTGTAAATAGATTTGATCGTGAAAGTAGCGTGGTAGGAAAGAAAATAGAGGTCGGTCAATTGGCTATAAAATTCATTATGCCACAAGATGAAAATTATGCAGAAGAAAGTGCAAGCAAATTGGAAAAAGATTATTTAGTTATTGATTATAAGGATGTGTATGATGATGTGAAAAAGAATGTAAAGATGAACTATTCATATTCGAATCCGTCTGAGGGTTATACGTCAGATGGAAAATCGGAAAATCTGTTTAATTTCTTTTACCCTTCACTGAACAAGCATAATAGTAGCAATTATTATGTTGCTAATGCAAGTAAGAAACGTAATGGTAATTTGAATGCCACATTTATTATGCGTACCGCAGAAATGTATTTGATTGCCGCTGAGGCTGATATTTATGTAAATGGTGGTTCTAATGCATTAAAATATATAAATAAAGTTCGTACACGTGCTGGAGCAAATCCGTTGGCTGGTGTTCCTACAATAAATACTGTGTTGGATGAAAGGGCGCGTGAATTGTGTGGTGAATATACTCGTTTTTATGATTTGAAACGTACTGGTATGTTGAAAGACAATAGTTATTTAGAAGAAAATCATCCGGACTTGGCGCAATTCTTTAAGCCGGAATATGCGTTACGCCCTATTTCTACTAATTTCACTTCTACTTTGGAAGGCGGAGGAAGTTATTATCAGAATCCGGGGTATTAATCAATAATTTTTTTTTGAGAGGATGTATTAAATTCGAGTACATCCTCTTTTTTTGTTATATCAAACTTTAGTTTTATAGTCTATTGTTCCTATTTATATATTTAAATTTATGTATGAGTACAATGTTTTTTAGTATGCGTCATTAAACATAACAGAATAAATAAAGAATAAAAAGACCATGAGTAAACTGAATATGAAAGAGTGGATAAACGAAATTATCCAAAAGAAAGAAGTGGTGGCGATGCCCATCATGACCCATCCGGGCATAGAGATGATAGGGAAAACGGTACGCGATGCCGTCACTGACGGACAAGTGCATTACAACGCCATCCAGGCATTGAGTGAGAAATATCCTACAGCCGCCGCAACCGTGATTATGGATCTGACGGTAGAAGCCGAGGCTTTTGGAGCGGAGATTGTTTTCCCCGAAAATGAAGTTCCCAGTGTGGTGGGGCGTCTTCTCAATGATGAGGAAGCTATTGACAAACTGGAAATCCCTGCCTTGAATAAAGGAAGAGTCCCCCAGTACCTGAAAGCAAATATGCTGGCAGCCAAGACCATTACGGACCGGCCCGTCTTTGCTGGCTGCATCGGTCCTTACTCATTGGCAGGACGTTTGTATGACATGTCTGAAATCATGATGCTTATTTATATCAATCCGGAAGCGGCCCATTCGCTGTTGAAGAAATGTTCGGATTTTATTCTCCGTTACTGCATGGCACTGAAGGCCACAGGAGTGAATGGGGTAGTGATGGCCGAGCCGGCTGCCGGACTGTTGTCTGATGAAGACTGCACGCAATACTCGTCTGTTTTCATTAAGGAGATCGTAGAGAAAGTGCAGGACGATCACTTCACGGTCATTTTGCATAATTGTGGAAATACCGGACATTGTACCCGGGCGATGGTAGCCACAGGTGCCGCCGCTTATCATTTCGGGAACAAGATAAATATGGTGGAGGCGCTGAAAGAAGTCCCTGCCGATGCCCTTGCAATGGGAAATCTTGATCCGGTGAGCTTGTTCAAGGCGGCTGCTCCGGAGGGGATGAAGAAAGCCACACTCGATTTGTTGGAAGCTACCCGGTCCTATCCCAACTTCGTGCTTTCCAGCGGATGTGACACACCGCCTCATACACCGGCTGAAAATATTGATGCATTCTTTGCCGCATTAAATGAATTTAATAATGCTTGAAAAAGAACTGTCTTTTGCTGATCTGCCTGTCCCATTGTCCGAACTCTATGAGGCGATGGGATATGCAGATGCTGTGCCCGACGAAGCGGTGGAAAAAGAAGTCCGTGGGGTACTGGAACGGGTGGAGGCAGTTACTTCTCCCCGTTTTTGTTTTTTCATATCCGGTGGAGAGTTGGATGAATCGAAAGACTCGCTTTCTGTCGGCGATACGTGTTTCAGTATAGGTAAAATAATCACCCGGCAGCTGCGTGGTTCGGAATCCTTCGCTTTCTTTGCCGCGACTGCCGGAACCGGTTTTGAAAGGCTCCAGCATACGTTGCAGCAAGAAGGGGATATGGTAAAGATTTATATAGCGGATGCCATAGGAAGTATCATAGCCGAGAAGACTGCGGATTGTATGGAAATCGCCTTGAATGAATGCATTCGTGACCGGGGATGGAAGCATACCAACCGTTTCAGTCCCGGATATTGCGGCTGGCATGTATCGGAACAAAAGAAATTATTTCCCTTATTCCCTTCGGCAGAACCTTGCGGCATCCGGTTGACAGATTCCAGTTTGATGCTTCCTATAAAATCGGTCAGTGGAGTAATAGGGCTGGGGGAGGATGTCCGTAAGCTGGAATATACTTGCGGTCTCTGTACGTACGATAAATGTTACAGGCGGAAGCAGCGGGGGGGAGGAAAAGGATAGTGCCCGTCTATGCTTTTCGGTGACACGTAAATATCATCAGTCCGATCTATAGAAATAGGTGATACATCCTATAGAAATAGGCGATACGACTAGACAAGATGCTCTGCGAAGCTTCGTCTTCCCACCGTCCAACGGGCGCTGGACGCATGTCCGGCAAGTGCCGGATGTATTTCCAACATCTGCCGGACGCATATCCGGCAGGCGTTGGAAATCATTTTTTATATAGGCAGGGGGTGCTTGTTTTAATATCCATTGAAGAAGATATAAAGTCCGGTCATGACAATAATCAGCAACGTCCATCCAATGAGAACGGATTTAGCCGGTTTCTCCATGACTTTCTTCATGTTTAATGTACATTCCTGCCGGTGTTTATCCAATAAGGATACCAGGATCATGCCTGCGCTGATGACAACGAACAGGTAGAAAGACAGCATCATGAAGTGAGGCCATGCCGTATATTCTTCCGCAGGGAATACCCATAAATAGAGGATACCCACTCCCATGCTGAACGCCGTGCCCACTGTAAGCGCGGCATTGGCTGCCCGGGTCGTAGTCCGTTTCCAGAAGATGCCGAACAGGAAAACAGCCGCCATAGGCGGTGCGATAAATCCCAGTACCGATTGGAATACATTGAACAGATTCAATCCTTTGATACTGTCTATGGCAATGGTGATGATCACCGAAATCAATGCTCCCGCCACTGTAACCACGTGCCCCGTACGGATGATCTCTTTCTGGCTGGCAAGCGGTCTGAATTTCTTGACATAGATGTCCATCGTGAAGACGGTACTCAGCGCATTCAGGGCAGAGCCGACAGTGCTGATCAGTGCGGCGGTCAATACGGCCAGTACCAACCCCACCATGCCTACAGGAAATAGGTTAGTGACCATAGTCATGTAGGCCTCATCGGGGTTCTTCAAGCCCGGGTAGAGTGCCAGACAGATGATACCCGGAAGGATATAGAGAGGAACATCCAGTATCTTCAACCAGCCGGTGAAGTTAGCACCCATTTGGCCTTCTTTCAGATTCTTGGCAGCCAATACAGGCTGTACCATGGATTGGTCTGTGCACCAGAACCAGACTCCCATGATGGGATACCCCAGAATAATAGGCAGCCACGGGAAGGCGGGATCGTCATTCGGGCGGAACAGGTTCCAGTAATCGGCCGGAACCGCTTCGGCCAATGCGCTGACGCCACCCACTTTGTACAGCCCTGCTATAGTAAGCGTGGCCGATACGAAAATAAGCAGCAGCATTTGGAACACATTGGTATAGGCTACCGCTTTCAGCCCTCCGGCCATGGTGAAGAATGCGGAGATAACGAGCAGGATCAATGCCGACTGCCACATGGGAATATCGAAAACCTGACGGATAAGGATACCTCCGGCAAACAGGGTCAGGGCAAGCCACGAGATAAGGATTGTCACAATGGTGTACCAGGCAAGAATGTTGCGGGTGGACTGTCCGAAACGCCGCCCCATGAACTCCGGCAAGGTGGTGATACGAGCTCCCAAATAACGGGGGGCAAAGACAAAAGCCAGCAAGCAGATGAAAACAAACGCATACCAGGCATAATTGCCCGAAACGATGCCGGTGGTGAATCCGGCACTGGCTGAGGCTATCAGCATGGAAGGGCCCACATTGGTTCCCCACATGGAGAAACCGATGTGATGCCACTTCAGGGAACGCTCGGCAAGAAAAAGGCTGCTGCCTTTTTTGCGTTTCAGGCTGGCCCATATACCGATGCCTATAAGAATCAGAAAGTAGGCAATAAGAATGCCCCAATCTAACGTATCTAAATAATTAGCGTGCATAATTCATGTATCAGATTAAGATGAATATTCCGTTTATTGATGAAGCCCCATCAGTTCCTTGGCTACCGCTACGGCTGTATTGGCATTGTCGCTATATCCGTCCGCACCTATTTCATCGGCAAATCCCTGGCTTACCGGAGCGCCGCCTATCATTACTTTTACCTGATGACGGATACCGGCTGCTTCCAAAGCGTTGATCACCTCTTGCATATAAGTCATGGTTGTTGTCAGCAAGGCACTCATGCACAGGATGTCTGCCTTGTTTTTCTTGACTTCTTCCACAAATTTGTCGCAAGATACATCTATGCCTATGTTGATTACCTCAAAGCCGCAACCTTCCAGCATGGAAGCCACCAGGTTCTTGCCGATATCATGCAAGTCGCCTTTCACGGTTCCAATGACCACCTTGCCTATGGTGGTCGAGGCACTCCCTTGCAATAAAGGCTTCAGCAGTTCCAAAGCTCCCTTCATGGCACGTCCTGCCATCAGCAGTTGGGGCACGAACGCTTTTCCGTCCTGGAAGCGTTGTCCCACTTCGCCCATAGCCTTTATCATGTAGTTGTTGATAATTTCCTGGGGCTGTACTCCTTCGGCGATGGCTTTCTTGGTTACTTCTACGGCCGGTTCCAGCTTTCCGTCCACAATGGCATTGAACAAAGGTTTCAAGGCTTCATTCCCGGCTGCCACGGAGTCTTTGACGACGATTGTTTCTTGTTTGGTTGCAGCGGCTTCTTCTTTCGAAAGGTCTTCTTTGGATACGTCAGAGGAGGAAGAGGAGTATTCTTCGACCATGCGCATCGCTTGTTCCACTTCTCTCTCGTTATGGAAATCCATTTCCAGATGCACACCGTCCGCACCGATATTGTCCAGCAAAGGTTTCAGTTCGTCCAAGGTTACCCAACAAGCCATGATACTTTTGCCTCCGGCAAGGATCTTCTTGTAAAGGTCGTACCATTTGGGTGATCCCCCTTGTGGCTCACCTACGCCCGGAGTCCATTGAATGGCATTCAGTTCCTCAATTTCAAGAAGGGCAGGCAGATGGTGCATGGCGCCCACACCGTCCAGATGATACAGGGTGTAGTCTATCTTTTGACATTGTTCGCGGATGAACGGTTGCACGAAGCGACGATAATCATCCTCACTGATCATGGTGGAGATATCGCTTTGCAGCTTGCTCATCTTTCCCGGTGCCCATGAAGAGAAATAGCAGAAGGCCATTTCGTCTCCTTCACGGATGATGTCGTAAAGTTCATCAAAGACTTTGAAATAGATATCATTGATTTGTTGCATTTGCTGTTCCAGCACTTCGGGCTGCATCACGGTATCCAGCAAAACTTTGTCTGTACCTTTCAAGGCAGCCAGTACGTCCAGACCTTCCATCAAGTCGGGCATTCCTACGTAATAGTGACCGTTTGCTTTCGCCTTGCATGCCTTCAGCAATTCTTTATGCAAGATCCAGTTGGGGTGTTCGGGATTGAAAACAATCTCATCGTTGAAATCGGGATCGGGATGAATCCAAATGGTATCTTCCCCTCCTTCGAACACGCCCCCCAAGATGGCTGCCAATGAACCGGGACCTAACTGGGTATTGGCTACCGGCAGGATATCCGCTTTCAGGCTGCTGTGTGCCACGTACCAGTCCAGGTATTCTGCACGCCATTGCGGATCGAACCATTTCTGATTCAGGTCTTTTGCCGGGGAGGGTGCAGGGATATCCGCATGAGGTTTCACACCTTCCTGAAAGTGCTCCCACATGTTCAGTATGATTCCTTTATGGTTCCACCAATCTATATATCGTTTCTTTGTTTCGTCTAAATTCGTTTTCCAAGTTTCCATATTCGTCAGTTTTTAAATATTCCTTTAAAATGAGGGCCTATGTGCAGACCGGTGCTTTTGCTTAAATCCATTTCGTCCGTGCATTCCACTTCATCCGGATAAACGGGGATGGTTGCTCCTTGACGTACATATACGGGCATTTCGTCCAGAGGGACATCCAGATCTTTCAGCCAGCGTCCCCCTTCCAAGCGTTCACCTGTGAAGAAATTCACCCATTTTCCTTCGGGCAGATAGACATCCCGGCGGTTCTCGCTGTTCATGACTGGGGCTACCAGGAAGTCGTCACCGAAATAGTATTCATCGTCTATGTGCCAGCACAGTTTGTCTTCGGGATGATGATAGATGAGAGCCTGTAAAAGAGGAGCTCCGCTTGCGATGGCCTTCCGGCTTTGTTCTACAATATAAGGTATAAGCGTATAGCGCAACTTCCACCACTTTTTTATCATGGGTGCGATAGCGGGATAATGCCACGGCTCGCGTTTGTTTGTCCCGTGATAACGGATGTGGGAGGAGAATACACCGAATTGTGTCCAGCGCATATATACGTCATCGTCCACTATAGAGTTCATGAAGTTGGGCAATGTGTGGAATCCGGGGACATCATGACTCCAGAAGGCGAAGCCGGAAAGCCCGAAATGCAAGCCGCCTTTCAGCGAGCCTGCCATTCCATCCCATGAACTGCATGAGTCGCCTCCCCAATGCAGGGGATAGCGTTGGCATCCCGCCCATGCCGAGCGTGCCCATACGATGCCGTCACCGGTTACGTCTTTTGTGATTTCGTAGGCGGCTTTCTGATAAAGCAATGCATACAGGTTGTTCAGCAATTCGGGTTTCATGCCTTTATAAAGGGCATCCATGTGTATGTTTTCTCCAAAATCGGTTTTGATACAGGTCACGCCCATATCCAGCAGCTTCTTCAGCAGTCCTTTATACCATTCGGTTGCTTGGGGATAAGTGAAGTCAATGGTTCCGGCATAGTCCAAAGCGGAGAAATTGGAACCTTCCGAATCTTGTTTCTTTGTCAGCGGAGCTATATAATCGTTTTGGCGTGCTTCGTCTATCTGTTCGGCGTTCTCTGCCACGTAGGGAAGTTGCCATAAGGACACGCGATATCCTTTTTTCTTCAGTCCTTGGATGAACCCTTTGGGATCGGGAAAGCGTTCTTCGTTGAATTTCCATTCGCACAGCCAGTCGGTCTTGAACCAGCCGGTATCCAGGTGGATGACATCGCAGGGGTAATGCTCGGCACGCATCTGGTCGCATATCTCATTTACTTCATCAGCGCTGAAATAAGTCATGCGGCTCATCCAGATGCCGAAACTCCAGAGGGGAGGCATGGAAGGATATCCGGTCAGGTCCCGGTAGCCCCGGAGGATTTCTTCCATGGTGTCGCCTGCTATGACGAAGACATCCAGCATGGCCTGGTCGCTCAGGAACTGTACCGAACGGGTGGATTGCCCGGCCAGTGACAATTTGCTGTGAGCACAGGTGTGATAGAATGTTCCATACATCCGGCTGGAGAGGTAGAAAGGAATATTCTTATAGGTACGGCGGTTGTTCACGCCTTGGCCGTCCTGGTTCTTTAAGAAGAAAGTTTGTCCGCTTAAGTCCATTTTGGCAAAGCGTTCCCCTGTTCCGGCAAAACATTCATCGGGTTTTGATTCAAAGGAAAGGGTGGCACGTTCCTTCACTCCGTTTCGTTTGCAGAAAGCCAGTGGCAGCGCATCGTAACGGGGAGGGGAGAAGTGGTCGTAGGCAGCCAATCGGATTTCACGTTTGCCGTCGGGGTAAAGGCGAAGATCCAAGGTCTCTTGAGGATCGGGCAGGAGTTCGCTCCAACGGTCTAGTACCGGGGGCTTTACATGGATAAGTGCCCGTTGTACTCCGTCTTTGGTAGAGATAATCCATTCGCCTTCTGTTTGTGCCACTTGCAAAGGGAGTTTCTTTACGCGGTCACTGAATTGGAGCATTTCCGACTGGTCCGTCATGCTTTCTTCACCGAATCCGATAAAGAGCCGGGTGATACCTGAGGTGTACTGACGGATAACCAGCGTATATTCTTCACGGGGCGATGCCGTATCGGGCGCCATATCGTTAGAGAGCACTTGCTTTTGAAAAGGGACGTTTATACAGATATCCCCGTCTTTTTCATAGACAGAGGTGGGTTTGTATGCTTTCCATAATGATTCGTCTCTTGACAGATCGGGATCAAAGTCCAGAAAATCGAATAAGTGGTAATTGGTTGGTTTCATTCTCTTTTTGTTATTTTGTTTTTATAATGATTCTTGGTTGTGACACCCCACCTACAGCGACTCTGCCGGCCTTTTGCTTGATACTTTCATCTACTTGCGGCCCATTCTTTTTCCATACATTATGAGGTCCCGGACGGTTAGAGTCGAAACGTTCGGACGGACACCAGTTGTTTTCTACGGTATAGCCATCCGTCGCTTCATCAAAGTAGATGTAAAACGCACGGTCGTTGGTAGCGTAGGGCGCGTTAATCAGTTGTTCAATCCGGTTATTGCGCATCACGGAACCGGGTTGGTTGGAGAGGGTATAAAGTCCTCCTGCATCATACAGCCTCCGGGCAAAGTGGTGAACGTAATTGGCTTCAATCCGGTTGCCGCTCATTCCGCTTTCCAGCAGGGTCCATCCCCAGCCCACACAGATACCTGAATAATTGACGTGGCAGACTTCATTATGTACGATATGGATATTCTTTACATATCCGGCACCGATGCCTACACATCCCCAATCTTCATTGGTCACTTCCTCAATCAGGTTGTTCCGTATGGTGATTCCCGTGCATAATTCCTGTTCATGAAAAGGTTTATAAGGCACATGGGTTTCAAATCCTCCATCGGGAAAGGTGCCGACCAGCAATCCCGTGCCGCCTATATCCGTGAAAAGACAGTTCTCGATCACTGAATTTGAAACGGCCCGTTCATAGTCTACTCCCGTAGCCGCCAAGTGCTGGAACGTGCAATGGTCGAAGTCGATGTGACTGCCGCATTTCACTTGTATCGCTGCCTCCGGTCGGCCTATCCATGCCTGATTTTCCAGTTCCGCTTTTTCTGGCAACCCCGGTATGGGTAGTTTGTATGCATCCAGCAGATGGAAACCTCCTTGCAATGTAACATGTCCTTGATAGGAGGGGCGCATCCATGAAGTATGTTCGAAAGATATATTTTGAAAACGTATATTCCTTACCGGGCGTTCCAATGTTCCGCTTATAGTCAGTAAAGTCTCTAAAGCGGGAATAATGACTTGCGCCTTCGTCATGTCTTCGTGGGGACGCGGGTAATAATAGATGCGTCCGGAAGGATAATCCTGATACCATTCTCCGGGCTGGTCCAATAGTTCCAGAGCATTGACCAGACAAAAGGAGGAGTTTCCTTTTTCTCCGTCAATGACAGGTTGAGGCCAGGGATGGGCAAATTCCAACCGGCTTTCGGGTTCATGAAAACGGACGATTGTATTTGTCCCTTCCGCAATCATTTCCTTCACTCTCAGTATGGCGATGGCCCAACGTTGGTGAACGATCATCTCTACTTGTGAAGCGGCATTCAACCCTGCTGTTTGTGGAGTGGGGATGGTGATCGTCTCCTCTTCAGGGTTAAAATCAATCATGCGTTCCATTACTCCGTCGGGAAACTGTGCGGCCCGCTGTGCTTTTGCTCCGTTGACCCACATTTGTCGGGTTTCCAATATCCTGTTTCCCATACGGGGAGCTTCGGCTACCCATATTTCTTTTCTAAGAGATGGAGTTATTCTGCTGTCGTTGCTGCCTTGTTGCCAGTGTGTTACAGGTACGCCGCCGCTTAGGATTACGCGGGCATCGGGGGCGGCTGTAATGATGGTGGGAGATTCCGATGTCCCACTGTCTTCGGGACGGATAAACAGGGGTTTGTTTGGTTGGTATATTCCTTCTTCCAAGATGATATTTATTCCTCCTGCTATTTCGGGTGATTGCAGCCTTCTCCATTCGCGCGCTTTTTTTATTGCTTGTTCCAGTGTTTGAAGAGGAAAGCGGCGTGTTCCGGCAGCTTTATCGTTGCCTTGGGGGGAAACGTAAATGTCACCTGCAATCAGTTTGAAGGTATAAATGATACATGCTATACAGCAAATAAATTTTGTTTTCATGGGTTCTCCGGATTTAAAGGTCTCTTTTTATCAGACGGAGAGCATTTATTTTTGTACCCATGTGTGTAATGTGTCCATGTGCCAATTACCATGCGGAACAGAGCGTAGCCAATTGGCGGATCGGTGCATTAGCGCAATTGGCTACATTAGCGCATTATCACATTAGTAAAAAGAAACAGGCCATACCTCGATGAAAAGGTACAGCCTGTCTCTTTTAGTAAAAATAGGATCTTTTTTATGAGTTCATGCTCATCAGGAACTCTTCGTTGTCTTTGGTATTCTCCAGACGGCTCTTTACGAAATCCATCGCTTCGATAGGATTCATATCTGCCAGATACTTGCGAAGGATCCACATACGGTCCAAAGTAGTCTTGTCGAGCAGCAAGTCGTCGCGGCGGGTGCTGGATGCCACGATGTTTACCGCCGGGAAGATACGTTTGTTGCTCAAGTTGCGGTCCAGCTGGAGCTCCATGTTACCGGTACCCTTGAATTCTTCGAAGATCACTTCATCCATCTTGGAACCGGTATCAATCAGTGCGGTTGCGATAATGGTCAGCGAGCCACCGTTTTCAATGTTACGGGCAGCACCGAAGAAACGTTTGGGTTTATGCAGGGCATTGGCATCCACACCACCGGATAATACCTTGCCGGAAGCGGGAGAGACGGTATTGTATGCACGTGCCAGTCGGGTGATAGAGTCGAGGAAGATTACCACATCGTGACCACATTCTACCATACGTTTCGCTTTTTCCAGTACGATACCTGCAATCTTTACGTGGCGTTCTGCCGGTTCGTCAAAAGTAGAGGCGATTACTTCGGCATTGACGCTGCGCGCCATGTCTGTCACTTCTTCGGGACGTTCGTCAATAAGCAGCATGATCATGTAAGTCTCCGGATGGTTGGCTGCGATGGCGTTGGCGATGTCTTTCATCAGGATTGTCTTACCGGTTTTGGGCTGCGCCACAATCAGAGCACGCTGTCCTTTACCGATAGGTGAGAACATATCTACCACACGGGCGGAAAGGTTATCACTATATCCCCCTTTGCAAAGTTTGAACTTTTCATCGGGGAACAGCGGGGTCAGGTGATCAAACGGAACGCGGTCACGTACCAGTCCGGGATCCAGACCGTTTATCTTTTCCACTTTGACCAACGGGAAATATTTCTCACCTTCTTTCGGCGGACGGATAGAACCTTCCACTACATCGCCGGTCTTCAAACCAAACAGTTTGATTTGTGACTGTGAAACGTAAATGTCATCGGGTGAGGAAAGATAGTTGTAATCGGAGGAACGGAGGAACCCATAACCGTCGGGCATGATTTCCAATACTCCGGTGCCGGTCAGGATGCCTTCAAATTCGTAAGGCTTTTCCACCTGTTTGCGTTCCGGTTGTTGAGGAATGTTGGCAGGTGCTTCTCCCTCAGCTGCCGTATTGTTATTATTGTTATTTGCCTGACGCGGGTTGTTATAATTATTGTTGCGCGGATTGTTATACTTCTGATTTTGATCGCGCTGCTGGCGTGGTTGGAATTTGGGGGCCGGTGTCTGTACCGGAGCCGGTGTTTCTACTTTGGTAGCCTCAAATTTGCCGAACAATTCAGTAGGCAGTTCTATTTTTTCTGAAGGAAGATCCTCGATGGGAATAAAATCCTCTGTTTCACCGCTGAATTCCAGCTCGGGAAGAATCACTTCTTTTTCTTTGGGAGTAGCCGGTGTTTCCTCTTTTTTTGCTTTTTGGGGTTTCGGTTTCGCAGGTGCTTCAGCTTTCACTTCCTCTTTTACGGTTTCTTTTGTTTCCGTTGCAGGTTGTTCTTCTGTCTTGGCTGTTACTTTCTTGCTACCCGGCTTGCGTCCTCTTTTTTTAGGTGTTTTTTCTTCCGCGCTTGCCTCGGCCACGGCTTCCGTTGGAGGTGTTACCGCTGCCGGAGCAGCTTCTTTTACCGTTTCGGCAGTTGCGGAGGCAGGTTGCGGGGTATTGGCCTCCAGCTTCTGTGCCTTGTCTTTGGTGGCAGTATATACTTTGTCACCCTCTTTTTTAACGTTGATACGTGATCTTTTGCGTGGCTGACCTTCATTGGCTTTTTCCGCCGCTACTTTTTTGGTTGCTCCGACTATGGCTTGCTCGTCCAGAATTCTATAAACCAGATCTTCTTTTTTTAGAGAGTCTGTTTTCTTGATACCCAACTCTTTGGCAATCGATTGTAATTCCGACAAGTCTTTGTCGTTTAATTGAATAATGTTATACATAGAGTATAGTTATTAGTAATATATTTCTTTATAATCTTTTTAATGGTATAATTAAGGAGCGCAATCTACACAAAAATGTGTTAGAAGAGGGAAATGCACTCATAATTACGATTATGGGATTGATGTTGTTTTGATTGTTATCAGGAAGTAAACAGACTTTCCCGGATAGGGGGCAGACGTATTTACCGAGGACAAAAGTAGATATTTTTTTTTTAATCTCATGCATATTACAGAAGTTTTTTTGCCGAATTTAATGAAATTAATAAAAAAAACGACGCTTGGAAACATCCTTTCTGTCTGTGAAAACCCTGATGTTAAATGAACGTAAAAATAGATCAGATTGTTCAGCAGAGTCTGCATGAAATAGCGGAAAAAGTACTAATTTAGCCCGTCAAATTTGATTTTTACTTAACTATAAATAGAGAAAAGATGAAAAAAGTGATTTTTACAGAAAAGGCTCCTGCCGCTATAGGTCCTTACAGTCAGGCAGTTGAAGTGAATGGTATGGTATTCCTTTCAGGTCAGCTTCCTGTTGATCCTGCTACCGGTGAATTTGTTCCGGGCGGAGTGACTGAACAGACTACCCAGGTTTTTGAGAATATCAAGAATGTATTGGCAGAAGCCGGTCTGACTACCGCTAATATCGTAAAAACAACCGTGTTTTTGGCAGATATGTCTTTGTTTGCTGAAATGAACGCTGTTTATGCCAAGTATTTCGAAGGGGATTTCCCTGCCCGTTCTGCTGTAGCTGTTAAGGCTTTGCCGAAAGGAGCATTGGTGGAAATTGAGAGCATTGCAGTGAGATAATGAGTCTCTCACCACAGATTGCACGGATTGATACAGAACGTTTCTATTGAAGATCAATGTCTTTTATATGGAACCTGTGTCAATCAGTGTAGTCTGTAGCGAGTGACGGTGGAGGGGGAATCATAAAAACAACTGATTGACAGATAGCGTAGAAAAGTGGAATATGAAACAACTGGACAAGTGGCAATGGTCCACATTAATATTATCTGCTATACTGGTAATGGCATTTTCAGTCTTTATTTATCGGTATGAGCCTTTTAAATCCGGATTCGAGATTACCGACCAGCTGGGGGGTAATATTTTCCCTGCAACCATTCTTTCTACCGCAACCACAGATGCCAATTTAATCGTACCGGCCGATTCCGATTATATCGGAAATCCTAAATCCTGTATCGCCATCCGGCTGAAGAACAGTTATGCCAATAGCAAATTGCGTATAGAAGTGGCCGAGACTCCTTTTTTCTCTCAGTCCGTATCCGAGTTTATTTTACCCCGGGCGGGGAAAGAATATCTGGTTTTCCCGGATATTATATGGAACTATCAGGCTTTGCGTGATAATAATCAGGCAGTGCCCGTTAGCATCTCCGTCAAGGTGGAATTGAATAAGAAAGAGCTTCCACAGCGTTTGAAAACCATCTCGATGCGCAGTATTAACGAGTGCCCTTTGGGATACGTGGACGATAAAATGAAGTTTCACGATACGGGAGAGTTCTTTGCAGCCTATGTCAACGAGGAGCATCCGCAGATTGACAAATTATTGCGTGAGGCCTTGGATACACGTATCGTCAATCGCTTTCTTGGGTATCAAGGTAATGCCCGCCAGTCGGAGAATGTGGACAAACAGGTCTATGCATTGTGGCATGTGTTGCAGAAGCGGAATTTTAAGTATAGCTCCACCACCAATACCAGTCTTTCGTCCAATGTGGTTTATACACAGCGCGTCCGTACTTTGGACGATGCGTTGGAATCCTCGCAGATCAACTGTGTGGACGGCAGCGTGTTGCTGGCTTCACTGATGAAAGCCATCAATATCAATCCGATCCTGGTGCGTATTCCGGGACACATGTTTGTGGGTTATTACACAGACAAATCGCATAAGAATATGAACTTTCTGGAAACCACGATGATAGGGGATGTGAATCTGGATGATTTCTTTCCGGACGAGAAACTCGATTCTACCATGGTAGGCAAATCCCAGAACCAGATGTCGAAACTGACCTACGAGAAATCAAAGGAATACGCTACGAGGAAATACCGGGAGAATGACTCCCTGATACATTCGGGTAAAGTGAATTATATGTTCCTGGAGATAGATAAAAAGACCCGTGCGCAGGTACAACCTATCGGTAAATAAATTTGTTGTATGGATATGGAACTTATTTATATATATCATAGTGGATTCGCCTTGTTGGGCGATGGCTTTACCGTAATCATGGATTATTACCGTGATTCGGAGGATGGACAGGCGCAGGCGGATTTGAACCGGCTGATGGATGGGACTTTCAGCCATCAAGAGGCCGGAATGCCGGAGGGAATCGTACACGGCGAATTATTGCGGCGTCCCGGAAAACTGTACGTGCTGGCCAGCCATTTTCATCCGGATCATTTTAATAAAGAGGTATTGCAATGGCGTGAACAGCGGCCGGATATCATCTTTATTTTCTCGAAAGACATCTTGCGTCATCGCAGGGCGCAGAAAGAAGATGCTATTTGGTTGAAAAAGGGAGAAGAGTATAAGGATGAAACATTACGTGTGCGTGCTTTCGGTTCCACGGATGTGGGAGTTTCGTTTTTGCTTCAAGCAGGTGGAAAGAAGATTTTTCATGCCGGTGATTTGAACAACTGGCATTGGATGGACGAGAGTACCGAGGCGGAGTGGAAGGGAGCCGAGAAGAATTTCCTGCATGAGCTGGACGATCTTTACGCCTATACGCCCGAAGTGGATGTGGCTCTGTTTCCCGTTGATCCCCGTTTGGGAAAAGAATATATGCGGGGTGCCGGACAGTTTGTAACAAAGATAAAAACTCATATCTTTGTACCCATGCATTTCACACCGGAGTATGCCAGGGCAAATGCTTTCCGCGACTTTGCCGAAGCGCATGGAGTGCGTTTTGTGTCATTGACGCATCGCGGACAAAAAATAGAGATTGAATAACAAAAGAGTAACACAATATGAAAATAAAAGGAAGATTTGACCATTTCAATATCAATGTAACTGATCTGGACAAGAGTATCAAGTTTTATGAAACAGCATTAGGCCTGCATGAGTCTCATCGTAAGGAAGCTTCGGACGGTTCCTTCGTGCTGGTGTATATGGCCGATGACCACAGCAGCTTCCTGTTGGAACTGACCTGGCTGCGCGACCATACCCAGCCATACGAATTGGGTGAGAACGAAAGCCATCTGTGCCTGCGTGTGGAGGGTGATTATGACGAAGTTCGTAAATTCCATAAGGAAATGGGGTGCGTTTGCTTCGAGAACACCGCTATGGGCTTGTATTTCATCAATGATCCGGATGATTACTGGATTGAGATATTGCCGGTGAAGTAAAACAATCGTTTCCGTTAGTAATGAATTAAAAAGATAGAGACTATGAAATACATTTCTCCCGGTGGCTGGTTCTCATTGGAATACCCGATGGGCTGGCACGAGTTTGAAGATACAGAAGAGAGTTTTTTATTCTATAATCCCGACCGGTGGAGCGGTAATTTCCGCATATCGGCTTATAAGGATGAAGCGGCTGACTATGGTTCGCAGTGCATCGCATACGAATTGAAAGAAAACACCTCTTCCGCCTTGGTGAAAGTGGGCAAGTGGGACTGCGCCTATAGCGCGGAAACTTTTCAGGAAGAAGGCGCCTGGTACACCACTCATATCTGGGTGACAGGAGAGGGGGATCTCTCTTTCGAATGTTCTTTTACCGTGTCCAAAGGAGGAGACAAGCATCCGGCAGAAGAAATCATCCGGTCTTTGCAGATCCGCAAAGAAGGTGTCAGCCACCCACGTGAGATTATTCCGATCCGTGTTTTGGAAATCGGGGAGGTGAACACCGCTTTTGAGTGGGCTTCTGCCACGATTAAAAAGCAACTCACCAAGGATTTCACTGCATCGGAGAGCGATATTGACAGCATACAGCTGGTGATGGACAGCGGACGTTTCCAGACGCAGCAGCGTATGGCATGGGAGAACTTCGGTATTGCCTTCGGAACCATTCTGGTGAATGAGATGGAAGGTATGGAATGGGTGACCGTTGTAGAGGGCCGGAAAGAATATCCTGCCTTGCAGTTTATGCGTTCGGACATGGTGCTGGATCCTGCCGCATTGGTATGGGAGAAAGCTAAAAAGGGACTTCCCTGCACCTTGAAATCTGAATTCAGGAAAATTAAGCGTGAGGCGGAAGCAGTGTTGGATGATTTAAATAAATAGACAGATAATGACCCCATATATGCAAGTAGACGGGCTTACCAAATCATTCGGTGACTTGGTATTGTTCCGGAAGATTTCATTTGGAGTGGCCGAAGGACAGCGCATCGGCCTGATAGCAAAGAACGGTACAGGCAAGACCACCTTACTTAATATCATAGCCGGTAAGGAAGGATATGACGAAGGAAGCATCGTCTTCCGCCGTGATCTGCGTGTGGGCTATTTGGAGCAAGATCCCCATTATCCCGAAGAACTGACCGTGCTCGAAGCCTGTTTCTATCACGGAAACAGCACGGTGGAACTCATCAAAGAATATGAAAGCTGCATGGAAACCGAAGGCAATCCGGGACTGGAAGACCTGTTGGCACGGATGGAGCACGAAAAGGCATGGGATTATGAACGGAAGGCGAAACAAATCCTTTCGCAGTTAAAAATCCGTGACTTCAACCAGCAGATCAAGCATCTTTCCGGAGGCCAGTTGAAACGGGTCGCTCTGGCGAATGTGCTGATAACCGAGCCCGATTTCCTGATTCTGGACGAGCCTACCAACCATCTTGATCTGGATATGACCGAGTGGCTGGAGGGGTATCTCGGCCGGGGGAACATCAGTCTGCTCATGGTGACGCACGACCGTTATTTCCTGGACCGCGTCTGCTCTGAAATTATCGAGATAGATAATCAGCAGGTCTATTCATACAAAGGGAACTACAGCTATTACTTGGAAAAGAGGCAGGAGCGTATCGAGGCGACCAATGCCGAAATAGCCCGTGCCAATAACCTGTACCGCACCGAGCTGGAGTGGATGCGCCGTATGCCTCAGGCACGCGGACATAAAGCGCGTTATCGGGAAGAAGCTTTCTACGAACTGGAGAAAGTGGCGAAGCAGCGTTTCAACGACGGCAATGTGAAACTGGATATGAAAGCCTCCTACATCGGCTCCAAGATTTTTGAGGCGGATCATCTGTACAAGCGTTTCGGTGATTTGAAGATTCTGGAAGATTTCTCGTATATCTTTGCCCGTTATGAAAAGATGGGCATCGTGGGAAACAATGGTACGGGAAAGTCCACATTCATTAAAATACTGATGGGCGAACAGAAGCCGGACAGTGGAACACTGGATATCGGTGAGACAGTCCGTTTCGGTTACTATTCTCAGGACGGCCTGAAGTTTGACGAGCAAATGAAGGTCATCGATGTGGTGCAGGATATTGCCGAAGTCATCGAGTTGGGAAATGGCAAGAGACTGACCGCCTCCCAGTTCCTGCAACATTTTCTGTTCACCCCCGAGACGCAGCACAGTTATGTATATAAACTAAGTGGGGGGGAACGCCGCCGCCTGTACCTGTGTACGGTGCTGATGCGTAATCCCAACTTCCTGGTGCTGGATGAGCCTACCAACGATCTCGATATCATCACCCTCCAGGTATTGGAAGAATACTTGCAGAACTTTAAGGGCTGTGTCATCGTAGTAAGCCACGACCGCTATTTCATGGACAAGGTGGTAGACCACCTGCTGGTATTCAAGGGACAGGGAGACATTCGTGACTTTCCGGGTAACTACTCCGATTATCGTGACTGGCGTGAGGCGAAAGAGCAGCGCGACAAAGAGGCGGAAAAGCCAAAAGAGGAAAAGACCGCCCGCGTGCGTCTGAATGACAAGCGGAAGATGTCCTTCAAGGAAAAGAAAGAGTTCGAGCAGCTGGAACAAGAAATAGCCGGGCTGGAGCAGGAGAAAGCCGATATAGAAGCCGCCCTTTGCAGCGGTACGCTGGGAGTGGAGGAGCTGACGGAGAAGTCCAAACGATTGCCGGAACTGAATGATTTGATTGATGAAAAGACCATGCGCTGGTTGGAATTGAGCGAGATAGAAGGATAGAATAACCGGAGGTGCAACAGTGTACCTGATGCCATATTGCTATATTCGTTTTGAATAACAAAACCATAATATTTTAAAGAAATATGGCATCCATTAAATTGAAATTCCGCCCATCGAGCGTAAAAGGAAAAAAGGGCGTATTAAGTTATCAAATTATTCATTACAGACTGACACGGCTCATCAAGACTTCTTATCAGATCATGCCCTCCGAGTGGGACGACTCCACCGGCAGTCTGCTTATTCCAACACAGTCTGAATGTAAAGCGCGTCTTCTGCTGATACGTGACCATACGAATTGGGAGATGACGCGGTTACAAGGTATTGTCAATGACCTGGAGCGAACCGGCGTGGAATATACCATTGATGATATTGTGGCTTCTTTCCGAAAAATCCCCCCTATGGAGAGTGTGTTCAAATTCATGCAACGGTGTATCAATAAACTGGAGCGGCAGAAAAGGGGACGGACGGCAGAAGGTTATACCTCGACAATGAACAGCTTTATCCAATTCAGAAAGAATGAGGACTTGAGTTTTGAAGCCTTTGATTCGGAACTGATGGAGATGTATGAAGCCTATCTGAAAGAGAAGGGATTGGTAAAGAACAGTACTTCCTATTATATGAGAATCTGGCGGAGTGTGTATAACCTGGCTATAGAGCAAGGCTACACCACCGACAAGAAACCTTTCAAACATGTCTATACCGGCATAGACAAGACTGTAAAACGGGCCGTTCCCTTTAAAATCATCAAAATGATCAAGGAGCTTGATTTATCATTCGAACCCCAGTTGGAGCTGGCAAGGGATATATTCCTTTTCAGTTTCTATACCCGGGGCATGTCGTTTATTGATATGGCACACTTGAAGAAGAGCAATCTCCAGAATGGAATTCTGACATACAGCCGGAAAAAGACCGGTCAGCGGCTGACTATTCTGTGGGAGGAGCTGATGCAGGAGATTGTGGATAAATACAAGGATGACAGTTCCGAGTACCTGCTGCCTATCTTGCGGTATTGTGATATAAATGACCGCAAGCAATATAAACTGAGGGCCAAGCAGATAGGACGGGGCTTGAATAAAATAGGCTTGCGGCTGGAATTAAAGGCGCCGTTGACTTTCTATGTGGCGCGCCATAGCTGGGCCAGCATAGCGCAGGACAGGAAGGTGTCTACAGATATCATCCGCGAAGGGCTGGGGCACGATAATGAAAAGACCACTCATATTTATCTGGCATCCATCTCCACTTCACAGATAGACAGAGCCAATCAGATCATTTTAAAAGGGTTGTAACTTTATTTGTATCTCAGGATATTTTGTTCAAGAAAAAATAATTCTACATTGCTGGCGAAACAGCGATGTAGAATATCATGCGGGCTGGCTGTACAATAGAGAAATACTGTGTGACTTCGTGTGATATCTAATTTAGGATAATTTATTTTTTATCATGAACAAGTGTGATAAATCTGAAAATCAGCTGTTTGATAGCATGATTCGTTTTATAAAAAATGGGGTTCTCTTAGTAAGAGATCCCCATTTGGCTGCAAAAGTAGCTATAATTCCCAATAAATGGAAATCTTTTGTTGTTTTAAAATGCTTTTAACAAGAAATGTATGAGAATTGTTCGTAAAATGTTATGAATTGCGATGTGTATGTTTCACATTATCAGCAAATTAAAGAAGGATGGGGATCTCTTACTAAGAGAACCCCAAAAATGAAGCTTCAACAAGCCTTCATTTTAGAAGTACAAATGATAAATAATTTATGTTTTGATGCAAATCTGTCATGATGCGGATTTGGGTACTGAATACTCCTTTCCGCAGAATCAAAACATAACGGGTAAAGCGCCTAGGTTACTGCCATGCAGTTCAATCGCTTCCTGCCCAGACCAGGGGTCAGATCTGATAACCACGTCACAGACGGGGGAAGAAAAAGAATATCCTGATCACAAGTGGTATTATATGTTCCTGCGCAACAAAGAGTTGAAACGCTATATCGAAATCTTTACCGGCAGGAGGGCTGTGATGATGAATACCCGGTCTGGCATAAAGGAAGAAAGATATTTCTGCTTCAAAGTGTTTTCATATACCTCTGCTGACCATAAAAGACGTTTTGAACGGTGTCCTTATAGCAAGGAAGAATATGCGGCCCGTCGGGAGTCCGCCTTTGCCGTAAAGGAGGCTTTCGCAACAGGCTCTGTGCAGAAGTTGAACGCTTTGACGGATGAAAAGGAAATAACGGGTGATGGTTATCTGTTTGTATGTGCCCCGTTGGATGAGTTGAATCTCGTCCTTGCCCATCTGTTCCCCCGGCAGTATCTTGCAAAAGACCGCAATTCCTATAGCGTGGCTGTCATTCCCCATAGGCAGATGGAAGAATTTATTTATCTGTATGAATCCATGCCTTATAATATTGAACTGATGGATAAGCCTCTTGAAGAGTATATTCAGAAAAAGCAGAAGATACGTATTACGGGTGGTGTCTTTCAAGGGAAGGAAGGGTGCATCATGCGTTTGCATCGGAATACAAAGTTGGTGTTTGCTTTTGGTAATATGACGGTGGCTATTAATTATCTTCAGGCTTTTCCGTTCGAAAAGGTGGAGTAAAGTGGCTATACAAAGAAACGTGTAAGTCCGTTACAAACTGTCAGACGGCACAAATCGTGAGGGTTATTTTCCGACTCATCTGGCATAATCATTTATATTGAATATTCCTTATTGTCGTGAGATGAAGGCTTTTCTGTACCGCGGCTTGTTATGTTGATATTGCCCTATCGTATGAACGGTTTGCACCTTGGAATATTTAAGAAATTCTTTCGTGAGTTGTGAACGATCGCAGGGATTATGAGAACCATTTGCCAATGACGATCGGAATCTGTACTGACAATATTTAAAAATCAATCCCAGTTTTTGATTTATCTAAGAGGTAAACTCGAAAAGAGTTTTTATGTATGATATGTCAAAATTGGATACTTATAACATAACTCAGTTGAGCACACTATTTAGTGTCTTAGTTAAAGGGTATGCCCTAAATAGAGTGTTTGCTTTGGGTTTAAATGGAAATTATTAAACGTTTACTGCATCATATCAATTAAAAAAACGAAGGATCTATGAATATAGCATTATTAATAGCAGGTGGTTCTGGTAATCGTATGGGGCAAGATATTCCTAAACAATTTATGCATGTTGATGGAGCTCCTATTATCATTCGGACGATGCAATGTTTTCAACTGCATCCTGATATTTCAGCAATAGCGGTAGTATGCTTAAAAGGATGGGAAACAGTTTTGCAATCATATGCCAATCAATTTATGATTGATAAATTAAAATGGATATTTCCTGGGGGCGATTCTGGTATGGAAAGCATCCATAATGGCATTTATGGTTTAAAAGAAAAGGGATGTGATGATGAAGATCTTGTGCTTATTCATGATAGTGTTCGTCCATTGCTTAGTCAAGAGATAATTTCCTCCAATATTGCAATTTGTAAGGCTTATGGTTATGCTATAACAGGGATCCAATGCCGGGAAGCTATATTGGAAAGTGAGGATGGCTTTACTTCGACTGCAAGTATTCCACGTGATACTCTTATTCGTACCCAAACTCCACAAACATTTCGATTGAAAAATATCATTAGAGCTCATGAATCAGCCTGTAAAAAAGGTATTGTGAATTCTGTAGCTTCTTGTACATTGTTAGCTGAACTTAATGAGAATATTGAAATGCATATTGTGCCAGGTTCGGAGAAAAATATAAAGATTACAACTGTAGAGGATCTGGAAATTTTAAAGGCTTTGATGCATACTAGTAAAGATGAATGGTTGAAATAAAAGCGATATGGCATATCAGGATGATATTAAGAAAGTTGCAACTCTTTTGTTGCCATGGGACAAATTGAGTGGCTGCAATGTTTTAGTAACAGGAGCAACAGGTTTAATCGGTGGTTGCCTTGTGGATGTATTGATGGCGCATGAGAATAAGGATTATAATGTGTATGCATCTGGAAGAAACGAAGAAAGAGCAAAGAAGCGCTTTTTAAGATATGCCAATGATAAATCTTTCCATTTTTTCAAATATGATGTAATGCAACCTTTGGTGTGCGATGTCGATTTTCAGTATATTATTCATGCTGCTAGCGGTGCCTGTCCTGCAGAATTTGGAAAACATCCGGTAGAAGTCATGAAGGGCAATATTAATGGAGTGGACAATTTAATGAGTTATGGAATACAGCACGGTATGAAACGGTTGCTTTATATTTCTTCAGGGGAAGTATATGGTGAAGGAGATGGGAGAATGTTTACTGAAGAATATAGTGGGTATGTTGATTGTACTTCGCCTCGTTCATGTTATCCTTCAAGTAAAAGAGCAGCAGAGACCTTGTGTATTTCTTATGGCGTGGAATATAACGTAGATGTCGTCATTGCACGTCCTTGCCATGTTTACGGACCAGAATTTACAGAATCAGATAACCGTGTCTATGCTCAATTTATTCGTAATGTACTTCAAGGAGAAGATGTTGTTATGAAAAGTACTGGAGAACAATTTAGATCTTGGTGTTATGTGGTAGATTGCGTGTCCGGACTGCTTCATGTTTTGCTTAAGGGAGAAAATGGAGAGGTCTATAATATAGCAGATGAGGATAGTAATATCACAATTCGTCAATTGGCAGAATTAATAGCTGGGTTAGTTGGACGGAAAGTTATTATGAAGTGTCCTGATGATTTTGAAAAGAAAGGTTATAATATGGTCAGTAAATCTGTATTTTCCACTAAAAAATTAGAAGCGTTAGGGTGGAACGTTGAAGGCTGTATGAGAGATAAAATGTTGAAGACGATAACGAAAGTGAATTTATAATTCCTACTTATTAAAACATACTCTTTGAGTGTTAACCTGAAAATGTTGATTTATTGGTAAGAATGATTTGTAATGGAAGAGGATAAACTTAAGTATAAGGAAATTCTATGTAACACGATGAAGAGCTTCATCAATATTTGCAAAGAACATAATTTACAATACTATGCTTGTGCGGGAACGTGCTTGGGGGCGATTCGTCATAAAGGAATGATACCTTGGGATGATGATATTGACGTCTTGATGCCAAGGAGTGACTATGATAAGTTTCTTGCGCTTAAACAGAAATTGCAGGGAACCGGGTATGAAATCGTTGATTTTAATGATCAATTTTATAATCAATGGTTCGCTAAATTCTCGGATGCAAATACAACTATAGTAGAAATGACTGATTTTCCCATTGTTTTTGGAGTATATGTTGATATTTTCCCTTTGGATGAGGTGGGAAATGTGGATATAGCTAAAAAATTGCATGAAGAAAAAAGTAAATATTTTGATAAATATCGGAGAACCTTTAAGAAAACGTTTTTTAGAAATTGCATAAACTTGTTTATCCACATGCATATAAAAACATTTTTGAAGGAAATATACTACGCTTCTATAGGGAAAGTATTTAAGGAACATTATTTTTTGAAATATAAACATACGGAAGACTTGATTCAAAAACAAAGAGGGCAAAAGTGTATGTGTTATGGTGGATTCTATGGCTTTGAGAAAGAATTGTGTGAAAAGGAATGGTTTGGAAAAGGAGTTACAGCTCTTTTTGAAGATTTTTCCATTATTGTCCCCAGCAATTATCATGCTTATCTTACTCGTTTTTATAATGACTATATGACTCCTCCTCCACCACAATATAGAGAATCTCATCACTCTCGTTATTTCGTAGATTTAGATAGGCGTTGGGATATAGAGGATGTGTTAAAAATGAAGCCTCAAAAGAGTCATAAAATAGTTCGAAGATACGAAAGCTAAAGAATAAATGTCAACAACAACTCAGGTGATAAAAAATACCGGCTTCTTATATATAAAGATGGCGGTGACGGTATTTATTTCTCTCTATACTACTCGATTAATATTATCATCATTAGGGGCATCTGATTTTGGGATATTTAATATTATAGGCGGAGCCATTGTTATGTTGGGCTTTTTGAATGCGACAATGGCCAATGCTACCCAACGTTTTATGTCGTATGCCGAAGGTGAAGGAAATCTTATAAAAAAGCGTCAGATATTTAATGTGAGCATAGTTTTACATATTGGTGTAGCTGTTCTTACCTGTATCCTATTGCTGATTGTTATGCGTTTGCTTTTTAATGGCGTGTTTAACATACCGGTTCAGAGGATTTTTGCGGCAAAGGTAATCTATCTTAGTGCTGTTGCTAGTACAGTGCTGACAATAATCAATGTCCCTTATGATGTTGTTGTAAATGCTCACGAAAATATGCTCTATTATTCATTGATTGGTATATTTGAATGTTTGCTACGTCTGGTTATTGCTTTTGTTTGTGTTTATACCAATAGTGATAAACTGATTGTATATGGCGTATTGACAGCTATGATTCCTTTGATAACTCTTACGATAATGAAAATATATTGTCATCGTAAATATGACGAATGTGTTTTTTCAATTCGTAAGTATTGGGATTCGAATCTTCTCAAACGGATTACTTCATTTTTCTCATGGAATTTCTTAACGGCTATATCCAGTCTTGTTTCTTATTATGGTTCGGGCTTGGTGCTCAATCATTTTTTTGGTACCATATTGAGTGCAGCTCAAGGAATAGCCAATCAGGTGAATGGACAATTGTCTAACTTTTCATTGAACTTGATGAAGGCAGTAAATCCGGTTATTGTGAAAAGGGCTGGCAGTCACGATATGGAAGCGATGAATCGTGTAACGTTGGCTAGTGGTAAGTTTTCTACACTTTTAATAGTCCTGTTTGCCGTTCCTTTCATATTGGAAATGCATTATGTATTAAGAATCTGGCTAAAGGATGTACCGGAATGGACGGCTATGTTTTGTTGTATGCAACTGATTGTTACTGTAATATGTCAATTGACAAATAGTGCCGCCACCGCTATTTATGCAGAGGGGAATATCAAAAGGTATGCTATTTATAAAAGTATTATGAATGTATTGCCTGTATGTTTTACCTATCTTGCTTATACGTTAGGGGGCGCTCCATATTGGTTATATATCTTTATGATAGCCATTTGGAGTATTGGGGGAGATATGGTTATTATTTATTATTCTAATAAACAGTGTGGTCTTAAGATTTCTGATTTTCTGATACAGGTCATTTGTCCTGTATTATGTATTAGCGTATGTATGTTTATTGGAGGTTTTGCTATAAAGAGTTTATTTGAGGAAAGTTTCTTGAGATTGATTTTTGTTTGCTGTATGACATCTATTGTCTTTGGAATTTGCGTCTGGAACTATGCGTTGAAAAAAGAAGAGAGAATAGGTGTGCTGCAATTGATAAGCGGGAGATTGAAAAGAAATACATAGAATGAAAGTTTTATATGATTATCAAGCTTTCACCATGCAATATTTTGGTGGAGTTTCTAAATGTTTTTGTGAACTGATATCTCATTTTCCTGATAGTGTAGAGGCAGAAATAGGTATAGTGCAGAGTGACAATGTACATTTAAAGCAATCAAGACTTTGTAGTAAACTTCATCCTGTAGGTATAGATAGTTATAAATTCAGAGAGCGGTATAATTTTCGTGGAGCTTATCGTTTGTATTGTACTGTGAATAAGCTTTTCCCTTCGCTTCCTACAGCAGAAAACATTAATAAGCTGAAATCTACGGAGTTGCTGAAATCTGGGGAATATGATGTCTTTCATCCTACATTTTTTGACTGTTATTTTTTGCCATACTTGAATGGTAAGCCTTTTGTCCTGACTGTTCATGATATGATGCCTGAAATATTTCCGCGATATTTTGGAAAAAATGATATGCAAATAATGGAGAAAAAGAAATTAGTAGACAAGGCAAGTGCTATTATTGCAGTATCTAAGCAGACAAAATATGACTTGATTGATATATTGAATGTTCCAGAAAATAAAGTAACGGTGATATATCATGGAGGACCACAAAAAGAAATGATTACAGGTGATCCTATAATAAAAGTTCCATATTTTTTGTATATGGGTACTAGAAATGCATATAAAAACTTTGATAGGCTTGTTCTTGCTTTTAGTCAGGTGGCTGAGTACCATAAAGATTTGTTGTTAGTATGTACTGGAGGGGATTTTAATGTGTCAGAGATGAATTTGTTGCAACAATATGGGGTGGAAGATAGGGTTGTGCATCTGTTCGCTTCAGAAAGTGATGTTAAGAATTTGTATGCCTTTGCTAAGGCATTCATTTATCCTTCTTTATATGAAGGTTTTGGAATGCCTATTTTAGAAGCTTTTGCCTACGGTTGTCCTGTGTTGCTTAATAAAAAGAGTTGTTTCCCAGAAATAGCTGATGACGCTGGTTTCTTTTTCCATGATGATAATGATTTTTCTGATTTGAGGGAAAAAATGGAGGAAGTGCTTGATTGGAATGATGAAAAGAGGAACTTTATTATTCAAAAAGGATATAAGCGTCTAACTTCTTTCCGATGGGAAGAAGCTTCACGGCAATTATTGGCTGTTTATCATTCTGTTATGAATCGTTGATTTATCTAAAGATAATGGATATGCTTGTAGAGACTCAAATTAAGGCTTAAATTTTAAAATTATGCATTTCAGTTGAACGTTTTGTCTAATTGAGTACTAATTTTATTTTATAATTATTTTTTAATTGATACTCCTGATGGATGCATATTCATTTTTAGAACAACTTTTTTTCCCTAATATAAAACTGTATTTTGTTGCACTATTTATAAGTCAACTATTTTTACTCCCCTTGTATCTTAGGAGAGTAAGGAGTGTTATTGACCCATTATTGCTTAGTCTTTTTTTTGTAGGGTTAGCTAATGCAATACCTGTCTTCTTGCTATTAACAAAGAATGTTAGTACAGAACTATTTTCATTTTTTGCTTGTTCTCAAATTCTATTTTGGACTATATTTTATATGAGCTCAGCAAAATCTTTTCCAATAAAAAAGAAGGGGAGGAAAGTAGCTTATAGGAGATTTGATGATTTGTTCTTTAAGGTATGTTTGGCACTATATGTGCTAACTACATTATATTCGTACGCCATAAATGGCATTCCACTTTTTAATGAAAATAGGTTTGCTCAGAACATTGATAACTCATCTGGAATTCTAGGACTTCTAAGCAGATTGTCATCCTCTGTTTCGCTAATGGTTTTGATATATACTATATATTTGTTTAAGAATAAACGGTATAAAAAAAGTTTATTGCCAATAGGAGTTATTTTGATTTTCTCATTTTTTTCAGGGGCAAAAGGGTTTATACTAAATATAGTAAGCGCTATATTTTTCTATTTTCTCTATTATGAAAACTATGTTCCTAAGATAAAGAAAATATATATAGTTGTGGGCATCCTTACACCTTTGTTGACTATCATAATAGGAGGGCTTTCAGACTTGGGGAGTGCTTTTTATTATTTTATTTATAGATTATTAGCAGGTGGGGATATTTATTGGAATGCATATCCCAATGATATAATCAATTCACTTGATTATAACCGGAGTGGGCTTCTTAATATGTCATATATGTTATGGGGACCCTTTAGGCACTTATTTGGACTGGAAGTTAATGAAGCTCAAATGATGACTACGGTTGGAGCTGATTTGTTCGAAATTACAACAGGGTTTTATCCAAGTGGAGGTGCTCCAAATAGTCCTTTTACTGTAACATTTTGGGCTTATTATGGTTGGTATTCTCTAATAGGTGTAGCTATTCTTGCATTGGGAAGCTCTTCGTTATGTTATCATGGACAGAATTCAATGCCTAACACCTTGCCTAATACTTGTTTTAAGGCTTTCTTGTTCAGATGTGGAACGAGTGCATTTATTGATATATACTTGTTTTTCAATAATCTATTTGGTTTATTCCTTTTTTACTGTATTTATAAAAGCTTGAAATTTTTATTTGTAAATTTATCAAAATAGATACCACATGGATAATACTATTACTATTGTAACAGTTGTATACAATGATAAAAATAATATAGAAAAAACAATTAATTCAGTTTTAAATCAATCGTATAATTCCAAAGAATATATTGTTGTTGATGGAAAAAGTACCGATGGGACTCTTGAAATTGTGAAAAAATATGCTGACCAAATATCTGTAATAGTAAGTGAGCCAGATAGAGGTATATATGATGCAATGAATAAGGCTGTTGATTTAGCTCATAATGAATGGATTATTTTTATGAATTCAGGCGATGTGTTTGCTGATAATGATACGCTTAAGAATGTTTTCAATGAGCCTATTTCTAAAAATATTTCATTTATATATTCAGACTTTATAGTTAGTAATGATTCTTGGAAGAAGAAATTTATTGCGTCATATGAAAATGGAGTCTTATTGCATCAATCAGTTATTTATAAGAAACATCTACATGAATTATTGGGAAAGTATATAGTTACGAAAAAGTATATTGTATCAGACTATCTTTTTTTCTTGTTACAGGATGCATCTGAAGTATATAAAACCAATGTACTAATATCTGTAAATCAAGTTGCAGGTGTTTCTGCCGCAGATTGGTGTGGATATCAAAAGCTTTGTTTTGATTATATTTTTAGTCGCATTTCTATTTCTAAATTATTGCTTTTGCTGATTGATCGTGCTGTTAAGAATTTTGTAAAACGACTATTAAGATTACATTGATTTTATATACCATGAATAAACAATTACTCTTTGTTATAGTAATTTATAATTTAGATTTTCATCAGTCGTCAACATATCAAACGCTATTGTTACCCCATTCTGATATTCCGACTTATATAATTGATAATTCGCTATATTCACAAATAGTTCAAGATAGTAATGTTATTTTTTATAGCCATCATCCAGATAATCCAGGGGTAAGTTTCGCCTATAATGAAGCGGCTAAATATGCAAAAGAGAATGGTTATGAATGGATGTTATTATTAGATCAAGATACTCACTTTCCTAATGGAATATTACAAGAATATTTAGACTGTATTCGTTCACGCCCTGATATTCACTTAATTGCTCCACCAGTTAATGTTAGTAATGGGAGATATATGTCGCCTGTTAAATTGTGGTGGAAGATGGGCTTAATAAACAATAATGTCCCAAAGGGGCAAATTATTTCTCTGTATGATTATTCACCTATAAATAGTGGAATGTGTATTTCTGTGGATGCGTTTTTCAAATGTGGCGGATATAAAAATCAGGTTTTTCTTGATTACAGTGATTTTCAATTTATAGAGCGATTCCGACGCATATCTGACAAGGGGTATATACTCAAAACAGAAATTCACCAAGAATTCTCTACTCTGGTTGATGATAGAGATAAAATGTTGAGTAGATACCAATTGTTCTGCTTATCTCTTAAGCAATGTGATATGCCATCTTTTGTAGACCGCATGGGATATGCAATGGTTGTGTTGAAACGTGGAGTATCTTTAATCTTAAAAACGCATTCCTTTAGACCTGTTCTTATCTTTTTTAAATACTATATCAAATGACTAAAAGTCGTCTTGTTATATTTGATATTTGCGGTACTTTATTTTTTTCTAATACTTCGTTTGACTTTCTTGATTTGATTGTTCAAGCAAAATCTTATAGCCTGTTTCGTAAAGTGTCAAAAACTATTTTTGCAAGAATTATAAATAAGGTATCTGTTTTACTTTTGAAAAAGGACCTCATTAGAAGTATAGCAGTACTCTATATAAAGGGAATGAGCAAAGCTGAATTGCAGGAAAAAGCTGATATTTTTTATAATCAATATCTTTTACCGTTAAAAATTGACAATTCTTTTGATAAAATTGAATTCTATAGAAAGGATTCAAATACAACTATCATATTGGCATCGGCAACTTTTGATTTTATCGCAGATGTTGTTGCGAATAGATTAGAGATTCCAATCTACTTTGGAACAGAATTAGCCTATGACAACCAAGGTATTTTTAAGGGGAAAATATTAAAGGATAGATTGGGGCATAAATATCAAGCTCTTAATGATATGGGATTAAAATCCCCTTTTTATAAAGTGATAACAGACAATATCACAGATATGGATATTATAAACTGTTCAAAGACCGTAGATTTAATCATTTACCCATGGACTGAAAAAAAATGGTCAAAGAGAAAGAGTTCCATTAAGGCTGTTATAGAAGATGAAAGGAGATATAACTATTAATTCAAGGCAGGCAAAGTATGCACGTGCTTTTATACCCAATTATGTATTTTATATTCCATTTGCTTATTATGGGGTAGTAAGAATGGGTACATTAAGTAAATTCATAGGTTTTAGCATTTACTATATTCTACCTACATTATACTATTTCTTATATTGTTTTGGGTATAGTTTATGTGGCATTCTAATATATTTGGTTTCGCTTTTACTACTGTATAATTTATATGAGGTCGGGTATATACAGAATGATACGGAGACTGTTCAAAAAGAGAGGCAGCCTTCGTTAAGGCTATATGTTTATAATCTTAGATTTTATTATGAGCATAGATGTTCCATTTATCTTACAAGAATCTTTATCTCTATTATTCTTTCCTTTTTGTTAATTTACATTTCAAATGAAAATAAAGGCGCTTTTTTTTATATTGTTCTTTGCTTCATTGAGCTGGGCGTGTTTTTAATATATAATCTGATTCGCAGCAATTGGTCACTCGTAATATTTATCTTGTTACAAATTATTAAATATGTAATTTATGCTTTTTATTTCTATCCTGAAGTTAATTTTATAGTTATAGGTATGCTTATATTAGTTTATCCTGTTCCTAATATAATTGAACGATTTTCATATAAAAGATATAACTTATCCCTATTCATGAATTGGTTGCCGAATAAGAATTGTTTTACACTGTTTAGGGCCTTGTATTTCGGAATACTTTCTTTTAGCTTTATTCTTTTGAATATTAGGGGAATTTTGTCTTTTATGTGTTATGCTGTATTCCTTGTAATAGCGATTTTTCGCATTTCCTTACTTTTATTGGTGAGAAAATATAATTTTAAAAACTATTTGACATGATTGGGTATTCCCGATTTGTTGACATCTGTATGGTAAATAGATAGTGGACATATGTTGAAAAACTATCTGAAAGCAAATATTTCGAATTTGTTATATTATATGGTATGTTGTGTGATTATATAGTTAGCGTCCAATTTGGATGTATAGCCATATAACAAAATTATATTAGAAAAATTTTATTATATAGTGGAAAGAATTTTTCCTGTATTATTCAGCTGCATTTATTTCCAGTTACTTTCATATTGTTTTTCTGGGAAATAAATAATCCGCTTTTTTAGATAATTAGTTTAAACAATAATGATAACAGTTTCTATTGTCACCTACAAGACGAATCTAGAAGAACTGTCCAAATGCTTGCAGTCACTAATCTCTTCTCTTGTTTCCCAAATTTATATTGTCGATAATTCCAACGAGCGGTATATTGCAGAGTTCTGTCAGCAATACCCCAGTGTGGTATATATTGGTAGTGAAAATGTAGGCTATGGAGCAGGGCATAATCAAGCATTGAGACAGGTACTCAACTCGGGTGGGAAATACCATTTGATTCTTAATTCGGATGTATATTTTGAACCTTCGGTTTTGGAATTTCTGGCAGCATATATGGATGCACATACGGATGTAGCACAAGTACAGCCCAATGTAGTATACCCTGATGGAGAGCAGCAATATACCTGTCGTCTTCTTCCCACACCTGCCAATCTGATTTTCCGACGTTTCCTACCTAAGAGAATGGTGGAGAAGATGAATATACGTTATCAACTAAAATTTGATGACCATAAGAAAGAAATGAATGTGCCCTATCATCAAGGTAGTTTCATGTTTTTTCGTCTGGAATGTTTTAAAAAAGTAGGATTGTTTGATGAAAGGTTCTTCATGTATCCTGAAGATATTGATATAACTAGGAGAATGCACAGGTGGTATCGAACTATGTTTGTTCCTAGTGTGACCATTGTACATGCTCATCGGGCAGCATCTTACAAAAATAAGAAAATGTTGAAGATTCATATGGTTAATATGATTAAGTATTTCAATAAGTGGGGATGGATAGTTGATAAAGAACGTTCTGCTTGGAACAGAAAGTTATTGGAAGAATTAGGATATAAAAAATAATATTTTCTATAATGAATTACTTTATTACAGGGGGTACCGGTTTCATTGGTACCCACCTCGCCAGTCTTTTGCACGAAGTGCATCCCGAAGCAAGAATTTACAACTTGGATATTGTAGAGCCGGGTACTCCATTACCGACAGTAAAAAATTATAAACCGGCTTTAAGAAAAGGGGAGGAACATGCAGCCACATTCATCTATTGTGATGTACGCCAGCCGATAGAGTTGGAAAAAGTAAATATCACTCTTGAGGATGTGATATTTAACTTCGCCGCTGTTCATCGCACGCCTGGTCATCCCGATTCTGCATATTTTGAAACAAATATCCGTGGTGCGGAGAATGTATGTGCCTTTGCTGAACGGCATGGCATCCGGAAAATAGTTTTCACCAGTTCCATAGCCCCTTACGGTGCTGCCGAGGAACTGAAGGAGGAAACCACGCTGCCTATGCCCAACACCCCATACGGCATATCCAAGCTGGTTGCGGAAAAGATTCATCAGACTTGGCAGGCAGGAGGTGAAGGCCGCCAGCTTACCATTGTTCGTCCCGGTGTGGTGTTCGGACGGGGAGAGAACGGAAACTTTACGCGTCTGTATTGGGGCATTCGGGGGCATAAGTTTATGTACCCGGGGCGCAAGGATACCATCAAGGCCTGTATCTATGTGAAGGAACTGGTGCGGTTCATGCTTTACAGATTGGAACATCACGACAGTGGGGTGGAACTGTATAATTGCTGCTACGAGCCCGCCTATACGATAGAGCACATCGTAGAATCCATGAAAAGAGTGACAAATATGAAGGTAAAAGTTCCTTTCATGCCGGGATGGCTGATCATGACTGCTGCTGGCATAGCCGGAGCGTTAGGTTCTCCGATGGGCATCTGCCCGGCACGGGTGAGAAAGTTGCAGATCTCCACAAATATCTGCGGTAAAAAACTGTCCGCTTCGGGCTACCGTTTCCGCTACACCTTTGAAGAGGCGCTGGCGGACTGGTACAAGGATAATGGTAACCTGTATCTGCAATGAGGAGGCTGATACTTTTTCTTTTGTTCTTTGTAATGATTGGTGCGGTACACGCCCAGTTCACCTACGGGACTACAGGACTGCTGAATATGCCTACTGCCGATATGCAGCGTGACAAGACGTTCATGGTTGGCGGTGGCTTTCTGGAGAAACATGCCACTCCCGCCCGTTGGACCTACAATACTTTCAATTATTATCTTAACATCACTATTTTCCCTTGGCTGGAAGTATCCTATATTTGTACATTGCACAAGGCCATGGAGGTTGACCCTGCATACGGTCCCGGTTTTTGGGTTCCTTCCACGTATGGGAAGTTTGTCAATCAGGACCGTAACTTTGCGGTACGTTTACGGCTGTGGAAGGAAGGCTGGTGGAAACCGTGGACCCCGCAAATTGTACTGGGCGCGAATGACGCTCTTAATAATTCGTGGACGGAGGGTAGCAAGATTGAGATGAGTTCCGCTACGTCAAATGGCTTTTACAGCCGCTATTATTTGGCTGTTACCAAGCATCTTTCCATGAAGGAGGTGGGAGAGTTGGGCTTGCATCTGGCATACGTTTATAACAGACGGAAGGATTACCCGTTAAACGGTCCCGCCATCGGTGCCAACTTTCGCTTCTCTCTGCCCTCGACTTCTTTTATCAACAAAGCGGTAAATAACTTGAATCTGATGGCAGAATACGATAGTAAATCGATAAATTTGGGATTTGAGTACAGCTTCTGGAAAGATTACATCAACGCCATAGTAGAACTGAATCGTTGCAAATACTTTTCCGGTGGCTTAGTCTTCAAACTCCATCTGAAATAATAAAATAAAATTATCCGATTAGGAACTCTGCTGTTTCAGATAGGAATCACCTTTAGTAAATTTATTATTGCAAAAGCCTTGTACAAAGAAAAATAAATCGTATATTTGCGAAAACCTACTGGGAGGAGCAATATGAAAACAACATCTGAATACATTGCAATATTACGTAAATATATGGCTGAGAATGCTCATAAATATGGCATTGTCCACATGAGAATCTTCGGATCTGTGGCACGTGGCGAACAGACCGAGAGCAGTGATGTGGATGTGTGTGTGGAAGGCCGGCTCCATGGCTTTTTTGCTTTGGCAGGTATAAAGCAAGAGTTGGAAGAGTTGCTGGGCTGCAAGGTGGATATTGTACGCTTGCGCGATAAGATGGATTCGTTTTTACGTGAAAGGATACAAAAAGAAGGTATTTATGTATGATATCTTGATTGCTTTTCATATATTGGAACTGATACAGGAATCTTTAGAAAAGATAAGTATCCGTTTTTCGGGTATCTCGTGTCCGGATGATTTTCTATTGAGTGAAAGTGGCATGATGAAAATGGACAGTATCTGCATGAAACTGACTGCAATCGGGGAAAGTATTAAAAATCTGGATAAGCAGACAAATAAAGAACTGCTGGTTCAATATCCGGAAATTCCATGGAAGCATGTAATGGGTATACGTGATATAATAGTACATCATTATTTTGATGTAGATGCTGATGAAATTTATCGTATTTGTCAAGAAGATCTTACGCAATTGCAACAAGTGATAAAACAGATGCTGGATGACCTGAAGAGAAGCAAAACAAATCATACGTAAGGGCATCCTCCATGCGGCCTCCCCCAAAGAAGAAACTGCATGGTGATTGTCACTTTCTTTCTCATCTCTCCAAGTACCCGAACACCCCCTCCGCATCAAAACACGGACAAGCCTTCGGGATACTTCCCGGCATATCCCTGTGTCCCCTTATCCGGACACCGGGAAAGATTTTCACCATCCGCATCAGCAACAAAATAAATTGTTCCGTCTGTTCCGGTGTCCGGGTATCGGCCGGATGCCCGTCCGCATCCAGACCACCCTCATAACAGATACCTATGCTGCAACGGTTCCAGGGGCGGCAGTGCGCACCCACTTCCAGCAGTTTGCGGTGCTGCGTCACACTTCCGTCACGACGGATATAAAAATGATACCCTACCGTGCGGAAACCGCGCGTCTTGTGGTCACGGAGCAGTTGCTCGGTGGTGTAATCCCGGGTGGACCGTGTGGCGCTGCAATGAATCACGATATATTTTACAGAAGCGGGGGAAGCCATCATCGGGCCGTCCTCCAGAGTGAGGAGAGTACGCTCGTTCGGAGCCTCTTCCTCACCGATTATCATAGGGAAAGTTTCTTGAATCATAGTTGAATTGGAATAAAGAATTAAAAATTAAAAAGTGTCATGCAATGGGTTAGGGGGCTTTTTAAAAGAGAGTGGTGCAACTGGTTATGCCCAAGGCAGTGAGGGCCGCTACGGCGGCTTGGATAATGGCGCGCAGAATTTGCTGCCAGGTGATTTTATTTGAATGGTTCATAAGAATATTTGTTTTAAAGGATTTGCTTTTTGCCATTTCGGACAAAGGAGAGGAATCTGTGGCCCTAAAAAAGAGGGCGATTGCATTCAGATTCCTCAGCCTTGTCCCGGAATGACAGTTTATTTACCAAAATGACAGTCCATATACGGGAATGATAGTCCATTTACCAAAATAACAGTCCATTTTCCAGAATAGACAACTCATTTACCGAAAGGACAAGATACTTTCCGTACCTCAGAAGTCCGGGAATCCTAGACGTTTTCTTCCGGATTGTTTTCCGCTTCGGAGTCCTTTCCCGTCAAGTCTACAGAGGTCTTTCCCGTCTTCAGGGCTTTGACTACCAGCTTGGCAGCTTTGCGTGTGGGCACTAGATTGAAGGTGGCTTCATCCAGCAGACTGAGGAAACGGGTGCCGGGTTTCCAGCGTACATCCAGATTCTCTACATGGATGGCGGGATTGTATGTCTCCAGTGATTCGGCTCCCATACTGTTGACGTGGACGGAGAACGTGCCGAGGTCTCCCATCTGGATGCGTTGTCCGGCCAGCAACTGCTCGCGCATACAGTCTACCGCCTGGATAAGCACCGCCTGAATGTCGGCACGGTTGTACTTGGAACTGTGATTGGAAATGTGTTCGGCAAACTTGTCCAGTGTCATGATTTCGGAGTACTGGGCGTTGGCGTATGCTTTCTTGGGAGCATCCTTGTCACTGGGATTGGCACGGAGGGAGATACTGTAGTTAATCATCGTTTTTTGTTTTTAAAGGGTTATTATTATCGGAAAAGCGTCGGGAGGAGCGAGGCGCACGCTGCTGCAACATTCGGTGAAACTTGGTACAAGATCCGCGGAATCTTGTACCAAGATTTTTGTAATCTTGTGCCGGGGTGCGGCTTGTTCCTTTTGACAGTGCAAAGATACTTTCACGTCCGTGCGGCGTGACCCTTTCTGTCTCCTTTTGACCCCTTGGCGCATTGCCGGCGCAATTACGGCTCTCCCAGGTGGAGATAGACGAGTTGCAACTGGCGGCAGGTGAAGAATTTTTGACTGGAACGGTATCCCGTAGCTTCCAGGTCGTGGAGCAACGGGGTGCAACGGGCGATCCAGCGCATCAGATGGCGCACGGCTGCTTTCGGCGTGCTGTCCGGAAAATAAAGAAGGGCTGTTTGGGTCTTGTTCATAATGGGTTTCTTAATTATTTTATTATATGGGTTTAACGTTGACTTTTATAGGGGATAGCATACCGGATTTATGTAGAGTTTGCTGAACAGGTCAACTTTAACTGACATAAACGATGGTGACTATCCGGGGAAATCGGCCGGGTGCAGGCCGGAACGATGTAGTGACGTATCGGACGTACCGACGGAACACGGGGCACGAAGCACGGAGTACGGAGCACGGGGATCGTGGGGACAATGGGGACACCCCCTCTTTTCCTCACACACACGTACACTCGCACACATACGTCGGTTAGCTCTTGCGATACGTCCCCTTGCCGTCCACACTCACCAGCGCCCCTTGTTTGGTGAGCCGTTTGAGCCAGGTAAGCGCGGTGCTTTCGGGTATCCCCCTTTCATGCGTCTTTTCCAGCAGCAGCTGGCGGGTAAACTCATCCTTCATTTCGGCAAAGAGCATCTCCCTGTCCGCTGTGCCCCGGCGCTTGATAACGGAAGAAGCCAGAAACGAAAGAATATGTGTGGCGTGCAGATAAAGCGGTTCCACCAAGGCGAGCACGGCATGGAAATCATTGTCTGTGATCACCATGTCCCAGCGCGGGGTGATATGGTCCTTCAGATTGTCGGGAGAAAGATGTGCGTCAGGCTTCACCAGCGAAGCATCTTCCAGGCTTCGCAGGATGGCGACTATCGACATCATGCGGCACGTATTGACGGCAAGGCGGATTACGGAGCTGTTCATCTCGTTACTGTTTATCTTGCCGGAACGATGGAATAGTTGGTCAAACTGCTGGTTGAACTGCTTTTTCTGGTCATGGGTCAGTTTCAGGGTAAACAAACCCTGGAGTGTCAGTTTGTCCAGCGTGCTTTTCCATTCTTTGCCCATCAGGCGGAATTCCTCGTCCACATCTATCTCATCCTCGTCGAACTGGTCCGCCCATTGGGTGACGCGTGGCATGTAATAGAAGTTCTGACGGGAGAACAGGCCGTTCTCCGCCGTGGGGATCAGGGGCTTTACCTGTGCGGGTGTACCCGAAAGCAGTACGGAGAGATAGCTTCTTCCCACCTCCTGATATTCGCGGTCGGTGCGTCGGTTGTAGGACAGGCGGTCGTGGTCGAATGCCTTGCGCAGTGTGTCGCTCCAGTTGCCGAATTCGGTGCCTATGGCGGTGGATACGGTGTCCGCCTCACTTTCGCAGATGAGGCCCGTGCCGTTGGAATCCATGATATTTTGCAGGATACCCGTTCCGGTGTTGTTTCCCGATATGAGGAACATCCGGTTGGGGGGCAATACGGGAGCCTCCTGATTTTTCCGTTCCTTGCCCAGGGAGTCATAGCTCGCCTTTTCCCGGCGGTAAGTTTTCATCGCCTCTTTCACCTCGGCGCGTATCTTGTCGTGTATAGGTTCGATGAGAAGCCTGACCCACGTCAATGCACCTTTTCCTGAGGCGGACGGGGCTACGATGAAGGTCTGCATGCAGGGGGCTTGCCATTTCCGGCCGTACTGGCACCGCACTGTGTGCGAGAGGGAGGAGCCCAGTACGGTAAGCGCTCCTAGTAGCAGTATATCGCGTTGTTCGGGCTTTTTACCGAAGGAGATGATTCTTTCCAGCAGCTCCGGCCATACATAGTCCTGTGGGAAGGTAGGCAGGGGGGAGTAGGGATCGGAACCTTCGGTGAGTTGTTCCTCCCCGTTAGTTTCATCGGAAAGGCTATCGTCCTCCTTATTATATCGCGCGTACGTGTGTGGGAAATCCGGGGCTGTCCCTGCTGTCCCCGTTGTTTTTACCGGACGAGAGCCGGAGCGGCCGGAAATCTTCACGCCGCATTGTTCGGCCAGATGGAATACGCTTCCCAGATGTATATCTTCTTTATCGGCACGAAGCGCGTTCGAGAACAGTGTCTGTGCATTGCGCTCGTTGTATTTGGAGGAAAGGGAGCAAAGGGAGAGGAAATCATTTCGTCCCGCTTCTCCGCAATCGTTTGCGATGGCGAAAGCCAGTTGTACATATTCGATATAGGTGGGGGCGATATCCGCACCTGCCATACGGACAGCTTCGGTCAGATGCTGCAAGTCTTCCAGAGGATTGTTCATTCTCATGATGATTTTTATTTTTTAGTAACTGTTTAATTTTTCAGTTTGAATTTCCCCGCGCATCAATGCTTCTTTGTCATACGAGAGGAAACATGCCCGTACCAGGTCTTTGCCGGAACGGTCCACGCCCTTGTCGGGATGGCTCTTTTTAAGGGCTTCCTTGTCCGGGTGGATGCTGTGTGAGTCATAGACTGCTTCTATGTAGTTCATCGCCCAGTAGATATTTTCGGAGGCATTCTGCCGGGTATCGGGTATGCGTGCCGGGTCGTATGGGATGAACGCCTTTACTCCATGTCCGCTGGGGCTGGTAAATGTCAGTACAGGGCAGAGGAGGAGGTCGTCGAACAGTTCTCTTTTCAACTTTTCCGCTTCCTGACAGGAGTCCAGATGGTCTATGTCCACCACGATCAGCCCCGACGGCTCGGTCAGCCTGTCGCTTTTGCGGTAGGAGAAGACGCCGCAGGGGGTGACGTAGGGCAGCGTCTGCTGCTTGAGCATGCGATAGGCTTTCTCATCTCCGCTTTCCGCCGCTCCCCGCACGGCCTCGGTCAGTGTTCTCAGGCGTTCGCTGTGCGTAATCAGTTCGTAGACTTCCTGCAAGGTGGTTTCCTTGTAGGGTGTTAAGGTGGGCGGCTGGATGGTCCGTCCGGTGGCACTGTCCTTTACCGGCGATATGGGCGGAAGAAACAGAGACATTTTAAATTGGTTCATACGTTTTTATTTATTAATTTTGCAACCGCTAGTCTTTTTAGGGCCGGCTGATTGATTTCAATGTGTCAAAGTTCGTCATAATAATTGATATATATGTGTTTCTGTCCTGAATGGGGACACGTAAATGATTATAACTTAAAAAAATATAATTTTAATCCGATGGAACATTCAAATCCTGTGATTCAAACTCAGCAGTTGGCTGTTGAGGTAGTGAAACGTCTGGACCAGCTTAATCTGCACAGACGGGAGTTGGAGCGTAAGCTCCATGTAAGTCATGGTTTCTTTACCCAAGCCTAAAAGGGAAAAAATAACATGACGCTTCTTCTTTTTTTCGAGGTGAAGGCGATTATAGAAGAACACTATGAGAAGCGTATCGAGTTTTACAAATATGTCAATCCGCCCCTGTCGCGCGAGGTGGAACATGAACTGGCGGCTTGGAAGAAAAAGGTGAGGGAGATTATGGAGCTGTGTTGAAACTTATTGATGGGAAATCTTTGCCGGAAGGAAAAGGAACCCAATTTTGTGGTAAATGCAACTGGAAGTGGCGGAATTTGTTTATCTTCGTAGCGGTAATGCTAAAATGCAGGAACAGATGGCAGGTTAAATGCTTTTGCCAATGATGAGTTGAACGCTTATTGGTTTGGCAGCGGCACGCCCACTTATCTGATAGAGATGTTGCGAAAGTTCCACCTTCTTCCGTCCGATTTAGGGCACAGTATGCGCTCGGCGGACTGCCAGTGGTGAGGGTGGGGATCAATTTTGATGTGGAGAAACACACCTTGGGGGATTGGATCATAGAAGAATAGACTGTATATGTAAGAACTCTTTCATAGCAAGGACGGTAAAAGCGAAAAATAATGGAGCAGAAACTTTTCGATATGATATCAATTAAGATGCTGAATATTTGTTTGTTTGAAGAAAAATTTCGTTCTTTGTATTAAGCTTGATTACAGTTAACAACAAATTCAATCTAAAGATAAGGAGTATGAAGCGTCCTGAAATTGTGAAATCTATACAAAATGCCTTACATAAGGTTGCTCCTGGTATAAAGGTGATACTTTATGGAAGTGAGGCGCGGGGTGATGCGCGTAGTGATAGTGATATAGACCTGTTGCTGTTGATAGATAAGGATGTGGTTACTTTGGAGGACAAGATGCTTTTAACTGCTCCTTTATATGACATTGAGTTAGAAACCGGTGTTCAGATCAATCCGTTTATAGAGTCGATGAAAGAATGGGGAAAACGTTTCACTCCGTTTTATGAGAATATAATGAAGGAGGGGATATTGTTATGACTCCGGAACAGCGGTTTGATATTGTGTTATATAGGATGAATTCAGCCAAATCATTGTTAGATGAAATAAAAGATCATATAGAGCGTGGTTATTACAATACGGCAATGAATAGGATGTATTATGCCTGTTTTTATGCTGTGAGTGGGTTGTTGTTGCAATCGGAAATAGACGGAGTCAAGAGCCACGAAGGTGTCCGTCAAAAATTCAGCCAGCATTTTATTCTTACAGGTAAGCTTCCTAAAGAATGGGGACGCTTTTATTCTATTTTGTTCAATAATCGTTCAGCTGCCGATTATGAAGACTTTAAGAACTTTGATTTAGCAGCGACTCAGGAAATGTATCCTAAAGTCTGTGCTTTTATAGGGCTTATTGATAATTTGGTTTTCGATAAGAATTAATCCGTAAAGAATAGGATATTTACTATAGGCTGCATGCAATGACGCATGCGGCCTTCCCTTTTTTGTTGCCGGTAGCGTCCGGCATCCGCATAATGTATTATACAACCGACAATCTTCGTGATTATCAGCAGGAGATGAAGCTCCGCCTCTTCAAGGAGTGGGAGTTTCATCAGAGTGTGATGGTACAGATGCCCACCGGTACGGGCAAGACGCATCTGCTGGCCGCCATCGTAAGGGAATTCCTACATGGCTCCCACGCTCCGGTATGGATTGTGGCGCACCGCCGGGAACTGGTGGATCAGATAGAGGAAACCGTATCCCGGTACGGGATGAGAAAAGAGGACGGAAGGGTGAGGGTACTGTCCATCCAGTGGCTGTCCCGTAACGGGCAGACCATGGACGAAACTCCGGCCCTGATCGTCATCGACGAGGCGCATCACGCCTTGGCGGAAACCTACCGGGCGCTTTGGAAAAGGTATCCGGAGGCAAGGAAACTGGGCATGACCGCTACGCCTTGTCGGCTAAACGGCAAGGGATTCACGGACTTGTTCGAGAGCCTGATCACCTCGTGGAGTGTCGAAGCGTTCATCGGAAGAGGATATTTGTCATCCTTCGATTACGTGTCCATCCGTGCGAACAGCAGGGAACAGCGTCTGATAGACTCGCTGAAGAAGCGGGGGGCGGACGGGGATTACCAGATAAAGGAGATGAACGCGGTGCTGAACCGGGAGACAAGTATCGGCCGGCTGTATGAGAGCGTGGAACGATACGCCCACGGAAAGAAAGGAATCGTGTATGCTGTCAGCATCGCCCATGCCCGCCAGATAGCGGCCTGTTATAGCGCACACGGACTGGATGCCGTGGCCATCGACAGCCGGACTCCGGCCTTGGAACGCAAGAAGTTGGTGGATGATTTCAGACGGGGAAAGATTAAAGTGCTGGTCAATGTGGATATCTTCTCCGAGGGTTTTGACTGCCCCGATGTGGAGTTCGTGCAGCTGGCACGCCCTACGCTTTCCCTGGCAAAGTACCTGCAACAGGTGGGGCGCGGGCTGAGGAGGTCGGGGGAGAAGGAGTCCTGCATATTGATAGACAATGTGGGGCTGTACCGCATTTTCGGCCTGCCTGTCCGGAACCATGACTGGACGGCGATGTTCGAGGGACGGATGATCGGTAACGCGCTGTCCCGGGCACGGACGGAAGGAAGGCTTTCCCTGCCCGGGATCTTGTCATTGCCGGAGGATGAAAAGCAGCGGGAGGATGAACTGGAGGTGGTGATCACTCACGACCGGCTGATGGAGTCTCTTATAGACCGGAAGGATTGCGCACCGGAGAAAGAAACACAGCCTGTCTTGAAAAGTTATTATGACAGACAAAGCGGTCTTTGGGGATTGAGGCGCGGGGAGAGGATGACGGTAAGGCCCCAGTATCCGGAAGTGTTTGATGTCTGTGGAGACCGGGCGGCAGTGAGGTTCGGAAATGGCGGGGCAGGCGTGGTGAATGAGGCCGGACAGCCCGGAATACAGCTGGACCGCTGCCGGAAAATGAAGTTCATGAGAGAGGATCTTCTTGCCGTGACAGACTGTGCGGGCAATGAATCTTACATCGACCTGAAGGTAAACAGGACCTATCGGGAGAAACCCGTGGTGCTGGCATTCGGCCGTATGGAACTGCCATACAGCGGAGTGGAGCTGCTGAAGGTGGGGGAGTTCTTTTTCAGCCGTACCGGAAAGCCGTATGTCTCCATGCGCGGGGTGAACCGGAGCGGCATCTGTTTTTATGACTTTTATCTGAAGATACCGGACTACCGTGTTCCGAAGGACTGCCAGTTGGTGGATCCTGTGTGGACTACCTTGTTTGATGTTTTCGCCTGCGTGCTGGCAGGGGATGATGAGGAAGTGTATTGGTGCTGCGGCCGTCTGGCCGACCGGAGCATTGTGGTGATGGATGGGAACGGGAATTATTATCAGGTGGAGAAAGGGAAGGGAAAGCGGTACGTGGCCTGTAACGCTCCCCGTCCGGGTGAGGCGGATTTCCATACGGTGATGGATCGCCTGAAGGAGGAAGCCGGACGGTGTGCCGGGACGGCCCGGCAGAAACAATTGCAGGAAGAGGAGCGGAAAAGATGGAAAAGACTGGAGGAGATAAGGAACGCATTGCCTTTCCGGATGGGGATGAAATGGGGATTGAAGTCGGGTGAACGCATTGTGGTGCCTCCCCGGTACAGAAAAATCCTGCCTCCTGTGGGATATTATTGTGCATACGAGGAAAATGCCTGCCAGTGGGGAGTAATGGCTCTGGACGGACGGGTGGTGGTGGAAGCCCGTTATCAGAAGGTGGAGATAGACGGAGATGGCACGGTGCGTCTGACCGTCATTCCAGGGAAGGTGAAGACGATAAAACTATGATTCATTTTGAATGATATAAATGTCTTGAACGGATGGAGTAGGGAAATTAGACAAGAGGATTATAGTGATAGAGGGGCTGTCCGATTTTTTTTTCGGGCAGCCCCTTGTTGTTATTTATAGTTTAAAAATAAAAGAAGTGAAAATGGTCTGTTTCTTGTTTTTTTAGAACCTGTATCCATAGCCTAGCATGATGGATGCATTGTCGTCTTTGGCAAACATGAACTTCGCTTCAGCATTCAGATAACTGCGCTTGGAAATGGGTAATGTGATACCTCCTCCCAGGTTGAAAGCGAATTTGGTAGAGTTGCTTCGGTCTATTTCCACTTCTTTTCCGTTTGTTTCCACACTCTTTTTTCCGTAGAAATTGTTTTGCATACCGATGCCTGCAAGAGGATAGACAGAAAATCCCTGCCCGTCTTCCTTGAAATTGAATACATAATGGAAATTCACATTTACATCCAGGCCGGTAACTTTGTCTTTAGGAAAGTAGAAAGTTACATCCGGAGCAATCCGAAGATTATTCGCTATCGCATAGCGTCCCTGTACTCCCAGACCGAATCTTTCATAATTGGTCTGATAACCGACATTTCCCATCAAGGAGCCTTCTCCTTTAACTGTTTGGGCATTCATGCCCACTGATGCTAGTACAATCATAGCCAGAAAAATTAATTTTCTCATAATTAAGGCATTTAGTTAATAAAATATTTTTTTTTAAAGAGGGGGTAAACCTCTTTTGAAGTAAACAACAAATGTTTGGTTACATTTGTTTGATATATATAGTTACATGTGCATGAGATGTTTGTACTAATATGAGCGTTCTTTTTTAATTTTTTGTAAAGTGGAAAATGATGTTAATTCCGTTTTTATGTCCTGAACTATTTTTTTTAATGCTTTGTTTTTCAGTATATGACAGGGGGGTTAAATTGGTTGTATGCTGAATTTCCAGTTTATGAAAATGGGTTATATGGTGTTCGGCTTGTTGTAACTGATTGAAATCACATTGTTTTGAGATAGTAAAATATCAGAATTGTTTTATTGTTAAAATTTATAGCCATGAAAAATCTAAGTTTTGATTTGCGGGCCAGACTGATAGTCAGTTCTGTTATCAGGGCAATAGCTTGTTTATTTTCAAGTCCCCCAGACGGATAAAGTGATGATATATCAATCTATATAATTTACATGTAAATTTAAACCAAGTGTATAACTTAAAAAAAATCAGCCTATGTATTTTCTATGGTACATTATTATTGGAATTCTTGCTGGATTCGTTGCCAGCAAATTCATGCGGGGTGGCGGCTTTGGCCTGTTTACTAATCTGCTGGTAGGTGTTGTTGGCGGTGTTTTGGGTGGATGGGTGTTCGGTCTGCTTGGAATCACAACGACAGGTTTATTGGGCAGTCTGATAACTTCGATTGTGGGAGCTGTCGTTTTGTTATGGATTGTTTCATTGTTTAATAACAAAAAGAGAATTGAACTTTAATTATTTTAACCTTTTAAAAACAACTTAATTATGGAAAATAGAAATTCTAACTTATGGATCGGTCTGGGAATAGGTTCGGTCATCGGTGCTTTAGCTTACCGCTTTTCACGTACTTCAAAAGCCAAGAAACTGAAGGAAAAAGTATGTGACACTTTTCATAAAATAACCGGCCAGGTGGAAGATGTGTTGGACGAGGCCAAAGAAAAAACGATGGATGCCGGAAAAAACGTAGCAGACAAGGTGGCTGACAAGGCATTCGGCTTTGCTGAAAAAACAGACGATTTTAAGAACAAAATGCATACAATGGCTTCCGAAGCAAAGAAATAAATCGGAACAGATAACTTGCTGATAATTCATACGCTTATGAAATGGGAGGAACATTTGAAACATCAATTGCCGGCTAATGGCAGATGGGAAAATGATGAGTAACTGTACCGGATATGTCTGTTGGCATACACCGAAGGATGTAACGAGGAAAGAAAGAAAGCTCTCGAGGCATACAGGCTTCGTTGTGGCAGACTGTTTGTAGAAAACCGGAAGGTACCGACCGGTCGGAAAAAGAGATTGCCAGAAAAGAAGCCCGATTGTCTAAGGAACGTAGCGGGCAAGTGCTGGCGGCTACTTCCAAGAAGGAAATGTCTTGGTGCAAGTATCAGTGATTTGAAAAAAAACACCGGTCTAAAGCCGTTGTAATTATTAACCCTAAACCATTTGAATTATGACTAAGAAAACAGAAAAGAAACAGGAAGAGGCAAAGAGCACGAAAAAGAGTGCCCAGGTCCAAGAATGTAAATCTTCTGCTTCATGCAAGAAAACGGAGAAGAAGTAAGTGTGTGAAACCTTGAAATTTGTATGGACTGTCCGGGAATCCGGTTTCCGGACAGTCTTTTAATCATTAAAATAGTATGGATATGAAAAAAATATTGTTGGCTGTTTTTGTATTGACGTTTGTAGTGTCTTTTACGTCCTGTCGGGACAAGAGAGAACAGGACCGGGCAAAGTACCAGGTGGAAAAAGTGAAAAAAGACATCAATGATGCCGCAGACAAGATTTCCGATAAAGTGGAAGACGGTGCTGATGCTGTAAAGGATGCATGGAAAGATACGAAGAAAGATGTCAAACAAGGGGCTGAGAAGGCTCAAAAGGAAATAAAAAAAGGATATAATGAAGTCAAAAAGGAAGCAAGTAAAAAACTTGACTGATTTTTGTGATTTATTATTTTGTTAGTAGTAAACCTTACATGTGAGTAAATGTATGGCACAGTGGTTGGGAACAGGTATTGAAAGGTATTGATGGTTGTATAACTGTTTATATTGATTGTATGATGATATCCCGATACAAAGAAATGCACCGGTCATTGACAGTGGCCGGTGTATTTCTTTTACTCATATTTTTCGATTTTTTCGTAGCCGAAAATACGGCTGCGTTTGTCAACTATGCAACATTTTATGCTGGCACGGCACAATTTATGTGCCATCAAGGCTCCCGTTATGCCGGAACTTACAATGACAACATCTGTTGACAGATCCTTTTCCAAAGGATGAAAATAGTCCCATAGGGAATTTTCGATGATTCAATAGGGTAATTCAGAGTGTAAGTCCTATATTTGTTATTACCCCCTCACTTCCTGTTGAAAAACAGGAAATGAGGGGGATGAAAATAGAAAAGTTATTTTATTTGAATTTATTTCCCATTTGTGGTTGAAGGTCATTTACCTTCTTCGATGGTACAAATGCTGACGCGGTTCCAGTCCGGTTCCGAGAACATGTTACCGATTCCTTGTCCTTCGGCAGTGATGCGGGTGTCACTGATTTTGTATCTTTTTACCAGGATGGTCTTTACGGATTCGGCACGTGCCTTCGCCAGTTTTTCATTGAAGGCGAGGTTACCTTCGGGTGAGGCGTATCCTTTGATGATCACCTTGGCTTCAGGATGCTTTTTCATGTAGGTGGCCACACGTTCCACATTGGGGAGTTGGGAGGCGTCGACTACCGATTTCCCTTGTCTGAAGGTTATGACAGACTCGGGGATGCGGTTGGTTTTCACCACAGTTTCTATCTTGGCAGCCTGACTTCTGCAGTCGGCCAGTTCTTGTTGCAGATTGTCTGCCTGCTGCATGGCATTGTTCAGCTGCATGTCCTTGTCGTTCAATTGTGACCGCAGGTTGTTCACCGCGTCATTCAGTTCTCCTACTTCTGCTGCATCGTAGGGTCTCACCGTTGTGAAATGGTGTGTACCGTTGCTGCACATAAAATGGTAGGTTAATCCGGCAGTCAGTTCAAAAGCGGCGTTATTGGCGTTGAAACGGCTTTTGTTCCGGTTGAAGTCTCCCTGCATGTCATATACGATGGCCGGTTTGATGCCGAATGTCCATGCTTTCTCTTCACCCAAATTGAAATTCAGGTTCAGGCCCAGGCGTGTGGACCAGGAATTTGTGTCGCCGGGTCCGTTCTGGTAGTAATGCAGCCATCCGATGCCTGTCAAGGCCTCGATTTCAAAGGTGCGCGGCTCTCCTGTATAGCTTCCGAAAAGGTTCATCAGGTTGACTTTGCCGAGCACGCTTACTTCGGAGGCGTCAAATGCGGTCTTGCTGGCCGAGGTATTTACATAGCCCATGCCTTGAATACCCAGACCGAAGATGGGGGTGAGTTGTTTTCCGATCCCGAATCCGAAAGCCGGACGGGCATTTTTGAAGAACGCACTGTGGGTAAGAGGGGTCACGGCACCGGTTTTCAGTTCAATAGACCAGTTGTCACCCAAACGTGTGCCTTCAAGGGCGGTACGGTCATTTTGCGCATGCATGGTAAAGACGCCCATGCTTAATGCTAAAACAAAGATAGATCTTTTCATAATTAAAAATAAATTAATGGTAATACAATAAAATGTCGCACGCGTTATATTATCTGTCGGATAGTGATGATCGTACGTAGATAATAAATCGCTTTGTCATTGTCTTTTATTAAAAAACAATTGGTGAAAAAGGATGGTTCGGAGAGTTGGAGGAATTTTAATATCTGTTTAGAAAACTCAAAAGCGTATAAACTCCCTGTTGGTTATAAAAAGAAAGGAGAGGCTGGTGATGAAAATACCACCGGTCTCTCCTTGTAAGGGAAAAAATAGACAGCCTTTATGAATCCTGTGTCTTCAGTGACTGGTTGATACTGTCGATGTAGTCCAGAATTTCATTTCTTCCTGTTTTCTTTTCAGAGGAGGAGATGAAATAAGGAGGGAGCTCTTCCCACTGTTCTGCCAGTTTTCTTAGATATTTGTTTACATTATCCTTGGCCTTGCCACTTGTCAGCTTGTCGGCTTTGGTGAAGATGATGGAGAAAGGTACTCCATTTTCTCCCAGCCATTCCATAAACTCCAGATCGATCTTCTGAGGTTCCAGACGGCAGTCGATCAAGACGAACAGATTGGTCATTTGTTCGCGTTCCAGAATATAATCTTCGATAATCTGCTGGATCTTTTCCACCTGTTTCTTGCCCCGGGAGGCATATCCGTATCCCGGCAAATCCACCAGATACCATTCTTTATTGACCTGAAAATGATTGATCAGCAAGGTCTTCCCCGGAGTGGAGGAAGTCATTGCCAGCTTGGGGCGTTTGGTCAACATATTTATCAGACTCGATTTACCTACATTTGAACGGCCGATAAATGCATATTCGGGCAGGTTGTCCTGAGGGCATTTCTCTACTTTTGTGTTACTTACTACAAATTCTGCACTGAGTATTTCCATAATTCTTTGTCTTTATACTTAAACAAGTCAGCCCCATAAAAGTCAGGAAGCCGTTAAACATCAACATTTCATAGCCAAACTGATAGCCGGTGGAGGCGGACACCAGCCGGTCTGTGGCATAACATAATAGCGGCGAGGCGATGGCGATGTAAGGAACAAAACGGTCGCGCGGCCGCATTTGGGTAAACAGCCCGAATACAAACAGCCCCAGTAACGGGCCGTAAGTGTACGAGGCGATGGTATAGATGGCGTCAATGACACTCTTGTTGTTTACTGCCTTGAACAGCAGGATGATTCCGATGAAGAGGACTGATATGCAGAAGTGCACGATCTTCCTTCGTCTTTCCGCTTCTTTGCCGGACAAATGGCTTATGCCTGCTATGTCTATACAGAAGCTGGTGGTGAGGGCGGTCAATGCCGAATCGGCACTGGAAAAGGCGGCTGCAATAATGCCGATGGTAAAGAATATCAGTACGGCGAACCCCAGACGGCCTTCCGCCGCAAACAAGGGCAGTATCTCATCCCCGGCTGCCGGCAGGAGAATGTTCAGTTGCGAGGCGAACAATAACAACAGGATTCCGAGTGACAGGAACAGGAAATTGACCGGAACGAATGAGATGCCGTAGCAATACATGTTCTTTTGGGCTTCACGCAGGTTCTTGCACGACAGGTTCTTCTGCATCATATCCTGATCCAGCCCTGTCATGACAATCGTGATGAAGATGCCGCTGAAGAACTGCTTGAAGAAGTTTTGTTTGCTGTGCCAGTCGTCAAACACAAAGATGCGGCTGTGCTCATTTTCCCGGATGGTATGTACCAGTCCCGGAAAGTCCAGATCCAGCTGGCCGGAAACCTCATAAAGTATTAATCCCAGCGCCAGCAGCAGACAGAGTGTCTGCAAGCTGTCCGTCCATACGATGGTGCGTATGCCGCTACGGCGGGTGTACAGCCAGATCAGTATGACAATTCCTGCCACCGTGGCGGCGAAAGGGATATGGAAGGCGTCGAATACATAATGCTGGAGGATGAGGCATACCAGATAGAGGCGTGCTGCGGCTCCGATGAGCTTGGACAGAAGGAAGAAAGAGGCCCCTGTCTTATAGGCGTGCTTTCCGATCCGGTCTCCCAGATAAGTGTAGATGGAGGTCAGGTTCAGCTTGTAATAAAGCGGCAGCAGAACGTGGGCGATGACGAGATAGCCTATGAAGAAGCCGAAACAGGTCTGCATATAGGTCATGTCGATGCCGCGTACCATACCCGGGACAGAAACGAAGGTGACTCCCGAAAGGGAGGCTCCGATCATTCCGAAAGAAACGATATACCAGGGAGAACGGCGGTTGCCGCGGAAGAACGCGTCATTGTCGGAATGACGGCCGGTAAGGCGGGCTATGAGCAGCAGCATTCCGAAATAGAGCAGTATGGTCAGCAGAATATAAATTCCGTTCATTTCAATTTTTTGAGTGCAAATGTACTCAAAATCGTTGAAATTGCGTAAGTTTGCACTCATTATAATATAAAAATAACTGATGAACCAACAATATCCGTCCATGCTGCTGGAAAAAGCGGTTGGAGAGTTTGCCAAGTTGCCGGGGGTGGGACGCAAGACCGCCATGCGGCTGGTATTGCATCTGCTCAGACAGGATACGGCTGTGGTAGAGGCGTTTGGTAATGCGATGATTACCTTGAAACATGAAGTGAAATACTGTAAAGTGTGCCATAATATATCGGACACGGAGATTTGCCGTATCTGTTCCAATCCGGCGCGGGATGCTTCCACGATCTGTGTGGTGGAGAGCATCCGTGATGTGATGGCAGTGGAAGCCACGCAGCAGTACAGAGGGCTGTACCATGTACTGGGGGGCGTCATTTCGCCTATGGATGGCATAGGGCCTTCCGATCTGCAGATAGAAAGTCTGGTGGAACGGGTGAAAGGCGGTGGGGTGAAGGAGGTGATCCTTGCCTTGAGTTCGACGATGGAGGGGGATACGACGAATTTCTATATCTCGCGCAAGCTGGAAGGCATGGACGTGAAGCTGAGTGTGATAGCGCGTGGCATCTCTATCGGGGATGAGCTGGAATATACGGATGAAGTGACTTTGGGACGTTCCATCATAAATCGTACTTTGTTTACGGGAACGGCATAAATGGAGAAAAACAGAAAAAGATGGAAAAGAAGATAAAACAATTGTTGCGATACTTGCAGATAGAATATGTATCGGTGTGGGTATTGCCTTTGCTTCTGGCGGCTCTTTATGAAACGGGAGTGATGACCGAGGGGGCTTATGCGGGCGATGTCCGTATGGATTATGTCTTGCAGACGGTAGGGATTTTATTGACGGTGGGGCTGATTCCTTTATCGCTCCGGCTGTTCAGTCTTTCGCTGGTGAAGAATGTGAAGCAGCGTTCATTGCCGGAAGCTTTGAAAAGTTATCGTCGCTGGAGTGAGATAAGGACGGGGATGCTGCTGGTTCCTGTATTGGTGAACTTGTCATTTTATTATCTGACTCTGAACAATACGGGCGTATTGTGTGCCATGATGGCGTTGATCGCTTCCCTGTTCTGTGTCCCTACCCGCAAGCGGATGCTGGATGAGTTGGATTTGGTGAAAGAGGAGGATGAGGAGCCTGCTTTATGATGAGTGACCGGCATTTTCAAGGGAACGGGATAAGGCTCCGTGCGCCGGAGCCGGAAGACCTGGAAGTCATGTTCCGTTTTGAGAACGCTACGGATGTGTGGGAGATAAGCAATACCACAGGTCCATATTCGCGTTTTCAGTTGAAGCAATATATAGAGCAGGCCCAGAATGATTTGTTTGCCGACCGCCAGCTGCGCCTGATGATAGAAAACGGGAACCGGCAGGTGGTGGGGATTGTGGATGTATGTTCATTTGATCCTTTGCACAACCGGGCCGAGGTGGGAATTGTGGTGGACAAATCCTGTCGCAGGCAGGGGATAGGGCGTAATGCCTTGACTTTGCTGGAGGAGCATTGTTTCCGCTATCTGGGAATTCATCAGCTGTTTGCCTATATCGCCGTGGAGAATCTTCCTTGCCGCAGGCTCTTTGCGGCGTGCGGGTACAAAGAGAGTGCGGTGTTGAAAGACTGGGCGCATACGTTTGGCGGTGGCTATGCGGATGTGCTGGTGGTCCAGAAACTGAATCTCAGTTGAGGGAGGGGTATTGGGGATAGCGGGCCCAGATGGCGTATTTGCCTCCCATTTCGTTCAGACTGTTGTGCCATAAGTCGCGGAAATGCTGGTTGAGCAATGTTTCTTTTCCGGCTTTTCCAATGAGCCATGAGTTTTCTTTTATTTCCTTGTCAAGTTGTCCATGATCCCATCCTGCATAACCGGCAAAGAAACGGATCACTTCCTCAACGGGCTTCCCGTCCAGTATATATTGTTGCACGGCATTGAAGTCGCCATTTAGATAAAGTCCGTTCCCCAGAGGCAGTGCGCCTTCCAGATCTTTTAACGTGTGCAGGAAAAAGAGGGTCTCCCGGCTCACCGGTCCGCCTTTGTATACCGGGATCCGCTGTGCGAATTCCAATTCGGGGATGAGGTCGTTGAGCAGAATGTGATAACGGAAATCTTTATTCATGATGATACCCATACTTCCTTCGTCATTGTGTTCGATAAGAAGCACGACTGCTCTTGTAAAGTGGTAGTCGTTCATGAAAGGGGAGGATATAAGGATGCTTCCCTGTTGTGGAAGTACTTTATTTGATTCTACTTGAAAAACATGCATATCCATAGTTTCGTTTCCTTTTATTATACCCTACTAATATAGAGATTATATTTTAAAAAAGCATGAAGTGGTCTCTTTTTTTTGTATTTTTATTTTTCTTGTATCTTAAATGGCTTATAATCAGAGTTGATGTAAAAAAGTTCAAGAAAATATTCGCAAAAAGCTTGCGGATATCGAATTTTTGCGTACCTTTGCAACCGCAATCGAGAGAGATGCAGTATAAAGAAAAATAATATATTGGTGCGTTAGTTCAGTTGGTTAGAATACATGCCTGTCACGCATGGGGTCACGGGTTCGAGTCCCGTACGCACCGCTTAATAAGAAAGCAAAATTAGGAAAAGCTCTGATTCTCAACGGAATCAGGGCTTTTTCATTGCTGGAAGATAAGCAGAATATAGCGTTTCTATGAAGTATGTCAGGTGCAAATTCAGGGGCTTTTTTAGGGTCACTGTAAAAAGCCCCTAAGATGTATGATACTTCGCTGATTTTCATATTTTTGCATAGGATTTACTTGTTCCATATTTAGTAGTTTTACAATGCAAATTAAGAGTGGCATGAAACAGGAATCTATGAAAGTGTTGTTCTTTATACGTAAGAGCAAACTATTGAAAAACGGTGAGGCACCGATTTTTCTTCGTGTAACAGTTAACGGGCAATTGGACGAAATCCGCATTCAAAGAAGTGTCCCCGTAAAGATGTGGAACAATGCCAAAGGGTGTAGCAGAGGAAAAGACCGGGCATCCATTGAATTGAACAGCTATATCGAATCATTGACTGTACGGTTGTACCAGATTCATAAAGAACTGCTATGTCAGGAGGCTTTGATTACTCCTAAGAATCTTTTGGCAAAACTATTTTCTAAAGAAGAACGTCGCACGGTCTTGGGCACGATGAAAAAATATATGGATGACTGGACTGCCTTGATTGGCAAGGAGTATCAGAAATCCACGCTTTCCCGTTATGGGAACTGTTATGAGTCACTGGCAATGGTAATAAATGAGTTTTATAAGAAGGAGGACATTGTTTTCAGCGAACTGAACGGTGAGTTTATTGACGCTTTTGAAATGCATCTGCGAGTAATCAGAAAATTGTCCCAGAATACGCTGACCAAATATATGAGTTGCTTCAGGAAAATAATAGGAATAGCCAAGGACAATGGCTGGCTGTCATTCGATCCGTTCGCAGGTAAGCGCAAGAAACTGTTTCGTAAGGAAGAGACTTGCCCCACTTTCCTGACATTGGAGGAATTACAACGGATTATTTCCAAGGATTTTTCGACTACCCGTCTGGAACATGTAAAAGACTTTTTTCTCTTTTGCTGCCTGACCGGTATGTCATACATTGATGTTACCACCCTAAGGCCTATACATCTATGCCGTGACAATAAGGGGCAATTGTGGATACACAAGTCCAGGGTGAAAATTACCGCGGCCAAAGAAACCTGCACAAGCAATGTACCCTTGCTGGCTCCAGCCGTGGCTATTCTTGAAAAATACAAGGGATGGAACCCCGATAATCCGGAGGGACCTTGCCTGCCGGTTCCCTCGAACCAAAAAATGAACGAGTATTTGAAGGAGATTGCAACATTGTGCCGGATTAACAAGCGATTGACCGTGCACGTTGCAAGGCATACGTTTGGAACGACTATCACATTGGCCAACAATGTGGCATTGCAGAATGTATCAAAAATGCTTGGGCATTCTTCCACACGTATGACACAGCATTATGCCCGTGTTTTGGATCATAACATTATGGAAGATATGGAAGGAGTCGCCCGGTTGATATTCCACTAACTATCTATAAAGTTGAAAGGCTGCCCTTGATGATTATGCGGGGCAGCCTTTCAATTGTTGCCTGATGTTTATCTGAACGCTTCCCGGCGGTTGTCCGAAAGCAGCTTTTCAATGTCGGACTCCCGGTAAAGTATCCTTCCGCCTATTTGGTAATAGGGTATTTTCCCATTGTTCCGGTATTCTTGTAAAGTCCGTTTTGTCAGTTTAAGGCGTGAGGAAAGTTCCGTGTCTGTTATAAAGCACTCTCCGTTCAACAACGTTTTTTGGTTTTTCATTATGGACTCAAGCTGGCGGGACATATTCTCCAATTCCAAATAAAAATTTACGACCAGTTGGTGTTCTTTGGTTATTATCTGGTTCATGGCTGTATTGTTTTAGATGGTTTAACTCCGGCCATTTCCAATAATTTTATGACATCCAGCTTCCTGTAATAACTTCTTCTTTCCACTTGGGTATAAGCCAGCGTACCGTTACTCCGCAGAGACTGCAATGTACGGGGAGAAATATTCAGGATACCGCATACCTCCTGGTTGTCTAGCCACTCATCCATTTTCTTTTGTGGGTGGCGGTTGCACAGGTTTTGTAGTTTCTGCCTGAAAGCAAGAAAAGCTTGCTCCATTTCCTCGAATGTTTTTGTCTCGATGCTCACGATTTCCATAGGCATATTCTTTTTGGTTTGGGACAAAGATAAAGGAGCAGGCCGTTTATTTCCAAGAGGATGTCAACAGGTGTCATCGTATGACATCAGATTTCTTATCGGGGGGAAACGTGTAAAATGGAAGCTGTAAAGTGTCTGACGGGTTTACGGATCTGAAGTTTACACTTTTTCAAAGCTCTTTTTAAACTTGAAGTCGTATCGCTTTGTCGTTCAAGCTATTATATTCTTGTAGGATTTTTATTCAAGCTTCCGGCACACTTTTTTCACTAATAAATACATATACTCCTGACCGTGCGCACAAGAAGGGTATCCAGTAATCACCTTAAAGATTGATAGGAGAATTATACCATGTATATAGACAATGAGATACTCGAAAGAATGATACAGACGATGGTGGAAGGCTTTGACCGCATCGAGAAGAAACTGGACCGTATGAACCGCTTGAAGGATTGCCTGGACGGAGATACGCTGCTGGACAATTGTGACATCGCCCAATTGCTTGGTGTTACACTCAGGACGGTAGCCCGCTACCGGGAAAAGGGATTGATCCGCTACTACCAGACCGATGAGAACGGGAAGAATTTCTACCGCAGCTCGGAAATACGGGAGTTCTTGCAGCAGCGTGGGAAAAAGAAGCAGTGATGTGGCAGGTTGAATGGCCGGCAGACTGAAATAATCCGGATAAGGCGGCAGTTCCCTTATGTTCCCAAAGCATAAATAGACTGCCGCCTGCCGTTCATACCGGAATGGGATTCACCTTCAGCGTGTCAAGGTTGATATAGGCTCCCCGGTGGAATGTCCTTCCCTCCTTCAGCATCCGCCAGAGAATCTCGCACCCTACCTGGGCCAGCATGGAATTGATAAATAAATCCTGCTTCTGCAAGGCCTCTGCCAGCGAACAACTCGGACCGGAATCTTTCTCCTTGATGGTGGAGTAATGCACCTCTTCGGTAATGACGTTCATCCGCGGTACGGGCAGGTATTCGTTGGATACTGGCTGAAGAATCTTGTTACGGATGTTTCCTATCAGTACCTGCCCTGTGGTCTGGGCATTCCCGAAGTCCATCCAGTATATCGGGACCTGTTCGTTGTCAGAAGTGTCTCCACGATGTCTTTTCAGGAACCGCCATAGCTCTATCCGGGAACGGGTATTGTCCGTGCAGGTGATGATGATGTTCGCCAGTTCGGGATTTTTCCGGTCGGCAGAAACTTTTTGTGGATAGCGATTCCCCCTTGCTTGCCATGAGAAGCCGAAAAAACGGTTGATGCGGGTCACGAGTGCCACCGCCTTGTTCAATCCAAGCTCCGATTCGCTGAATAACTGGCGGCCGATGTTCGCTTCCGTGACAGTATCGGGGTCGAAAATTGTCACATGCAGCCCCGGATGTCCCAATGCTAGCAATGCCACGCTCATCCGTGCCAGGTTAGTGGCGACTTGCGAACCGGTTCCTCCTGCGCCAACCACAAAAACGGTTACGGGATGGTAGGGATTGAGCAGGTACCGGTCTGTATAATGTATCTTTTTCATACTAATAGGTCTTTAAGTCGTATGTCCAAAGGTCTTAACTCATTCTCATCGAACGGTTGGGCGCGTGCCTTCTCCGTTACTGATACCAGATTACTGCGGGTCGGATTCTTCTTTCCTCCCAAATGGGAGAACTCGCTGAGCCAAAATCGCTTTTCCCAATGTTCCTGAAGATTGGAAAAGGTCATCTCCTCCGGCTCTTCCAGTGAGGCATTTCCAAGACAGACACTGCTGCCGGTGACATTGAAGAAGGGCGCGTGGAAGAGTGCGCTGTCTTCTTCGGGCATGTTTCCTTTGTAAGAGAATATATGCAGTCCCCCGGAAGAAACCTCATAGATGACTCCCGGCGTATGGAACGTACCGTCCGGTATATTCAGTCTTTCGGCAAAAAACATCCGCCTTTTTCCGGGAGGGTTGTACCAAATATACCGTTCATGCCCCTTGCGGGTATCGCACCACAGCATATTGCCGGGCAGTTTTCCGTGCGGCACGTTCCGCCGGTCGTCCGTATAGGTTTCCAGCAGGGCGTTCATAAACTCATACGTGACGGGTACGGCGGCTTCCATCCTGCCTTTCCCGTTGATGGGGCGCAGTTCGAGATAATTTTTCTCGGCCGCATAACGGACCTCCCTGTATTCATAGGCAATCAGTGCCGCCTTGGGCACCATGACCTGTTGCAGTTTGCGGGTCAGTTCGTTCATGCTTTTTCGTTTTTGAAATTATCACTTATATGTTCTGTAAACTTTTCCAGCCATTCGGACAGCCTTTCCGGGTAATCGTCCATGCGGAACAACTCGTTTGTTTCCGGTGTCAGATACCTGTACGTGACTGGTGTGAGGGCGTATGTTTCCCGATAGTCCGAGTTCATGTAATCCCTCATGCACTCCGCCAACGTGTCGTAATCGGAATAGACCAGCATAAGTTGTTGCTCCATTCTTATCGGGTTGATATCCGGGCTCTCTTCGTATGCCCAATCGTACAGATAACTGATGAGGCAGGGACTTTCGGGGGTAACCAGTGCCATGCCTTCCCTTATCAGTTCCAACAGTTCCCGCTCTTTTTTATTCTCAGTCCGATATTGCCGTATTCTCTCCTCCAGATTATGACAGAACGGTTTGCCGCATATGCGTTTGAGGGCTTTAGCCCGTTTTCCTTCCAGGTAGGAATCCGCCAACCGGCTGTTCTCCCTGATTTCTTTCGGAGAGGCGTCGGAATCCCGATTCCCCCAATCCTTCAGCTCATCCATGCCCATATCGAAATAATAGCTGTCTGTAATGGGGCTCACTCCGTGATGCCGGACAAACCGCCTGATGAATTCTTTGACAATGCGTTTCAATGCCACCGGAAGCAGTTCCGTGAAGCCGACGGGAATCCAGAACAATGCCGGTTCCGGCCAATCGTGGTATCTGAACAGGCAGAAGTGAAGCCTTCCGTCTTTCTCCTCCAGATTGACACACTCCGGAACGCTCCCGTCCATCGCATTGTACAGTTCGGAGATTTTCAGGCAGGGGCTGCCCCCTTTCCTGTATCGGAAAGGGAGCTTTATGCCCATTAGTCCGGCATAGTTCAATGCCGATTGGTAGAGATAATCAAAATTCTCCGGTGTCGTGAGATTGACCCAGGCGTCATCGTTCCTGTTCCTTATCTTGAAGTCAGGGGCTATGGGAGCGATTTTCTCCGTCAGAAAAGCATGACGCTTCCCGGTGGAGGCAGTACTCTTCTTTTGGGTCTCGATGTCCCCCTTTGGATGTCTGCTAATTCTGCCGAACGGATAATCAGTCTTGCCAATTCCTCCTTGGATGATTCTGAGAGTTGTCTGCATGGTTTCTCCTCCTTTTTCTTTCTCTTGCCCATACACTTATCCTTTTACTCCGATGGTTGTCTTGAAGCGATACACTGCCTTGTCCTCTTCCCATTCCGGTCCGTGCACGGTCGCCGTTGTCAGTTCGGGATAGGTCATGGAATAGAAGTCCATAACCTCGCTTACGGAGAGGCTGTTGTCCGGGTCGCCCAATACCAGTTCCTTGGAGTCCTTCTTGAATTTGAATACTCGTTGCAATCCTTTGATTTCAAGTGCCATGATTTCTATATTTTTTTAGGGTTTGACTTCATTCTTGACTTAGCAATATGCCGGTTCCATCTGTGACATGTCCGTCATAAGGCATTCTTTCGGGAAATCCGGGTATTCGGCATACGGGTTTTCTTTGAGAAGCTCCCGGTCTTCCTCGAATTCCTTGTCGAAGTTGTACATCTCACTCCCTTGGGGATGCGGGCTGTGTCCGGTGCCGCCATTGGTTCTTGCAGTTTCCTGAACCAGCGCATATTGCGGTTGTGGCGGTTCTGGTTGTACCCATTGCTGTCCGCCGTCCATCCGTGACTGTGGCATCTGTACCGGTTGATGGAAGCGGATTCCCTGCGGTTGCGGAGCTGTCTGTTGCTGAACCGGCTGCGGCTGTGACACAGTCTGTGCATATTGTGCGTGAAGCATTTGCGGTTGTCCGGCAATCACCGTTTTCCTTTCAGGCTGTACCGCAGGTTGCGGGGTTTGTGACCGGAATGCAGGTTGCGGAGTCGGATTGGGCTGTCCGGGCGGAAACATCGGAATCTGCCCTCCGTTTGGGTATTGCGGTTCCGGGGATGTTGCAGGCTGTTGTCCGGCAGGCTGCTGAGGATGTTGCGGGTCAAGCATTGCGGGTTGTTCCATGCCGAACAGGCTTCCTTCGGAGGCTTTCTTCTGCACTTCGGCCATTTTGGCATCAATCTCCTGCTGTTTGTCTGTACCAGCCAGTGCTTTTGCCTGTTTGAGCCATGCCAGTGCTTCGGAATAACGTTTGCCGGTTGTGGAATCTTCCGCTTTTTTAAGCAGTTTCTCCACCTTTTCCCGTTTCTCGCGAGCCTCTTTTGACTCTTTCTCGTTTGCGGATTTAGCCGTCTTGCTTTGTGAAGCCGCCTGTTCCGCCTGTTTCTCGAATGAGGCCAAATTGGTAAGGATATCCTGCGCTTTCCGCATGGGTGTACAGATGGCTTGCAGGAATCCCGCATCCAATTCTTCGGGTGTGCCGTTCAATATGAGCGGAACAATGGCATCTCCTCCTTTCACTCCGGAATGTTTGGGCACGACGGCCACTGCCAGGTTGTTGTTCACTCGTCTGATGTTGATGCTCAGGTCTGTGCCTGCCGTAATCATCTGGTTGATTGTTTGAAAGAACATAATGGTAATGTATTAAAGTGTTACACATAATTTTCTGTAAAGTACTCTCTCAGGATATGTTGCCTGTCTGGATTCGATGCGATGTCTCTCAACGGTTCCAGATAATAGCCGATGGGCTTGGGCTCATCCTGCGTGTTTGGAAAACGTCTTTTGGCCGGTTTGATATTGTTGATGACTGGCCATACGGCCGGCATGACCGGAACCGGGGCTGAAAAGGTTGTTGTCTTCATGTTTTTGCGGATTAAAGGTTATACGAACAGGTTTGAGATAATCAGTATCAGGATGATTTTCACAATCAGGGAAAATGTCCTGAAAAAAAGACTTATGATTGCTCCCGAAAAGAGAAGCAGCAGGATGGTGTACACGGGAACGATTCCTTTACCGTAAAGCAGGCATATTCCCACAAGCAATGCCAGTGTGGCCGCTCGTTTGCAGATGTTTTCGACAGTTTGCAGTTTCATACCTTTTATTTTTTAAGAATGAATAATCCCATCGGGATATGTTTTCCCGATTTTATAGGCCTCCGCCCCTTGGATTGCCTTTTTGCGCAAGGATTGGCGAAAGAAAATACCGGAGCGAAGCGAGGATGATTTTCTTTCAGCCAACCCGGCCCCTTTAGGGGCCTCCTTGCGCAAAAACGAGGCAATCCAAGACCTTTGCCGCTTAAAAGCGGTAAAACGTATCTTGTCGAACATGAAAAATGCAGACCATCCGGCCTGCATTCCCTTTATACATTGTTATATTATACGTGACTCGGAACGAATCCTCTTCAATCGGCATTTTTCCTTTCCTCATCCTTTTTCCGAAAAGTGTTGAATATCTCATCCGTGATTTCTCCCGCCAGTTTCAGTACCCCGTTCAAAAATTCTTCCTGCGACAGTTTTCCTTGCTCCATGCGTGCCAGTTGGATTTCCCAACCGGAAGTGAGGGAGGCTTCCGATATTCTCAATCCCTTCATGGTTTCATATACAAACATGCCTTTCGGAGTCGGGATAATGTATTTGCCTGAATAACGGATGTATTTGCGGTCCATTAACGTGCGGATGATGTGGGGACGTGTCGCCACCGTGCCCAATCCGGCATCATCCATATAACCGACCAGTTCCGCATCCGTCAACGGAGAGACCGGCAATGATTTGCGGTGTATCAGGTTACATCCTGCCACCCTCAACAATTCTCCTTCTATCAGTTCCGGCAGTTCCTCTTCAGACCACCCATCTTCCACGCTTAACCGGTTATGACCAAAAATATTCAGCCACCCTCTCTCCAGGATACGGTATGTCTGCATACGGAATTTGCGGTCGGCACATAACGCATCCACTGTTGTGTATTCCACTTTGCAGGGAGGCAGGGTGTTTTCAAGCATTCGTCCGACAATAAGTGCGTACACCTGCATCTCTTCTCGACTCAGGTTTCCCGGATATACTCCGGTAACAAGGATGGGCAGATGTTCTGTCGCCCGGTCTTCATCCACGACACTATGTGGCAGGCTGTCAAGGTCGAATCCCATACCTTTGACGTAGGGGCGGAACTCCCTCCAATTCGCAATCTTTTTCATAGCAGACGGGAGTGTGGCAAATACATCCTCCGTCATGAAACGGCCGGAAGTGCGAGGGTAAGAAATAAGTTTCTTCTCATAAAGGGCTTGCGTAATCTCCATGACTTGTACGGCAGTAAGGTTGTGATAACGGTTCGCATCCTTTAATAGTTCGGTCAGGTTATACAATGCCGATGCCTCCAGTTCCTTTACCTTACGGCTTATCGCCATGATATGGGCATAATCCGTTGTCTTACACGCTTGATAGAGTTCTTGGGCAGATTGCTTGTCTGCCAATTCCTCCACGTGCCGCATCCGAAGTATCTTGTCATGCTTGCTGAGATTGACATATACGGGCCAACTGTCTAAGGCGATATGGTTCTCCCTTTCGCGGTACCGGGCGCAGATGGCCGCCAATACGGGAGTCTGTACCCTGCCGAGAGAGTTGTTGCCGAACCCGGTTGCTTTGCAGACCGCATAGCTGGCGTTCATTCCCAAGAGCCAGTCCGCCTTGTTGCGGCTGTCCGCCGCCAGATACATGTTGTCGAACAGGCTACACGGGTAGAGGTTTTCCATGCCCTTGCGGATTGCCTCGTCCGTCAATGACGAAATCCACAGACGGCGGCAGGGCTGTGTGCATTCCAAGTATTGGTATAGGTAACGGAAGAGCAGTTCGCCTTCACGGGATGCGTCGGTCGCCACGATGATGGAGTCGCAGCCTGCCAATACGCCCGCTATCACTTTCAGTTGGATGACGGCATTCACGTCAGGAATCCAGCCGTTTTCAGTCTTTACGTGTTTGGGCATCAGCCGGAATGTTTCCGGGCAGAGGGGAAAATCCTTATGCTCCACGTTTTTCACTCCATAGTTTTTCGGCATTGCCAGGGAGAGCATGTTCCCGAAAGTCCATGTCACTTTATAGCCGTTGCCGCTCATGCAGCCGTTCTCTTTTTTGTGTGCGCCTAACACTCTTGCTATCTCTCTGCCTACGTTGGGTTTGTCGGTCACTATTGCGATCATATTCTTTTTTCTTTTTAATGCCTCCCGCACCGCAATCGGTCACGGCGCAGGGAGGCGGTTGGACTTTTCTAATTTTATTGCATCATGTTATTTGAGGATTCTCCGGAGTGATTCCGTTGATTTCCAAAATCGGTTTTCCGTCTTTGTCAGGCACCAGTTTCAGCGTGGCGTCCATGTTCAGGTCTATGACCGGAGTTCTGAGTTTTAGGGGCATTACTTCCGACTCTTTGCCTTGAAGCAGCGGTTCCATGCTGCCGCTTGCTTTCAATTGTTCCTTGCTGATGCCGACGGACTCCAGGGCGTTCCAGTCGATGTCTTCCACCTTGTATAAGGCGGTATTGTTCTGATTCGTATTCATACGTTTCATGGATTGAATGTGGATAAAATCTGTTTTCTTTTCCGGCATGGCTTACACGGCCTGCCTTGCACTCCGTTTCTGCTCCTGTTGCTGTGAGTTCTCCGTTTGAGAGGTGCGCCGGGACGTGTTGCGGCGGATATCCGGATTCTCCTGAAAATATTGCAACTGCCCGGTATTGGCATTGACTTTCAGATAGGAACTGAACGATTTCCCGTTGTTCTTCAGGTCGGATACCAGAATTGCTTTACCGTCTTGGAGGTTGGCTTTCTCTTTGGCGGTGAATACGTGCCCGTAAACCTCTGCCGGGATGCGTGGGGCTTGCTGCTCGCTGAAACCGTCCGGTGTCCGGGAGTATTGCGGGTTGCCGGTGGTCAGGTTCAATTTGACAAAGGAGGAAAACTCCTCGCCTTTGCGGTTGATCATGTTTTCCAAATAAACCGGCTGGCCTTTTCGGAGCTGCTCCTTGTCTTCGTGCGTGAGTTGCACATTGCAGATTTCCTTGGGGATATAGATTTCGCCCGTCTCCGGGTTGTGCCGGGTGTAGTTCGGGCGGCCTGTCACCTTGTCGATGGTGACGAAGGCGGAGAACACCTCGTCCGTATTCCTGCGTTTCATGTCCTCCACCAGGATGGTGTGTCCCTCGCTGAGCATCTTCATCTGTGTGGGTGAAAGCTGTACGCCGCCGATGGACTGCTGGTTGAACGTCTGGTCTTTGGGGAAGATGAACTCCAGCCCCCTGCGTTCCGCGCTGTATTGGAGTGTCGCGCTGAACTCCGTGTTCTTGCTGGACATCATGCCGTCCACGAATACCTGCCCGCCGTTCTTGAGGGTCTGTATCTCATCCGGCGTAAGCTTGACACCTTTCACTTCGTCCTGCACATAAACATGTTCCTGACGTACCGCCACCAGCTCGTTGGTGATCTTGTCGATGGAAATCAGGCAGGGTTCGGTCGAACCGCCGCGCAGGTTCAGTTCCGCCACACGTCCCATGTTCCCGCTCTCGCGCAGGTTCTTCTTGTCCTCTTCGGTAAAGATATGCCCGAAGTAAGGACGTTCCAGTTGCGGCTCTTTGCGGATGCCGTGAATACCCAGTCCGACCTGTCCGTCCTGCATGGGTATCAGCGAAAGGCGGGCATCCATCCTTACCGTTGCCGCTCCCAAAGTCAGGGTAAGCGGTACCAGTTTGTTTGTCTTGTAGCCTCTCAGCATGGAGTCCAGCAAGCCCTGTTGTTCGAGCGAAGCCTTGGAAACACCCATTTTTTCCAGTGATTCCCAATCCACCATGTTCTCGTTGTAGCGGTAGCGGGGAGCGTCCTGTCCCTGCTGCTGCGGTGCAGGTTGCTGTTCTCGTCCTTGCGCTGCCTGTTGCACTTCACTCGGCTGCAGGGGTTCCTGCAGTTGCGGCTGTTGTTTCTTTGCCATTGTCGTTTTTTCTTTTTGATTCGTACCTTGTTCCTCCTTCTTCTCTATAGGACGGATTTCGTAGCGTTCGAGGAACTTCTTCACTGCGTCCGTCTGTTTGCCATTTGCCAGGTCATTCAGAGCCTGTTTGTTCATCTTGTAGTCGTGGATAGTCATTCGCAGCAGACGGAAATGTGTCGGCTCTTTGAGCTGGCTCCAGAAGTTCTTGATGAAATTTTCGAGGATGCTCGAATTCTTGTCGAATTTCAGGAACGAGTTCTCGTTTTGCTCGTTTGCCGGAACCGTCTTTACCTTGCCGTCCTTGCCGATTTCGCTGACCACCTGCACTCCTGCTTTCGGGTCGTTCTTGTTGTGGAGCAACATCAGTTCGTTGATTTGCTCCACCGGAACTCCGTTGCCTTTTATCTCCGGTTCTTGGAGCTGTTCAGGCTTTTGCTGATTACCTTTTTTCTTTGCCATATTCCCTTCGTTTTTGAGTTGATGGATTCGTTTGACAGTCCAAAAGTAGGAGAAGGATTTGAATAAAATACTGATTTTCAAAAAGGTGACATCACGTGTCATCGAATGTCATCAAATGTCTGGAAAGGGAAAGGATGAAAAGAAAAAAAATGAGAGAAAAATACAAGTTCTGGCGAAAAAAGAAAAGTCGATTCCAAAGGTACGGAACCGGCAGATAGATGCAGATGATATACGCAAACAGCTATGCAGAACAGAGGGAACTGAAGCCCCCGTTTTTTCATGGGATACGGAATATTCCGTAAACAGATTGTTTCAAGATACTTGATGTGTGATGGGGATGGTTATGGATTCCCGGCAAAGGAATGGCTCTCCTGCCGCATATTCCATGTTCGTTATATGCAACGTCTATGCGTCACGTCGGTCACAGTTAGCCCCTATAATCTTCCTTCAAATCAAACCCGTTGTCCGGGTGTTTGTTTTCATAAGTATTTTCAGCGACGTCAGTCGCAAGGAAAATACTTATGGAAAGCGAAGCTGGAACACCCGCGACAATACGGGCTTGATTTACCTTTGATTATAGGGGAAACTGTGTAATGGATATCATCGAATCTTGTGCCGATGTAGAATAAAATCATGTTGAGGAATGCGAAGAACGTAGCCATCATGGGGGCTTTCTCCCAATGGAAACTATAATCAAAGTTCGTTTCCATACAAGGCTGTAGTTAATTACTGCGTTGCAAAGAGAGCCTTATTCTCCATCATCGACAGCCTCAGTAAAGCATTTGCGTGGTTCGCTTCCTTTTTAAGTACAGTTACCACTACCTTAAACCTGTTCAAGTAATTCTGTAGGTATTTCGTAGAGACTCCCCAAAAGGTGGAAGCGATCCATTTCTTCAATCTGTTGTGTAACGAGTTCACGTGTTGTATATGGAATCTTTCCTGTTTGACCCTTTGCTTTATGTCGTCTCTTAACACTACATGCTTCAGGTGGTTGTCGTTTGCATACCCCTTATAACTTACATGGCCGTCAGAGCAAAGAATTACGTCCTTGTCCAGCGGAGTTCCCAGGCTTTCCGCGATGTCCGCTTTGGTCAGCCTTCCTTTTCCACAGCATGTCATGTTCAGGTCGTTCTTTCTGTCGGCCGTTACTATAACCTTAGCCTTGTTATCCGATATACCACTGCTTTTAGGATCGGTCCCCCTTTTGCGGGGAGGACGTTTGAGATGACGGTTACCTTTCTCGGATTCTTCAAAAAATGTCTCGTCACTTTCCACAATACCGGAAAAAGAACCGCCTTTGTCCTGCTTGAACGTACCCAATATCTTATGACGCCAGTCAAAGGCCGTTTTCTTGTTTATATTAAGTGCTGCCGAAATCTTATCCAAAGACTTCTGGTCGGCCATCAGTTCCAAATAAAGTCCTACAAGTTCTTTCTTGTGAAGCCCCTCCTGCCACGTACCTGTATATTCGGTGAAGGTACGGCCGCAATCCTTACATTTGAAGCGTTGGGCACCCTTGTCCTTGCCGAAACGGTAATAGTGCTTACCTCCACAATGAGGACAGCTGCCTTGCTTATCCAAAAGCTGGGACAGACGGGGAGAGCCGGAAAGGGAAAAGCTCTCGGAAGACAATGCGGATACCAATGAGGCACGCTCTGTATCTGACAGAGTCTGTGCGGCTGCTAATATTTCTTGATAGGTCATAACTATAATCCTTTGTGCATGTAAAAATACGGAAAAGAATAGGAAATCCAACACTTTACAACGCAAAAATCAACTATAGCCTCCATACAATTATAACACATTGTATTTTAATAGTTTCGGACAAATTGAAAGAACCTTTCGGACAAAATGAAAGTCCTCTTTCTTTTTTTCATCCTTTACTTTCGCCTTAACCTTTTATTTTTGTCAGACGATAATGAGTGCCCTCCGACACAATTCATTCAATAAATACAAGGAATAATATGAAAAGCCAAGCTACATCAACCACCGGCATCCGGAAACGAAGCACAAGGGGCACTGTCCTCTTTCTCCTGTCGTGCCTTTTCCTTCTTCCAGCTTGCCAACATCAAAAAAATGAAGGGACTATGACTCCGAAAGGACAGATGGAGAAAGCTATCGGGCAAACCTCCGCTTCTGAAACAAACGTGAGAACATTTAAAGGCTACATTGTCGACATCGAAGAGGAGTGTGTCTATCCGGGAGAGATCAGACTTTCGGGCGATGTGATTGATACCATCGTGCGTCTGGAACATGTGCCTGACGGGGCTTTGTATTACTTGCCGGGGTTCACCGATGCACATATACACATCGAAAGTTCCATGATGATTCCGGAGAATTTTGCCAAAGTTGCCGTGAGTCATGGGGTGGTTAATGCCGTTTGCGACCCTCATGAGATAGCCAATGTCCTCGGTGTCGAAGGTATAGACTTCATGATTGAGAACGCCCGGAACTCGCGGTTCAATTTCTATTTCGGAGTGCCGTCGTGCGTGCCTTCCTCCCACCTCGAAACTGCCGGTGCTACCATTGACGCGGCAATGACCCGAGAGCTTATCCGCCGTGACGACCTCTACTTCCTGGGCGAAATGATGAACTATCCGGGAGTGATTCATCAGGACAGGGAAGTGATGGAGAAGATTGAGGCAGCCAGGCAAGCCAACAAGAAGATTGACGGACATGCGCCCGGCGTGAAGGGCGAGGAACTTGCCAAGTATGCGGCAGCAGGCATATCCACCGACCATGAATGCTCCACGCTGAACGAGGCTCGGGAAAGGATAGCCCAAGGAATGAAAGTCATTGTGAGGGAAGGAAGTGCCGCACGCAATTTCGATGCGCTTGCATCCATCATCGGGCAGGCACCGGAGCACACGATGCTTTGTTCGGATGACAAGCACCCTGACGATTTGCTGAAAGGACATATCGATGAATTGGTCCGGCGAGGGGTAGCCAAGGGGATTCCGGTGTGGAAGATGCTGAAGGCGGCCTGCCTCACTCCCGTCAGACATTACGGCCTGCCTTCGGGAATGATGAGGAAGGGGGACAAGGCAACCTTCATCGCTGTAAACAATCTGGAGGACTTCAGGGTAATGGCTACCGTTATCGGGGGACGGATGGTGTATGAACAGGCAGCAGGGACAGACTGCGATGCCTTGGCCATGGAGAAGAATCCGGTGCGGCTGCTCAACAACTTCCGGGCGGAAGCGATTACGGAAAAGGACATAACCGTGGACACCTCCCAGGGAGGAATGGCGAATGTTATTGTAGCGCAAGACGGAGAGTTGCTCACGCAGAGAGAGAGGATTGAGGTAGAGAGGCTTTCCGACCCGGACATACAGAAGATTGTGGCATACAATCGCTACGGGAACGGTACGCCCAAGGTGGGATTCATCAAGGGATTCCGGCTGAAGGAAGGGGCTTTTGGCGCGACGGTGGCGCACGACAGCCACAACATCATGGCCGTGGGAGCTTCGGATGCCGACCTGGTGAGGGTCATCAACACCCTGATAGAGGCAAAAGGCGGAGTGGGAGTAAGCAACAACGGCACAACGGACATTCTGCCGCTGCCCATAGCCGGACTGATGTCCACACTGACGGCCGAAGAAATCTCCGAGAAATACCAGGCGCTGGATGACCAGGTGAAGGCGTTGGGATGTCCGCTGAAAGCTCCGTTCATCACGCTGTCGTTCATGGCGCTGCCGGTCATTCCGGAATTGAAGCTCACGGACAGGGGGCTTGTGGATGTCAATGCATTCAACTTTACAGAAGTGATAGAATAAAACCCAAAGAACAGTTATGAAAAACCAAGCTACATCAACCACCGGCATCCGGGAACGAAGCACAAGGAGCACTGCCCTCTTTCTCCTGTCGTGCCTTTTGCTTTTTTCTTCTTGCCAACATCCAAAAAATGAAGAGACTATGACTCAAAAAGAACTGATGAAAAAAGCCATCGAGCTTTCCGTAGAAAACGTAGAGAATGGCGGAGGACCCTTCGGAGCCGTCATTGCCAGGGAAGGAAAAATCATCGCTACCGGAGTGAACCGCGTTACCGCCAACCACGACCCCACGGCTCATGCCGAAGTGAGTGCCATACGTGCCGCCTGCCAGGCATTGGGTACCTTCGACCTGAGCGGATGCGAAATCTACACCTCCTGCGAACCCTGCCCCATGTGTCTGGGTGCCATCTACTGGGCGCACCTCGACAAAATGTATTATGGCAACGACAAGCACGATGCCGCACGTATAGGGTTCGATGACTCCTTCATCTATGACGAGCTGGCACTGCCATACACCGAGCGACGCCTCGTTGCCACGCCCCTGTTGGGAGAGGAGGCTGAGGAAGCCTTCAGAATGTGGGAGGAAAAGACGGACAAGATAGCCTATTGACCCCCCAAAAGCATAAGTGGATATGAAACAGAAAGAGAGCAAGGAAAAATTCCCGCTATCGGACGAGCAGATGCTCATCATGCAGCTCGTCCTCTGTGTGGCGGCATTAATCGTAGCCATTTTCACTCTTATATTGCTACTGTAGTTGTAAAAAAGAGATAATCATATAAATGTATTACATAAAAAACAATATCCGACATGAAATGTACCAAGAACCTATGGACAAAGCTGGCCGCATACCTCTTCGTTGCCGCACTGGCCACGGCATGCGGTAACGATGACGAAAAACCTGTGGAAGGCCTCACGGCCGATGATTTCAAAGTGGCACAAAGCGACTTCACCGCCCCTACAATGAGGGGCACGATGATGATAGACTTCAGCGTGGCACGCCCCGGTATGGCGCCCGCCAAGGAGGAGTTCGCCTTCACCTCGTTCCGGCTGTCGGGCGACAACCTGAGCGACCTAGGCCGCACCTTCCGGATTGAAGAACTGTACCTGAATGGGGAGAGTTGCCGACTGGAAGTGTCCTACAACTACGCGGGAAGCCGTGCCGACGTCAGCGCCGACCTGACCTACAAGGGAGAGATGGTGACCACCCTCACGCTGAAGTGTGCGGACGGCATCCTCGTCGAGACACCGCTCGTCTGCCCGTCGCTCCGGTCCGAAGTCAGCTTCCGGCAGAAGGCGGAGAAGGACTATATGCCGGAAGGCACCCTGCTGACCGGCATCGTGGTGCGCGACAACCGGACGGGCGTCAGCACCTCGGCGGGCACAAGCGACGGGAACTTCATCGCCATCGGCAGTTCGTTCCGGCTTACAGCCGAGGAGAGGCAGGCGGGCAAGACCATCATCCCCCTGACCTACGTCCTGACGACGGAGAACCAACGCTTCGAGATGGACAGCGAAGTGACCGTGTGGGACACCTACGTGCTGGACGAGGTCCGCATCGCGAAGGACGACCCTGAACATCCCGACACCTTCCCCGTGGACGAAGCACTGGACTACTTCGGCATCACACCCGACCCGGAGAAACTTTTCTATGATGATTTCCCCACATTCTATTTCGCTACCACAGGTATCATCCGCCAAGAAGGGATACCCGACGGATTCTATGCCGGAGGTGGATACACCCTCGAAGGGGGCAATCCCCTCAGCTATGACTTTAAGATAGGTCCGATGGAGGAACTGGAAGCGGGAAGCTACCAGGTGGTGGCCCACTTCGCCAAACCGGGAATGCCGAAAAAGCGGGTAAACATCGTTGTTCCGATAAAGGTGCTGAATGGGCATGAGAACAACTGAAAAGAGAATAAGATGAACAATCCTAATATAAGAATAAAGACATGAAGATTTTCAAGCTACGCCGGACGGCACTGCTGTGGTTGCCGGCACTGGCAATGGCCAGCATCTTGAGCTTCGCCTCGTGCGGAGACGACGTGACCAACTACTACATCCAGGAACCCGAAGTTCCCCCCACCGAAGAAGAGTCGCAGCCCTCGCACCCCGAGGGCGAATGGGTGGAGCGCGTGTATAGCCTCTGTGAATATGGCTTCTCCATGCATCAACCTACGCTCTATCCCGCCTGGCTGCTGCAGGCCGAAGGCGTGAAGCGCTACTATGCCGACAGCCCCTTTGCGCAGGAGTACATCACCGACAACCTGCTGATGACCCTGCGCAACCCCGGAGCCGGCACCCGTATCACCCTGCGCATGGAGGCCTCGGACATCTGCCACGCCTGGGAAGATAGCTACACCGTACCCCAAGACCTGACGGGCGAGACGCTGGCACTGCAGATACCTGTGGATTGGGACCACAACGCCCTGCTGGCTTGGCACACCGACCGCCTGGTGAAGCTGAAATGGACCCTGCTGTTGGACGGGCAGGAGGTGGACAGGCACACGGAGCAATTCAACTGCCGCAGCCTGCGTTGCTATACCTATAGATACTATTACGACAAATCCATCCCGGAGTCCGATGATAACATAAACCTGCTGAAAGAAATCGGCTTCGGCAGCTACTCCATGGAGGAAGACGATAAGTATCTGTGCATATATAACGACGGATTCCTCATGGGCTACATCGACGAACAATCGCCCCTCATCGACCGGCTGAAGGACTCCGTGATATGCGACGGAACCGTGCCCTACTTGACCGGCCTCTTTTCACCCACGTTCGAGGAGAGGGTGGAGTGCACCGCCAAGGCCTTCTGCTACCTGCTGCTGAAGCACCGCGTGGCCTACAGCGCACGCCACTCTGACGATAGCCAATACTTGCGCACCATCGACGAGCTGTTTGCCAACCACCAGGGCTACTGCGTAGAGTATGCCGTAGCCTTCGCCTCGTGGTGCATGAATCTGGGAGTGTCCTGCATGCTGGTAGCCGTACCCGGACACCTGAGCACCAACGTCTATAACGGCGACCAGATATGTGCGGCGGACATGACCTACTGCGGCACCTGGTACACCTACCTTTCCCCCTTCTCCAATCCGCTCACGGACCAAGACCGGAAAGACTTCCTCTGGCTCTACAGCGAGATAATGAACGCCTCCAACCTCGACTACGAGGAAATATACCTCCCTGACATGCAGGCGGGCGATGCGCGATACCACTCGTTCGACCCCGCACCGCTGCGCCCCTTCCTGCCCTCGTTCAACATCGGCGAGCGTTATGCTGCCACACGAGCGGCAGCCCCTATCAAGTCCATCAAGCCCGTGAAGTCCGAGCTGTGGAAAAAGGCGATAAAGGGGGAATTGACCGGAGTTTCAGCCCGGACAACCATCCCGTAGAACCCATAAACCGAACGAAGAACATGAAAACGAAAGAAACCATACTGAATGATGCACAGCGATGCTTGATGTGCCATCTGCCCGCCTGTGACCGGGCATGCCCCGCAGGGACAGAACCTTCCGGCATCATCCAGTCCCTGCATCTGGAGAACGAAGAAGGTGCCCGGCGGCAAGCCGCGGCACGTACGCAATGCCTGACGTGCGAAGTGCCGCGCTGCGAACAGGCATGCGCCCGGAAGCACACAGACCACGCCCTGCACATCCGGGAAATCTGCCGCACACTGGTTGCGGAAGCCTCCCACAGTTGCACACCGCGCACGGTGGACGAACTCCCTGCCCAAACTCCTGACCTGGCACTGAGTTTCTGTGGTGTGCGGTGTCAGAACCCCTTCTTTCTCGCCTCCTCGCCCGTAGCCTCCTCCTTCGACATGTGCCGAAGGGCTTTCGATGCCGGCTGGGCGGGCATCTCCTACAAGACCATCAGTTTCTACCACAGCCGCGAAGTATCTCCCCGGTTCGACAGTCTGCCCGCCTCGCGTCCCGCCACCTTCGGCGGGTTCAAGAATCTGGAACAACTCTCGCCCCGCCCGGCAGAAGAGAACTTCGACATCCTCAGTCGCCTGAAAGCGGAATACCCGGAAAAAGTAATCATAGCCTCCATCATGGGGCAGACCGAAGAGGAATGGACCCGTCTGGCACGTATGACCGAAGAGGCAGGAGCAGACCTGATAGAATGTAACTTCTCCTGTCCGCAGATGGCCAGACAAGGACTGGGCAGCGACATCGGGCAAGACCCCGAACTGATAGCCCGCTATACCCGTGCCACACGCCAAGGAAGTCGGCTGCCCATCATCGCCAAAATGACACCCAATATAGGTAATATGGAGCTGCCCGCCATGGCCGCCACAGCCAACGGAGCCGATGCGCTGGCAGCTATCAACACGATAAAAAGCATCACACGCATCCATACCGGCAACTTCTCCTCCTATCCTGACATTGCAGGACGCTCTGCCGTGGGCGGCTATTCGGGCCGCGCTGTCAAGCCCATCGCCCTGCGCTTCGTTCGCGACCTGGCGGCCTATCCGCCTCTGGCAGGCGTACCTTTGTTCGGCATCGGAGGCATTACCACCTGGCGCGATGCGCTGGACTTCCTGCTGCTGGGATGTACCGCCGTACAAGTGTGCACCGCCGTCATGGAGTACGGCTACCGCATCATCCACCACCTCACGGAAGGGCTCTCCACCTACATGCAGCAGCAGGGCTACCGTTCCGTGGACGAACTGCGCGGTCTTGCTCTGCCCCACATCGTACCCCCTGAGCAACTGGATCGCAACCGCCGGCTGCACGCTGTCATCCGCCGCCACTGCATCGGTTGCGGGCGGTGCCACCTCTCTTGCCAGGACGGCGGACATCAAGCCATCCGCTTAGAGGGACTACGCCCGGAAGTGGACAAGTCACGTTGTGTAGGCTGCGGGCTATGCACGCTGGTGTGCCCCACAGGAGCATGCCGGCTGGAAGAAGAAACTTCCGTCGAAGCCGACACTCGCAGCAGAAAACCCATCAGCGGACTCAGAAAAATACCGCACATCTGACACCGGACTCCTGCCACGACTGTCTCCACCACCGCCGCCAACGGTGTCAGTGACGGAAAGGCAGAGGAATTGATAGAATTTTTATAAATATTCTCAGCCAACGCGCAGAGACCTGGATTATTTTACGTAAATTCGCATTGTTTTTAACAATAGAATTCTGTTTATGAAGCATATTCGTTCGTTGTTGTTGTTCTTGCTGCTGTCCGTGCACCTCTTTTCAGGACCGCTGTGTGCCGCTGACACTCCTGTCCCCGACAGCCTGTTGAACGCGGCATACATACAGCGCATCTACCTCCGTCAGCCCGACCGTGCCCTGCAATTGCTGGATATCGCCGACAGCCGCCGTCTGCCGGGGCTGGAACCTTTTTGGACAGACATGCTGCGTGCCATGTGCTACGAGATAAAGAACGAGAGCCGTTTGAAAGAAAAATACGCACGCCGGGCACTCGAAGCCGACTCCGTGAGGCTCGTGCCTCGTCGCAAGCTACTCATGACCGCCTCGCTGGTGGACGCGCTCGAAGACCAAAGCAAGTTTGAAGAAGCCATTCCCCTCTGCCTCGACGCTGTGGAGCAGGCACGCCGCGCGGGCAGCATCGCCGAGGAAGGGAAGATGTACCTCATCATGGGGCGCATCTACGCAGGCATGAACCGTTTGGAAGAGTCACTCGAAGCCTTCGGGAGCGGCATCTTCCTGATGGAAAGTTCGGAGGACCCGCGCGTCATGGCACAGCTCTCCACCACCTACGGCGAACTGATGACGGTGCTCGACGACCACGGACGCATAGACGATGCCATCGCCACGGGGCGCAAGCGTGCCACGCTGATAGACCGCCTGGCGGAGAAGTCCGGTCCCCCGCCGGGATTCGTCGACCGTCAGCGGGGCTACTGCTACTCCAAGATGGCCTGTTTCCTCCTGAAAGCGGGCCAGGAGGCCGAGGCGGAAGAGTATTGCCGCCGTTTCCTTGACACCGAGTTTGCCGCCGACACATACCAGCGCCGCGAGATTATCCCCTACATGTTGCAGGCAGGGCGCTATCGCGAGGCGTTGCAGCTGAACGATGCCGCCTTCGCCCGCTGGAGCGGTGACAGCATCAGCCACAGCTACCTGATTCTGCTGGAACGCTATGCGCAGGTCTATCGGGGGCTACACCGTTTTGACCTTGCCGACAACTTCCAGCGGCGCATCAGCACGTTGCAAGACAGCCTCTACACCCGCGAACAGGAGAGCCGTGCCCAGGAATATGCCGCCGTGTTCCGTCTGAACGAAAAGGAATTGCAACTGGCCGAGGCACGCCTGCAAACGCAACGGCGCAACTACCTGTTGGGCAGTTCGAGCATTGTGCTGGTGCTGATGACGGTGCTCATCGCAACCATCGGCCACAACCTGAACAAGACACGTAAGCGCAACCGCATCGCCGTGAAGCAGATAGACGAACTGCTGGAGCAGCGTGAGAAACTCCGTTTAGCCTACGACAGGCTGGAGGCTCTCAACGCCGCCGAGCCTGCTGCCCCCGCTCCCGAGGCACCGCTCTGCGAGGCGAACGTTTCCGCTCCCGAGGCATCGCCCTGCGGAGTGGACAAAACGACGGAGGCCTCCGCCTCATCTGTGGAGTATGCTCTTTTCATGCGTATGGAGCACCGCCTCCTGGAGCAGAAGCTCTTCTTGCAGCCTAAGTTCGGGCGCAACGAACTGATACAGATGTCCGGCATCAATAAGAACGACCTGCCGCGCCTGCTGAAACTGTATGGCGAAGCCAGCAACGTGAACGACTACCTGAACCGCCTGCGGGTGGAGTATGCCGTGAAGCTGATGAAGGAAAAGCCTTCGCTTTCCATCAACGGAGTGGCGCAGGAGGCGAACTTCAACAGCCACGTTACCTTTTACCGCGCTTTCTACAAGACGTTCGGACTCTCGCCGACGCAGTACATCAAGGCGTACGAAGAGTAACTTGTTTCTTTTAATAGCGTCAGTTCGGTATAAGTATATTTTCTCTCATTAACTTCACTCAAAACCTCTTTTCATTCTGACATTCAGAGGATCGAAGCGACGAAGAATTTTTCTCTTATCAAGAAGAGATAGGTTCTTCGTCGCTTCGTTCCTCGTGCCGGTACTGATAGCCGTGCTCATCGTAACCATCGGCCACAACTGCATTCCCGTCGTTTGACAGCGATATATTCAATCAGCTTTAAAGTATTGTATTCCATCTGCTTCGGACAAAATGAAAGAACCTTTCGGACAAAATGAAAGTCCTGCAAAGTCCGTTTCTTTCCCTTTCCGGCTTCAAATATCTAAGTTTGCAAAGCAAAAGGGCGGCCGGTTGCCGGCTGCCTGCTGTTTATTTAAAAAATCTATATTTAGTATTACGGAAATGGAAACATTTTTACTGTTTGGTTTCAATGCCTATGCGTGGATTACGATTCTTACGATTCTGACCATGTTCACCGTTCTGGCATTTACGAAGTTGCCTGCCGATTTGGTGTTTATGGGAGGTATGACTGTTTTATTCGTTACGGGTGTGCTCTCACCCCAAGAGGCACTGGCGGGATTTAGTTCGGAGTCGGTGGTGACCATAGGCGTGCTGTTTGTGGTGATAGCCGGAATGACGCACACCGGGGTGATACAATGGATAGCGCGTTACGTGCTGGGCGTCCCCTCTTCCTATCCCCGCGCCATTGTGCGTCTTATGCTGCCGGTGGCGGCACTCAGTTCGTTCCTTAGTAACACGTCGGTGGTGGCATTGTTCCTCAACGTGGTGAAGCTGTGGGGCAAGAAGATGGGCATTGCTCCCTCGCGCCTGCTCATTCCGCTGAGCTACGCTTCGGGGCTGGGTGGCATCTGCACCATCATCGGCACGCCGCCCAACCTTATCATCTCCGGCTTTTATGCGAAAGATACCGGCGTGGCCATGAACTTCTTCATCACCACTCTGCCCGGACTCTTCTGCTTGGCGGTGGGCGTGCTTTCCGTCCTGGCGCTACGCCGCCTGCTGCCCGACCGCAAATCGGCCGACGAGAACTTTGAGTCCACTTCCGACTATACGGTGGAACTGCTTGTGCCCGCCGATTGCCCGGTCATCGGGCAGACCGTTGCCGAGGCATCGTTGCTGAACGTGAAGGGCGGCAGCCTGATTGAAATCGTGCGTTTCGACAAGGAAATCATCAGCCCCGTGCCCGACGATGAATACATCATGGGCGGCGACCGCCTGATTTATTCGGGCCAGATAGACGAGATTCTGGACCTGAAGCGCACCCACCACCTGGTGAACGCCACCCATAGCGTCTTCACCTATTCGGAGATAGAAAAGGGGCGCAAGCTGCGCACGGCTTCCGTGGGGGCGGGCTGCCCGCTGATAGGTACCCGTATGTCCGAGACCGACTTCGAGCAGCAGAACAATCTGGTGCTGGTGGCGGTGTCGCGCATGGGCGAACGCATCAATGCCGGTCCCCGCGACATCAAGCTGGCGATGAGCGACGTGCTGCTCTTCGAGTGCCCTTCCTCCTTCAAGCCGGAGAAGCTGCCCTATGGCAACTCCCTGCGTTTTTTCAGTTCCGGAGAGATTCCCAACATCGGGCGCGGAACGGTCGTTTCGTCGCTCATCATGGTGGCCATGATACTGCTCTCCACGTTCAACGTCGTCCCCTTGTTGCACTCCTGCTTCCTGGCGGCTTTCGCCATGATTATCACCCGCTGCTGCTCCATCGAGCAGGCACGCAACAGCATCAACTGGAATGTGCTGATGATTTTCGCCGGGTCGGTCTGCTTAGGCACTGCCATCGAGAAGAGCGGCATAGCCACGGGCATGGCAAACGGGCTGCTTGAACTTTGCGGTGCCAATCCGTTGTTAGTGCTGGCGTGCATCTGCTTGCTGGGCACCTTCATCACCGAGTTCATCAGCAACACGGCCTGTGCCGCCATGTTCTATCCCATTGCCTATCATGCCGCGCTTACTTTAGGGGTGAACCCGCTCACCTTCTGTGTGGCGCTGATGCTTGCCGTATCCTCCAGCTTCGCCACGCCCATCGGGTCACCCACCCACATGCTGGTCTATGGTGTGGGCGGTTACCGCTTCACCGACTTCTTTAAGATAGGCATCCTGATGAATTTCATCATACTGGCCGCCAACATCTTCATTGTGACACGGCTTTTCCCCTTGTAGGAGGACGGAAAATCATCCCGTTAGTTTGAAAACAAATAAACTAAAAAATTCAATAACTTAATAACTCAAAAACTCAAGAAAATATGACACTTGAAATCAAAATTGAAAACGATTCTTACACCGCTATTCTCGACGGACGGCTCGATACCGTTGCCTCCGCCCAGTTCTCTAAAGACATGCAACCTCTGCTGGACAACGCCGACAAGGAAATCAAGCTCGACTGTTCGCGCCTGGAGTACATCAGCAGCACAGGCCTGCGCCTCTTCCTGATGTTGCGCAAAGCCGTGGACCAGAAGGGAGGAAGCCTGATTGTCTATCACATCAACGACGAGCTTCGGAAGATTTTCACCATCACCGGGTTCTTCCCCCTGTTCGACATCCGTTCATAAGCCATGAAGAACAAGCTTTTCCGCCAGCAGGCCACCGACCGCATCACTTCGCCCGAGAAGGTGAACGACTACGTGCGCATCACGCGGCCCTCGCTCTACGTCCTGCTTGCCGCCCTGCTTTCGGTGGTGGTGGCGGTGGGGCTGTGGATGGGGCAAGGCACCGTGAACGACTTCGTGAAGCTTTCCGGCGTGGTGTTCCCCCACCAGGGCTTCATCAACATCTCCGCTTCGCACGACGGTATGGTGACGGAGGTCTGTGCCCACCGCGGGCAGTTCGTGCGCGAGGGCGAAAAGCTGTTCCGCTTCTTCCGCGAGGGGACGTTCGGTTACGTTACCACTTCCCGTTCGGGCATTCTCCTTTCGGTCAAGGGAGAGAACGAGTCTTTTAACGCCTTCGAGTCCTGCGCCAGCCTTTTCCCACAAGAAGAGGCAGAGAGGCAGATGCGCGAAGTGACGGCCTTTGTCACCTTCAAGGACTTGCGCAAGCTGAAGACAGGCATGGAGGTGCAGGTGTCGCCCGCCGACCTTTCGCGCGAGGAGTACGGATACATGACGGGACGTATCATCGACATCGGCGCCTACCCCGTGGGGCGCGAAGAGATGGTGAAGCACTTCCGTTCCGAAGAGCTTGCCAATGCCGTCTTCCCCGAAGAGGCGGCGTTCGAGGTAAAGATTCTGCTGGATGAGGATGCCTCCCGTCCGGGGCAGATACGCTGGTCGCACAAGGCGTCGGCGCAGACCGACATCTGCATCGGCACGTTCTGCCACATACAGGTGCTCACCCGCCAGCGCCCTGTCATGGAGTTGATATTTAAGAAAGGGAAATAACGGAGGAGGATGCCTATGTGGGGAAAGAAGAAGAGAGTGCCTGTCATCATACAAATGGAGGCGGTGGAATGCGGAGCCGCCTCGTTGGGGATGATACTTGCCTATTACGGTTGCTGGCTGCCACCGGAACAGTTGCGCAAGGAGTGCGGCGTGTCGCGCGACGGCTGCAACGCCCGCCAGCTGCTGCTTGCCGCGCGCGACCACGGCCTGCAGGCACAAGGCATGCGTGCCGACCCGGAAGACCTGCCCGAACTGGCACCAGCCATCCTTTACTGGGAGATGAACCACTTCTTGGTGTTCACCGGCATGAGGGGCAACAAGATATTTCTGAATGACCCGGCACGCGGGCGGGTGACGGTGAGCCGCGAGGAGTTCGACAAAGCTTTCTCGGGTATCGTCCTGACCTTCTCCAAGGGGCCGGACTTCAAGCCGCAGGGGGCGCCCGCGTCGGTGCTTCGCTTTGCCGGCACCCGCCTGAGGAATGCCTGGGGGGCACTGCTCTTCACGCTGATTATGGGTGTGCTGACGGCTGCCATCGGGCTGGTCACCCCGCTCTTCTCACAGGTGTTCATGGACTACATCCTTTCCGGCAGCAACCCCGAGTGGAAGATGCCGTTCATCGGCGTCATGGTGGCAGTCACCCTCTTCAACCTCCTTGTGCTTGCCCTGCAGGACATCTACCGCCGCCGCTACCACTACGGCATGGCGATGGATGCCAACCTGCGCTACTTCTGGCATGTGCTCCACCTGCCGCTCGACTTCTTCAGCCAGCGTTACGTGGGCGACCTCATCTTCCGCCAGTCCACCAACGAAAGCATCACCGACACGCTGGTGGAAAAGCTGGGACCCCTCTGCGTACACATCGCCCTGCTGTTCGTCTATTTAGGCTTCATGTTGCGCTACAACGTGGGGCTGGCGTGTATCGGGCTGGGTGCCGTGGTGCTCAACATGCTGGTGGTGCGCTACGTGTCGGCAAGGCGTGTGGAGCTGAGCCGCACCACGGAGCGTGACACCGGCAAGTTCTACGGCGTCACCATGTCCTGCCTCGACAATATGGAGACCATCAAGGCGGCGGGTGCCGAACGGGGCTTCTTCGAGCACTGGGCGGGACACTTCACCTGCATGCACAACTCCCGTGTCAACGCCGACCGCTTCTCCATGCTGATGAGTGTGCTGCCCGCCCTGCTGGCGCAGTTCACCAACAGCCTGGTGCTGATATTGGGCGTTTACCTGATATTGGGCGGAGCGTTCTCCATCGGTATGCTGATGGCGTTCCAGGGATTCATGGGCGCGTTCATGGCGCCGGTGAACAGGCTGATGAACGCCGCCGAGACCCTGATAGAGGTACGCACGCAGATGGAGCGTGTGGAGGACGTGTTCCGTTACGCCACGGACGACGCCACCGCCGACCCGCCTCCGGGCGAGATGCCGCAGGCAGGCGAAGAGAAGCTGGGCGGCGCACTGGAGCTGCGGCACGTCACCTTCGGCTACAGCAAGCACACCGCCCCGCAGGTGAAAGACTTCTCGCTCAGCCTGAAGCCCGGACAGAGCGTAGCCCTGGTGGGCGCATCGGGTTGCGGCAAGAGCACCGTAGGCAAGCTGATTTCGGGGCTTTACCGTCCGTGGGAGGGCGAAATACTCTTCGACGGGCAGCCCATGCAGGAGATAGACCGCCGCAAGTTCACCTCGTCGGTGGTGGTGATAGACCAGAACGTGGTGCTCTTCGACGACACCCTGACTGCCAACATCAAGATGTGGGACAACTCTATCGAGGACTTCACCATGATACTTGCCTGCCGTGACGCACAGATACGCGAGGAAATCATCAGCCGCCCCGGAGGCTTCAACGCCCGCCTGGTGAAGGGAGGGCAGAATTTCTCGGGCGGGGAGCGGCAGCGCATAGAGATAGCCACCGCCCTGGCCCGCGAGCCGGTGATACTCATCATGGACGAGGCCACCAGCGCCCTCGACTCCGACACCGAGAAGCGCATCATGGATGCCATCAAGCAGAGCGGAGCCACCCTTGTCATCATAGCCCACCGCCTGAGCACCATACGCGACTGCGACGAGATTGTCGTCATGGACCGCGGCGCCACCGTGGAGCGCGGCACCCACGAGAGCCTGCTGGCACGGCAGGGCATCTACAGCGAACTGATGAAGAACAACTGATGATATGGAGTTACACACACATATATATAGGATATAAGAACCATGCTATTCAAGAGCCAGATAGAGAAACGCGAGGAGCAGGAGCAAGCCCGGCTGCTGGAAGCCCTGGAGCGGCTGACCACCGCCATCGGGGCGCACATGCGTGTCCGCCGCAAGCGTCATTCCGACGGCGATGCCCTGAAGGACATCCTCCATGCCTTGGGCGTGGAGGAGTACACCCTTGACGAGGACGGCTTCGCCACCCCCGAAGAGCAGCTGGAGCGGATACTCGCCGCCCACAACATCATGCAACGCCGCGTGCTGCTGGAGGGCGACTGGTGGAAGCACACCGTAGGCCCGCTCTTAGGGCGCGACCGCCAGGACCGGATGGTGGCATTGCTGCCCGACCGCTGGAACCGCCGCTACTGCTACACCGACCGCGAGGGGAAGCGCATAGCCGTAGGCCGCCGCACCATGAAGGAGGGGCTGAAGCCCGAAGCGCTCTCCTTCTACGCCGCGCTGCCCAACCGCAAGTTAGGCTACAGCGACCTGATACATTTCGCCTGGAGCACCGTGGCAGCGGTCGATGCCCTCAAGCTGCTGCTCATATCGCTGGTCATCAGCCTCTTCGGCATGTTCGCTCCGTTCATCAACAAGCAACTGTTCGACAACGTCATCCCCAACGGCGTGCGCGAAGGCGTACTGCCCCTGGCGGGACTGCTGATAGGCGCGGGCGTGGGCGGGGCACTCTTCGGGCTGCTGCGCGACTTGTTGCTGGCAAGGCTGAGGGACGTGGTGAAGACCTCCGTGCAGCCTGCCGTCATGGCACGCACCTTCAGCCTGCGCACCACCTTCTTCGGCCGCTTCTCCACCGGCGAGCTGAGCCTGCGCATCACCGGTGTCACCCAGCTGTGTGAGCTGCTGAACGACACCATCCTCAGCGCCTCGCTCACCCTGCTCTTCTCCATCATCTACTTGGGGCAGATGGCGATGTATGCCCACGCCCTGCTGCTACCTGCCATGTGCATACTCTTCGCCCAGCTGGTGCTGATGGCTTCCACCTTCTGGATGGAGAGCCGCCACCACGACCACCTCTACGCCGTGCGTTCCAAGATGAACGGACTGGTGTTCAACCTCTTCTCGGGCATACAGAAGATAAAGCTGACGGGCGCGGAGCGGCGCAGCTTCGCCCGCTGGATGGACGACTACACCCCCGCCGTGGACCTGAAGTACGTCCCACTGCTGCTGCGCCTCTATCCCTCGCTCTCCGCCACGCTGCAGATGGGCGGCACGGTGGTGCTCTACTTCTACGCCCTGCGCCACGGCCTCACGCCTTCGGACTACATCGCCTTCACCGCCGCCTACGGGCTGGTGAACGGCGCCATCATGGGCATGGCGGGCATCGTCCCCTCGCTGGCGCAGATAAAGCCCCTGCTGCGCATGGCGGCACCCATCATGGAGGAGGAGCCGGAGGTGGAGCGCAACGCCACCACCGTCAGCTACCTCAGCGGAGCCATCGAGGTGAGCAACCTCAGCTTCCGCTATGCGCCGGACATGCCGCCCGTGATAGACGGGCTGAACCTGAAGATACAGCCCGGCGAGTACGTGGGCATCGTGGGCCGTTCGGGCTGCGGCAAGAGCACCCTGCTCAGGCTGCTCTTGGGCTTCGAGACGCCACAGGCAGGCTCCGTCTATTACGACGACTACGACCTGCAGAAGGTGAACAAGCCCAGCCTGCGCCGCCGCATAGGCACCTGCCTGCAGAACGGCAGCCTCTTTCCCGGCAACCTCTTCAGCAACCTCACCATCACCGCCCCCGACGCCACCCTGGAGGATGCCTGGCGCGCGGCGAGGCTGGCGGACATAGACAAGGAGATAGCCGAGCTGCCCATGGGCATGCACACCCTCATCGTGGAGGGAGGAGGGGGATTCAGCGGAGGGCAGAAGCAGCGCATGCTCATCGCCAGGGCGTTGGTCAACAACCCCTCCATCGTCTTCTTCGACGAGGCGACCAGCGCATTGGACAACATCAGCCAGCAGCAGGTGGCGGACAATATGGACACCTTAGGGTGCACGCGCCTCGTCATCGCCCACCGCTTCAGCACCATACGCCACTGCCACCGCATCATCGTGCTGGACAAGGGCAGGATAGCCGAAGAGGGCACCTTCGATGAGCTGATGCAGCGCCGAGGACTCTTCTACGAGATGAGCAAGAGGCAGATGTGAGATTAGTGACGAGTGACGAGTGACAAGCTACGAGCTACGAGTGACGAGCTACAGGAAACAATATTTATTAACCTTTTTAAAAAACAACAAGCGTATGAAACAGAAAGAAGAACAACCACAGAAAGCAGTTCCCGTATCGGACGAAGAACTGGCAAGAATGAACGGAGGCGCGTTCTTTTCAAAAGAACCGGAAGTGAAGTGCCGCTATTGCGGACAGACGTTCCCGAAAAAGGACATCGAGGTACACGAGAGAAACTGCCCGGCGAAACCGAAGTCGGGATTCGGTGGATTCATTTAAGCGGAACAACCCTATTAACCATTAAAACAAGAAAAGATATGACAAGTAAGAAATTAATACAGTGTAGGGGGGGTAAAAACCGCCTCAATGAAGACCTGACCGCGCAGACGGCAGGGGAGCCGGGCGCAGCCCGAACGTCGGACAGAGAGCCGCAAAACGGCGCACAGCCCGTAGATGATGATGAGCTGGAAGCCATGACGGGCGGCGGCATGGGGCAGATGATAGAAGGTTTCAGACCTAAATATATATGCCCCTATTGCGGTAAAGACCTTCAAATGTTATCGAACCTCAATGCCCACAAGCCAATCTGCCCCGAGAACCCTGCCAACAAGAAGTAAAACAGTATAAACCAATCATCAACAATTACCAATATGAAGAAACAGAAAAAAATCCGCTTCCTGCTCTGCGCCCTCGCCCTGGCGGCAACCCTCGGGGCGTGCAGCGACGGCAAGGAGGCACAAGTGCTGAAACCCATCGCCCGGCACATCACCGGGCGGTGGAAGCTGACCAAATCCCTTGAGATGAAGGACGGCAAGTGGGTGGAAGACCCCCTGGCAGGCGAGACCGGACAAATCTACAACTTCCACACCGACGGCACCCTCGTCCTCACCAACATCGACCCTGAAGGCACCGCCTCCATGGAGTCCATGCGCTGGAGCGCCGACGACGAGCAGCGCACGCTGACCTACGACGAAGACTGCACCGTGAAGGTGCTGCGCCTCACCGCCGACGAGTTCCAGATGGGCTACCACTTCTCCGTCGACGAGGAGACCAGAGAAGTCAACGAGGGCGAGTTCAGCTGGCTGATGACCCGCGCCGACCGGGGGCCCCTCATCCTGGCCGAACGCCTCGTGGGCCGATGGCTCTACGTCACCACCTACGAGAAGAAGGACGGCCGGTGGACCGAAAGCAGCTACGGCCGCCCCGACGAGGGATGGCACCGCTACCAGACCGACGGCACCGCCGTCAGCTACTCGCGCATGGGCAGTCAGGAGCAAACCGCCACCATGAAGTGGACTGCCAACCAGCGTACCGGCACAGTGGTCTGGACCAATTCCGAGAACGAGGCACAGACCTCCACCCTGCAAGTGGAGCCGGAGGGCGACGACACGCTGAACGTGCTCTACAGCAAGAACTTCGACCCCGCCACCGGACAAGTGGTGGAAGGCGAGTTCAAGGACGTGATGAAGCGCGTGGAATGAAGACATCACATAAATAACCCCATTAAAACAAGAGAAGATATGATAAGTAAGAAATTGATACACTGTAGGGGGGTAAAAACCGCCCCAACGAAGACCTGACCGAGCAGACGGCAGGGGAGCCGGGCGCAAGCCAAACGTCGCACAGAGAGCCTGAAAACGGCGCACAGCCCGTAGATGACGAGGAACTGGAAGCCGTGACGGGCGGAGGAGTGCTGCAGATAATAGACGCTTACAGACCTGTCACTTATTATTGCAAGCATTGCGGTGAAAAGTTTGTAAACATGAAAGAGGCACGCGATGCCCACGAGCCAATCTGCCCCGAGAACCCTGCCAATAAAAAGTGACAAACGCTCCGCAACCCCGCCAAGGCGGCTACCGAGGCATTGTCAAGGTAGCTACCTCGGCCATCTCAAGGTAGCTACCTCGGCATCCACGTGGTAGCTACCTCGACCACATAAAGGCAGAAACCCCTCTACAAGCCTTCCGGGGACACCTGCCTGCACAAGACGCGAAGGCGAAAAACAATTTACAAACATTTTTTAGGAAAGGAGCAAAGACTATGCCATTCTGGAAAAAAACATTCAGCAAGAGAACCGCGGTTTACTATCCCCAAGCCATCGTGCAGGGAAAGCCCGTGGAAACGGAAACCATCGCCAAGGACCTGGCGAAGATTTCCACCGTATCGAACAGCGACGTGCAGGCGGTGCTGGGCGACATCGCAGGCGTGATGCACACCCGCATGAGCCAGGGCAAGAGCGTACACATCAAGGGGCTGGGCTACTTCCGCTACGTGCTCGACACCAAAGGCGTGAAGAACCTCGATGACTTCGACTTCGAGAAGCAGGTGCAGGCCGTGCGCGTGCAGTTCGTCCCCGAGCGCACCAAGCTCCCCTCCGGCGGCGCCTACACCCGTGCGCTGGTGGACAGCGAAGAGCTGGAGTGGATAGAGCTGCCTGCCGATGCCAAGGACACCACCCCCGGCGGCGATGACAACACCCCCGGCGGCAGCGGAGGTGGAGGAGGACAGGACGAAAATCCGCTGGGATAAGGACTTGAAATAAAACGGACCATTAAAACAAGAAAAAGTTATGATAAGTAAGAAATTAATACAGTGTAGGGGGGGTAAAAACCACCTCAACGAAGACCTGACCGCACAGACGGCAGGGGAGTCGGGTGCAAGCCAAACGTCGCACAGAGAGCAGGAAAACGGTGCACAGCCCGTGGCTGACGATGAACTGGAAGCCGTGACGGGCGGCGGTGTGGGTCAGATTATTGACTCTTTCAGACCTGTCACTTATTATTGCAAGTATTGCAGTGAAAAGTTTGTAAACATGAAAGAGGCTTGCGAAGCCCACATGCAAGTCTGCCCCGAGAACCCTGCCAACAAGAAGTGAGTAAATCGCAAGAAATACTTTATATCAACAGTATCTCTGTCATTCTGAACGCAGTGAAGAATCTACTCTTTCTGTATTCACAAAGGGAAGAGATTAGCTTCGCTCAAAACCTCTTCTGACTTTTACACCAAGGTATAGTCTTCACTACCGTTCAGAATGACGGATAGAACAAACTGATTATCAACAATCACTTAAACAAAAGAAAGGAACAACAAAGATGAGGAAAACCATAAAGACCCGCCTCCTGCTCTGCGCCCTCTGCCTCGCGGCAGTGCTCCCGGCAGGATGCAGCGACGATGACAACCCCACAGACAACCCCTTCCCCGACAAGGAAACAGTGCTCACCCCCGTTGCCGGACACATCACCGGCAAGTGGCGCCAGGCCACCAGCTACCGCATGGAAAGCGGCATCTGGGTGGAAGACCCCAATCCCGAGGGACACTACCTCACCATCGAAATCCGTCCCGACGGCACCGCCCGCCGCGTGGACACCAACCTCGACAACGGCTTCAGCTACCTCTCCGCCTCGCCCTGGACGGTGGACGAGGACGGGCCCTCCATCAGCATGGGCAACATCACCACCCCCATCTTCCGCCTCACCGCCGATGAGTTCGGCTTCGCCTACAGTGCCGCCAGCGCCGGCGACGGCACCCTGACCGAGGGCAGCTTCCGCTGGCTCTACCGCCGCGTGGCGCAGAGCGAGCCGCCGCACCCCATAGAACGCCTCGTGGGCCGATGGAACTACACCGCCTGCTACGAGAAGGTGGACGGCGAGTGGCAACAGACCTCCTTCGGCATGCCCGACGAGGGATGGAGCGAGTACCGCGAAGACGGCACCTTCAGTCACTACTGGCGCCGCGGCACCACCGTGCGCAGGAGCGACATGCGCTGGGTCTTCAACGCCCGGACCGGCGAGGTGAACTACCTCATCCCCGACTACCCCGACTTCACCGGGAGCGCCCACATCACCCTCTCCGATGACGGCAGCACCCTCAGCCTGCACTACACCAGCAACACCGACCCCGCCCTGAACGAGACCCGCGAAGGCGAGTTCAAGGACGTGTTCACGCTCGTGGACCCCGAACATCCCGACCCGGACGCGGACAAGAACCTCGTCAGAGTGGCATCCGCCACCATCGAGCCCTACCGCACGCCCGACGGCAAGCCCTTCGCGCCCGAAAAAGACACCTACGTGCTGCACGGCTTCTACGGCCCGCTGAAGCTGAAGTTCGTGCCGGGCGACGTGCTGCACCTCTCCGTCCACGTGCCCGCGGAGGGCGGTGAGCAGACGGCAAACGGCTATAGCAGCGTCGTGATGCAGAGCGACGGCAGCTGGAAGCCCGTGAACGCCACCGACTGGCCCGCCGGCACCCGCCCCGAATACATGCTCTGCTTCTACAACGGCAGGCAGGAGCACTACACCGACATACGCAGCTGGATCCGCGCCTCCGTGTCGTGCATGAACCGCTTCACAGACATGGTGAACCCCCTCAGCTATCCCGACATCCTGCTGGAACGCCGCTACGAAGACGCGGACGACCCCTTCGTGGAACCCGTCGAGGGCCTGACCTACGAGCTGGAGATGGATCACTACAACGCCATGCTGATGGTGGACAACATAGACAACCGCACGGGCAGCGACGTCACCTCCATCACCGCCTACAACTACTACGGCCGGCCCTCCATCACCGCCGAAACGCCGGATATCGAGCTGGAGTACTATCCGATGGAGCGCCCCTTCCTTTTCTTAGGCCCGTGGCTTACCACTCTGCCCGTAGCCAGCAACGAAGACAGCCTGAACGAACTCCGCGTGACGCTGAAGGACGGCACCGTGCTCTCCGTGCCCGTGGAAGGCACCTTCACCACGCCGCAGGGCGAACAGCTCTACGGCATGAAGCCGGCAGTGAGGACGCTCTATCCCGCCACGCTGACGCTGGACCGCGACCCGGCGAAGTGTAAGGTGGAGTTCAGGGAGGGGGTGTGAGAGACGAGATACCGGCCCGCCCCCGCACGGGCAGCTCCACACAGTATGAATCTTAAAAAAACAAATGCGATAGATATGAAGAAAGAGAAAGAAGAAAACCTGCCGAAAGGCGTAGCTCTGAACGACGACGAGCTGGACCGTGTGAACGGCGGACTCGTGGGAGCGGCATCCGAAACAGAACCTTGCCCCTATTGCGGCAAGATGTTCCCCAAAAGTGAACTCGAGCAGCACAAGCTGCAATGTCCCGAAAGACCGAAAACAAGATTCATCTTCTAAAACAAGCCCGAGGACAAGAACGAACCTACATAACAGAAGTAAAAGCCCCCCGGCACGGGCAAAGAAGATATATTATGGTATAGATAAGTAAACGTATGAACAGAAAACCAACGCACATCGCCCTCCGCCTGCTGCTGTGCCTGCTGCCCGCCCTCTGCGGCGCAGGCACGGCGCGGGCGCAGCAACAACAGCAGCAACCCCTGCACCGCCTCGTCTTCACCCCGCAATGGACCCCGCAGAGCCAGTTTGCCGGCTACTACGCCGCCCTGGCGCAAGGCTTCTACCGCGAAGAGGGGCTGGACGTGGTCATCAGCCACCCCTCGGCATCCAACCCCGCCCTGAACCGCCTGCGGCAGGGCACCAGCCATGTCATCACCCTGCAACTGGTGCAGGCCGTCTGCCGCACCGCCGAGGGCTTCCCCCTGGTGAACATCCTACAGACCTCGCAGCGCAACTCGCTGATGATAGTCCCCCGGCACGACGGCATACGCACCCTGGCCGACCTGCGCGGCCGGAAGATAGGCATCTGGAAGGCGGGCTTCGGCGAACTGGCGCGCATACTGGACAGCCGCGAGGGGCTGGACGTGCAGTGGATTCCCTTCATCAACAACGTCAACCTCTTCGTCTCCGGCGCCATCGACGCCACGCTGGCCATGAGCTACAACGAGTATTTCCAGATTTTGGCGTGCGGCATGCAGCCCCGCCACGTGTTCCACCTCGCCGACCTGGGCTACGACATCCCCGAAGACGGGCTCTACGTCAGCGCCTCCTACTACCGCCGCCACCGCACCCGGCTGGAGGCCTTTGCCCGAGCCTCGCGGCGCGGCTGGCAGTGGGTGGCGGAGCATCCGCAGGAAGCGTTGGAGTTGGTGATGGAGCAGGTGCGCCGCCACCACGTGGGCACCAACCGCGTGCAGCAGAAGCGCATGCTCGAGGCCGTGCTGCAACTGCAATGTCCGCGCGGCGCCACGCAGCCCACCTTCACGCTGCTTCCCGCGCAGGTGGAGCAGGCATCGCGCCTGCTCCACGACAACGGCTACATCAGCCGGGAAGTCACGTACCGGGAACTCACCGGGGAAGAGGGACAGTAGTATATAATGAAAACGATATGATACAATGAAAACAAATTCCGTCAGACACTCTTTCTCCACCCGCGTCAGCCTGCACATACTGCTGATAGCGGGCATCGTGTTCAGCGTGGCGTTCGCCAGCTTCTACCATGCCGCACGCCGGCAGGTGCAGGCAGACGCCGAACGGCACGCACGCAGCAGCCTGAACAACACCGTACTGCAAATGGACAATGTGCTGCATGCCGTGGAAGTGGCGGTGGCGAACAACGCCTGCCAGGTGGCAAGCTTTGCCCACCGTCCCGATTCGCTCTACGGCGTGGTGCGCCGCATGCTTGCCGCTAATCCGCTCATCTCGGGCAGCGCCATCGCCTTCGAGCCGGACTACTACCCGGAGCACGGGCGCTTCTTCTCGCCCTATGCCTACCGCACCGCCGGGGGCGACAGCATAGCCGTGAAGCAACTGGGCACGGACAACTACGACTACCACCACATGGACTGGTACCAGATACCGAAACTGCTGGACAAGCCCTACTGGAGCGAACCCTATTTTGATGACGGCGGGGGCGAAATCATCATGACCACCTACTCGCTGCCCCTCTACGACAGCACGGGCAGGATGTACGCCATCTTCACCGCCGACCTCTCGCTGGAGTGGCTGACGCAGATGGTGAACTCGTTGCAGCTCTACCCGCACTCCTACAATCTGATGGTGGGACGCAGCGGTGCCTACCTGGCGCACCCCATCACGGAACGCATACTGGACGAAACCGTCTTCACCGCCACATTAGACATGGCGGACACCACCATCGCCGAACTGGGACGGCGCATGACGGCGGGCGAAGAGGGATTCATGACGATACAGAACGACAGCCTCTCCACCTCCTACGTCTTCTACGCCCCGGTGAAGCGCAGCGGATGGTCCATGGCGGTGGCGTGTACCTACAAGGACATCTTCTCCGGCGTGGACAGCATGCGCACCCGGGTGCTTGCCATCGCCGGCACCGGACTGCTGTTGCTGCTGCTCTTCTGCCTCTACGACATCCGCCAACTGGTGCGCCCGCTCAGGCGGCTGGCAGACGCCACACGCACCATTGCACAGGGCAACCTCACCGCCCCGCTGCCTCCGCTGCGCAGGCGGGGCGACGAGATGGGGATGCTCTACGACTCGTTCCACCACATGCAGCACTCGCTGGCCGACTACATGGACGAACTGGCACGCACCACCGCCAACAAGGAGCGCATCGAAAGCGAGCTGCGCATTGCCAGCGACATACAGATGGGGATGATTCCCAAGATATTCCCGCCTTTCCCCGACCGCAAGGACATCGACCTCTATGCCACGCTGACACCCGCCAAGGAGGTGGGAGGCGACCTCTACGACTTCTTTGTGGAGGACGACCGGCTCTACTTCACCGTGGGCGACGTGTCGGGCAAGGGCGTACCCGCCTCGTTGCTCATGGCGGTCACCCGCAGCTTGTTCCGCACCATGGCGCCCCACTTCAAGGTGCCCGCCGACATCGTGGCTGCGCTGAACGACGCCCTGTCCGACAGCAACGAGTCCAACATGTTCGTCACCCTCTTCCTGGGCGTGCTGAACCTGAAGGACGGCACGCTGCGCTACTGCAATGCGGGACACAACGCCCCCGTGCGCTTCGGAGGCACGGACAGCGGCGACCCCGCCTTCATACCCGTGAACCCCAATCTGGCGCTGGGCCTCTTCAAGGGCTTCCCCTACCTGGAACAGGAGATGAGGCTGGAGGCAGGCACCTCGCTGCTGCTCTACACCGACGGAGTGACCGAGGCCGAAGACCTCACCCAGCAACTCTTCTCCGACGAACGCCTGCTCAACCTCCTGGCACGCGAGTGCGGCAGCCGCCCCGCCCGGGTGGTGGAACACCTGATGCAAGCCATCCGCACCCATACCGCCGAGGCGGAACAGAACGACGACATCACCATCCTCTGCCTGAGCTACGAGCCGAACGGAGAGAGGGAGGCAAGTAATGAACATATAATATATAGATAATATATAGACAACCGTATGAAAGAACTGAAGAAAGAACTGACACTGCGCAACGAGCTGACGGAACTGGAGAAGCTCGTGCCTTTCATCGAGCAGCTCTCCGACGAGCTGGCGCTGCCCCACGAGCTTGCCTTCAACCTCAACCTGGTGCTCGAAGAGGCGATATCCAACATCATCCTCTACGCCTATCCCGGACAGACGGGCAAGGAAATCAGCGTGCAGGCACTCAGCAACGGCCGGAGCCTGATACTCACCCTGACCGACACCGGCGTGCCCTTCGACCCCACGCAGGTGGAGGACGCCGACATCACCCTCTCCGTTGAGGAACGCCCCATAGGAGGCCTGGGCATCTTCCTGATAAAGAACATCATGAACGAGGTGGAGTACCAGCGCATCGAGGGGAAGAACATCTTCACGCTGAAGAAGGAGATAAATAATGAAGAATGAGCCGCACGCCCGTAAGCCGTAACTTGTATCTTGTATCTAACAACTAATAACTAATGAATATGAAACCAATCAGATTACTGTTTGCCGCCGCCCTCGTGCTGCTTGGGCTGGCGGCCTGCGACAATGAAAACGATCCACAGTCCGACCCCACCGCCGAATGGAAAGCGGCAACCACCGTGGACGAAGTCGAAATAGACCGTACCGGCCCGGACGCCTGGTTCAAGGCGGAGGAAATCGACGATGCCCTCTTCGACCGCATGTGGCAGAAATCGTGGAAAGAAGACTGCCCCCTGGATAGGAACGACCTGCGCTACCTGAAAGTGCTGCACCGCAACGCCGACGGGCAGCCGCAGCGCGGAGAGATGGTGGTGAACGCCTCCATCGCCGACCGCACGCTCGGCATCTTCCGCCAGCTCTACGAAGCCGGCTACCGCATCGAGCGCATGGTGCTGGTGGACGACTACGACGCCGAAGACGAACCCTCGATGTGCGCCAACAACTCCTCGTCGTTCAACTTCCGCTTCATCTCCGGCACCACCAAAATCTCGAAGCACGGCTACGGTCTTGCCATCGACATCAACCCGCTCTACAACCCCTACGTCCGCCAGCGCGACGACGGCTCCTGGCACATCGAACCCCTCCCCGGCGAGGCCTACGCCTTCGACCGCGAGAACCGTGAGGACATCCCCTACAAGATAGACCGCCAAGACCTCGCCTGCCGCCTCTTCATCGCCGCCGGCTTCGAATGGGGAGGCGACTGGACAACGCGCAAGGACTACCAGCACTTCGAGTGGCCGGAAAGTGGGGACTAAATAGCCGGGGAGGGAGTGAATGGAGAATGGAAAATGAGCTGCGCGCTCCGTAACCCGTAACTCGTATCTTGTAACGAATGAATATGAAACCAATCAGATTACTATTTGCCGCCGCCCTTGTACTGCTTGGGCTGGCGGCCTGCGACAAGGAGGACGCCCCCGTCCTCACCCCCGAGACAGACATCACCGCCGGGTTCGACCCCGACTTCGCCAAGCGTTTACAGGAGCGGGGCATCATTGCCAATGCCACCCACATCACCTACGCCGATGTGGCGGATATCACCGAGCTGGACATTTCCGGGGAGGAGAACGACTGGGAAGAGGGAAAAGGACTCACCTCGCTGAAAGGCATCGAATACTTCACCTCGCTGACAATGCTGGAATGCTATTGGAACCAATTGACGTCATTGGACCTCAGCCGGAACACCGCCCTGACAGAACTGTGGTGCGAAGAAAACCAACTGACGGCATTGGACGTAAGTAAGAACACCTCACTGACGGAACTGCACTGCTACAGTAACCAACTCACAGCATTGGACGTCAGCCGGAATACCGCGCTGACCTGTCTGAATTGCTGCACAAACCCACTGACGGTATTGGATGTCAGCCGGAACACCGCGCTGACGGAACTGTATTGCTACAGTAACCAACTAACGGTATTGGATGTCAGCCGGAACACCGCCTTGACAGAACTGTCCTGCGTTGATAACCGACTGACGGTATTGGACCTCAGCCGGAACACCACCCTGGTATGGCTGTTTTGCAACAACAACCAACTGGCCACATTGGACCTCAGCCGGAACACTGCGCTGACACTGCTCCACTGCGAAAATAATCCCGGTAAGGAGGGGTTCTTCGAGATTACCCGCTGGCCCGGCAGTGAACTGAAGGCAGGGATGGAATCGTGGGAATACGACGGGAAGCCCGTAGCCGTGAAATACTTGGGAAATGGAGAATGAAGAATGAGGAATGGAGAATGGAAAATGTGCTGCGCGCCCGTAACTCGTACCCCGTATCTCGTAACTAATAACTAATGAATATGAGACCTATCAGATTACTATTTGCCGCCGCCATCGTGCTGCTGGCGGCTTGCGACAAGGAGGACGCCCCCGTCCTCACCCCCGAGACAGACATCACCGCCGGGTTCGACCCCGACTTCGCCCGGCTCTTGCAGGACGGAGGCATCATTGCCGATGCCACCTGCATCACCTACGCCGAGGTGGCAGGCATCACCGAGTTGGATGTCCGCGGGACGTTCGACGACTGGAAAGAGGGAAAGGGACTCACCTCGCTGAAAGGCATCGAATACTTCACCTCGCTGGCAGGGCTGGACTGCCGTATAAACCAACTGACGGCATTGGACGTAAGCAAGAACACTGCGCTGACCGAACTGGACTGCGACAACAATCAACTGACAGCCCTTGACCTCAGCCGGAACACCGCCCTGAAAGTGCTGTACTGCGGTAGAAACCAACTGACAGACCTTGACCTCAGCCGGAACACCGCGCTGAAAGTGCTGTACTGCGCTTATAACCACCTGACGGCATTGGACCTCAGCCAGAACACTGCACTGAGCACCCTCTTCTGCCCCCACAACCAACTGACCGACCTCGACGTAAGCCGGAACACTGCGCTGAAAAATCTGTCCTGCCACGAAAACCAACTCACCGCCATCGACCTCAGCCGGAACACCGCCCTGACATCGTTCTCCTGCTATACAAACCGGCTGACCGCCATCGACGTCAGCCAGAACACTGCCCTGACAACGCTCTCCTGCTTCCAAAACCAATTCACTGCCCTAGACCTCAGCCGGAACACTGCGCTGGAAATGCTCTTCTGCTACGAAAACCAACTGACAGCATTGGACCTCAGCAAGAACACCGCGATGACATTGCTCTACTGCGAAACGAATCCCGGCAACCACGGCATCTTCGAGGTCACCCTCTGGCCCGGAAGCGAGCTGACGGCAAGGAAGGAATCGTGGGAATACGACGGGCAGCCTGTCGCCGTGAAGTACCTGGGGTGCGAATGAAATTGAAAATGGAAAATTGAGAAATAGGCTGCGCGCTCGCAACTCGTAGCCCGTAACTAATAACTAATGAATATGAGACCAATCAGATTACTGTTTGCCACCACCCTCGTGCTGTTTGCCGCCGGAGTGTCGGGAGGCTGTAGCGAGAGAAAAGCCGATACTTCGGGAAAAGAGGGGGCAGGGACCGAGGTGCCTCCACACGTGGCCGAGGTGACGGTGATGACGCTGAAAAAGAGTGTGTTCAATCATGAACTTGTGAGCAACGGAAAGGTTACTGCCTCACGCTATGCCGACCTTTCGTTTCGTGTGACCTCGGAACCTGTGGCACGCATCTATGTGAAGAACGGTGACCGTGTGAGGAAAGGCGGGAAGATAGCGGAGCTTGACCTGTTCACCCTGAGGAACAGCCTGGAAAAAGCGGAGATAGCGCTGCGACAGTCGGAACTGGAGATGACGGATGTGCTGATAGGTCAGGGCTATTCACCCGACTATGCGGGGAAGATTCCCGAGGATATAGTCCGGCTTGCCGAGGTGAAAAGCGGCTATGCCCAAAGTCGTGCCGCCTGCGAGATGGCAAGGTATGAGCTTGAACAGGCTGTGCTCACTGCCCCGTTTGACGGGGTGGTGGCCAATCTGGAATTGCGCGGTTTGAACCGTCCTGACGCCTCAAAGCCTTTCTGCCGGGTGATAGGATGCGGAGGAATGGAGATTGCCTTCAAGGTGTCCGAAAGCGAACTGCCCCTTGTGAACAAAGGCGACAGGATAGAGGTGGCTCCGTTTGCCGGAACCGCCGTCGAGTGCAGCGGGACGGTGTCGGAAATCAATCCGCAGGTAGATGAGAACGGGCTGGTGAGTGTGAGGGCAAAGGTGAATGGCGGCGCGAGGCTGTTTGATGGCATGAACGTGTGTGTGAGTGTGAAATGTTCCGTTCACGACCGCTTTGTGGTGCCCAAGACAGCCGTGGTGCTCCGCAACGGCAAGCAGGGGATATTTACCGTGGAAGAGGGGAAGGCGATGTGGAAGCATGTGGCTACCGGACTGGAGAACATAACCGAATATACAGTGACGGGCAACGGCATGGAGGAGGGAGCGCAGATAGCGGTGACCGGAAATGCAGACCTTGCCCACGAGACTCCCGTAAAAGTGATACGCTGATATGAAACCAAGAATAACTGCCCTGCTGCTCCTGCCGCTTCTTTTCGCTGCGGGAATACACGCCCAGACGGTCTTGAGGCTGAGCCTTGAAAAGACCATCGCTATGGCAAACGACAGTTCCCTGTCGATTTTCCGTTATCAGAACATGTATCTTTCGGGCTATTGGGAATACAGAAGCTACAAGGCTGCGCGTTTGCCGAGTCTTACGCTGAACATGACCCCGGCACAGTATTACAGAAACATTACCCGCCGATATGATTCTCAAGAGGACATCGACGTGTATCGCGAACAACAGATGTTCAGCACCGGAGCGGGACTGAGCCTTGCACAGAACTTCGACCTGCTGGGCGGAACATTCTATGTGGATACGCAGCTGGATTATATGCGGAACTTCGGTGACTCCAAGTCGAACCAGTTTTCCACCATTCCCTTCCGCATCGGCTATCAGCAGGACCTGCTCGGGTTTAACCCTTTCCGTTGGGACAGGAAGATTGAGCCTCTGAAGTTTGAGAAGGTAAAGAAACAGTATCTCTATCATGCCGAGAGCGTGGCGGAAGAGGCGGTGGAGCACTTCTTTGCGCTTGCCATGGCACAGGCCGACTATAAGCTGGCTCGGGACAATGTGGCGACCACTGACACGCTTTATGCCATAGGCGAACAGAGGCAAAAAATTGCTTCCATTTCGCAGGCTGACCTCCTGACCTTGAAACTGGACAGAGTGAATGCACGCAACACACTGAGGAATGCGGAGATAGCCCGCAAGCGTGCGATGTCGGCACTTGCCACATTCCTGAATCTGGACCGCAACTCGTGTATCGAGATAGATTTGCCTGCCCGTCCGTGTTATATGGATATACCTGCCGACCATGCCATGGCACTGGCCCGTGAGAACAATCCCACCTATCTGGAGCAGCATCAGAATGTGCTGGAGGCGGAGCGTGAGGTGGAGCGCACGAAGAAGGAGTCGCGCTTTAACACCAGTTTCAATGCCAGTGTGGGATTCAACCAAGTGGCAGACAACATCGGTGCGGCCTACCGCAACATGCTCCAGCAGGATCTCGTATCGTTTTCCGTGTCGGTTCCGCTCGTGGACTGGGGCGTGCGCAAGGGGAAGTACAATATGGCGAAGAACAATCTGGATGTGGTGAAGATAGCAGCCCGTCAGGAAGAAATAAGTCTGGAAGAGGATGTGATGATGACGGTAAACGACTTCAATGTGCAGCAGGACATGATAGCCAGTGCGGAGGAAGCTCTGAACCTTGCCGAACTGGCTTACGACCAGACACGCAAGAGGTTCATCATAGGCAAGGCGGACATAAACAGCCTGACACTGGCACTAAACCGCCAGCAGGAGGCGCGGAAAAACTATATCCAGGCATTGCAGAACTATTGGCTGAACTACTACAAGATACGCAAACTGACGCTGCACGACTTCGAATCGGGAATGTCGCTTTCCGCCCGCTTCGATTTTGAGCACCATTTGAGATGAGCTTGTAATGAACAATATTAATAATAAGAATAGGCGGTTGATGAGCAGTTTATTCATATTAAATATGAGGTTTAAATGAAAATTACTGCGTATTACACCCTATTGATAACAGGATACGTTCTTTTATTTGTCATTATGACCTGTTTCACTGGAATTATCCTCAATGAACGGAGTAAAAAACAACAGATAGAGGACACTGTAACAGAAATACGTTCTCTCAGACGATTGGTAGATACTGCTCATCGGCAAATTGCGGAACTATCTCTTATAGGCGAGTCTGTAGCCGGATGGGAAGAAGCGGACTGCTACCAATATAAAGAGAAAACTATCATCTTGGACAGCACTCTTTTAGCTGCCAAGCTACTCTGCAAGGGGTTTATTTCATGCGAACAGATAGATTCTTTGCGCAGTTTGTTCAGTCAAAAGGAAATGTTCATGTCCCGTCTTATGCGGTTGTCCCAAACGCAAGATTGGAGCGGGAAGCCTATCATTCAACAACTTCCAGAACTCAGCAAGGAAGCGATGGTAACCGAACAACAGAACCGCAAGGAGTCAAAGGGATTCCGATTGTTCAAGAAGAAAGAAAAAAATCTGGGCAACTCCTCATTAGACCGGTTGCATGCTTTGAATAAGTCTTTGGTCAGGCAACAACAGGACTGGGAAAGACAGTTTGGCAGATCCATAGATAGCTTACAAGGACAGAATATACAGCTAAACCAAAAGATGAATATACTGATTGCCGAATTGGATTCCAAGACTCAAGAGGCAATCCAAAAAAAAGAAACGGACATTCAAAGTCTGTATAGTTTTTCTTCCGTTTTGATTGTGTGCGGAATAATCAGTTCCATCTTGCTGCTTGCTTTCTTGTTCTATGCCACTTACCGGGACAGGAAGCAGCAATTGAAAGTCAACGGCATACTGGAAGATACATTGAAGCAGAATCGTCTGCTGGTTGACAGCCAAAAGAAGATCTTGTTGGCTGTTTCCCATGACGTGCGCGGTCCATTGGGTACTATATTGAACAGCACTGAGTTGGTCATGGATATCCGCGAAAAGAAAAAGCGGAACATCCATCTGGGAAACATCCAAGTCACGTGTCGGCACATCCTCAGAATTGTGAACGACCTGATGGATGTTTATCGCATTGAAGCGGGTAAAGATTCGGTCAACACCGTTCCGTTCCGGCTGAGACCGATGTTGGGCAAGATAGTCGAAGTCTATAGACAACGAGCCAACGCCGTAGGACTTCAATTCAAAAGCAAATGTGAAGTCCCGGATATTATTGTAAACGGAGATTCGGATAGGATTGAGCGTGTATTGGAGAACCTGTTGTCCAATGCAGTCAAGTTCACTCCCAACGGAAGTGTATGCCTATCTGCCTCTTATGAAAACGGGGCTCTTTCCCTTACCATACAGGATACCGGTATCGGTATGTCCGAAGAGACTCTGTCTGAAGTGTTTGAGCCTTTGGTACGTGCCGCCCCGGACGTGGATGCCGGAGGATTCGGGCTTGGACTTCCGATAGTACGCGGGCTTGTAAGAAACATGTCCGGCACACTGGACGTGAAGAGTGAAGTGGGCAGGGGTACCGTTTTTCATGTATCATTGCCACTTTCGGAAACGGACAGTGACATATGCCCGGAAATGCGCCCTACTGAAAAGCCTTCTGTTCTTCCTAAAAGAATCATAGCCGTTGATGATGACAGGATGCAGTTGGCCGTCCTTAAAGAAATGTTGGAACGCAACGGAATAGCTTGTCGTGCCTACAACCACGTAAAGGAGGTTGTTACCGCTTTGCGTGAGGGAGAATATGACCTGATCCTGACGGATATACAGATGGCAGGAGCCGGAGGATTTGAGCTGTTATCGTTGTTGCGCACCGCTAATATCGGAAATTCAAAAAGCATTCCTGTGGCTGCCATGACCGCACGCGGGGATGACAAGCTGGAGGTCTATCTGAAGGCGGGATTTTGCGACTGCATCTTCAAGCCATTCTCCATGAATGAACTGCTGTCTTTTCTGACTGCGCAAATGCCCCGGAATAAAACGGACGCAGACGTTGATTTTTCCGTCCTGACAGATGAGGTGGATGACAAAACGGAAATATTGAAGTTGTTCATTGCGGAAAGTAGCCGTGATATAAAAGAACTGGAAGATGGATTAAAGTGCAATAACCGTACCTCCATGCGCAATATTGTTCATCGTATGCTTCCTACTTGGACTCTTTTGCAACGTGAGAACATTCTGTATGCTTATCAGAACTTTTTGCATGACGAACAGGTCGAAATGAAAATATTGGAGGAAGAGACGGAGCGAATAATTCTCCGGATACGGGAATTCATATCCGATGCCGGAGAGGAACTGAAAAGAATGAAATATGAAGAAAAGGATACTGATTGTTGAGGATAACCTGACCTTGTCTCATATACAGCGGAGCTGGCTGGAACAGGCAGGCTATGAGGTTGTGACCACCATTGACGAACCCTCAGCCCGAAAACAGATAAAGAAAACAGGGTTCGATTTGATACTTTCGGACGTGCGCCTTCCTGAAGGTAACGGCATCCGATTGTTGGAATGGCTCTGTAAAAACAATATGGCCACCCCGTTTGTCGTTATGACGGAATATGCTTCCTATGCGGATGCAGTAAATGCCATCAAATTGGGTGCGGAAGATTACCTTCCTAAACCGGTACACCGCGAACGGTTGTTGGACTTAGCGCACAGCCTGCTCAACACCCCGTCTGTCATCCGGGGTGAGAAGCGGATATTCAAACGGGTTAGCCCGCAGGCACGGGAAACGGAACGTCTTGTCCGTCTAGTGGCTCCTTTCGACATGTCTGTATTGATTTTCGGTCCGAGCGGTAGCGGAAAGGAATCCATCGCCCAAAGCATCCATCAGCAGAGTGACCGGAACGGGAAGCCCTTTGTAGCAGTGAACTGCGGCGGTATTCCTGACGGGCTGATTGCTTCGGAGTTTTTCGGACACGTGAAAGGGGCTTTTACCGGTGCTGATATGGAACGAAAAGGCTGTTTTGATGCGGCACAGGGCGGCACGTTGTTTTTGGACGAGGTGGGAAACATGCCACTGAATTTGCAGAAACTATTACTGCGAGTATTACAGGAACGTGTCTATCAACCATTAGGAAGCCAAAAACTCATCAAGACCGATGTGCGTATTATCGCTGCAACGAACGAGGATATGCAAAAGCTTATCAAGGAGGGACATTTCAGAGAAGACCTATACCATCGTCTGAATGAGTTTGACCTCTATCAACCTCCATTGTGCGAGTGCAAAGAAGACATCCTGCCGCTCGCTTCGTTTTTCAGGGAGCAGTATGCCGGGGATCTACGGCGGGAATGTGAGGGATTCACTCCGGAAGCCGAACAGATGATGTTGGATTATGCTTGGAGCGGGAATGTACGTGAGATGAGCAACCGGATCAAACGCGCCGTGCTGGTTTGCAACCAAAAACTGATTACGGTCACTGATTTGGGATTGGACACAGGCAAACCGTTGGAAACAACGGCAACACTTCGCAAAAATACCAGAGAAACACTGCAAGCCTCAAAGTTGAGGAAAGAAGAAGAAAAAAGGCAAATGTTGGTTCAGACACTGGAAAAGACCGGGTATAACATCACCCGAACAGCTGAATTGCTTGGTGTCAGCCGACCTTCCGTATATGCACTGATGCAAAAATACGGCTTGAAATAAAATCCATCCTATTACGGTCGGTGATGTCCCCGCCTTCTGTAAACCATACGGCAGATACCGTTTCGGAATGTTCGTACACCGCATAGTTCCCAATCGCATTGTTGGAAATCATTATATAGAGAGATTCCCTGCTTGTAGGATATGGGAAATATATAGAGGGTAATCTGGTCTATCAGATTGAAGTAGGAAAGCCTTCTGAGTAGTTCTACCATTTCCACATCTGTTACTTCCGCATAATAGATATTGGATGAATAGTCCAAACGGGCCATCAGACTTAGTAAAGGATAGTTGGGGAACATCAGGGAGGTAACTTTTTCTTGGCAGTAAAGAAAACCCCGTTTACTTGTCCTCATCCATTCCCATAATTCCTTTTCTTTCTTGTCCGGCAGGAAACCGTCAAGGGTTACTGCCGCAGCCACATGTACTTTGCCCATACCTCGGTTCGTTTTAATCAACAAAAAACGTGAAACCCACGCAGTTTCGAACGGAGGCTCTGGTATGCCCAATGACAGAAACTTGCATGGGCTCACGCTATAAGGTATAGCATAAGCCTCACGCAACAGCCTCTGTCATTGAAATTTACCAGATTCCCGTTCGAGACGTCTTGCGACTTATGTATAATAATAATCAGCAGTCATATCTGCGGACCGCCGTTATTTTTCTATTTTGAGTCCCAAATATACAGATTCTTTCTGAATGGGCAGCACATTATTTCGATTTCTTGTCTTTCTTGTCCTTTTTGTCCTTTTTGTTTTCATCTTCCAGTCCCAATCGTTTGCACAGTTCTGGGTCTGCTTTGATGCGTTCCATTTCCATATTGATAATGGCTTGGGCATCCGCCTTAATCTGGTCATAGTTGTGTTGGATTTGTTCCTGCATGATGTCGTTACCCTCCTTGTCCTTGAACTCGTTGATGACCGGAATTTTCTTGTATGCCTTTTCTTCCACACTGACCTTGTCATGATCCACAACGATTTCGGCATGGAATATTTTCTGGTCTATCCGTTCGCCAAAGTTATCAGACACCGCCCCGACAAACGTTCCCTGCGAGAGTGTGGCGATTTTGGATGCCGGAATAAGAGAATCCAACTGCGTATTGATGGATGTAGAGATATCCTGCCGATTGATGGAGACAGACTGCCTTTGTTGTAACACCTTGCCGAAGCGTTCGGAAAGCGTTTTTGCCGTTTCACCAACCACCTGTCCGCTGAAAATGTTCCCCACCGTGTTCTGCACCACTTTCGATTCTTTTTCACCGTAATCGCGGTTCAGTTGGGAGAAATCTTGAAAACCGAGGCAGACCGCCACCTTGTTGCTTCGTGCGGTGGCAATCAGGTTGTCCAAGCCGCGAAAATAGATGGTGGGTAATTCATCTATGATGACTGCGCTTTTGAGTTTTCCTTTCTTGTTGATGAGTTTCACTATGCGCGAATTGTAAAGACCGAGTGCCGCCGAATAGATATTCTGACGGTCAGGATTGTTGCCTACGCACAAAATCTTGGGTTCCTCCGGATTGTTGATGTCCAATGAGAAATCGTTGCCTGTCATTACCCAGTAAAGTTGCGGGGAAATCATGCGTGTAAGGGGGATTTTGGCTGAAGCTATCTGCCCCTGGAGCTGGTCTTGCGCTCCGGATTTCCAGGCATCCATAAAGGGGGAAAGGTAGTTTTCCAACTCCGGATAAGAGGTCAGGATGGTAAACAAGTCCGAGTAAGGCTTGTTGAGCAGTTCCACTGCATGGGGGAAAGTACAGTACATACCATTCTTGTATATTTTGAGGTACCACACGATGGCTGCCAACAGGATAATCGGTGACTCCACAAAGAAATCCCCCTGCTTTTCAATCCAAGTCTTGTTCAGGTTCAATAAGATGGTATAGCTTGCTTCATACGCATCGGAAATGTCCGTCATAAACTCCGGGGTAATGGGATTACAGCGGTGCGAACGGTGCGGATCATCGAAATTGATGACATAGAACCGGGGCTTGACCTTATACTTGTCCATGTTGTTCAACAATGTATTGTAAGCAATGGTAGAGAGGTCATCGAACTTGTAATCATACAGGTAGCAACTATACCCCTTGGAAATCATCTGGCGGATGTAGTTGTTCACCACCGCATACGATTTGCCGGATCCCGGTGTACCCAGCACGATGGTGGCACGGAACGGGTTTACTACGTTAATCCATCCGTTGTTGAGTTTTCCCCGATATTGGAACCGGGTAGGCAAATTAACTGAGTATTCATTCTCCATCAACATTGTTTCTTGCTGGAAGGACTCGTTCTCATTGTTGAACACATCGGTCATCAGGTTATGCTTGTAGAGTCGGCTCATCCACAAACCGCCCATCAACAGACCAAGATAACCAGCGGCAAGCGTGCTTACATATAATAAGGTGCTTATCGGATGCGACAGTGGCAAATCCAGCAGCCACCAGTTCAGAAAAAAGAGGCTACATCCGACGACCAATGCCGCATAGATTTTGGGCCAGGTGATTTTCTCCTCCTTGACCCCATGTGTGCCCATGCAGGAAATCGCCAGCAGAAGTACCGCCAGCAGTTTGCTCCACAAGATGTTGTCGAAGACACCCGTGTGAAAATTGAAGTTTATCAGAATCTTGTTCAGTACCGCAAGGTTCAAGTGCCAGGCAACCATGCTCGGATAGCAGTACACATAGACGTGTACCACCAAAAGAAAAATACTCACGGCCCGTCCGAATTCCATTATCTTGGCGAGAGCCCTCAAATCGTCTTCCTGTTGCATAAGAATCGGGATTAAATGGTTGATGCCTGTTCAGATTAAATGCCGCGCGATTTTCGCTTGGCTTTCTGTCTTTTTCTCATACGGCGTGCGAAGGCTTCCTCCTCGTAATCATACGGGTTTGTTTCCATGGAAAGGATGCTTGCCGCCAGCTCCAGTGTGCTGCTTGAATCGTGGCGATGGTGTTGCCAAAGCTCCGTAGCGGAATACCCGCTGCGTTCTTTTTCGGGAATATCCTTCAGCCACTTGAAATAACCGTTGAACATATTGGCGGAAAATTCCTTGCCCATGCGTGAGCCGTTGAACGCCTGTCGGCGGTTGTGGTCGATAAAAGTGACACCGTAGATGCGCCCTTGTTCGTTCTCCCGGAACACCACATCGATGCGTTTTTGCTTGAGTAACTCTACAAAGTTTTTCCGGGAATCTGCCCGTCGTAAGGCACGGGCGATATCTGCCTGTACGGACGGTGTCCATTTCCCCTCCTTGAGTTCTTTTTGGTTCACCAGCATCCGTTTCTCTAATTGTTCGTTCCCAAAGCGTTTTCCGAAGCGGCTACTTTTGAAGGGCGGACCGGTTACCTTCCCGTTATCATCGGTCGCTGAATAGATGATACCGGTATAGGGTACACCGTTGTATTCCCCTCTGACCTGCTTCGCCTCGATGTTGAATGTGGAGAGCAGGGCGCTGTATTCACCGAAGGTCTGGAAACGGTAGCTTTCCAACACGGCTTTGAGCGTGTTGCCCATTTGATGGCGGACATCCCCCAAGGAGGCATCCACCTTTCTTAGTTCCGCTTTCGGATTCTGCCGTTCGTCATCCGTACCGTTGTGCAGACCAAAATCAGCTTCCAATTCCCGGCAGGCTGTCATGGAACGGCGGTGCTCGTAGGAGTCGCTGATTTTCTTTCCCTCCTCATCCACGCATACACTGACTATATGGACGTGCGTGTTGTGCGTATCGCCATGCTTATAGGCGATGTAGGGCTGGTCGCCATATCCCATCTTCCGCATATACCGTTCCGCCAGTTCCTCCAACTGCCCATCAGCCAGTTTGTCTTCCGGCGCCGGAGAGAGTGAGATGTGCAGGACGGGCTTTGCCGTGTTGCGGTTTGCCAGTAGGTAGTTCTCGAAAGAGAGTAATGCCAGGCGGATATCCTCGCTCGGTCGTCCTAACCGGTCGGAAATCATGCGGTTGCCCGAAAGGATTTCGGCTGTACCTGCCGCCACCTTATCATGGTTGTAGGCGAGAGCCCCATAAAGACTCATTCCGTGACTTATTTTTGCAACCATTTCCGTTCGTATTCTTCAGTTAACGCCATCACTTTCTTGCAGACCATCATCAGTTCGATGCTCAGTTTCTCCAACTTGTAAAGCAACGCCATCGCCCGCTTCTCCCCGAAATTGTTCTTGACGGCACGTACCACTTGGTTGTAATTGTTGCCGATTGCCTGAAACTGTTTGTGTAACTCGGTCAGCCTGATGTAGTAGTCCATCGTCGCCTTGTCAATCCTCACCACTTTGATTTGACCGCCGAAGAGGGATTTCTTGATGAACAGCGTGCGGTCTTTGGCGCCGGAATCCGCCAGCAGCCGTTCAAATCTTGTGTTCTCTTCCGCATTCAGACGGAAGCTGTACTTGTAGTCCGCCGGGTCTTGCTTGGGCTTTCTGCCTGTTCTTGTCCTTGTTGTTTTCTTCATTGTCTGAGATATTTTTGTTTTAGCCGGAATCCGCGACTTTGGAGCGGATTGCCCCCGACCTCAGTCGGGGCAAGTTGGTCTTTGTCGGACAAAATACTTTTTGTCGGACGAAGACACAACTTGCTCTGTTCGCTTGAACAGAGAATCCTCCTTCGTCGGATTGCTGCGCGACGCTTGCGGCGTGCTGTGGTCCGATGAAGCGGCTTTTCTCCATCGTCTTGTTCTGACCTTGCAAAATTAGACAGTTGAAATCAACTGTTAAACAGACGGATATGTGACAGGTGATGACATCCGATGACACGTGATGACAGGGGAAGGGGATTCTGATAAAAGTTCGGAAAATTGCTTCTACATTTGGCGTGACGCAAGAGAGCAAGCCTTTTATCGGTACGGCGTAAAAAGTATTGTACCGATACCGGACAATTGGAAATGGAGCGATACGGCATATATTATCGTGCCTTGTATTCAGTGATACGTTACAGTTTATACAGATACGATACTTTGCTGTATGTGATGGAATAAGACTATGCGGACAATCTTGTACCGATACGGCATAAAATCTGTCGGTTCAATGAAAGATAAAATGTCATACGGTAATACTTGTCCTGTATGAATGCCATGTCAATCGTATGGTACTCCGTTCTTTCATCCTTTTCGGTAGTCATACTTTATAGGTTGTTCGGCAGGAAAGTACCGGTACGATACAAGCTGTCTGACGGTACAGGGTACAATATACCGGTACGTTTCATTTCCTGATACAAGGAAACAAGAGAGAATAAACATAATTACAAACCCTAAATTCATTCAGACATGAAGAAGGAACCTTTATTTGTCGCCCTGAGTAACCAGAAGGGCGGTGTAGGCAAATCCACCTTGACGGTGCTTCTTGCCGGTTATTATCACTACTTGAAAAACAGAAATGTGTTGGTGGTGGATTGTGATTATCCTCAACACAGCATCAAAGCGATGCGCGATTGGGACGTGAAGACCGTGGAGAAGAACGAACGCCTGCAAAACCGGTTAGTGGAGCAGTTCGGTGAGAGCGGGCGCAAAAGCTACAACATCCTGCCCTCCACCCCGGAAGATGCCAGGGAAACGGCCTGCCGGTTCATTGAAAGCTCCGGTCTTGAATACGACCTGGTACTTTTCGACCTTCCCGGAACCGTCAATACGGCCGGTGTCCTCCAGTCCATCATTAATATGGACTATGTGTTTACCCCGATTACGCAGGAACGAATGGTGATGCTGAGTAGCATGAGGTTTGTACTGGCCGTTCGTGAATTCATGCTTGGTCATAAGGACGTTCCCTTACGTGACATCTATATGTTCTGGAACCGGATGGACAAACGTGTCTCCAAGGATTTGTATAATGCCTATACGCAAATATTCAAATCCTTGAAACTTCCGGTCTTGGAAACAACCATACCGAGTGCGGAACGCTATAACAAGGATGCGGGCATGAAAGGGCAGATGTTCCGAAGCACGCTGTTCCCTCCTTCCGACTCCGCGTTGAAGGGCAGTAACCTGGACTTGCTGGCCGCTGAAATAGATACGATACTCAAACTATAATAGAAAGACTATGGCAAACAAAAGAAGAAGCGTTTACAATGTGGACGAAGATGCGCTCAAGCGTGTGGTGGCCGGGGATGTTACGGCATTGGAACAGCTGCAACAATCGGAAGATGTGCAACCGGAAAAGACATCGGAGGATACGGGAATGGAAACTGTCCCGCAGGAATCGGAAACAAGAGCTTCCGTCCCGGCAGTCAGAAAAACATCCGTACCTAGGAAATCCGTACAGCATCCGGAAAGGGACGAATACCGCAGGCAATTCCTACAAGTGAAGCTGACCGGGGCGAGAAGGCAGACCTATCTGCACGATTCCATTTACAAATCGTGCGCCAAGATATTGCCTGTCATTGCACCTGACATGTCGGTGCCCACGTTTATAAACAGTGTGATGTCCGACCATCTGAAGCGGTACAAGTCTGTAATCAATGGGATTTATAATGAAGAGGCTTCCAAAGAAGCGATAGATGTGGAATGATATGGAAGAATTGTTTTATTTTTCAGTACGACTGGGTTGTGCCGTTTATATATTATATAAGGTATGGCAACAAAAAAAGAATCTACGGGAGTTGTGTGACTTGCTCTATACTCCTCCGGTAAAGAGCCCGGAAGTCCTTCCCCCGGAATCGGTGGAGGATGCGGACGTAATAGGCAGGACACGTTTCGTTTATTTGGATGAGAATGCCGGTAAGACAGTGGCTCCCTATATGTGTCAGCCATTGGAAAAGGACACGGATTATATCGGTGAGGAGGAAGCCGTTCCGGAAGAGGATGTGGAATGTAACTTGCCCTTGGAGGAGATGGAAAGGTTACGGGAGGAACAGGAGGAACTGGATAAGCAAGCCATCCCTGCGGAACCTGCCACGCCAGCCATTACACCGGAAGATTTGGCTAATGTGGGGGATGTGCTGTTCAACATAGGAGGCGCAGGAAAGGATATTGCCAAATCCCGTAGAGCCGCTGTTACTTTGCGTGCCATTCGAGAAACAGATATGTTCGATGTAATTTCATCACAGGTGGAAAATGATGGTGTGCTTGAGGAGTTGATGGGAATGTATTTGGACGAGGAGGGAAATGCGCTTCCTGCGAAAAAGGAAAAGAACGGATATAAGGCTGTTGCTGACTGGAGGAGCCTGGTCTGACAGTTTAGAGAATTGACTTGGAATCCTGTATGCGTTGTGTTACGTATATAGGATTTTCTATGTCTGTTCTTTTCCGTATATAAAAACAAAAAAACTGAAGTTTGTCTTGCGACAGGAACAACAGGGTATTACGTTGCAAATATACGGCAATGATTGGAATGTACAATATCACTAATCAATGGCATCTTCTTCCGGATTGAAATCCGCATAAAAATCCAATCTCCGTTTCTCTATATCTTTCAGTTCTTGATACATAAATTTACAGGCATAATCGTAAAGCGGAATTGCCGTACTATGCTCATTGGAATCCTTAAATCCAAGATTCGACTTGTAATAATTGACTAAAAATTCATCGGGGGTCAAGTCTGCTGCAAACAGAAAAAGATACTCGCATCCAACAATTGTCCTTAACTCGCAAATCTTGGGAACAAGAAAATGCCAAAAGATGACAGTTCCCATTTTTTGTCCTAAATTGAATTTTTCCCATCTATCACGGCATGCATCGTTCGCGCAAAAATGCACGATTTCAACACCGGCAAATGTTTTGCCCACCCGTTTTAGATTATCCTCGGATTCTCTTTCCAAATCCTCAATTATCTGATTCTTTTTTATTTTGGAAATTTTGGAAAGATCTTTCTTTACCAATCCTTTTCTGGTACGGATACTTTCTAAAATGGTTTCAATAGTCTTCCTGTCTTCTTCTGTGGAGGAAGAATCCTGCTCCAATTGAACAAGGTAGCGAAACAAGTCATTTATCTTGCGTAATTTTTCCCCTTCACCGAACCTGTCATACAACATTCCGCATTTGATGGAGAAATAAAAAAGTATGTTCTCTTCCTCATCTTTGATGAGATAATAAGCGATGTTGCCATTCTCATCATCTTCATAAGCCTCATTCTTGAGAGTATGCTCCAAACTACCATTTCTTCCGTTATAGAAATTATCAACCAACCTCAAATTCTTTTCTTGTGAAGAGAGCCGTTCACAAGTGAGGGTAGCCAATATCTGTTGTTGCTCATTAGTTATGTGCATAGCTGTCTGTTTTTGTAATGAGGGGATTTACTTTTTCATATAGGAAACGGCGTAACTTTACCCTTTCGGCATCCTTTTTGATGTTATCGGTAAATATAGTCTTATGTAGTTTGTCTTGACCGTTTCTCTGCCTTGCTTCTTGCCAGGCATATTCTCCATGCGTGATGCTGCTGAGGCTCCAGGAATCCTTGGGAGCATACGTGTCAAAAACAGTATCGAATACTTTTTGATAATGTTTTTTTACGGTATCGGGCAATTCTTCATACAACGTGTCATCTCTGTATCTTTGCCGTATGGGAACCATGACCGGACCGTATTTCCATGCCTCAAAGCAATCGCTAAACATAGGGGCTCCCATTTGAATTATGGATTCACGTTGAGTGAAATAAAGTAGCTTGTGCAACTTCATTTCATCAATCCTGTGACCAAACTGCTGCTGGTAACGCAGACAGATGTAGGATGCTATTTTTACAACATCTTCCATATAAATTAAGTTTTCATACAAAAATAAGGAAGTTATTCAAAAAACGCAAATGAATTAAATTTTATTCGTAGTATCTTTTTCAAAAATGAAAAGGAACAATCATTTTATCCGGTTAATCAAGGTAATTCCCGGACATTTGATGACATCCGCTGACATCTGATGAAAGGGTTGTCTCAAAGCCTTTTATCCTATCTTATCTTCGCCGTCGAAATCAATTTATGTCTTACCCAAACGATTCGACAATGAAGAGAAGAATCCTTTTTTCAGTGCTGTGTGTGGCGATAGCCACCGGTGCTTACGCGCAGGGCCAGGGCCTTGCAGGTATCAACGAGGCGACCAGCCTCATGACCTCCTATTTCGATCCCGCCACGAAACTCTGTTATGCCATCGGTGCCGTACTGGGTCTGGTCGGCGGCATCAAGACCTACGGCAAGTTTTCCAGCGGCGACCCCGACACTTCGAAGACTGCCGCCAGCTGGTTCTTCGCATGCATCTTCCTGATCGTGGCTGCCACCATCCTGCGTTCCTTCTTCCTCTAAAGGCATGGAGTATCCGGTAAACAAAGGCGCGGGCAGTTCCGTCGAGTTCAAGGGGCTCAAGTCGCAATACCTGTTCGTCTTCGCGGGCGGGCTGACGGCGGTGCTCCTTGCGGTGGTCATCCTCTATCTGGCAGGTGCGGGCCAATGGATATGCATTCCTTTCGGAATCGTGTCCGGAAGCCTGCTGGTATGGGTGACGTTCCGGCTGAACGTCCGTTACGGTGAACACGGGCTGATGAAGCTACTGGCGGGGAAACGGCACCCGCGCTACCTGATTCACCGCAAAAGAGTTTTCAGATTATTCACGAAAAGAAAGAGGAAACAACCATGAGAAATGTATTGAAAGCGGAAACGCTGGAACGCAAGTTCCCCCTGCTCTCGGTGGAGAACGGCTGCATCGTGAGCAAGGACGCCGACCTGACCGTGGCTTTCGAGGTGGAGCTTCCCGAACTGTACACGGTGACGGCGGAGGAGTATGAGTCCATGCACTCCACCTGGACAAAGGCTATCAAGGTACTGCCCGAGCATAGCATTGTCTGCAAGCAGGACTGGTTCACGAAAGAGAGCTACCGTCCGAAAAACAGCGAGGAGGTACAGAGTTTCCTCTCGCGCAGCTATGAGCGTCACTTCAACGAAAGGCCGTACCTGAACCACCGCTGTTTCCTGTACCTGACAAAGACCACCCGTGAGCGCAACCGCCGGCAAAGCGATTTCAACACCCTTTGCCGGGGATTCCTACTGCCCAGGGAGATTACCGACAAGGACATGGCAGCCCGTTTTCTGGAAGCGGTGGAGCAGTTCGAACATATCGTGAACGACTCCGGCCACATCCGGCTGCGACGCCTGGAAACGGAGGAGATTACCGGCACGAAGGAACGTCCCGGGCTGGTAGAGAAATACCTCTCCCTTTCGATGGAAGATGAAACCGCCGTGTTGCAGGACATCTGTCTCAAGCCCGGACGGATGCGTATCGGGGACAAACGGCTCTGCCTGCACACCCTTTCGGACACGGAAGACCTGCCGGGCAGGCTCTCCACTGACATGCGCTACGAGCGTATGTCCACCGACAAGAGCGACTGCCGCCTCTCCTTCGCCGCCCCCGTGGGGCTACTGCTCTCCTGCAACCACATCTATTCGCAGTACGTGTTCATCGACAACGCGCAGGAAATCCTGCAAATGATGGAGAAGAACTCGCGCAACATGCTCTCGTTGTCCCGTTACAGCCGGAGCAATGCCGTGAACCAGGAGTGGACGGAGATGTACCTGGACGAGGCGCATACCAAGGGCGTGCTTCCCGTCAGGTGCCACTGCAACGTCATCGCCTGGGCGGAGGATGCCGAGGAGTTCCGCCGTATCAAGAACGACACGGGCAGCCAGCTCGCCATGATGGAGTGCACTCCCCGGTACAACACCATCGATACCCCGGTGCTTTACTGGGCGGGCATCCCCGGCAATGGGGCGGATTTTCCGGCAGAGGAGTCATTTTACACGTTCCTGGAACAGGCGGTCTGCCTCTTTGCCGGAGAGACCAATTACCGGAGTTCGCCCAGTCCGTTCGGCATCCGCATGGCGGACCGGCAGAACGGCATTCCGGTACACGTGGACATTTCCGACCTGCCGATGAAACGGGGCATCATCACGAACCGCAACAAATTCATATTGGGACCAAGCGGCAGCGGCAAGTCCTTTTTCACCAACCATCTGGTGCGTAACTATTACGAGCAGGGAGCGCATATCCTGCTGGTGGATACAGGCAACAGCTACCAGGGGTTGTGCCGGATGATTCACGACCGCACGCACGGTGAGGACGGCATCTACATCACGTATGAAGAGGATCACCCGATTGCCTTCAACCCGTTCTACACCGATTCCGGCGAGTTCGATGTGGAGAAGCGGGAAAGCATCAAGACATTGATACTGACCCTGTGGAAACGGGAGGATGAAGCCCCGAAACGGTCGGAAGAAGTGGCACTCTCCGGGGCGGTGAACGCCTATATCCGTAAAATCACCGGAAGCCGGGAGGTAAAGCCGGGCTTCAACGGCTTCTACGAGTTCGTGGACGGTGACTACCGCCGGATGATAGCGGAAAAGAAAGTGCGTGAGAAGGATTTCGACATCGACGGCTTCCTGAACGTGCTGGAGCCTTTCTACAAGGGAGGCGACTACGACTTCCTGCTGAACTCCGACAAGGAGCTGGACCTGACAAACAAGCGGTTCATCGTCTTTGAGCTGGACAATATCAGCAGCAGCAAGGTACTGCTTCCGGTGGTAACGCTGATTATCATGGAAACCTTCATCAGCAAGATGCGCAAGCTGAAAGGGGTACGCAAGATGATCCTGATCGAGGAGTGCTGGAAAGCCCTGATGTCCGCCAATATGAGCGGGTATATCCAGTACCTCTTCAAGACTGTCCGTAAATATTTCGGAGAGGCGGTGGTGGTGACCCAAGAAGTGGACGACATCATCAGTTCCCCCATTGTGAAGGAGGCCATCATCAACAATTCCGACTGCAAGATTCTTCTGGACCAGCGGAAATACATGAACAAGTTCGAGCACATCCAGCGGCTGCTTGGGCTGACCGAGAAGGAGAAAGGGCAAATCCTCTCCATCAACCAGGCGAACCATCCCGGACGGTTCTACCGGGAGGTGTGGATAGGGCTTGGCGGCACCCAGTCGGCGGTCTATGCCACAGAGGTAAGTGCTGAAGAGTATTTCACGTTCACGACGGAGGAATCCGAGAAACTGGAAGTGCAACGGATCGCCGCAGAACTGGACGGCAACCTGGAACTTGCCATCTGCCGGCTGGCGGAGAGAAAACGAGAGGAACAAAGACAAGTATCAACCCTAAAAAGAGAACAATTATGAGAAACAAATCCCTTATGAAGCTGGCGGTGTGCCTGATCGGCATGGCCGTCGTGGTATTGCAAAGCTGCTCGGAGAGCGGTACCGACCGTGACAAGCTCTGCGGCTCGTGGAGTAGTGTGGAAGGCAAGCCGGACGTGCTGGTATATAAAGAAGGGGCAGCCTACAAGGTGACGGTATTCGCCCGAAGCGCCCGGACACGTCTGCTCAGACCACAGACCTACCTGCTGGTGGAGGAGAACGGCAACCTGTTCATCCACACGGGCCACCGCATCGACGTCTCTTACAACGAGGCGACCGACGTGCTGACCTTTTCCCCGAACGGTGACTATGTACGCAAGGAGGAACGCCCATGAAAACGAAGTCATTCCTGGCAGGTGCGGTGCTCGCCCTCTGCGCTGCCGGCGCCAATGCCCAGTGGGTGGTGACCGACCCCGGCAACCTTGCCCAAAGCATCATCAACATGTCGGACAACATCGCCCACACCTCGAGGACGGCGGTCAATACCGCCGAGAGCTTTGCCGAGACGGTGAAAATCTATGAGCAGGCGAAGAAATATTATGACCAGCTCAAAGCGGTGAACAACCTGATACAGGATGCCCGCAAGGTGCGTGACATCATCCTGATGGTGGGCGACGTGTCCAATATCTATGTGACGAATTTCGGCAAGATGCTGGATGATGAGAGCTTCTCGCCCCGTGAACTGGACGCCATCGCCTTCGGTTATGCCCGCCTGATGGAGGAGAGCAACGGCGTGTTGCAGGATTTGAGGCAGGTCATCAACGTGAGCACGCTCTCCATGACCGACAAAGACCGTATGGACGTGGTGGACCACTGCTACTCAGAGATGCGCCGCTACCGCAATCTGGTAAGATACTATACGAACAAGAACATCGCCGTGAGCTATCTCAGAGCCAGGAAAAAGAACGACCTGGACCGTGTGATGCGGCTCTACGGGGATGAAACCTCCAAATACTGGTAGCCTATGGTGCTGATGTCGATTGATTTCGCCAACCTGCATACCACCTTGGCGACCCTGTATGACGAGATGCTTCCCCTTTGCGAGGACATGATGGATGTGGGCAAGGGGCTTGCCGGACTGGGGGCGCTCTTCTACGTCGCCGTCCGTGTGTGGCAGTCGATGGCACGTGCCGAACCGATAGACGTGTATCCGCTGTTGCGCCCCTTCGCCATCGGCATCTGCATCCTGCTCTTTCCTACACTGGTGCTTGGCACGGTGAACAGCGTGCTCAGCCCCATCGTACAGGGCACGCATAAGATGCTGGAGGGGCAGACGCTGGACATGGAACAGTACCGTGCACAAAAGGAGGAATTGGAAAGGGAGGCCATGCTACGGAATCCCGAAACCGCCTATCTGGTAAGCGACGAGGAGTTTGACCGGCAGTTGGACGAGCTGGGCTGGTCGCCCTCGGATGCCGCCTCCCGGCTGGGCATGTACGTGGAAGTGGGGATATACAATCTGGAAAAGAGCATCCGTGACGCCTTCCGCAGCCTGCTGGAACTGATATTCGCGGCGGCCTCGCTGCTGATAGACACCGTGCGTACCTTTTTCCTGGTCGTGCTCTCCATATTGGGACCCGTAGCCTTCGCTTTCAGCGTATGGGACGGCTTCCAGTCCACGCTCAGCCAGTGGTTCATGAGGTACATATCCGTCTATCTGTGGCTTCCGGTCAGCGACCTGTTCAGCACCCTGCTCGCCAAACTCCAAGTGCTGATGCTCCAGAACGACATCCTGGAACTGCAAAACAATCCCGACTATTCGATGGACAATTCCAACAGCGTCTATATCATATTCATGCTGATAGGAATCATCGGGTATTTCACCGTTCCGACGGTGGCGGGCTGGATTGTGCAGGCGGGTGGTGCCGGCAACTATAACCGTAACCTGAACCGGACAGCCACGAAAGCGGGCGGATTCTCAGCCGGAGCAGGCGGTGCCGTTTTGGGCAATATCGGAGGAAGGCTGAGGGGCAAATAATGTACCGGATTACGGGACAGGTATGTGGCATCCGACTACATACGTATGCAGCCTTATGCTACTAACGTATGTAGCACCAGGTTACTAACGTATGTAACAAGAGGCTGCTAACGTATATTATTGGAGACCGCATACATGTCCAACCGAAAGAAAGGAACAAACATTCAAATCAAACATCCCAAAAAGAAATGGAATTCAAATCATTGACCAACATCGAGAGCAGCTTCAAGCGCATCCGTCTGATGCTGGCGGTCTTTACCGTCTGCTGTGCGCTTGTCACCGGCTATGCGCTGTGGAGCTCGTACCGCTTCGCCGAGAAACAGCGGGAGAAAATCTATGTGCTGGACGGGGGCAAGTCGCTGATGCTCGCCCTTTCGCAGGACCTCTCGCAGAACCGCCCCGCCGAGGCAAGGGAACACGTCCGACGTTTTCACGAACTGTTTTTCTCGCTCTCGCCGCAGAAAGACGCCATCGAGCATAACATCGGCCGCGCCCTGCAACTGGCGGACAAGAGCGCCTACCATTACTATGTGGACTTTGCCGAAAAAGGGTATTACAACCGCCTGATTTCGGGAAACATCAACCAGGTGGTACATGTGGACAGCGTGGTGTGCGACTTTGCCGCCTATCCTTACAAGGCACGGACATACGCCCGGCAGTTGATTATCCGCGAGAGCAACGTGACCGAACGCAGCCTGGTCACCTCCTGTTCGCTCCAGAATACCGGACGTTCGGACGACAACCCCAACGGGTTCATCATCGAGCAGTTCACCATTCAGGAGAATAAGGATATAAGGAGTGCCGGGCGATGAAAAAGAGACTTGCTGTTTTGAGACGGGCGGACATCCGGATACGGCTGTCCTGCCGCCGGCTGACCGGAAAGCAACGCGTCATCCTTGTAGGCATGGTCTCGCTTTTGTTTACGATTGCCTGCCTCTATTCGATTATCTCTTCCATATCCCGTTTGGGAGGACCGGGCACAGAAACACGACCGGACCGGCTTCCTTCCATCGGGGTACGACGGGAGAATACAACAAACATTCATCCAAACATCCAGAAACATGAAAATGGTCTTTCAGAGAATCAGGGAATGGCTGGGGCTGTCGAGTGACAAGCGGCTGACTCCCGAAGAGAAGCGCCAACGCGCCAAGTATGTCGTCTATCCGTTCTTCTGCCTGCTGTGCGCCGGATTCCTGCTATCGATATTCAGCCCGTCGGAAAAGGAAAGGGCAGAAGCGGAAAAGGGCAAGGGGTTCAATGTGGAAATGCCCTCGCCGGAGGATTCCAAAATGGAGGGCAACAAAGTCAGTGCCTACGAACAGGAAGCACTGGCGAAAAAAGAAAAGTGGCGCAAAGGCAACTTCCAGGAGATGTCGGAGCTGTTCAACAGAGGCGATGGCGACACACCCGAACCGGCAACAGGCAAAATCAATGTAGAACTTCCTGTTGAGGAGGAAGCAAGGAAATCCCCCGGTTCTGTCCGCACCTCGGCAGAAGCCTATAGGGATGTGAACCGCTCGCTCGGCACCCTCTACACCCGACAGGAAAATCCGCAGAATACCGGACTGCTCCGCCGCATTGAGGAACTGGAAAAAGAAAAGAGAGTGTCGGAATCACAACCGGAAGGACAGACCTTGGAAGAGAAGATGGCCCTGTTGGAGAGGTCTTATGAACTTGCCGCCCGCTATAACGGGAAACAGCCGGAAGTGCCCTCTGACGCGAATGACCGGAACAACCGGAAAGAGCGGACGGCAGCCCGACCGGTGAAGCAGGTACAGGACCGGGTGGTGTCATCGCTTGTGCAACCAATGCCCCATGAAGATTGTACCGCTGAATTTGCGGGAGAAAGGAATACCGGTTTCCACACCCCGATAGGAAAAACGCTCTCTTCCGGCAGGAACACCATCGCCGCCTGCGTACACGGTACGCAGACCGTGTCGGACGGGCAGGTGGTACGCATCCGCCTGCTGGAACCGATGGCGGTGGACGACCGGCTCATCCCCAAAGGGACGGTATTGGTCGGTGGCACACGCATCCAAGGAGAACGGATGGATATCCTTATCGAGAAGGTGGAATACAAGGGCACGCTGTTCCCTGTGGAACTGGAAGTGTATGATTCCGACGGGCAGCAGGGAATCCTCGTGCCGAACTCGATGGAGTATGACGCGGCGCGTGAGATAGTCGCGGGTATGGGCACTTCCATGGGAAGCAGCATCAATATCTCGACGGATGCCGGGGCGCAGATCGCTTCAGACGTGGGCAAAGGGGTGATACAGGGCGTATCTCAATATGTGGGCAAGAAGATGCGCACGGTGAAAATTACCCTGAAAGCCGGACACCGCCTGCTGCTGCACTCTCCCGAGTCTTGAGAAGAAAAGAGAAACCAACCATTTATTCACCAACCAATCAAGAACACACATGAAGAAGATTCTGATGATGTTTGCCCTGGTCATGGGCACAGTGGCTGCCTACGCGCAGCAAAGCAACGGGGATTATTACGAGGGACTGAGCCGTAAAATCGGATTCAGCCAGATGATTCCCCCGCACGGTCTGGAAATCACTTACGACAAGACCGTGCACGTGATTTTTCCCTCTCCCGTAAGATATGTGGATCTGGGTTCCCCCAACCTGATAGCGGGCAAGGCTGACGGTGCGGAGAATGTCATCCGTGTGAAGGCGACCCGGAAACATTTCCGCAGCGAGACCAATATGAGCGTGATAACCGAGGACGGGAACTTTTACACCTTCAACGTCAAGTATGCCGACGAGCCGTTGCTGCTGAATGTGGAGATGTGCGACTTCATCCATGACGGGGAGGCGGTGAACCGCCCGAACAACGCGATGGAAATCTACTTGCAGGAACTCGCCGGAGAGTCGCCCCGTCTGGTACGGCTGATTATGAAGTCCGTACATAAAGAGGACAAGCGCAAGGTCAAGCACATCGGTAGCAAACGGTTCGGGGTGCAGTACCTGCTCAAGGGGCTTTACGCGCACGGCGAGCTGCTCTATTTCCATACCGAGGTAAAGAACGCCACGCACGTGCCTTTCGATGTGGACTTCGTGACCTTCAAGATTGTAGATAAGAAAATCGTGAAACGTACCGCCATGCAGGAACAGGTCATCTATCCGCTGCGTGCCTTCAACTATGTGACCCGCATAGACGGGAAGAAGAATGAAAGGACGGTGTTCGCCCTGCCCAAGTTCACCATTCCCGACGGCAAGAAACTGGTCGTGGAGATGTATGAGAAACAAGGCGGCCGCCATCAGTCGTTTGAGGTGGAGAACGAAGACCTGGTGCTTGCGGAAACCGTCAATGAATTGAAAGTAAGATGAGCACCATGAAAAGAAACCTCAGTTTAATCATCCTCCTGCTTGCCCTCTTTACGGGGCAGGCGGAAGCCCAGCGGCGCCTGCCGGGGATGAGAGCCATCCGTTTCACCGCAGAAATGGCCGACGGATTTTACAACCGGGCGAACCGTCACGATGCGGGCTATGCCTTTTCGCTGGCCGTCTCCTCCTACACAAAGAATGGGAACCAATGGGTGTTCGGCGGTGAACTGTTACAACGGAATATTCCCTACCGGAGTGCCCATATCCCGCTGGCGCAATATACGGGGGAAGGCGGTTATTGCCATACCATCTTCTCTACACCCGGCAAGTCGTTCTTCCTGAACCTTGGTGTATCCGCCTTGCTGGGCTATGAAACCGTGAACGACGGTGACAGGCTGCTGGATGACGGAGCCGCCTTGCGCAAGCATGAATCCTTCATCTATGGAGGTGCGGTGACATTGGAAGCGGAAGGATACCTGACTGACAGGTTGGTCTTGCTGCTACGTCTGCGTGAGCGTTTTGTATGGGGCGGTGCTTCCGGCCGCTGCCATTTCCAGTACGGAGCCGGAGTCAAATACATTTTCTAACCTCAAAAAACAGATACCCATGAAAAGAAGAATCCTTGATTTTATGATGATTGCCTGCTGCATGGCCGTTTCCTTTCTCAGCCTTGCCGCTTGTGGCAACGAGTTGGATATCCGGCAGGAATACCCATTCACGGTGGAGTCCATGCCGGTGGCGGGCGAAATAACCGATGGCGAGACGGTGGAAATCCGTCTGGAAATCAAACCGGAAGGGAATTTCACCGGGACGGTCTATACGCTGAGGTATTTTCAACCGGATGGCAAGGGCAGTCTGAAAACGGAAGATGGCACGGTACTGAAGCCCAATGACCGTTACCTGTTGAACGAATGGAAATTCCGTCTTTACTATACCTCGCAGAGCGGAAAGGAGTCGCAGACCATCGACCTTTATATAGAGGACAACTGGGGGAATTTGCAGAAGCTGACATACGATTTCAATAGAAGGGATGCGGAGGAGGATAACAAGGAGACTGTATGAAAAGAATGATGAATATTATAATTCTTCTGTCATTTCTCCTAAATGGCAAGGCGGAAAATCCTCCTTCGGATATAGACAAGGCAGTTGCTTGTATCAAACGGTGGGAAGGTTGGCACCGGGGGAAATACCCCTATATCGGTTGGGGACACCGCCTGCTCCCCCATGAGAAACTGACCGAGAACCTGAGTGAGGCACAGGCGGATTCGCTGCTGAGATGTGACCTTGAACGGTGTCTGAAGGTGTTCCGTAAATATGGAAAAGACTCTTTGCTCCTTAGTGTATTGGGCTTTAATGTAGGTTGTTACCGTCTGGTCGGAGATGGAAAGATACCCAAAAGCAGATTGATACAAAAATTGGAAAGCGGCGACCGGGATATTTACAAGGAGTATATCTCGTTCCGTTGTTATCGGGGAAAGGTCATTCCAAGCATAGAAAGGAGGCGAAAAGAGGAATTTGAGCAGTTCTATGTCCCGTGAAAAACGGAATAGTAGTTAAAAGAGAAACACTGCGGGCATGATACGTATCAGCCGGCAGTGCTTCTCTCTTTGGTAGTTGTCCTTACTTTTGTGCAAAGTATTCCTCCATTGTACGATACTGGTTTTTGACTGTGGCGTTCTCATTGAACCTGTTTAAGCAATGAAGCAGGGCTTTCTCCAAAGTGGTGTACCTGCGGTCAAAGCATTGCGGATTGTCCAGGCAATAGGCATTCAGGGCATATCTGTAGGGAGCATATCGGGAATCATCTTCTTTCGTGACCCTTACATGCCAAAGAAAGGAAATTTGCAAGGTAAAAGATATGGTTTCTCCCTTTGCCATCCGTTCCTCTTTTTCCAATATTTTCTTCACCAACGACCTGTCCAATAACGGGTAGCCATGTTCCCTGTAATGCTTGATATGGCAGAAGTACTCCGTCGCGTATCGCTCCAGTTCTTCGGGTTTTATCCCATAATGCTGCCCATAGAAAAACAGTACTTCCCTGCCGCTTACGGTTACGGGCTTTCCGTCCACGTCACATTTAAAGATTTGCCGTTCCATCTTTTCCCTTTCTGTCAGGAGGGCGAAACTGTAACATTCCGTAAGGGTGAAACTTCCTTTGCCGGGGATAGCCAGTGCAAAGAGTTCCTCCAAAGCATGGCAATAAAAGAAAATGCCGTTGTCTGCCATGCCCGTGTCCGGTGAAAGCATGATTCTCACATCCCGTACCTGTCCGCTGTCACTTTGGACAATCCTGCAATTCGCATATTGGGGTTCACAACCGTTTTCTTCCTTGAATCTGTCATATTGTTCCCGGATTTCCTTCCTGATTTCCTCTTTATCGGTCAGGGCGGTTCCCAATCCGCAGTTTTCACACCATCCATAGTAAAAGGATTCGTCCGTGAAGTGGTCAAACTCTTTCGTGTTGGGGTTGACCATCGCCTCACATCTTACGTTGTCCGACCCGCATTTGCTGCATACTATATTATTCATTGTCCTTTAGTATTATGGGCGACCGGCGGCCGCCCTGGTTATACAATAGTGTTGCTTTCTCAATTCACCTTTACCCTGTTCATCAGTTGCCCTGATATCTCATGCAGCTCGCGGCTGCGTTCCGGCTGCTGTTCCCTTGCGAAGGCGGTGATTCCCTGTGCCAGTTTCCAAAGTGTGGCGCCGCCTGTCACTCCGTCATCGGGGTTGTTGTTCATCAACAGTTTCTCCACCTCGCGGCCTTCGTTTTTCAGCAGAGCTCCTTTCTGCACCAGGCTCTTCAGTTCCTTGTCGAAATCCACGTCTATTTCCGACGCTCCCTGTATCTCGATCGCCTTCTGCATGATGGTATCCTTGCTATATAATCCTTTTGTCAAATCGGAAACCGCCGATACGGTGGTCTGCGTGTCCAGTTCGTAGGTCTTTTGGGACAGTGACAGGGAATCCGGCAGCCTGCCGCCAAGGTGTACCTGCCGCATGACGGATTCCCGTACCATCCCGTTCAGGCACGCCCCGTTGAGCAGGAACGAGCGCATGTCCACCGAACCGTTGCCATAGTCGGATGTGGAGAAACGTGCCCCGGCGAAAATAATAACCGTCCCGTTCTTACGGGTGGGGATCTCTATCGGTGTGGGCAAGATGGTCTCGCACCACACCTTCGTGTCGTTCATGTAGGCATCGGAAACGACCGCCCCTTGTCCGCCCGCCTCCCGGATGAATGCGGTCAGGATGTCCACCGAGTTGAGCCTGCGGTAAGAGTCCGACAATACCCCTCGGATCTCCATACCCACCGCGCGTATCAGCACCCGTGTGCGCTCAGTCCATCCCGAATGTTCGTTCAGGATGGTAGCGCACAGCTGTTTCTGCCAGGCATCCCCGGCGGACAGTTCACGCAAGTACTTGGCTGGAATGCCCATCTTCTCCGAAATCTGGCTGATGGCGTTGGCGTGCAGGTTGAAGTCCCCTTCCGGCATTGCCATCTGTACCCGTCCTTCTACCTTGAAGGAGACGACGGTCTGTTCCTTGTTGCGCTGGTTTACCCCGATGGGCGCGATGAAGTCCTGCGCAATCCGTCCTTCACTGAGCAGGCGGTTGATGGTATCCATGACACTTCCCTGCCTGCCTTCTATCATCCGCTGTACCTTGTTGATGACAACTTGGTTGAGTCCCTGCTGTTTCTGTACCGGAGCAGTAGCCGGCATTACTGTTACTTCCATATATTTTCTTTTTAGTGTTGATGAATTTATTTCTTGATTCTCCATCCGTTCTTGTAATGGATGGCCTTGATTCCGGTACGCACATATCCCCGGCTCTTGTCACGCCTGTATTCATACATGAGCAGCGCATGGTTTATGGCTTTCAGCTCGCCTTTTCCCTTCAGTTCGTTCAGACGTGGCTTTGCCGCCTCCAGACAGGAATACTCGCCGAAGAAACGGGTTCCCGCCATGTCGTACAATTCTATGAAATCACAATTAGTCCTCATGGATCTTCCTGTTTGAAGTGGAGACTTTCATTCCATGCTTTCTCATAAGCCGCATGTATTCCTTTTCATCATATCCGGCCATCCCGAACAATTCATAATATCCGTGGAGGAGAAGCCTTTCCTCCCCGGCGACATGCGTGCTGACAGTTTTGTGGCAACAGATGATGTGCCGGACAAAGCGGTAGCATTTGCACAAATCCTCATAGATGGTGTATTCACGGTCCGTATGGGGTTCATAGTAGCCGCAGGAGAGGTTGACACATGATATGTCCAGCCCTCTTGTTTTCAGGGCATATATATCCGTGTTCAGGCCGCTTGCCGGCCGGTATCCGTATTTTTCGGGCCGGATGACTTTCAGGAATTCTTTTGAGCAAAGTTCCGTCCCGTTTATCCTTGTAATGATGTCACCGTTTCCCCTGCGGTCACACCCGATGACGAAACGGCAGTCTTCAAAGAAATCCATATCGGCATTCCGGCTGCCGGTACATCTCGTTTCCTCTTCTGTGAAGAAGACACATTTCATCGCCTTGAAATCTTCCAGGCATTTTAGGCAGACCCAGATGCCGTTCTTGTCATCCGCGCCGATTCCGACCATCCGTTTGTGCTTGTGGCTGTAACCGACAATCATCGAGTTTGCGACAAGATGGGCGGCATAGCTGCCGGCCTTTCTCCGGTGTACCTCGTCCATGTGCGCCACGACACAGGGATAGCTTCTCTTGTTTCCCTTCACCGCATAGATGTTTCCGTACCGGTCTTTCCAGTGGGAAATCCCCATACGTTCGAGTTCACCGGTGATGAACCGTGCCATCTTCCCCTCCCTGCCGGAAGGGGAAGCGATGTTGTAGAGTGCCATTAATTTTTCCATGATGCGTATATTTAAGCGATGAATAACTTTTCGATTTGCAGGTACTGCCTGAACTCCGGTATGGGACGCCCTTTCTTGAAAAGGAAGGACGGGTATTTCTTTCCCTTGTATTCCACCGATGTACCTTTCAGCACTTTTCCGAATATGGTAGATGTGTAATAGTTGTCCTGGCACTCCTCGCAGAATGCCATCCCCTCGGATTCATGTATCCCGCCACATCTGGGGCATACTTTCCTTTTCCGGTTTGCATGTCCTTCCGTGCTCCGGAGGTTGGCAATGGTCGTGTCACATTCTATATTTTTCAGTTCCAGTTGCCCGTCTGTCAGATGGAGGTTATAGAACGTGTCGAGGTAAGGCGTCCCTTTCTTATGCCATTTGCAAGCGGGCACCTGCACAGTCAATAAGGTCTGGATATTGTCCCCGCTTTCCCATCCCTGTTCCTTCACGGGGTTCAGCACGGTGAAGTCCGTCACATGCATGTAGTCATTGTACCGCCGCCGTAATTGGATGCCGGTTTCCTGCGCCTGTTTGCGGATCAGGTCAGTGACGAATGTGTGGGAGGAATAGACACGGTCCATCAAGGACAGTGTGACCGGGGAACCGCCGGTTTGCCATGATATGACATTTTCCCATACGATGGCCCGTCCGAGCACGTTGTTGTTGTCATCCTTTGCCACAAGGATTTTGGCACCGGCGAAATTGGTGTAGAAGTCCGCCGCATTGCGTGCCTTGTCCTCATAGCGCATACAGGAACTATGCAGGGAGGATTCACCACTATCCGTGATGGGACTGTAGTTGCTTTCCAGATAGGCATCCATGAAGTCATTCATGCTGTCGTGCAGTCTGACCGTGACCTTGCTGTCCAAGGAAATGGCGCTGCAGAAATAGTTGATTTCCGCGGAGGAGTAGGGTCTCAGGTTCTTGAACAGCTCGACAAACGTGGAGGGTTCCAGGTCTGTCCGGTTCTCCGGGAACCAAGGAGCCTGCGGATTATTCCGGTCCGGGAAGTTGGGGTGGTTCAAGTCCTTGTTGCACACCGTGAAGACGATACGGATTTTCTTGAACACACCCAATTCCGTCCACTTACGCTTGGTGGAGAAATAGTTATAGGCACCACGTATGATTTCTTCCACCGGCGCGTTCTTTTTCACTTCGGAAAGGATGTCTTGGGCTATCACACTTCCGTTTTCCGCCGCATGGGTCAGGCGGGATTTCAGTTCGTTACTTGCATTCAGTTTCATAATCAGATATTTTTGAAGTTTATAAATACGGTTGATGTTTGCCGGGAATGGAGTGGACGCATCTTGTGCAATTTCTCCTTGCGTTCTATAATCGGAACTACAGACATATTCCGGTTTGCCCTGTATTCCTCTTCGCTCATCCTGCGGATGGAGGGGATACCGCTTTGTGTCAGGAACGGGTTGACCACCCAGCCGTTCATGAAGTTTTCGGGTTGGAGGCTGTCATGGTGGATGACTTCCCCCACACATCCGTGTATGAGCATGTTGCATACGGTCATCAGGCAACAGGTACGGCTGATGTCTTCCCCGATCAGGTAATTGCCCAAGTTCCGCACGTGATAAGCCAGCAGGAGGCGTCCGCTCCCGCAGGTGGGGTCGTTTATCCGCTGTCCGGTCTTTTTTTCTTTCGTTTCCGTACACATTACCATCAGGTCACAGATATGCACGGGCGTGAAGAACTGCCCTTGTGCCTGTTGTCCCTTTCTGGAACTGAGCGCCATGAAAAGGTCTCCGAATGCGTCATACCACGGAACTGTCTCCAGTTGCTTCTGCATGAGTTGCGCCCATTCCGCAAACATTTTTATGAATGCGTCATTCTGCTGCCGTTTGTATCTCCAGTCTTTCAACGGTGGGGCACCCAGTGAGAACCCGTGTATGACGTAACGGAGGAAATCCGTGAACACGTTCATCGGTTCATACCCGTTTATACCTGCGAACTCGCAGATCGCTTTCTCAAGCGGCCGGATTTTCAGTGGTACTTCATAACGTGCCATATGCGCCTCCTGTCTTTTTACGGTTTTGCCGGTACAACCTGACCTGCCTGCCGACCATATCGCAGAATTTCTGTCCGTTTTCTTTCTCGCTCCTGAAATAGGCGATCATGTCCCAGAGGTTCCGGTTGAAATAGCCGTTCCATTTCTCGTAATAATGTCTTCCGTCCACCTTTCCGAATGTTTCCTCGAAAAGCGCGGGAGTCAGCCCCTCATCCCCGTGGTGGTTGTATTGCCACAGGGAGAGAAGCAGCAGCTGGTTGTAATCCAATGTTTCCATATCTGTTCTTTTTTAGTGAGACACCGGCCTACATGGGTAGGCATTTTTATTTCTTGATGTCTTTCCAGCCTGTTTGCCGGGGATTGCGGCAAGGCTTGGTGAAAGAAAATACCGGAGCGGAGCGAGGATGATTTTCTTTCGGCCAACCAGCCCCTTCAGGGGCCGCCTTGCGCGATCAGCCCGGCAAACGGCTACTTTTGCAGCAAGAAATGAAAAAGCGGACTTCAGTTTTTCAGTCCTGAAATCCGCTTCCCGGCTGTTTGTATGTTTCATGCGGTCAGATAAAGGGTAAACGGGTTTCTTCCAGCATGGGAGCCAGCATCCGGCACATCTCGTAAGCCGCCCTGTTTCGCCCGTCAATACGGTCCGGCTCACGTTTTGCCATACTGATGATACAGGCTTTTATCACCCTGAAGAAGGTCTGTTCCAATGTCTTGTGGAAATAGGGAAGAGCTTCTGCGAAACGTTCCGGGTTGAACCTCGTGTCATTCAACGCCTGTTCCAGTTCTTTGGCCGCCTTGTACTCACGGCTTTCCTTCAGCCGTTCCGGAACGTCACCAAAACGGGCTGTATGCAGTTGGCATTCCAGTTCTGTAATGGCTACCGAAAGCAGCAGTTGGATGGCGGCGGCATTGCCGATACCGAATTTCTGGCCGTCGGCCGTGTGGAATGTAATCAGGTTTACGCTTCTGTTTTCCTGTATTCTTTTGTAATGGGCAAGGTTCTCGCCCAGCATTCTTGTTTTTTGATTGTCCATAGTTTCATTCAATTGGTAAGATGGGTAAATAATCAGTTATGGGTTCAGTCTATCCAGAATGTGCCACAATGGGGACATTTGAGCCCGCAGGGGAAATCCCTTATATAATAGGTGTCCCGGTGGCGCTTGTGGTTCATGTCCCCCAAGGTGCATCCGCCTTCCCGGAAGGTCTTGTCGTAAAGGGCTTCCTGCTTCTGATGTTCACTCATACGGCTTTTGGGCAGTGTGGATTTCAACGGTGTCATTCCGGTTTCCCAGCGGGTCGAGTCGCACCAGCTGTTCAGCATCCCGCAGATCTCATTGGCATAGGAGTAGTGTACCTGGGAGTCCACGAAGAGGTTGTCCCTGTCAAACGGAAGGGTGATGTCTGCTGGCAGCCTGATATGATAGCCCGAACCGTTGCGGCTGTCAGCTATGGCAACGGTTACATTGCCGTAGAACCGGATGCGTCCGAAGTCATTTCCGGTATTTCCCGTGAGCAGCTTGGAGAATATGGCGTTGAAATAGATGCGGAGCTCGCCTCCATACGGGGCATTGGCCACAAGTTCGTGGAGTTCGTCGGCAAATTGTCCCCTTTTCAGTTTGAGCGCCTGCCTGATTTTGTGGGTGGAGACGGTTTCGGACTCTCCACGTTCACCGCACCCATGCACAAATCCCTCTATTTCCACCTCCAGGGAGTAGAACATGTTGGTAACGGCGGAATTGCGTATCAGTCCGTCGGTCGGGTCGGTATCGTTCCGCTCGTAAAGCAGTTTCTTTATGTTTTCCTCGTACCGGGTGTATTCAGCGACTTTCCCGTCCGCTTCCATCTCTTGCTTTATATCTGCAAGATACCCTTGCAGGTTGCCATGCTCCTGCCCGGCATACCATTCCCATACCTGTTCCTCCAAGGGATTGAGGCTGTTCTGGCGAATACACCGCTCCTGCAACTCCTCATGGCTGTCCAGGTTCTCATTGTAGTCCACATAATAGAGGCTGACAAAGCGGGGCACATAGTCTTCCCAGGATTGTTTTGCTGTCTTCATACGGTTGCCTCCTTTCTGTTCTGCGGTGTCACATCATTCACTCCGTTGACGGGCGGAAGGTGGTCGATGATACTGGACAGATGCCCGGCAAAGGCATCATCCGGATTGAAATCCACCTCGTTACCGTATTCCTTTTCCACACCACGGAGTTGCAGCCTTCCGTCTTCGATGGCTGCCTTGTAAATGATCACATCGGCCGGTGAGGGCTGGATGTTGTCTATATTGACAGCGATGATGGGACAATTCCCATTTTCTTGTTTCCATTCGTAGGAGCCTCCGTACAGTTCGATGGCCGCATAGAGTTCTTTGTACTCCTGTGCTTTGATTGCCCTTGTCCGGGCGAAGAAATCTGTATGATTCATATTGTATTGGCTCATATGTTTGGAAGGTTCAACACTCTTTGGGCGGCATGGAGGGCGTTGGAGGTAAGCTGCCGTTGCCATGCCTTGTTCTTGGGCGACCAGCGGAATCCCGATGATTTCAGCTCCCTGCGCCTGCTGTCTTCAGGAATCTTGTCGAACTGGATTTGTAGGCGGTCTTCCCTGTAGTTCCATACCAGCGTTCCTCCTTCAAACGTTACTTCTTTGTTCGCTTGTTCTTGTATCGTCTTCAGTCTTTCGCGCATCTTTTCCGCAAGCTCCGGCAATTGAAAGAACCGGTTTCTGGGGGTAATGACGGGTTTCTTCACTTGGGTGTTGTACTCGGCGATGAAGTCCACGGTACGCCGCACAATCTCCACCTCCCCGCGATTGGCTAAGGCAGAGACCTTGTTCAGGATGCTGCTGACGAACAGGGCGCGGTTGTAACCACGGCATTGTCCGGTGTCTATCTCATGGATGGTGTCGGCGCTGCTCTTGATGTCACGTTTGAACGTTTGCCATGCCTTCTCTTGCTTCTGTCCCTTTACGGTAAAGTCCGTTACTTGTTCTTCTCGGACCTTGGTTGTTGTCGTTTCAGTCATAACCGTTGTTTTTTTGATGTCATCCATAAATCATTTCGTCCAGTTCCTCGTCCGTCAGTGTGCGGATCTCTTCTTCCGTGCAATAGTAGGCGATGCTTTCATCCAGCTCGAATGCTGTCAGGTCAAGGCTTCTGATTCCGTCCGTCAGTTCTCGCTCCAGGTTTTCCACCGAAACCGTGTAGCATTCATCCTTACCCAGCACTTCCCGTACGGGATAGCTTCTTTCCCGATAAATCAATGTGCCGATTACCGGATTTGTTCCTTGCTGCCCTTTGTTTTCTGTCTTCTTGTTCATACTTTTATTTTTTTGAAGTTAGACATGACCGGCTCCGTGGAGCCAGCATTTCGATTTCTTACTTGCCGGACAGCCCTTTGCCTTGATTGCGCAAGGCTTGGCAAAAGAAAATACCGGAGCGAAGCGAGGATGATTTTCTTTTAGCCAACTAGCCCCTTCAGGGGCCGCCTTGCACAATCAAAAGGCAAAGGGCTATATTTGCAGGTAAGAAGTTGAAAGGATGGCAGGATTCTTATCTGAATATTTTTGTCACGAATAAAAGAATAGTAGATAAAAAGAATAAAAACCGTTAAAATTTAAATTTTAAGGCTATTAAGCTTAATAAGCTGTTCCAAAATTTCTATATATAAATATGAATTACTATCTTTGCCATGTTGGAACAAGGTATATTTCTTATAGGAAAAATGTAGAAGCTATACAGGTGCAAAATCGGGGGCTTTTTTCAAATGCGTTCTATAATATTCTGAATATCAGAGGCGAATTTATAGTCCGTTAGTCCCGTACGCACCGCCAAAAATTTTTTTCAGTTCGTTAATATATTGGTGCGTTAGTTCAGTTGGTTAGAATACATGCCTGTCACGCATGGGGTCACGGGTTCGAGTCCCGTACGCACCGCAAAAGGGAGTAACTTATGTTGCTCCTTTTTGTTTTGTGTCAACTAATTAAGACGTGTCTATAACTCCTCTAAGTTGTCGTATGTAAAATATAGTGTAAACTAGTGTTTTGTTCTGTTTATGGATATAAATACGGAAAAATAGTCACTAATGTTTGATAGAAAGGCGTTTTTACCGTAGGAATATTTTTAATAAAGATGTCTCGCTTTTGTTTTAATGTAACTTATTATTAATTTTGTAGTCCATTGCATTAACGTAAATTTGTAGATAAAGACACACGCACATTTGGAGATGAAAAACATTTGTTTTATATTGATGTTTATTCCTTTACTCTCTTTTGCGCAAACATATAGATATATAGGGGTAGAGGATGGACTTAGCAACCGTAGGATCTTTGATATCCAGAAAGATTCCAAAGGATATATGTGGTTTCTGACCAATGAGGGGATGGACCGCTATGATGGTAAAGAGATAAAACATTACAAATTGCTGGGTAAGAGTAAAAATATACATCTTGGATGGTTGTATAAGGAAGATCGGGGCGACTTATGGGTGATTGGTAAGAAGGGATGTGTTTTCCACTACGATACCTTGCGCGATCAGTTCAAGATGGTCTATCAATTGTCTGATACTTCGGATGATGTGACCTGTGGATATATGGATTACAATCATACTGTCTGGTTATGTACTCAGGATTCCATAAAACTGTATGATATAAAGGATACTTGTAAACACAGTCTGCCCAATGTGATGAATGCCAACATCCAGATGGTGGAGCAGGTGGACAGTTGCCACTTTTTTATTGCTGCTGAACGGGGCATACGCTATACCGAATTGAAGAATAACAACTTAAGAGTGATTCCTATAGAGGCTTTATGCGGTATCAGCTCACAAGTAAATGAGCTCTATTTTCATCCGGGTTCTCAAAAACTGTTTGTCGGAACTTTCGAGGAGGGAGTTTTTGCCTTCGATATGCGTACTCACCGGATCATCCGTTCGTCTATGGATTTGAGTGATGTAAATATCACAAGTATTTGTCCGTTGAATGAAGCGGAACTGTTGGTTGGCACGGAAGGAATGGGATTACATAAATTGGATGTCAATACGTGTGTCATGCAACCTTATATTATTGCAGATTATGAAAGTAATAATGGCATGAATGGAAATAATATTAATGATATTTATGTTGATGAGAAAAAACGTATCTGGCTGGCCAACTATTTTGAGGGAATCACGGTAGTGGATGCCCGGTATAAGAATTATGATTGGATAAAACATTCCATTGGCAACCGTCAGTCTTTGGTGAATGATCAGGTGCATGCGGTTATTGAGGACAGTGAGGGGGACTTATGGTTTGGAACCAGCAACGGGATAAGTCTTTATAACAGGCGGACACAGAAGTGGCATTCATTCTTGAGCTCTGTTGATCATCATCTGAAAGACAAGAACCATGTCTTTGTTACCTTGTGTGAGGTGTCTCCCGGAGTGATATGGGCGGGAGGATACACTTCGGGCATATATAAGATTAATAAGCAGGCATTGTCTGTGGAATATTTTTCTCCTTTTTTGCTTACTCCTGTCAATATGCAACCGGATAAATATATTCGTGGCATGATAAAAGATTCAAAAGGATATATATGGTCTGGAGGATTTTACAACTTGAAATGTTTTAATACCCAAAACAATAGTGTCCGTTTGTATCCGGGGGTGAACTCTATAACTGCCATTGCGGAAAAAGACAGTGATTTTATGTGGATTGGTACTGCTACAGGGCTTTATCTGCTGGATCGGAATACTGGGAGTTACCAGTATGTCGGCTTGCCTGTGGAGTCTAATTATGTCAATGCATTGTATCAGTCGGCCGGTGGACTGTTGTATGTAGGGACGAATGGGTCGGGAGTGCTGGTCTATGATTCGCGCAATAAGACTTTCGAACATTACTATACAGATAATTGTGCCTTGGTGTCCAATAACATATATGCCATTTTGCCCGAGGTGGACGGACGTATCATCATGAGTACAGAAAATGGGATCACCAGTTTTCATATAAAGAACAAGACGTTTCATAACCGGACCAGTGAGCAGGGGCTTTTGTCGGCTTGTTTCAATCCGTCGTCCGGAACATTGTGCCGGAATGGGGGATTTGTTCTGGGCAGTACGGACGGTGCTGTTGAATTTCCGGATAACTTGACCTTTCCTGCTTATATCTACAATAAAATGATATTAAGCGATTTCCAGATATCTTATCAGCCGGTTTATCCCGGGGATGAAGGTTCTCCATTGGAGAAAGATATAAATGAGACGGAGGTGCTGAGACTGGATTATGACCAGAATACTTTTTCGTTGGTGTTATCTTCCATTAATTATGATTATCCCTCGAATGTGTTGTTTTCATGGAAACTGGATGGATTTTACAATGAATGGAGCAGACCGGGGACTGCCAACCTCATACGTTATACTAACTTGAGTCCCGGTAAATATACACTGCATATCCGTGCTGTTTCCAAGGAAGAGCAGCAACTGGTTTTTGAAGAACGGGAACTGAGGATTGTGATAGCCCGCCCTCTGTGGCTGAGTTTTTGGGCCATATTGGGTTATGTGGTTTTCGTGCTGTCTATCTTCATCATTATTTTCCGTATCTTGAATTTAAAGAAACAGAAAAAGATATCGGACGAGAAAACTAGTTTCTTCATCAATACGGCTCATGATATCCGTACCCCGCTTACACTGATAAAAGCTCCTCTGGAGGAGTTGTTTGAAAAAGAGACTTTCACGGATCGTGGCAAGAAGAGGATGAGGGTGGCTTTGAGGAATGTGGATGTGCTTTTGCGACTCACCACCAATTTGATCAATTTTGAACGGACGGATGTCTATTCTTCCGAGTTGTTTGTCGCTCCATACGATTTGAACACCTATTTGCAGGATATCTGTGATATATTCCGTTCGTATGCAGCCTTTAAACATTTGGACTTCACGTGTGATTGTAATGTGGAGGAAGGGCTGAAAGTGTGGTTTGATAAAGAGAAAATGGATTCCATTCTGAAGAATCTGCTTTCGAACGCAATGAAATATACACCTGAATATGGGGCGGTGGGTGTTTCGGTGCAGGAAACTAAAGACACATGGAGATTGGAGGTGAAGGATACGGGCATCGGAATTGCATCAAAAGAGCATAATAAATTATTCAAGATGCACTTTAGAGGAGCGAATGCCATTAATTCGAAAATTGTGGGGAGTGGCATCGGACTTATGCTGGCACGAAAACTGATACGTCTTCATGGAGGGAAGATAGAAGTCAGAAGTGTGGAACAGCAGGGAACAACAGTAAGAATTGTTTTTCCGAAAAGTAAGGAGCATTTCCATAAATTCACAGAGGTCGCACCCAATTGGGATATAAGTGGGGACGGGCAGATAGAAGCCGCCGGTCTGGTTCAGACCGAGGGGAATCCTGAAGTCGCGTCTGACAGCGCTTTGCCACGTATTCTTGTTGTCGAGGATAATGATGAGTTACGGACTTATCTGATGGACTCTCTTTCGGATATATATCAGGTACGGGCGTGTTGCGATGGGAAAGAGGCGCAGGGTGTTGTAAAGGAATATGGGCCGGATCTTGTTGTGTCGGACATCATGATGCCCGGAATGAGAGGGGATGAATTGTGTATGATGATGAAGAGTGATATGGAAACGTCTCATATTCCGGTCTTGCTGCTCACGGCTTTAGGGGATGAACAGAATATTCTGGAAGGATTACAGGTAGGTGCGGATGATTATGTTACGAAGCCTTTTAATCTGAAGATTTTGAGGGCAAGAATTACTAATTTGCTTGCAAACAGAGCATTGTTGCGTGAGAAGTTCGCCTCTTTGAGCATGGATGCGGATCTGTCAAAAGAGTCGGTGGAGGTGAATTGTTTGAATGCTCTTGACTGGAAGTTTATATCGGGAGTGCGTAAGCATGTGGAGAATAATCTTGATAATTCGGATTTTACAGTCGATTCGCTTTGTTCGTTGCAGAATATGAGCCGCTCCAGTTTTTATAACAAACTGAAAGCATTGACCGGACAGGCGCCGGCCGATTATATCCGGCTGATACGTTTGAACCGTGCGGCCGAATTATTGAAGGAGGGTGGAAGGTCTGTATCCGAAGTGGCTGAAATGACCGGCTTTTGTGATGGTAAGTATTTCCGTGAAGTATTCAAGAAACATTTTAAGGTGAGTCCCAGTAAATATGGAAAAGAGGAACCTGCCGGGAGGGATATTGAATAATAACATGGTGATCAGACAGGGAGGAGTTGTAAAATTTGGTCTATTCTTTATCATAATTGTTTTTTAGACGATAAAATGCTTCTGTCTTTTCGTTTGTATGGTTAATAGAGCTATATTTGTACATTATACAATATCTATTAACCATGAAAACATATTCATTATTAGCAGGCATTTTATTGTCTTTTTCATTATCCATTCAGGCGGGTGACCTGAAATTGTGGTATAAGCAACCTGCCGGGACGTGGGTGGAGGCGCTTCCGGTTGGCAATTCCCGGATGGGAGCGATGGTGTATGGCGGAACGGCTCGTGAAGAACTCCAACTGAATGATGAAACCATGTGGGGAGGCAGCCCTTACCGGAATGATAAGCCGGAAGCATTGGGAAGTCTGCCCCAAGTGCGTGAACTGATTTTTGCCGGGAAAAACATGGAGGCTCAGAACTTGATCCAGGAGAATTTTTATGCCGGGAAGCATGGTATGCCTTATCAGACCATCGGCAGTTTGATCATAGAAACTCCCGGACATGAAAAAGCAACCGATTATTATCGTGATCTGGATTTGGAGCGTGCGGTGGCTACTACCCGTTATAAAGTGGATGGCGTGACTTTTCAACGTGAAGTTTTTGCATCATTTTCTGATAAGGTGGTAGTGGTCCGGTTGACAGCAGACCGGCCGGGAAAATTGAATTTTAAGGTTGGATATGTGTCGCCATTGGAGCATAAAGTCAGCAGGAAAGGAAAGAAATTGGTTCTGACCGGGAAAGGTAGGGATCATGAGGGAGTGAAAGGATTGATTCGTATGGAAACACAGACGCAGGCTGATGTGGATGGGGGTAAGGTGAAAATTGATGACCAAAACATTACAGTGGAAGGAGCAGACAGTGCTACTCTGTATGTTTCATCGGGTACGAATTTTATTAATTATCACGATATAAGCGGCGATGAGAGTAAAAAGGCGGCCGGATATCTGTCTTCGGCATTGAAACACCCTTATAACCAGATTTTACAGGAACATGTAGCTCTTTATAAAGAGCAGTTTGACCGTGTAAGACTGGATTTGGGAACCAGTGAGCGGGCTAAGTTGGAAACGACTAAACGCATCGAACTGTTCAATGAGGGTAAGGATGTTTCTTTGGCGGTGTTGCTTTTTCAGTATGGACGTTATTTGCTGATTTCCTCTTCCCAGCCGGGAGGCCAGCCTGCCAATTTGCAAGGTATATGGAATAATAAACTGGCTGCTCCATGGGATGGAAAATATACCATCAATATTAATACGGAAATGAATTATTGGCCGGCTGAAGTGACCAATCTGAGTGAAACACACCAGCCTTTGTTTGAAATGGTGAAAGAATTATCAGTTACCGGCCGGGAAACGGCACGGACTATGTATGGCTGCAACGGATGGGTGGCTCATCACAATACAGATATATGGCGTGCTACCGGTCCGGTGGATAAAGCGTTTTATGGTACATGGCCCATGGGAGGGGCTTGGCTGACGACACATTTGTGGCAACATTATTTATATAGCGGGGACAAACTGTTTCTTTCCGAAGCTTATCCGGCATTGAAAGGAGCTGCTGATTTTTATCTTGATTATTTAACTGAACATCCTGAATACGGTTGGATGGTGACTGCTCCGTCCATGTCTCCGGAACATGGACCTTCGGGAGAGGATACTAAAAAAGCTTCAACGATTGTTGCAGGTTGTACGATGGATAATCAGATAATATTCGATGTGCTTAACAATGCATTGCATGCATCACGAATTCTGAAGATGTCCGTTTCTTATCAAGATTCTTTGCGGTCTATGTTAAACCGTCTGGCCCCGATGCAGATCGGGAAATACAATCAGTTGCAGGAATGGCTGGAGGATTTGGATAATCCGAATGACAAGCATCGCCATATTTCTCATGTATATGGATTGTTCCCTAGTAATCAGATATCTCCTTACACTCATCCTTTGCTTTTCCAGGCTGCTAAAAATACGTTGTTGCAGCGTGGCGACGAAGCTACCGGTTGGTCCATTGGCTGGAAAGTTAATCTGTGGGCCCGTTTGCTGGACGGTAATCATGCGTTCCGGATTATTAATAATATGTTGAAGTTGTTGCCTGGAGATGAAGTGAAAGAGGCTTATCCGCAAGGACGGACTTATCCTAATCTGTTTGATGCCCATCCGCCTTTTCAGATTGATGGTAACTTTGGTTACACTGCCGGTGTGGCTGAAATGTTGTTGCAGAGTCATGACGGAGCTGTACATTTGCTTCCAGCTCTTCCGGATGCCTGGGCCGCAGGAAGTGTGCAAGGATTGGTTGCCCGTGGAGGGTTTGTGGTGGATATGAGCTGGAATGGCGTACAGTTGGATAAAGCGAAGATTCATTCCCGTTTGGGAGGTAACTTGCGTTTACGTTCGTATGTTCCTTTGCGTGGGGCTGGATTAAAAGAGGCGAAAGGTGAGAACCCGAATGAATATTATATGCAGGCAGAGATCAAAGAGCCTTTGGTTTCCAAGGAGATAAATCCGCAATACCCTGCTTTGTATAAGGTATATGAGTATGACTTGATGACGGAACAAGGACAAGACTATATAGTGGAGCGTGGATTATAGTATATGAAGATGCCCAAAGTGATTTTTGTCTTATTTCACTTTGGGCGCTTTTGTAAATGGAAGTGTTATGGTGTCGTCATCAGATGGCTTCCTCTTTTTCCAATTCTAATGCTCTGGGAAAAATGATATTGTTTTCCAGGTGGATGTGCTCATGTAATGCCTCCTCAAATTGTTTCAATTGTTGTAATACCAAGCGGAAGCTGGCACAAGCATCTTCAGGGGCGGTGAATCCGTTGGTTAATGAAGAGATCTTTTCAAAACGTTCTCCTTCGTGGTTATGTTCATCTTCCATCACTTCGATGGGATACAGAATGGTGCCGCAATGGAATTTAGCTACTTTCAAGCCTTCCTCCTTGGCTTGGAACATTTCATAAACATAAGGAAATAGTACATTCTCTTCTTTTGATAAATGATTTTCCAGATCAAGAAGCGAGTCGCGGAACAGCGCCTGGACTTGCAGCAACTCTGGATGATTCTTTGAATGCACTTCGGTTACTTTGGTTAATAATGCTTCTATTTGCGGACCTTTGGTACGGATTCTCCGATGGTGTATCTTCAATACGTAGTCTATTAATAAATCGATGGGCCATCCGGCAAAGTCAGGAGCATTACTGACCGTATTCTCCTGTAGTTCATTTAATTCACGCGCTATTACTTCAGGATCAATACCGCGATTCCGGCAGGCTTCTGCAAACGGAGTATTGCCATGACAGCAAAAATCAATATGGTAACGGGAGAACACTTTGGTTGTATCAAAGTTGCCGGCTACAATTTGTCCGACTGTACATGAATTGTAATTTTCTTGTTTCATAATTATGCCGTTTATTCGTTCATTAATCCAAATTTCTTCATATCACTTTCTACAGTACCGATGCCGCTTATTCCAAAGTTATCGACCAGTACTTTCGTCACATCAGGTGAGAGGAATGCGGGTAAGGTGGGGCCGAGATGAATCTCTTTTATTCCCAAACTGAGTAATGCCAGCAATACGATTACCGCTTTCTGTTCATACCAGGCGATATTGTAAACAATGGGCAGTTCATTGATGTCATGTAGCCCGAATACTTCTTTCAGTTTGAGGGCGATGACTGCCAATGAATAGCTGTCGTTACACTGTCCTGCATCTAAAACACGCGGAATGCCATTAATGTCACCTAACCCTAGTTTGTTATAACGATATTTAGCACATCCCGCAGTTAAAATGACTGTGTCTTTGGGAAGCATCTCGGCAAAAGTGGTGTAGTAATCGCGACTGCGCATACGTCCGTCACAACCTGCCATGACGATGAACTTGCGGATAGCACCGTTTTTTACGGCTTCTACCACCTTGTCTGCCAGTTGTAATACCTGATTATGGGCAAAACCACCTATGATTTCTCCATGTTCTATTTCTGTCGGTGCGGCACATTGTTTGGCTGTTTCTATAATTTCAGTATAGTCCTTATGTCCTTTCTCGTCTGCTGTAATATGTTTGCAGCCGGGATATCCGGTAGAATTCGTGGTAAACATGCGTTCTTTATAAGTGGCATTGGGCAGAGGAGGAACGATGCAGTTGGTGGTGAACAGGATAGGACCATTGAACGAGGTAAATTCCTCCCGTTGTTTCCACCATGCATTTCCATAGTTTCCTGCAAAATGTGTATATTTTTTAAATTCCGGATAGTAATGTGCAGGGAGCATTTCACCGTGAGTATATACATCCACGCCACTATCTTTGGTTTGTTCCAACAATTCTTCCAGATCATGCAGGTCATGTCCGCTTATCAGAATGCCGGGTCGGGTACCTGTTCCGATGTTTACACGGGTAATTTCCGGATTGCCATAACTGGAAGTATTTGCTTTGTCGAGCAAAGCCATGGTTCGCACGCCTATTTCACCTGTTTTCAGTGCTAATACAGTCAGTTCATCCGCCGATAAGGACTTTGTTGTAATTTGTGCGATGGTGTTCTGCATGAAACGATGAATACTTTCGTCATTATGTCCTAACCTCATGGCATGTTCCAGATAAGCAGCCATTCCCTTCAGACCATATATGATCAGTTCTTTTAAAGAGCGTAGATCCTCGTTCTTTTCACGCAATATTCCGACAGTTGCGGCTTTTGCGTCATAGTCATTGTGACTGCCTTTCCAATTCAACTCATCAGCTTCCGGCAGAGGAATATTTTGGGCGGAAGCCTGATGTTTAAGGGCATCACGTATTTCCCATCCTTTATCAATGCGTTTCATAATGCTTTCGTTATCGAAATTGGCATTGGTAATGGTACAGAATAAGGCGTCTACAATGAAATTGTCCACATCTTTTTCAACAGGAAGAGAATGTTGGCGCAATTGATTTGCCACAACAGAAATTCCTCGTACTACAAAGAGCAATAAATCCATAGTACGTGCTGTGGTTGCATTTTTTCCACAAACACCTTTTAAGGTGCAACCGAAACCTTTGGCTGTTTCCTGACATTGGAAACAAAACATGTTATTCTCCATATCTTTTCTCATTTTAATGATTTCTATTACTTTTGTGCAAAAGTAGATGGTTTTTACCTTTTAAGTTGTACCATGTGTTACAGCGGATATAAATAACAGTTAAAAGAAAGTAGGATGGAACTGACAGGATTATTGCAAATAGCTCCTTTTCAGGGAATGAAAGAAGAAGAATTGGTTGCTTTCCTATTCGGTTCTCCGAATAGTTTGAAATGCTTTGAGCCGGGTGATGTCATTGTCCGGCAAGGTAACTTATGTAAGGGTTTATACCTTCTGGCTTCAGGGAGTGTACGGGCGGGGATGATCAATGACGAGGGGAAGGAATTGACGGTGGAAGAGATGAAAGCTCCTAGTTTGCTGGCCTCGGCTTTTATTTTTGCCACAGAAAATCGTTTCCCGGTTAATGTAGAGGCGGTAGAACCTTGTGAGGTTTTTATAATAGGTAAAGAACGATTCTTAGAATTTATGCATCTGCACCCATTGATGATGCAGAATTTTTTGAAGGATATTTCAGACCGGAGTGTTTTTTTAAGTAAGAAATTGAATGAATTCGCTTTGCTGAATTTAAAAAACCGTTTGCTGAAATATTTGGAAACACATTCCGTTATTCATAATCAGCAGGAAGTGGCGCAAAGGTTGGGAGTTACCCGACCCTCATTGGCCAGGGCATTGTCTGAGCTGGTGAACGAAGGGAAAATAAAGAAATAATGGTTTTCTCTTAGGTAAAATGGCATCCTGCATCTTATGAGATTTTTTATTTTTTTCTTAGTGGATCCAGTCTTTCTACCAGTCGTTTGCTGAAAATAAGTTAATATTAAGGGAGGGAGTGCAGTATTTGTTTCTTTTTCTACTTTTAAGAGTAGAAAATAGATTAATACATTATAGTTATGAAGAAGTTAACCTTTTTATTATTAGCTTTTCTGGCAGTTATGGGAGTCACTTTCCAGTCATGTGATGACGGTGACGGTTACTCTCTGGGTGATGTGGCAGTGGATTGGGCTACAGTAAATGTGAAAGGTGCCCATGTATATGATTTTACCGGTGACAGATGGGGGAAAATATGGCCTGCAACCACTGATTATTTCTGGTATTCTCCGATAGACGGACAACGGGTGATTCTTTATTTCAATCCCCTGTACGACAATTATCCGGAAGGTTATGACTGTTCTGTCAAAGTGCTGAATATAAAGGAAATTCTGACTAAACCTATCGAGGAGCTGACAGCAGAGAATGAGGAAGAGTTTGGTAATGATCCTGTGGATATATTTGAAGGTAATATGTGGATCAATGGTGGCTACTTAAATATTGTTTTTAATCAGAACATGCCTTCTAAAGTGAAACATCTGGTTAGTTTGGTGAAGAATACGACAATTACACCCGAACAAGATGGTTATATTCATTTGGAATACCGTTACAACACGTATGGTGATACTACCGGCTATTGGAGAAATGGCGCGGTATCCTTTAGCTTGGGTTCTTTGGAAATAACATCGGAAACAAAAGGTATAAAGGTAAAAATAAACTCGGCTAAAAATGGTGAGAAGGAAATCACTTTTGATTTGAAGGATACACCGTCGCCTACAGGGATGAGTCGGATGGATTTTTCTCAAATGGAGATTAAATAATTAGGGATTGATTAAGAGAGAGTTGTGTGTAGCCCCTTGCGTCTTGTTGTGGTAGATGCAGGGGGCTGATTGTACATGGCCGGTAACGGTTTTCGACCTGAAATTTATTATTGTATGGTTGGAGGGGGTGGAAAAAGACGGTATGGTTGCTTTGTTTTTTTCCTTATTTCAGTATTTTTTCAGAATAATCTTGTTTCTTTGCCTTGAAGAACCAAAAGTTGGACTTATGAAAATACTGTTAGTGGAGGACGATGCTAATTTGCGTGAAGTAACTCAGCGTTCATTGGAAAAAGAACGTTATGTGATAGAAATAGCAGCCGATTACCGTACCGCATTACAAAAGATAGAGGATTATGATTATGACTGTATTCTGCTGGACATCATGTTGCCGGACGGTAGCGGTCTGGATTTGTTGGAAAGGTTGAAGGAAATGCATAAACGGGAAAATGTCATCATTCTTTCGGCCAAGGACTCCATAGAGGACAAAGTGCTGGGATTAGAACTGGGTGCTGATGACTATCTGCCTAAACCTTTTCATTTGGTGGAACTGAATGCACGTATCAAAAGCGTGATACGCCGTCACCAGCAAGGAGGGGAGAACAGCATTAAATACGGAAACATAGAAATTTTTCCCAATCAATATGGGGTGACTGTAGCAGGAAAAAAAATAGAAATGAACCGTAAGGAATATGATATTCTAGCCTATTTTATGAACCGGCCCGGCAGACTGGTCAATAAAAACACGCTTGCCGAATCTGTATGGGGCGATCATATAGATCAAGTCGATAATTTTGACTTTGTCTATGCTCAGATAAAGAATTTGCGAAAGAAGCTGAAAGAGGCGGGGGCTACTCCTGAATTGAAAGCTGTATATGGTTTCGGATATAAAATGATCGTGGAATAAATGAAACTGATTTATTATGTTATCATCCGTATATCGTTAGTGCTGTCGGTATTATTGACCGTCTGGGCCGTCTTTTTCTATTTTGCCATAATGGATGAAGTGAATGATGAAGTGGATGACTCATTGGAGAATTATTCGGAAATTATCATCATCCGTGCATTGGCGGGAGAGGAACTTCCTTCTAAAAATACCGCTTCCAACAATCAGTATTTCTTGCGTGAAGTGACGAAGGAATATGCGGAATCTCGTGATGATATCCTTTATAAGGATTCTATGGTCTATATCCCTGAAAAAGATGAAACAGAACCTGCACGGATCCTTACCACCATTTTTAAGGATGATGGCGAAAAGTTTTTTGAATTGACGGTAGCGGCTCCTTCTATAGAAAAGGATGATTTGAAGGATGCCATGGCAGGTTGGATGATTTTTCTTTATATAACTTTGTTGCTGACTATAATTGTGATTAATGTGTGGGTGTTTTATCGGAACATGCACCCTCTTTATGTGTTGCTTCATTGGTTGGATAAATATCGTATCGGCAAGGGGAATGAGCCTTTGCAGAATAAGACCCGGGTTTCAGAATTCAGAAAATTGAATGAGGCGGCGGTTCGTTATGCAGAGCGCAGTGAGCGGATGTTCGAACAGCAAAAACAATTTATAGGTAATGCATCTCATGAGATGCAGACACCGCTGGCTATTTGCCGTAACCGGTTGGAGATGTTGATGGAGGATGAAAATCTTTCGGAAAGCCAATTGGAGGAGTTAATGAAAACTCACCGGACTTTGGAGCATATAACGAAGCTGAACAAGTCTTTGCTGCTGCTTTCGAAAATAGATAACGGGCAATTTGCAGATACGTCCCAAGTAGAAGTGAATAAATTATTGAAACAATATTTGGAAGACTATAAAGAGGTGTATCAATATCGTGAGATCATAACAACGGTGGAGGAAGAGGGTGTTTTCTATCTTACGATTAATGAAACACTGGCAGCGGTGTTGCTTACAAATTTGTTGAAGAATGCTTTTGTACACAATATGGATGGTGGACACATTCGGATTGTTATTACTTCCTACCGTGTGATGTTCTGCAATACAGGGGTGGCACAGCCACTGGATGCTCAGCGTATTTTTGAACGTTTTTATCAAGGAAAGAAAAAAGAAGGCTCTACCGGTTTAGGCTTGGCAATAGCAGACACGATATGTAAAATGCAGGCTCTCAGGCTTTACTATGAATATAAGAGTGGGGAGCATTGTTTTATACTTTACACATCCGCTCATAATCAATGAAAAAAAGATTGTGCTTTTTTCAGAATTTCAAATTCTTTTCAGAATCTCCCTTCATATTTGCATCAGAAAACAGAATGTAGAACCAAATAAAAAATGACGATTATGAAAAAGGTATTATTATTGTTAGTGTGCTTATTTACGTTGCAAACAGTGGTATGGGCGGATGATGACAAACCTGTTCGAGTAAACCAATTGCCTCAGACTGCACAAACTTTTATCAAAACTCATTTCCCTCATAATAAGGTGGCGATGGCTAAAATGGAGACAGACTGGTTTGATAAAAGCTATGATGTGATTTTTACCAATGGAGACAAACTGGAATTCGATAAGAAAGGTGTTTGGACGGAAGTGAACTGCAAATACAGTGCTGTACCTGTAGCTGTGGTTCCTGAGGCGATAAAGAAGTATGTCACTACGAATTATCCCGAAGCCAAGATGCTCAAGATTGAGAGGGACAAGCATGATTATGAAGTGAAACTTTCTAATGGTTGGGAGATAAAGTTTGATATGCAGTTTAATGTGATTGATATTGACCGCTGATTATAGATCTGAAGTGGGTTTATAGGAATAAACTGAAGCTGGGCAGGCCGTTTCTTGTTACACGAAGAGACGGCTTTCCTTTTTTGATTTTAACAGAATAGTAATTTGTACGACACTATCTTGTAATGGATTACATAGACCTTTGTATCGGTAAAAAATAGAAATATGCATCTGGGAACTGGAACATTTGGGAATATAATATGTTGGCTAATAAGAATGAAGATAATAAAGGATTAACTTTAATACATACTGCCTCATGAAATTTTTATTTATAGTACAGGGTGAGGGAAGAGGACATCTTACCCAGGCCATTACGTTGGAGGAAATATTGCGCCGCAACGGTCACGAAGTGGTGGAAGTGCTGGTAGGAAAGAGCAGCTCGCGCCGTTTGCCGGGATTCTTTAACCGTAGTATTCATGCTCCGGTGAAGCGTTTTGTCAGTCCTAATTTTCTGCCTACACCCGCCAACAAACGGGTGAACTTGATGCGGAGCGTAGCCTATAATCTGATGAAACTTCCTGTGTACATGAATAGCATCAACTACATCCGTCAGCGTATCAAGGCCAGTGGTGCGGACAGGGTTATCAATTTTTATGAATTACTGACCGGGCTGACTTATTTCTTGTTCCGTCCCTCTGTTCCGCAAATCTGTATAGGACATCAATATCTGTTCTTGCATAAAAGTTTTGAATTTCCAAAGGCTGATAAAGTAAGCTTGGCTCTTTTGAAGTTTTTTACCGCATTGACCAGCTTGGGAGCAAAGGAACGTCTGGCCCTCTCTTTCCGTCACATGAACGATGATCCTCAGAATCATATCCGTGTGATTCCTCCTTTGTTGCGTAAGGAAGTGACTTTACATGAACCTTATTCCGGTGACTATATACATGGCTATATGGTTAATGCGGGTTTCAGTGAAAATGTCATGAAATGGCACAGGAAACATCCCGGCATACCGCTTCGTTTCTTCTGGGATAAGTGGGAGGAGGAACCGGTGAAGAGGGTGGACGATACATTGAGCTTTTATCAACTGGATGATGTGGAATTTTTGAGACAGATGGCGGGATGCAAGGCTTATGCCAGCACTGCCGGATTTGAATCGGTGTGCGAGGCCATGTATCTGGGCAAGCCCATTCTGATGGTTCCTGCCCATATAGAGCAGGACTGTAATGCATACGATGCCTCAAAGAGCGGTGCGGGTATCATTTCCTCAGATTTTAGTTTGCAACAGTTGCTGGAATTTGCGGAGGATTACCATCCCAATCGTGATTTTGTGTATTGGGTACGTGGGGCTGAATATACTTTGTTGAATTTATTGGAGAATGATTCTTCCAATTATCCACAAACTTTATTCAATGAGATGTATTTGGTCGAAGAATTTATTTGATTTTCTTATAAAAATCTCTTCAAGTCATAGTTGTAAATGCCATCAGATTGTCCTACAGTCCCATAGACAATCTGTAGACCAAAAGTCTTGAGGAAAAAGTAAAAAAATGAATAAACTTTCATTTTAATACTGTTTGTGTGGTACGGCATCAAAAATATTCGTTTTTATCTGATAAATTGTTGGGAATTAATAGTTGAAGTTCCAAAATTTGCTATATATTTGCAATCGTTAACAACTATCAAACGAAAATATCATGATGAACAAAATGTGCATGGCAGCTATCTTGGCTGCTTCTTTGTGTGCAGGGACTACTTTCGCCCAACCTGCAGCCGTAAAAAAAATTATTGAAACGGGCCAGACAGACAACCGGGTGATGCATCAGTTGGATATTCTCACGAATCGTTTCGGGGGAAGAGTTATAGGTTCGGACGCGTATGAGAACGCAGCCGAATGGATGATGCGTGAATATAAACGGTGGGGGATTGAGGCACACTTGGAGGAAGCTGGAGAATTGCCAGTAGGTTTTAACCGCGGGCCATGGTTCGGTCGGTTGATTGGAGGTGATCAGGCAATGGATCTGCATTTTGTAACTCCATCCTACACTTCGGGTACTAAAGGTCTGCAACGCGGGCATGTCTTGATAGAGCCCCGTACTCAGGAGGAACTGGACCGTATGAAACATCAGCTGAAAGGTGCTTGGGTGCTGGTGTCCGGTGAGAATACAGGCTGGCCTATGGATCGTTCAGCCAAAGGTGATTCTTTGAGGGCGGCGATTAAAGCTGAAAATATAGAGATTGAAAAGCAGAATGCCGCCTTGATGGAAGAGAATTGGAGTAAAGGAACCAAACATGCCATGAAGCCTCTGCGTGAAATGCCGGGACTATTCTATAAAGAAATGTGTGAGGCAGGAGCATTGGGCTTTATTCAGTCGGCAGCTGTACCTTTACGTGCTTTGTATGACCGTGCTTTGTTGAATGATCCGAACACCACATTTGATAATTTGCCCGAAGTCTGTGATATCAAATTGGATGAGCATCAATATAAAATTATCAAACAGATGGTGAAAGAACGCCGGAATTTCTGGCTGGAATTTGATATTCGTAATCATTTTAAGCTGGGTCCTGTGAAATATCATAATGTCGTGGCATCTATTAAAGGTACTAAATATCCGGATGAATATGTGATCATAAGCGGACATCTTGACGCTTATGATGTGGCAACCGGTGGTATAGACTGTGGCACAGGCATCGGTCCCATGATGGAGGCAGCCCGTATGATTGCACTTTCCGGAGCAAAACCCAAACGTACCATTCTGTTTGTCGCTTTTGCTGGAGAGGAATTCGGACTATTGGGTGCAAAAGCATACGTCAAGACTCATGCCAAGGAGTTGGGAAAGATTGCCAATCTGTTCAACCGGGACGGAGGGCCGACTCCTCCGGTGGGAATTTCTGTTCCCCAGGCTATGTATGATGATTTTGTGGAAGTATGTAAACCTGTGAAAGAAATCCGTGCGGATTATCCGTTTGAGGTAAAGGTGGCGAAACCCTTTAAACGTCCTACTCAAAGCGGTGGTACGGATGCTAGTGTCTTTGCAGTGGAAGGGGTGCCTACTTTTGGCTTCAATACACAAGACATAAAAGGATATAACTTCTCTTATGGGGAAATATGGCATACGGAGCGTGATCTTTATACGAAAAACATACCCGAATACCAGGAACATGCAGCTACAGTAACAGCGGTGGTTGCCTTGGGAATTGCTAATTTAAGTAAACAGTTATCTCGTGAGGGAATGCACAAAAAGTAGCAAAATTGTTCTTTTTTTCTTCTTTTAGTGGAATAATGTCGTTTTGATGTGTAAAAAATGTTAGCTTGAGTTCAATCTACTAAGATTATCTATACCTTTGCTGTGCATATAAAGCAAAATGTAGGTAAACAAAAACCTTGCAAGATTGTTGATATGGCAAGGGTAAATTATAAAATAAAAGTAAATTGAAGCTTATGTCACAGATTATCGGACATATTTCACAAGTTATCGGACCGGTAGTCGATGTGTACTTTGAGGGCAAAGACATCGACACCGATCTGCTTCTTCCAAGCATTCATGATGCATTGACTATCAAACGCAATGACGGCAGAATTCTGGTCGTGGAAGTTCAACAACACATTGGTGAAGACACGGTGCGTACTGTAGCTATGGATAGCACAGACGGCCTGCAACGTGGTATGGAAGTAATTCCGACAGGGCATCCTATTACTATGCCGGTGGGCAACCAGATAAAAGGCCGGCTGATGAACGTAGTAGGTGAGGCTGTGGACGGTATGCGCCCGCTGAGTAAGGAGGGGGCGTTTCCCATTCACCGTGAGCCGCCTAAATTTGATGAATTATCTACTGTGCAAGAAGTGCTTTTCACGGGTATTAAGGTCATTGATTTGCTGGAACCTTATTCAAAGGGTGGTAAAATCGGATTGTTTGGTGGAGCCGGTGTAGGCAAGACCGTGCTCATCATGGAGTTGATTAACAACATTGCCAAAAAACACAACGGCTTTTCTGTTTTTGCCGGAGTCGGTGAACGTACACGTGAAGGTAACGACCTGCTGCGTGAAATGATTGAGTCCGGCGTAATCCGCTACGGGGAAGAGTTTAAGAAAAGCATGGAGGAAGGGCATTGGGACCTTTCCAAAGTAGACTATAATGAAGTGGAAAAGTCACAGGCCACACTAGTGTACGGACAGATGAACGAGCCTCCCGGCGCACGTTCTTCCATCGCCCTTTCGGGGCTGACCGTTGCCGAATCTTTCCGTGATCGCAAGAACGGTGACAGCAACGGACCACGTGACATTTTGTTCTTTATTGATAATATATTCCGTTTCACTCAGGCCGGTTCCGAAGTTTCGGCTTTGTTGGGACGTATGCCGTCTGCCGTGGGTTACCAACCGACACTGGCAACGGAAATGGGACAGATGCAGGAGCGTATCACATCTACCAAGAATGGTTCTATCACCTCTGTACAGGCTGTGTATGTGCCTGCCGATGACTTGACCGACCCTGCGCCTGCTACTACATTCACCCACTTGGATGCAACAACCGTATTGAGTCGTAAAATTACCGAACTGGGTATTTATCCGGCTGTAGATCCGTTGGAATCAACTTCACGCATCCTCGACCCGCTGATTGTAGGGCAGGAACATTATGATGTGGCTCAGCGTGTAAAGCAGATTTTGCAGCGCAACAAGGAATTGCAGGACATCATTTCTATCCTGGGTATGGACGAGCTGAGCGATGAAGACCGCCAGACCGTAAACCGCGCCCGTCGGGTGCAACGTTTCCTGTCACAACCGTTTGCCGTTGCCGAACAGTTTACGGGTGTGCCGGGTGTTATGGTTTCTATCGAAGATACGATAAAAGGATTCAAGATGATTCTGGATGGCGAGGTGGATTACTTGCCTGAACAGGCATTCCTGAATGTAGGAACGATAGAGGAAGCAATAGAAAAGGGAAAGAAGTTGCTGGATGCTGCCAGCCATAAGAAATAAAAGTAAGTATGGAACATCATGAAGATCTTCATTTGATAGTGGTTTCTCCGGAAAGTACTTTGTTTGACGGCAAGGTGGAAATAGTGACACTGCCGGGGGAATTGGGCTCTTTCTCTGTCTTGTATGACCATGCTCCGCTGATATCATCACTGGTAAAAGGGGAGATAAAATACACGGAGGACGAATTGGAGAAATCAATTGGAATATCGAGTGGGTTCGTTGAGGTGAGAGACAATATAGTTTCAGCCTGTGTGGAAATCTAATACATAATTATGTTTTTGTTAGCCGTAAAGAGAAAATTTATCCTGTCGTTGACCCTATTGATGGTCGTGTTGAGTTGGGGAGGAGCCTTGGTGTTTCACACCTTGTTACCGGAGTATTATTTTGCCTGGTATCCCTCCATACCGATATTTTTTTATCTTTTCGGTCTCTTTTACATAGTTATGTTCGGATACTGTTACCGGGTGAGCCCGCAGAAAATGGTGGCGGTTTATCTGGTGGCGAAAGTGACGAAGATGATGCTGAGCATCCTGATTATGTCCGTCTATGCAGTGGCGGTGGCACATCAGGTACTGTCATTTATAGGGACTTACATGGTCTTCTATATTATCTTTCTGATTTTTGAAACCCGCTTCTTTTTCCATTTTGAGATAAAACATAAAAGTAATAGGTACAAGTATAAGTAATATGAGAAGTTTACGATATATAGGAACGGTTTTAGTGTTGCTGGTCGCTTTCCTGCAAGAAGCCAATGCTCGGGAAGAGTCGGATACTGACAATAAAGAGCAGCAAGTGGACGTAAATGAAATCGTTTTCGGACATATAGGTGATTCGTATGAATGGCATATCACTGACATAGGAGATACACCTATAGCTATCCCCCTGCCGGTAATCGTAAAAAGCAGTACAGGATGGCACACTTTTCTTTCTTCCAGGTTCGAGGAGGGAGACGGAGAGTATGAAGGCCTGTATATTGCTAAAGATGGTGAGTATAAAGGCAAGATAGTGGAAAAGGATGCCGGTGGCAACGAAGTAAAGCCTTTGGACATTTCTATTACAAAGAATGTTGCCGGGTTGTTTATCAATAGTGCCATTCTGGTGATTTTGGTGTTGAGTTGTGCCCGTTGGTATAAAAAGCATCCGGTGGAAAAGGAAGCCCCGAAAGGAATGGTGGGAATGATGGAAGCCTGTATTTTCGCCATCAATGATGATGTGATAAAAGGTTGTGTCGGCAAGGATTATAAGCGTTATGCTCCTTATCTGCTCACGGCTTTCTTTTTTATCCTGATCAATAATCTGATGGGATTGATTCCTTTCTTCCCCGGTGGTGCGAATATTACAGGTAATATTGCCATTACTTTTGTCTTGGCTGTCTGTACATTCTTAGTTGTGAATATATGGGGTAACAAGGAATATTGGAAAGAGATTCTCTGGCCCGATGTGCCTTGGTGGTTGAAGGCCCCGTTCCCGATGATGCCGATTATTGAGGTCTTCGGAATCTTTACCAAGCCGTTTGCATTGATGATCCGTTTGTTCGCCAATATGATGGCCGGTCATGCCGCTATTCTCAGTTTGATATCCATTATTTTTATTACGGCGAATATGGGGCCGCTGATCAATGGTTCCATGGGATTTGTCGCGGTGGCGTTCGGCATCTTTATGACAGCGTTGGAGTTATTGGTCGCATTTATTCAAGCATACGTATTTACCATGTTGTCCGCCGTCTTTATCGGATTGTCCCGTACAGAAGAAGTGCGTGAAGAAAAAGAAATGAAATAAATTAAATAATTAATTCAAAAACAAACTATTATGTTACTAGCAGTTTTATTACAGTCCGCTGCTGCGGCAGGTTTAGGAAAATTAGGTGCTGCACTTGGAGCAGCTATTGCAGTAATCGGTGCAGGTATCGGTATCGGTAAAATCGGAAGTTCAGCCATGGAGGCGATCGCCCGCCAGCCGGAAGCGGCAGGAGATATCCGTATGAACATGATTATCATTGCCGCGCTGGTAGAAGGTGTGGCTCTGATCGCCATTATTGTTTGTTTATTAACTTTGTTCTTATAATTAATTTAGCATGTCATTATTAACACCTGATAGCGGTCTGTTATTCTGGATGGTCATCGTATTCGGAATTGTCTTTGTCATTCTGGCAAAGTACGGTTTCCCGGTGATTATCGGAATGGTGGATGAGCGGAAACAATATATCGACAAGTCACTGCTTGCCGCGCGTGAAGCCAATGAACAACTGGCAAACATCAAGGCGGACAGTGAGATGATATTGGCTAAGGCTCACGAGGAGCAGGCGCGCATCCTGAATGAGGCGGTCGCCACCCGCGAACGCATTCTGAAGGAAGCCAAAACACAGGCTCAGGTTGAAGGACAGAAGCTGTTGGATGAAGCCAAAAGGCAGATTCAAGCAGAAAAAGACAGCGCTATCAGCGACATCCGCCGTCAAGTAGCTGTGCTGTCTGTCGACATTGCTGAGAAGGTTTTGCGCAAGAACCTCGATGACGAGAAAGAGCAAATGGAGATGATTGACCGTTTGCTGGATGAATTAACTGTTTCTAAAAACTGATTGTCATGTATATAGGAGTCATCTCAATGCGTTATGCCAAGGCTTTGCTGGCCTATGCCGACGAGAGCGGGACAGCGGATACTGTTTATGCGGAGGCCGGGACACTGGCGGACAGTTTCTCGAAAGTGCCCGAACTCCGGCAGGCGTTGGATAATCCTGTATTGCCCGCCGAAACAAAGCTGAAACTGATTTGTGAGGCTGCCGGAGGAGGTAAGGTCAGTAAAGAGTTGAAACGCTTTGTAGAATTGGTTTTGGAGGAACGAAGAGAGAAATTCTTGCAGTTTATGATCATGTCGTACATTGATCTCTATCGGAAACAGAAGAATATCAGCGCCGGTAAAATCACGACTGTTTGTCCGGTAGCGGAGGAGGTAGTCAACCGCATACGGGCATTGGTCGTAGAGAAAACTCATGGAACTGTGGAGTTCAAAACCAAGACAGATCCGAAACTGGAAGGTGGTTTTATCTTTGAGATCGGGACTTACAGATTGGATGCGAGCGTAGCTGACCAGATAAAGCGGGTAAAGCAGCAGTTTATAGCAAAGAATAGAAGAATAGTATAAAATTAGAAAGAAATGTCTGAAAATATAAAACCCAGCGAAGTATCCGAAGTTTTACTTCAGCAGCTGAAAGGCATCAACACCCACCTGCAATTTGATGAGGTGGGGACTGTGCTGCAGGTGAGCGATGGCGTGGCACGTATTTACGGCCTGAACAACGCGGAAGCCAATGAGTTGCTGGAATTTGAAAACGGTATCATGGCTATCGTGATGAACCTGGAAGAGGACAATGTAGGTGCGGTATTGCTAGGTCCTACTGATCAGATCAAGGAAGGAATGGTGGTGAAACGTACCAAGCGCATCGCTTCTATCAATGTGGGCGAAGGTATGTTGGGGCGTGTCATCGACCCGTTAGGCGTACCATTGGATGGTCGCGGACAGATTGGCGGAGAACTTTGCGAAATGCCTTTGGAGCGTAAGGCTCCCGGAGTGATTTTCCGCCAGCCGGTGAATCAGCCTTTGCAGACAGGTTTGAAGTCTGTGGATGCTATGATCCCTATCGGGCGTGGACAACGTGAGTTGATCATTGGGGACCGCCAGACGGGAAAAACTTCCATCGCTATAGATACAATCTTGAACCAGAAGTCCAACTATGAAGCAGGAAAACCTGTCTATTGTATTTATGTAGCCATTGGTCAGAAAGGTTCCACCGTGGCAAGTTTGGTGAATACGCTGCGTGAACGCGGTGCGATGGATTATACCATAGTGGTAGCTGCCACTGCTGCCGATCCGGCTGCCTTGCAGTATTTTGCTCCGTTTGCCGGAGCTGCTATCGGAGAGTATTTCCGTGACACCGGCCGGGATGCCTTGGTAGTGTATGATGACTTGTCAAAGCAAGCCGTAGCCTATCGTGAAGTATCCTTGATTCTGCGTCGTCCCTCCGGTCGTGAGGCTTATCCGGGTGATATCTTCTATCTGCATTCACGATTGTTGGAGCGTGCGGCGAAGATTATCAACCAGCAGGAAGTGGCCGAACAGATGAATGACCTTCCACCCAGCTTGAAAGGCAAGGTAAAGGCGGGCGGTTCACTGACTGCATTGCCTATTATCGAGACACAGGCAGGTGATGTTTCCGCGTATATTCCAACCAATGTCATTTCCATTACAGACGGTCAGATATTCCTTGAAACCGATTTGTTCAACCAGGGTTTCCGTCCGGCTATCAATGTGGGTATTTCCGTATCCCGTGTGGGGGGTAGTGCCCAGATCAAGAGCATGAAGAAGGTGGCAGGTACATTGAAGATTGATCAGGCACAATATCGCGAACTGGAGGCTTTCTCCAAGTTCAGCAGTGATATGGACCCTGTAACGGCAATGGCTATCGACCGGGGACGTAAGAATAACCAGTTGCTGATACAGCCGCAGTACAGTCCGATGCCTGTCGGAGAACAAATAGCCATCCTTTATTGTGGTACACATAGTTTGCTGCGTGATGTACCCTTGCATAAGGTGCCCGATTTCCAGAAATCATTCTTGGAAATGATGCGTGCCGACCATCAGAAAGATGTACTTGATGTATTGTCAAGCGGTGTGATAAATGAGGATGTAACTGCAATTATAGAGAAAGTAGCAGCCGATACGGCTCAACCATTTAAAGTGAACGAATAGTCATGGCATCACTGAAAGAAGTAAAAGGAAGAATAGCCTCAGTAAATAATACGCGGAAAATTACTTCGGCTATGAAGATGGTGGCCTCTGCCAAGTTGCACAAGGCGCAGGCTGCCATAGAAAACATGCTTCCTTACGAACGAAGGCTGAATCACATCCTGACCAACTTTCTGAGTGCGGACAGTGAGGTGGAGTCTCCTTTCATTGTGAAACGTGAAGTGAAGCGTGTGGCTATCGTCGTGTTTGCCTCCAATACCAGTCTGTGTGGTGGGTTCAATGCGAATATCATCAGGCATCTGACGGTTATTCTTGATGAATACAAGTCCCTGGGTATGGAGAATGTGCTTTTGTATCCGGTAGGCCGGAAGGTGGCGGAAGGTGTGAAGAAATTGGGATTCAAGGCCGAAGGCGATTTCCAGCACATGGCGGATAAACCTTCCTATCAGGAAGCTGCTGCCTTGGCAGAGGACTTGATGAGGCATTTCCTGCATCGTGACATAGACAAGGTGGAGTTGTTGTACAACCATTTCCGTTCTACAGCCGTACAAGTTCTGACGCGTGAAACGTATCTTCCGATAGACTTGACACAAGAGAAGAAAGAGGAGGACAAAGGCAGGATACCCGATTATATTGTGGAACCGTCTGTAGATGTGGTGATGGAGGAATTGCTCCCGAAGGTACTCCGTATGAAGATGTTTACAGTATTATTGGATTCGAATGCCGCCGAACACGCTGCCCGTACTATGGCTATGCAGATTGCTACAGATAATGCGAATGATTTGTTGCAGGATCTGACGGTGATGTACAATAAGAGCCGACAGCAGGCTATTACCAATGAATTGTTGGATATAGTAGGCGGTTCAATGGCATAAATCAGATGAAGAGCAGGAATTATGCTTTACAAAGTTCCTGCTCTTATTTTAATATTCCTTTTCTCTCATAAACTCATCAGCAACATACAGATTACTGTACATGTAAAGTCCTGTACGCTTGTCATGTAAGTCCGCACAAGTTTTGCTTTCATAAAACAATTCTAACGCTCTTTCCGGAGCTATATTCAGTCGCTTTGCCAATTCTGCAGAAATTTGACCAATTCGATTACTTATAATCATCTCCTGAATCTCCGGAGATTTGACCGGATCATTCTGCTGATTCTGTTCTATCATATTCAAGATATTTATCAGTCAGTGACTGGTTTAACAAACATATTTGATTATTGGGCTGGTGCATGGCAAGACGTTTTAATGCGATGTCCGCACTCATCAAGCCTGATATATATAAGTTTACTGTATCTATAACACGGTCATCAGCTATACCTCCTTCAATATAATCATATCTGGCCGATGGATTGAAACCTTGGCGGCTGGCTACAATGAATTCGAGCCATTCTGTATCGTATGCTTTAAAGATTTTAAATCTTGCTTCTTTCTTCAAAGCGTCTTTATCCAAAAGATAACGGTTTATGACAGGTTGTCCTTTCCTTTTTTGTGCTGTCAGAACAGCCCATTTCACTGCCTGCTCTCTCATGTCTGTTACATAAAAACCTTGGCCAAAATCAAGATTCTTCCTTCCAAACGCGCAAACGGGTTTTTCTACGGTCTCTATACCTCCATGATAGACTTTGATTTTCATTTTCCGGCCTCCCACGTTGTTAGACATTCTATCATATTGTTTGTAACATTTTCACGGCTTTCGGTATGAAGCATTTCATAATTAGGCCAGATATAATTCCGGATCATTCCGACATGCTTCATTCTCTCAAAGATTTCTTGATAGGGCTTACCTAAGGCACGGGCTGTTCCTTCAATGCAAGAGGCCACAAAAGCCAGCTTGATTTCAGTCTGTGATAATTCTATAAGTTGTTCCATATTGCCGAATAATATATTTTTACTTCTAGTATATGCAAATATAATGTTTTTCAGTTCAACATTCTTTTAAACGTAGCTAAAAAATAGTTTTTTGCATTCATCATATTGCATTCTCATTTGAGCAAACTAAAAGGTTTTCTTTCTAAAGAGTTATTTTAGTTTTAGGCAGGCTAAATAATCATAATGCTCCCCCTCTTTAATAAGTTCCGCCTCGAATCCATTCCCGGCAGCATACAGGCTGAGTGTCTGAAAATCGACATAAAGCCAATCGAAAGAATCTCCTTTTACATTTTTGTATTGCATCCGGAAGTCTATTTCGCCATAATAATCTCCTGCCAGATCAATAAGGAAACTCCCGTCCTCATCTTCAAAAAGATAGCGAAGATCACTGGAATCCATCAAGATACATCCCCCGGGGCGAAGCAGTTGTTTCATCTTTTGAAAGAAAGCTGCCATATTTTCCAACTTCCCGATAATGCCCGATCCGTTCATCAGCATGATAATTGTATCGAATGTTTCTAGAAAATGTGGATCGAAAAGATTCATCTGACGGACATTCTTTATCCCTCTTTTTTGCATCACCTCTACCGAAAGCGGGGAAATATCGATAGCGCATACCTTTTTTCCCATCTCTTGCAAGGCCAATGCATGGCAGCCGCTTCCGGCTCCTACGTCCAGAATATTTCCTTCGGCCATTTGTAAGGCAATCTGTTCCAGTTCCGGCATTTTGTCATAAGGACGGAATAATTGATCCACGGGAATTTCGTCTTCCTCGAACTGTGAGGAAAACACACGTAACTTATCTGCTTTGTGATGGTTGAAATAATCGGCGATGGCAGTTCCCATCGGGTCTTTATCGGGTGAAAGCAAGTTTGTTTTCATTTGGAGTTTTGTTTATTGTTTCAGATAAATGAGCATTCGGCCATTTATTTTACAAGTTTTCATACTTAAAAGTCCTTTGTCTTTCCCTACATTTTTAGGACTCATCGCAAAGGTAAGTTCAGTGGAGAAAGTTTCTATTTTTGGGTTATAATAATCTTCTGTTATATCAAGAAAGACATTTTCCGCGCTTCTCTTTGAATAAAATAAATGGCGGAGGTTACTGTAATTCTTTCATTTGTGAGGAAACTATAAATTCTCTATTTCATTCTTTGTAAGTCCTGTCATTTCTTCAATCATTTTAATCGAAAGACCGGTCAACTTCATTTTACGGGCTACTTCCTTACGTCCTTCTTCACGCCCTTCCTTACGTCCTTCTTCACGTCCTTCTTCACGCCCTTCCAAATGTGCAGTGCTAATCACATCGTTCTGTATCATGATGGCATTAATATGTTCATCATAAGCATGCCGTTCTTCCTCACTCATACTGTAATATTGTAGTTTTTGGCGTGCTTCTTCCAGTCCGGGAGCGGAAGTTCCAGGCGTGATTACA